>ENA-UOIV01002181-UOIV01002181.1-human-gut-metagenome-genome-assembly--contig:-C59-NODE-2181-length-14133-cov-5.034877_pt1 | contig 14133 bp, 14 predicted proteins | sample MGYA00242333_ERZ723880 | MGnify/ENA metagenome assembly ERZ723880 | reverse complement strand
CCAGCATGGAGGGCAGGGTGGTGGTGCGCATGATGGAGGTGTCCTCTCCCAGAGGATTGAGAATCTTAAAGCTCTTCCGGGCGAAGTAGTTCTCCGGCCAGCGAATCTTGTCGTACTGGGCGGGGGAGATAAAGGAGTAGGTGATGATCTCGTCATACCCGCAGGCCCGGCACAGCTCGCCCAGCCGGTTTTCCAGCTGCTGGGCGGGGGAGTAGCCGCCCTGGGTGGTTTGACCCCGCATGAGGGTGGTGGGAATGTTGTTGTAGCCATGGAACCGGGCCACTTCCTCGGCCAGATCGGCCATGCGCCGCACGTCGCCCCGCCAGGAGGGAACCGTGACCTGGCCATCCTCCACCTGGAAGCCCAGCTTGACCAGGATGGAGGCCATTTCCGTCTGGGGAATTTCGGTGCCCAGCAGGGCGTTGATCTTGTCCGGCTCCAGGGGGAGTACCGTGGGCTGGGGCACGAAGTTCAGAATGTCAATGACGCCATCCACCACCTCGCCGGCCCCCAGCAGTTCCACCAGTTCACAGGCACGGTTGACAGCGGGCAGAGTGTTCAGAGGATCCAACCCCTTTTCAAACTTGGCGGACGCCTCGGTGCGCATGCCTAGGGCCAGAGCGCCCTTGCGGATGCAGGTGCCGTCGAAGCAGGCGGACTCAAACACCACGTCGGCGGTGTCGGCCACGATCTCGGAGTTCTCGCCGCCCATGATACCGGCCAGGCCTACCGCCCGGGTGTCGTCAGCGATGACCAGATGGTTGGCGCTGAGCTTGCGCACCTGGCCGTCCAAGGTGGTCAGTTCCTCTCCTTCGGATGCCAGGCGGACGATGATTTTGCCGCCCTTCACGTAGCGGTAGTCGAAGGCATGCATGGGCTGGCCGTATTCCAGCATCACATAGTTGGTAATGTCCACGATGTTGTTGATGGGCCGTACCCCCATGGAGCGCAGCCGCTCCCGCATCCACTTGGGAGAAGGGGCGATCTTCACGTTGCGCACCATCCGGGCGGTGTACCGGGGCACCAGATCGGCTGCGGGGGTCTCCACGTCCAGCAGGTCGGGCAGTATGCCGGGACCGCCTCCTTTCACCACCGGATCGTGGAGGGCAAGGGGCTGATCAAAGGTGGCAGACACCTCCCGGGCCAGACCGATGACGGACAGGCAATCGGGCCGGTTGGGGGTGATCTCGAACTCCACCACATGGTCGTCGGCGTTGATCACCGGCTTGATGTCGTCGCCGGGCTGGCAGTTCTCGTGGAGAATGAAGATGCCATCGGGGATGCAGTGTGGGAACTCCGCCTGCTGGGCATGGAGGTCATCCAGGGTGCAGATGGCGTCGGTCTTGGTGTTGTAGGCCACCAGGTCCCCCTCGTGGAGATTGGCGCAGAAGGTGTCGGGGATGGCAGTGGCACCGCCGATGTCCAGGCAGGTGTGGAAAAATCCGGCGGGCTGAGGGGCGCACTCCAGCACCCTGGCGCACACGACTGGTCCGAATACCTTGTCTCCCGGCTGGATGTCGGCGGGAATGGAGGGCTTTTCTGGATTCAGAGGCTTATAGTCGTTTAAAAGGGCGGCGGGGATGATGGCAGCGTAGGGGAAATCCCGCTCGTCCAGCCCCAGTTCGGAAAGGCCGCACAGCATGCCGTTGGATACCTCACCTCGGAGCTTGCCCTTCTCGATCTTCACCCCGCCGGGCAGGGTAGACTTGTGCAGGGCCACAGGGACCAGGTCCCCCTCGTGGACGTTCCAGGCGCCGGTGACGATCTGCACCGGCTGGGCTTGGGCCACGTCCACCTGGCAGATCCACATGTGGTCGGAGTTGGGGTGGCGGACCATGGTCAGCACCCGGCCCACCACCACGTTGGAGATCTCAGCGCCCAGGTCGTGGGTCAGCTCCACCTTGGAGCCGGACAGGGTCATGGCCTCGGCAAAGTCTTTGTCGCTGGCGTCAACGCTGACGAACTCGCTGAGCCATTTTCTGCTCAAATTCATAGATAGAATCCTCCTCTATTGCGGGGAACCCCCACAGAGTTTCCGCTGAAAAGCGGAAAGAAATCAAAATTGGTCCGGAGAAGAACATGCGCCTTCCCAGGACGCCGCGGTCCCTGGCTGCTGCGTCTGGGACCACCTTCCCACTGGGAAGGCGAGGGGGAAGGTTAAAACTGCTCCAGGAACCGCACGTCGTTTTCAAAGATCAGGCGCAGGTCGGCAATTTTGAACCGGCGCATGGCAGTGCGTTCCAGGCCAATGCCGAAGGCCCAGCCGGAGTAGACTTCCGGGTCGATGCCTGCCATCTCCAGTACCCGTGGGTGGATCATTCCCGCGCCCAGCAGCTCAATCCAGCCCTCTCCCTTGCAGGTGGGGCAGCCTGCGCCGCCGCACTTATGGCACTGCACGTCCATCTCGCAGGAGGGCTCGGTGAAGGGGAAGTGATGGGGGCGGAAGCGGGTCTTGGTGCCCTTGCCGTAGAGCTGCTCCACCACGGTGTTCAGGGTGCCCTTCAGGTCGGCCATGGTCACCCCTTTGTCGATGACCATGCCCTCCACCTGGTGGAACATGGGGGAGTGGGTGGCGTCCACCTCGTCCTTGCGGTACACCCGGCCGGGGGCGATGATGCGGATAGGCAGGGGCATGGAGTCCATGGCCCGCACCTGCATAGGGCTGGTCTGGGAGCGGAGCATCACCCGGCTGTCCTTGTCGAAGTAGAAGGTGTCCGACCAGTCCCGGCTGGGATGGCCCTCGTCGGCGTTGAGCCGGTCAAAATTCAGCTCAGCCAACTCGACCTCCGGGCCGTCCAGCACAGTGAAGCCCATGCCGATAAAGATGTCCTTGATCTCATCCAGTGCGATATACATGGGGTGGCGGTGGCCCAGGCGCACGGCCTTTCCAGGGATGGTCACATCCACCTTCTCATCGGCCAAACGGCGCTCTAGCGCCTGTTCTTCCAGCTGCTGGGAGCGGCGGTCCAGAGCATCCTCCAGCGCGGCGCGCACTTCGTTGGCCAGGGCGCCCATGGCGGGGCGTTCCTCCGGGGAGAGCTTGCCCATCTGCTTGAGCACTGCGGTAAGTTCGCCCTTTTTCCCCAGGTATTTCACCCGCAGTGCGTCCAGAGCGGCGCTGTCCTGGGCCCCGTCAAGGGCAGCCAGGGCCTGGGCGCGTATGTTTGCTAACTGTTCTTTCATATGAACTTCTCCTTCTTGTTTTGGGAATAAATTTTATAGTTTGAACATCAGGTGATGCTGTGATATCTTCTATCCCATAACGCTTATCCTAGCCCTGCTCTGTCCAGCTCCAGCACATGCACCGTGACAGGAAACGCCTCGTTGCCCGGCATCCTGCCGGAGAGGTTTTTCCTCCGATGAAAACCGCAGCCCTCATAGAGAGCCAGAGCGGGGGCATTGCCGGAGAGCACCTCGATGGAAACCAGCCGCCCCATCTCGGTCAGAGCGTGTTCCACCAGGGCCCGGCCCACCCCCCGGCGGGCCAAGGCGGGATCTACGTACAGCCAGGCCAGCTCGTCGTTTGTGAAGGCAGCGAACCCGGCGGCTTGGCCATCCAGCTCCGCTACCCGCAAAGTGTAGCTGAACAGCCCCTCCCGCTGGGCGGCGATCTCCAGGGGGAGAAAGGCGTTCGGCAGCCCGGCCAGAGCCAGTTCGGTTTGCCGGGCGGCGTCGTGGATGGCGCACAGCCGGGGCCAATCGGCGTCCCGGTAGGGACGGATGATGATAGACATGGAAAACCTCCCGTTGAGTTGAAGAACGGAGCGTAAAGAATGAATCTGACGAAAGACCTCCTATCGTCCTTTGTCCCTGGTCAGCTCTCCCCAACGTGGTATGACCAGGGCAGCAGTTCCCCGGCCAGAACTTTGCCCAGTGTGCCGCCCACGGCCAGGATCACCTGGCAGTCTGGAGCGTAGTCACAGAGAATCTGGCGGCAGTTGCCACAGGGCGGGATGATCTCTTCTCCCTTCGGTCCACGGACGGCCACAATGGCTTCAAACGCCCGCTCTCCCTGGGTGATGGCGGCACCCAGAGCCACCTGCTCAGCACAGGCGCCGTGGATGGAGTAGACGTTGACGCCAGTGTACACCTCACCGTCGGCGCACCGCACTGCGGCGCCCACAGTGAAGTTGAAGTGGATGTGGTCGTAGTTGCGGATAATGGCGGCCCGCGCCGCTGCGATCAGCGCATGATCCTGCGCGGTCAATGCCTGCATGATTGATGTACACCTCCGTGTTCCCTTGGCCGGATACAAGGGGGACAGTCCTCCCGCACCCGGAAAAAGAAAAAAGCCCTCCGTCCCCCAACTTGGGACGAAAGGCCAGCCTTCCGCGGTACCACCCGCATTCGCGTATCACGCGCACTCAAGGCCCGGTAACGGCGGGCACGCCGTCCTGCTCTCACAGGCCGCTCCCGGGCGAACAAGGGACACACACCAAGGCGGCTCACAGCCGGCGACCGCCTCTCTCTGGGGGTGGGCAAGCTCCCTATTTTCCCGTTCCTCACATTTGCGCTGTCACCTTTTATAACACAAAAATGGTTGAAATGCAAGGGGGAAGTGACTATAATTTAACTCAAGTTGCTCCCAAAGGCAGAGCCTTTGACGTTTGCCGCTTTTCGCTGGTGCGAAAAGCAGGTTGGGAAAACTCCCTTGCTGGAGAAAGGAAGATCGCCGTATGTTTGAACTTGCCACAGCCGCCCAGATGAAGCGGATGGATCAGAGGGCCATCCAAGACCGGGGCATCCCGTCCACTGTACTCATGGAGCGGGCGGCCCAGGGGATTTTATTGGCCATCGAAGATTTGATGGAGGACGCCGTCCCCGGAAGGGAGAAGCGCCTGTTTCTCCCCACGGCACAGGGCGAGGTGCTCACCGAAGAGGGGGTATTCCCCTTTACCCGGAATGGGCCGGAACAGGGCAGGACCGCCGCCGTATTTTCCGGGCCGGGCAACAACGGCGGGGACGGCGTGGCCGTGGCCGGGTTGCTGAAGAAGGCGGGGTGGACAGTGCGCTGCTTCCTGGTGGGGAAGCGGGAGAAAATGACGGCGGACAGCCGGGAGATGGAGCGCCGCCTGAACGAACTGGGCGGTGTCTTGGAGGACTACATCCCCGGAGATGGGGAACAGGAGGCCTTTACCCTAGGGGCGGACATCATCGTGGACGCCCTGTTCGGCGTAGGACTCAACTCCCCTCTGCGGGAGCCTGGGGCAAGTGCTGTAAGGCTTATGAACCTGTCGGATGCCAAGGTGGTGTCCGCCGACATCCCCTCCGGGGTGGAGACGGATACTGGACGTATCCTAGGGGATGCGGTGAGGGCGGACGTCACCGTCACCTTCTCCATGGCCAAGCCCGGCCTGTTCGTGGGCAAGGGAGCGCTGCGGGCCGGAAAGGTGGTTGTCCACGACATCGGCATCCCGGAGGACATTCTTGGAGGCGAGACCTTTGACACCCATGTCATCGACGGGGGACTGGTCCGGAGCTGGCTGCCCCGCCGTCCGGCGGACGGCCACAAAGGAGACTTCGGCAGGGTGCTGGTGGTGGGCGGTTCCACCGGGTACACCGGCGCGCCGGGGTTGTGCGCCCGGGGAGCGCTGCGCTCCGGCGCGGGGCGGGTGAGCCTGGCGGTGCCGGAGACGATCTACCCCATCATCGCGGCCAAGTGCGACGAGGCCATGCCATCCCCCCTGCCCGCCGGGGAAGACGGCAGGTTGAGCGAGGAGGCTCTGGTTCCCCTGCTGGGGGCGCTGGCGGGGAAGGACGCGGCCCTCATCGGCCCCGGACTGGGCCAGAATCCGGGGCTGGACAGCCTCGTCTGCCAGGTGCTGTCCACGGTGAATTTTCCAATGGTGGTGGATGCCGACGGCATAAATGCCCTGTCCCGGCATATGGATGTATTGGACGCCCGGCGGGACTGCCCCACCATTCTGACGCCCCACGATGGAGAATTTGCCCGGCTGGGGGGAGACCTGTCCAGCGGGGACCGGCTGGGGGCGGCCCGGACCTTTGCCCAAGCCCACGGCTGCCTGCTGGTGCTCAAAGGGCACAGGACCATTGTGGCTCTGCCCAACGGGGAGTGCTTTGTGAATACCACGGGCAACTCCGGCATGGCCAAGGGCGGCTCCGGCGACGTGCTGGGTGGGATTCTCCTGTCCCTGCTGGGCCAGGGGATGAACCCGGTGCGGGCTGCTGTATGCGCGGTATGGCTCCACGGCCGGGCCGGAGATATGGCGGCGGAGGACAAGGGGGAGTACGGTATGCTGCCCTCCGACCTTGTGGAGCAGCTGCCCTATGCGCTGCGGGAGCTGGCCCCGGAGGGGAGATGAAATAGATAGTGATATTAGAAACAGCGCGATTGATTTTAAGAGAAATGAGGCAGGCAGATCTTAAAGATTTAGCAGAGATTTTGCAAAATCGAGATGTTATGTACGCCTATGAACATAATTTTTCGGATAGTGATGTTCAAATATGGCTTGACCGACAGATTGGGCGATACAAAAAATATGGATTTGGGTTGTGGGCAGTCGTATTAAAAGATACTGGTGAAATGATAGGACAAACGGGACTCACAATGCAGCCATATAATAATATGGAAGTGCTTGAAATTGGCTATTTGCTAAAAGAGAGTTTTTGGCACTATGGATATGGAAGAGAGGGAGCTAAGAGGTGTAAGGACTATGCTTTTGAGGATTTGAATAGGGATAAGGTATATTCGATTATCAAAGCAGATAATCTTGCTTCTATTAAAGTTGCGGAAAGTATAGGTATGAGCAAGGAAGCAGAATTTATTACACAGTATTACAATGGTGATATGCTTCATTTTCTGTATTCTGTTCACAAATAAATTCCATTTTGTAGGACCAAAATCTAGCATTAGGAGGAACTTCAAGTGCGCAAGCTCATGTCTTGTGTACTGATGATGACCCTGCTGCTATCCGGCTGCAAGGCCGGAGGCGGCGGGGAGGAGAACCCGGAGAACCTGGCCGCCCTCATCCGGGGGGAGTATCTGAATCTGACGGCCTGGACGGCCACAGTGTCCGTCACCGCTGATTACGGCCAGCGGGTGTACGATTTTGTGCTGGACGTATCCTGGGAGAAGGACGGGGAGACGGTGCTCACCGTGGTGGAGCCGGAGCTGATCGCCGGCATCACCGCCCGGCTCAAGGAGGACGGAGCCTACCTGGAGTACGACGGGGCCAGCCTGTCCACCGGCCCTCTCGCCGGGGAGGGGATGACCCCGTTGGAGGCGGTGCCCTTTTTGATGGGGCAGCTCACCTCCGGCTATATGGCCCGATGCGTCTATGAAAACTGGGACGGCAGCCAGGTGCTGAAGGTAGAGTGCCGGGACCCAGAGGGTGCGGAAGGGGCAGGAAGCGAATGCGCCCTGTATTTTGACCCGGACACCCATGACCTGCTCCGTGCGGAGCTGTCCTATGACGGGGCAGTGGTGCTCACGGCAGAGTTCACTGATTTTACGAAAGAGATGACCAGCGATGATACGACAGACAATGCGGACTTGGGCTGAAATCAGCCTGGGCAATCTGGAACACAACTACCGCGCTCTGCGCGCTTGTGCGCCCAACAGTGGATTTTTGGGCGTGGTGAAGGCCAACGCCTACGGCCACGGGGCAGTTCCGGTGGCGAAAAGGCTGGAGGAGCTGGGGGCGGACTACCTGGCGGTGGCCTGCCTGGACGAAGGGGCGGAGCTGCGCCGGGCGGGACTCGAACTGCCCATCCTGATTCTGGGCCACACCCCGCCGGAGCAGGCCCCGGAGGTGGTGGAGCTGGGACTGACCCAGACGGTGTTCACCCCTGAGCTGGCCGGGGCCCTGTCCCGGGCGGCGGGAGCCGTGGGGACGCGGGCCAAAGTCCACCTCAAGCTGGACACCGGCATGAGCCGCTTAGGAATCTTGGCCCACGACCCGGAGCGGGCCGCCCAGGAGGTAGCCGCTCTGTGCGACCTGCCCCATCTGGAGGCGGAGGGGATTTTCACCCATTTTGCCAACGCCGACGGGGACGAGGGTTACACCATGCTCCAGTTTACTCGATTTTTGGATGTTCTGGCGGAGCTGGAAAACAAATACCACCGGCAATTTGCAATTCGCCATTGCGCGGCCAGCGCAGCTGTGCTACACTATCCCTGTACCCATCTGGACATGGTCCGCCCCGGCGTGGCCCTCTACGGCCACTATCCGGACCCCTCCTGCCAGGGGCTGGACGGCCCCGGCCTGCTGCCGGTGATGTCGTTCAAGACCAGGGTGGCCGCCGTGCGGGACCTGCCCGCCAATACCCCGGTGAGCTACGGCTGCACCGGGCAGGTAGGTGCGGAAGGCGGCCGGATGGCGGTGCTGCCCGTGGGCTATGCCGACGGACTGCACCGGGGGCTGTCCAATCAAGGCAGCGTCTGGCTGGCCGGCAAGACCCGGCCCATCCTGGGCCGGGTGTGCATGGATATGTGCATGGTCGCCTTGGACGAAGACGCCCAAGTGGAACCAGGAGACGAGGCGGAGATCTTTGGTTCCCACCTGCCAGCGGAGGTCCAGGCAGAGCTGGCCGGCACCATCCAATATGAGCTGTTGTGCGCCGTCTCTCCCCGGGTGCCCAGGGTGTATGTATGACGGCGGCAGTCACCGGAGGTTTACGCGGACCATAAAATGAACAGGGAGGCCCATGGCAGCCGCCGTGGGTAAGCCGCGGCGATTTTATCTAGACCTGTGCGGTATAAAATTTGCCGCCCCGTGGGAGAATGTTAGTACCCGCACTACATAGCAGGTAGTGGGGCACTATTTCCGGCGGAGTGTGAATTTCAGTGGACAACAGCGTGAAACGAGGCGATATTTTTTACGCCGATCTCAGCCCGGTGGTGGGCAGTGAACAGGGGGGCGTCCGCCCTGTCCTCATCGTCCAGAACGACACCGGCAACAAGCACAGCCCAACGGTGATTGCGGCGGCCATCACGTCCCAGACGGGAAAGGCCCGCCTGCCCACCCATATCTCCCTGTCCGCCCACAGCTTCGGCCTGCCCAAAGATTCGGTGGTCCTGCTGGAGCAGATCAGGACATTGGACAAAAAGCGTCTGCGGGAGCATATGGGCCGGGTGGACGACCAAGTGATGCGCAAGGTGGATAACGCCATCGCCGTCAGCTTCGGCCTGCATCCGGAGCAGCTGGTATAGCATAAAAGATTCCCGCCCCGGCGGTCCCGCCGGGGCGGGGCGAGAAAATAGACGGAGGAACCTACATATGAAAACAAAATTTAAAATCATCGGCGTCGTGGCGGCAGTGGCCCTGGTAGTCACGGCGGCCTATGCCGCCACCAGCGCCGGCAGTTCCAGCGATCCCCTGGTCACCTTGAGCTATCTTACCCAGGTGTTCACCCCCCAGGTGGAGGAGGATATGGAAGCCATGGTCAGCGAAAAGGCGGACGAGCTCACCGGGAAGTTCGACCAGGCCATCGCCCAGGCCGGCACAGGCAGCTCTTCGGTGTTTTCCGTGGTGACGCTGTCCAGCGGGCAGACCCTGGTGGGCGACGTGGGGTGCGAGGTGATGCTCCGCATCGGCTCGGCCACCTGCGGCTCCGACGGGTCCACCGGACTGATCGACGTCACGGACGGCTCCACTCTGTCTGACGGCGAGAACCTGGTCACCAACCACCTGTATATGGTCACCATCAGCACCCGTTCCGTCACCGCCACGGCCGGCACCACCAAGCTGCTGGTGCGGGGCCCCTATACCATCCAGTGAGTGCCGCGCCGGAGGCGCATATCTGCTCAGATAGAAAAGCGCCGTGCAGTTCAATTTGAACTGCACGGCGCTTTTTCGTTTTGTGAAACCCAGTGTTGACACACCTAGATTATCGAGGTAAAATATACCTAGATCATCAAGGTATGAAGAGGCGCGCCATACTGAAATGGAACTGCGAATGCCGAAGCGCCTGCGGCAAATATGACGTCTCCACACATCATCAAAGGAGGACGAACCATGAAGGTAGACAAGAGCCTGCTGTCCGGCAGTACCACGCTGCTGGTGCTGTCCCTGCTGAAGACCGGGGACATGTACGGTTATGAGATGATCGCCGAGCTGTCCCGGCGCAGCGACAAAACCTTTGAACTGAAGGAGGGCACCCTGTACCCCATTCTCCACGGGCTGGAACAGGAGAAATGCGTCCGCTCCTACGAGAAGGAGGCCCCCACAGGCCGGGTACGGAAGTATTACCACATCACCAAGAAGGGCCTGAAGCGACTGGAGGAAAAGCGGGAAGAATGGCGCTTCTTCACAGAAAAGGTGAACGGAGTGGTATACGGCGATGCCCCCGCCCTGGCGTGAGGTGGGGCCATGGACAACATCAGCTGGAAGAGCTGGGCCTTCCAGGCCTGCGCCCACATCCGCTTCAAGCCGGACCGGGCGGCGGTGGAGGAAGAGCTGCTAGCCCACATGGAGGACAAGGCGGAGGCCATCCTGCGGGAGAAAGAGCTGACCGTGTACGAGGCGGAACGGCAGGCCCTGGCCTCCATGGGGGACGCGGACGAGGTGGGCCGGCAGCTGGCGGCGGTGTATCGCCCCTGGCTGGGCTATCTGTGGCTGTGGTCCCGGCGGGTGCTGATCGTGTGCGTCGTGGCGGTGATCTGGGCAGCATGGGGGTTTTCGGAGCGTACGGGCTTTGGGGAGAGCGACCTGCGCTGGTGGCTGGACTTTCCCGGCTATGACGGATACCGGGAACATTACACCATCACGGAGCTGTCCCCAGACTGCCGGGACGGGAGCGACGGCTATACCTTCACCGTGCCCGCCGCCGCGGTGTGGTACAACGAGGCGTTCGTGGCCAGGGAGGAATACGAGGGCGAGGTCTATGAGTACGCTGTGGAGGAGAACACCGCCCTGTACCTGACCGTGCGGGCCACCAGCCTGCTGCCCTCCACGGAGAGGTGCGCCGCGTTCCGGGACTTCTACGCCGTGGACGACCTGGGGAACTACTATTGGAGTTCTAATGACCCAGAGGTGATCTACACCTGGCAGACCCAGCGTTCCCTGACCGGCAATGCCCACGCCACCGGCCTGTGGACCAGCGAATATGAGGCGTCGATCAGCGAGGTGGACCGGTCGGCCAGCTGGATCGAGCTGCGCTATGACCGGGACGGCAGGGACGTGCGCCTGCGCATCGACCTGACAGGAGGGGAGAGCCAATGAGTGAGAAGCTGCGGCGGGGCAGAGAGGGTCTGGGGGCGGCATGGCGGCGGCTGTGGAGCAGGGTGACGGCCAAGATCCCCCGCCTGCCCCGGCCCTGGCGGGTGGCGCGCAACCTGGTGTGCATCGTCTTTGGGGTATATCTCATCTGGCTGCTGCTGGGCGGCCGGGCGCTGACGCCGGAATGGGCCTTCCGCCGGGAGGAACAGAAGCAGATGGTGGGCCCGTCGGAGATCCTGGGGACCTTTGAGGTGGCGACGAATCCGGACTTCCCGGACAGGACGGAGCGGTACATCGTGGGGGAGACGGAGGGAGAGCTGCTGGTGTGTCAGATCTTTGGAAGCTGGTCATCAGGATACAGCGCCCGCCTATATGTATGGGAGAAGTCGGAGACCATGACACTGGCGCTTCTGGCCGATGGAGGCACACCGTTCCCGGACGACGGCAAAACTGTGTATTTCCTGGGATATACGGAGCTTCCTGGTGCGGTCCGGGCGGAGCTGGACCTGACCGCCCAGGACGAGGAAGAGGACGAGATCGAGCAGTGGCATGTGACCGCGGAGCTGGAGAACAGATGCTTTGTATTTCCCTTTGAAAATTTTTACTGGCGGTACACCGAAGCCCTGTCCGGCGACTGGAGCTCGGGGGTGGTGGAGACCGCCTACACCCTGCGCCTCTATGACGGCCAGGGAGAGCTTTTGGAGGAGCGCAGATGGAGCTATGCCCAGGCGCGGGATGCACTGGAGCGGCAATGGGAGAACGAGAGAGACTGGGCAGCGTAAAAAGTAGGTAAGGGGCTATTTTCTGTTTTACAAATGGAAAACACTGTGCGATAATAGAGCCATCAAGATCCCATAAGGAGGCTCCCGCCATGAAGCAGAGCAAGGCGTACCGTCCGGAAAACCTTCACTACCTGAAAATGCTGGCCCGGCAGTACCCAAACGTCCAGGCCGCCAGCACGGAGATCATCAACCTCCAGTCCATCCTGAACCTGCCCAAGGGCACTGAGCACTTCAACTCCGACGTCCACGGGGAGTACGAGGCGTTTTTACATATCCTCAACTCCGCCTCCGGCGTGGTGCGGGAAAAGCTGGACGACCTGTTCGGCACCAGCCTGTCCCGGGCCGAGCGGGACACCCTGGCCACCCTCATCTACTACCCCAAGGAGAAGCTGGAGGAGATCAGCCAGACGGTGGACGACCTGCGGGAGTGGTACCGCATTACCTTCCACCGACTCATCGAGGTGTGCCGGCTGGTCAGCTCCAAGTATACCCGCTCCAAGGTGCGCAAGGCCATGCCGCCGGAGTACGCCTACATCATCGACGAGATGCTCCACACCCACTACGAGGACAACGACAAGCGGGACTACTACGAGAACATCATCAACACCATCATCGACCTGGACCGGGCACCCAATTTCCTGGTGCAGCTGTGCGAGCTCATCAAGCGCCTGGCGGTGGACCACCTCCACCTGGTGGGGGACATCTTCGACCGGGGGCCTGGGGCGGACATCATCCTGGACTCCCTCATGGACTACCACAGCGTGGACATCCAGTGGGGCAACCACGATATTCTTTGGATGGGGGCGGCCTCCGGCTCCCGGACGCTGGTAGCCACAGTGCTGGCCAACTCCCTGCGGTACAACAACCTGGAGGTCATCGAGATGGGCTACGGCATCTCCCTGCGGCCCCTGTCGGTGTTCGCCAACGAGGTGTATAAGGAATGCGATGTCAAGCAGTTCGCCGTCAAGCTCTCTAACGGCGACGAGGCCCGGTACAGCGAGAAGGACAAACTGCTCGCCGCCCGGATGCACAAAGCCATCACCATGATCCTCTTCAAGCTGGAGGGGCAGAAGATCCTCCGCAACCCCAGCTTCGGCATGGACGACCGGCTGCTGCTGGACAAGATCGACTATGAGAAGGGCACCGTGCGCATCGGGGAGGCCGACTACCCCATGGAGGACCTGGACTTCCCCACCGTGGACCCCAAGGACCCCTACGCCCTCACCCCGGAGGAGGACAAGCTCATCAGCCAGCTCACCCGCTCCTTCCTGTACAGCCAGAAGCTCCAGCGGCATGTGCGCTTTTTGTACTCCAAGGGCAGCCTGTACAAGGTGTTCAACGGCAACGTGCTCTTCCACGGCTGCATCCCCATGACGGAGGACGGGGGATTTTTGAAGCTGTCCATCGGCTGCAAGGAGCTGTCCGGCAAGGCGTTTTTGGACCACGCCGACCTCACCGCCCGGCGTGCTTATTACAGCAAGCCCGGCTCTGACGAGCGGCAGTTTGGCATGGACTTTTTGTGGTGGCTGTGGGCCGGGCGGAACAGCCCCATCTTCGGCCGGGACCGGATGACCACCTTCGAGCGGCGCTTCATCAAGGACGAGGACACCTGGACCGAACCCAAGAACGCCTATTACCGCCTGTACAACGACCCCCAGGTGTGTGACCGCATCCTAAAGGAATTCGGATTGGAGGGGGAGCATTGCCACATCATCAACGGCCACATCCCCGTCAAGTCCAAGAAGGGGGAGAGCCCCATCAAGGGGGGCGGCAAGCTGCTGGTCATCGACGGCGGCTTCTGCAAGGCATACCAAAAGACCACGGGCATCGCGGGCTATACTTTGATCTACAACTCCAACTGCCTGCGCCTGGTGTCTCACGAGCCTTTTGCCGGACGGGCGGACGCCATCCGGGGCAACCGGGACATTGCCTCCACCTCGGTGATCTTCGAGCGCATGGAGCACCGCATGAAGATCGCGGAGACCGACGTGGGCCGCCAGCTCCAGGAGCAGATCGACGATCTGATGTCCCTGGTGGCCGCCTTCCGCAGCGGCGCCATCGTGGAAGACCACAAGGCATAGCCTGGGAAAAGGCGCGGTGTGTGCCGTAAAGGATACATAGTTTTAGACGGCTGAGGCCGGACCCCATCGGGGTCCGGCCTGTCTTTACAC
>ENA-UOIV01002176-UOIV01002176.1-human-gut-metagenome-genome-assembly--contig:-C59-NODE-2176-length-14152-cov-9.157906_pt1 | contig 14152 bp, 14 predicted proteins | sample MGYA00242333_ERZ723880 | MGnify/ENA metagenome assembly ERZ723880 | reverse complement strand
AACTCCAGATACCCGCGCACCCCCAAGACCCGAAACGGAACCCGCGCTGTTCGCAGAGTTGGCCGAATTAGCGTGGTTGGCGGAGTCGGCATATTTCACGCTGAAGTTGGAGGGGTTGTAGATGTACATGTTTTCACCGTCATTACATCCCCACAACCATTGTGGTTGACCGTTTTGACCTTGCCCGTGCCATATTGTTGTACCGCCATCTGCCTTGAGCAAGCGGTTCGCTTCCCATGCCCGACCACCATTTGCAGGAGCACTTCCAGCTGTATCTGCGTACACAGCTGTATCTGCGGACACAGCTGTATCTGCGGACACAGCTGTATCTGCGGACACAGCTGTATCAGCTTTCGCATGTATTGCCCGGCCATCCATATACACTTCCCCAGTATCAGGAGAAAAACGGAATGTATAGCCTTGGTTAGTGCGATCCCCACTAAGTACGAATACTCTGTTAGTGCCCTCAGTAGTTTGATTTAACTGTACACCACTGATTTTGATAGGATGGTTTGCCACAATTTCGCCTGTGCCGTCTTCATAGGCCACTGCAGCGAGAGTTGTAGTATTTCCTTTGCTGGTTTTTGCAAACATCTGCGTCCACTTCGCATTATCAGAAGCACGCTGGACGTTGTTAAACCCACCCATGATTGCATCTTTCTTGTCGGCAATGGTTATGCTACGCGCAGCATTCTTAGCAGGTGCTGTACCAATCACGTTTGCAGTGTCCTTGATTTGTATATTGCCTGTCAAGACGCCACCCTTCGTCGATAGGGCAGGCTTATAATCACCACCACCGGTCAGGAAGTTTTCCCGTTCACCAGCAGTTGCAGGTGGAACAAGACCTGACGTTCCAGCAGTAGATGCTGTAGCACCTACATACTCAGGTACAGAGATAGTGCCTTTGTTAATACGAATACCAGCACCTATGCTTGAAGACGATAATATCTCTGACCAAGAAGACCAGTCATCACTCCCTATGCGATACTGCCTGACGAACATACGTTCTCTTGCTGATGAACAGGTATAGGCTATCTGATACAGATTCTTTGTTAGTGCGCCTTTTCTACTGTAGAAAACATGCAAGAAGATAGCGCTCCCCTCAAGAGGTCCGTTTACGCTGTCTGGTGCGTTGATCAAGTAAAAACCTGCTTCAGTAACTGTATTGTAGTCTACACCGTCGCCAAGCTCTTTTGCTGGACCAAGCTGTCCTCGTGCGGTCGCCAAGTCCGCAAGGTTACCCCCGATCGCCACGTCCTTTGCAGTGATCACACCTTCAGCGTCAGCCTTCGTGGTCTTTCCGTCTACACCAGCAAGACCAACGTTCGTAGTAGAAGCAACACCAATTGCATCTACGTAGTCCTTGGCAATCTGCACTGCTGTTGGTACAAAAGAATTAAGAGCATCGGCAGTGATACGCAGTTCTACACGAGTGCCCGCAGGCCACGCCTGTGCAGTGGTGCCTTCCTGTGCACGTCTAACCATAAAGCCTTGTCTATTTTCTGTGTTGTATGCTGCGTAAGCCTCTACAATCTCCAAAGTATCTTCACCGACAAGAGTAAGCTTAAACACATCACCTGAATCATCTGCAATAACAGGAAACACAGAAGCATCTGCTACATACAGTACTTCTTGTGTGTTTGTCACTTTATAGGTAAGAGTAGAAGCAGCATTGTTTTTAAAGAGAATAGCCATATGTTACTCCTACAGCTTCATGATAAACGCAAGTGCGTAGTAAGGGGGACGAGAATCAATAGCAGAAGCATAGGCACTATGTGCATGTCCATTGTCTACTAGCGGGTGATTATGTCCTTGGTTACCACCAGTAGAGTCAACCCAAAGTTCACCTTCTATAATAAAGGTTTGTCCCGGCAAATCCTTGCTGTCTGGGTAACCTTGCTGATGCATATTACCAATACGGTGACTATGCGAAGGCATTTCAGCAATGGTCAAAGTATGGTAGTCAACTTGCGCACCAGTACCAGAACTATTCACAGTAATGGTAGGGGTGTACGTGAGGGAACCACCTGTGTGTCCGGAGGAATAGGAGTTACCTGCGGCCACGATAAAACGATCGCGCAGGTCAGGAGTACCGTTAGTACCGTTACAAAGATGCCATCCAGAAGGAATGTCATCAGCACCACCAGCCCACATTGATATGATGCCACGAGGAATCTTTATGTCAACAGCATCAAGAATAGACTGAGCAGTAAGACGGAGTTCTACTGGACTTCCAGCAGGAAAAGCTCTGGCAGTAGTGTTTTCCTGTGCACGAACCACAGTAAAAGTATCACCACTACGTTTAGTAACTTTCATGATCTCAAGAAAACCGGTTGCAATATCAACCGCTGTCACCATGAAATAGTCACTACCCCCAGCTGCTGGGAACAAAGCACCTCCTCCCGGAGAAACGATGATCTGCGTGTCAGACATGAGCACTGCGCTAAAGAGTGTCGTCGCCGCATTGTTTGCAAATTGAATTGCCATTTATGCCACATCCTTTTGAAGGGAAAGTAAGATTAGGCCCATACACAGGGCAGTCACAATTACAATCGTCAAGCTTGATAGCATCACCGACCTTGATTGTGACATCTACTACAGGCCATTCAGGGTTAGCTTCTATGCTTGCTGCGTTCTCAGAGATAACATTAGCCCAAGGTTTAGACTCTGCTACAGCTTCGATCTCAACAGCACCGAGCCGACCAATTACCCCAGGAACAACTACGTCCGTCCCAGCTTCACAGAACCATGCACGCTGTAGAATGTCAGCTTCAGTATCATCCATGTGCGTAACCGCTTCTATGGAAGTAACACCTATCCTACCTACAGTTTGCTTAGCCTCCATGTCTGTGGCTGCTTCTATCAACACACCCCTGATAATAATGTCAAAAGGAAGCTTATACATGGTAGCGCGAGATACAATATTAGTTCCTACATCTGTGATAGGAATAATCTCTCTTATATCTCTGTTAGTCATGCTAGCTTCAGCCCACATAAGTACTTTGGGAGACTGAAGACGAACAGTCAAGTCAGCTAGAAATTCTGCAACTGCTTTAACAGTTACAGCAGTTGTCATAATGACATTACCTTGTGTAAGCAGATCGACAATAACATCTGCATTAACAGCACCAAGCTGAAGGGTGCCTGCGTTTATCAAGGTAGTGTTGACAAGCATCCCATTAACAGGATTCAAGAGTGTCATTGTCTACCTACCTTAGATAACTTTTACACAGTGGTGCTGTCAGTAATACGAATGCTCGAAGTCTGAGCATGGATGATGAACTGGTCACCAGCGTCTACATCACGCGGACGTTCATCAAGCGTCTGAGGATTACGAATAGCACCCCAAGCCAGAACGTTACCGCCAGTAGCTGCATCCATGATAGCAACATGCGTCACACGACCCCAGTTAGAAATAGCAACCGGGAACTCAATAACACTCGCATTCTTTACCACACTAGCAGCAGGCGTCGTAAAAGAGCTGTTCTCAGCTTTTACACGAGCATAACCTTCGCCAGTAACTTCATTCTTAACAGGGCTGTTATCAGTCAAACCCTTAGCAGACGTGAACAGAGCCCAGTACTTAGCCGGAGTAGCATAGGCTATGCCGTTAAACACGTGGCCAAGAATCTTGTTGTCAAGATAAGTACTAAAACCAGACATGTTATTTCCTTTTAGAAAATTTTATGTTTAAGAGGGAGCATCGTCTTCGACTGAGCAACCCAAGACTTGTAAGCCTTAGACTTAGCACGAGAGATACCAGCACGGAACTTGCGAATGTAGTAGTTCACAAGGTTAGGCTTAGACCAAACTCTACCGGACAGACTGTGCAAATAAGCAAGTGCACCGGAAGCAATAGTCTCAGCCCAGTCCGTATACAGGAACTTAGGAATCTCATCGGCTTCTCGTGTAGGCTTCACAGCAGCAAGCATATGCAAAGCTTCTGGAATATCTTCCATAGGTACACCTACAAGATGCATCACATTAGGACTTTCCATATAGAAGTACTTAGGATACTTATCCTTACGCAGACGCCAATCAGGAGAGTACGAGTCAAGATCTTGCCTATTTGTTTTCTCTACTTGAAACTGACGAAGTTGTCCTTCAACAGTGTCACGGATAGTAACAGTGACAGGCATCACAATCGTAGCATCTTTGTCTACGATATTGATACCATACTTAGGTTCATCCTTAACAAGATCTCCACAATAAATCTCTTGCTGCCAAATAAGAGACTTCTCACAAAACTCAATACATGCGTTTCGCAGAGCTTCTTTCACCATAGCCACAGGACAACCATGCACATCAGGACGCACGTACTTGAAGAAGTCTTCCCAAACAGCGTTATTCAGATGATCAATCATTGCTGGGCTGTGCCTCCCCAAGATTCGTAGGTAGCTCATCAATCTTTGGCATAGCAATTACAGAAGCATTATACTCCTGACCCAAAGACTGATAAAAAGACTGAACGCACTGTTGTGCAATCTGCCTGTCGTTTGCAGAAGTACTATCAGTACTGTACGCAAGGTACAACATATAGTCTACAATAGGGTCACGATAATTGCCCATAAGTTGCAACTCTTGCCGCATAGCAACATCGTCATCCATTTCTGCAAAAGAAACATATGGTGCAGAGTAAGCCATCTCTACATAGACATCTTTATCTTTTGCTACCGGAGGGTTAACAAGAAACTGCCGAGGAGTCTTACGATCATACACAAATTCGTAGACAACATCAGAAGGAGTAGTTCGTCTCCAGTCAGAGAAATAATCAAGATCTCTACGTTCTACCTGAAACACAGGCTCACCAAACGTAAAGGTGTTATTCTTTTCCTTTGTAGCGTTACAATAGATGTCAATGAGAGCATAAGCATCATCAGGAATAGTCTGACGAATACCGGGGTTCAACTTAACTATGTCAGTTTTAACCCATACGTCAGGACGCATCATGATCAGCTTATTAATAGCATCGTCAAGAAACTCAAGATACTGGTGCTTTGAGAGTCGAGCATAGTCCATATCATTATACAGAAGAGTTACTCTACTTATGATATCAGAGACTTTCATTATTACCCTCAAGTAAGCAAAATGTTAGACTAACTATTCTTACGCGGACGACCGGGGCCACGCTTCACAGGCATCGTCAGCTTGATGTCAAGAGCATCAGCTTCCATCTTACCAACCTGTTCAGGAGTGGGAACCACTTCTTCCGTTCCGTCAACCTGTTCCTCAACATAACCAAGGAACGTATAAGGATACGTAGGAATGTGAACTTCAACAGAAGACTGCCGACCGAACTCATCCTGTTGCGTCTGATAAGACGTAGTGTACGCACGGTCAATGCATTCACGAAGCATGTATTCAGGAACAATCACTTCCTTACCGTAGGGAGCTTGGAAGTTCTTGCTGTTCACAGAAGCAAACACATAAGGGCCAGCAGAAGGATTAGAAGACGTATGAAAGATAACCCGGCACTTACGTGCGTTCGTGTTCATACTAGCATGGTCCTGTCTCCAATCCATCAACAGACGAACAGCGTGCTTACGAATAAGTTTGTTGTCTTCCGTCAACGGAATGTGCAGGCCACGTTCAAAGAGCATATCCCGAATCTGCATATCAGAGGCAGAGTTGAGATCGGTGTCAGTAAAAACAGGAGTGTTAGCCATAAAGAATATACCTTAAAATTTAGTTTGTAGAGCTAGGTGTAGCAGAGCTAGATACTAGAAAGGGGAGAACCCCAAGAGTAGTTGTTCTCCCCGTATGGTCAAGGCTTAGTAGTCGGTACAAGCGACTTCAGCGCGAACCATCCAAGCCTGATTGAGAATCACGCAGGTCTGCATGGTCTTCCAAGCAACGTGGGCACGCTGAGCGAGCGGGTCAGATTCAGTGTGAGAAGGATTGATGATCACCGGAGTCAGAGACTCAGCACCCTTCAGGGGCACCAGACCATAGGCATCCTTCGCAAGGAAGAGGATGGGGTAAACGTCAGCCTTGGCACCGGTGGTAGAAACCATCGTGTCACCAGCAGCATTCGTCTTAACATCACCAGCATCCGGCCAGCTCTTCATCAGAGTGGTGAAGAGGTAACGCACGCCTTCAACAGCACCGATTTCATTTTCCCACGGAGACGTGTTGCCGTAGTCCTTCACGTCTTGGAAGTGAGGCATCGAGCGGATGTCAGCTTCACAGTCGGGATGGCAGACAGCCACGAAGCAGGGAGAGATGGATTCAGTGTAGAAGCGAGGCGTGGACTTAATGCTATCGGTCAGGAAACGAGCCTTCTGGTTCTTCAGCTTACGCGTAATGCGACGCTGCAGAGGCAGAGTGATGGGCGTGTTCACGTCATGACGAGCTGCGCCGTTCGCATATTCAACGTTGGCACCACCGAGCAGGACACCGAGACGCATGTTTTCAACAGTTTCCGCAGCCTGTTCACCCACGATCTGCGTGACCTGTTCCATAACAGGGGAGTCGTTGGTATCGAGCAGAACATCGGTCATGGTCACGAGGTTACCATACTGACGCACAGTGGCTTCAATGTCGGTAACCGAGAAGGTCTTAGCAGTAGGCGTAACGCCTTCAGTCAGTTCAGTCGGCGTGGCATCAAGAGATTCGAAGCGACGGAACTTAGCGGTCTTCGTGCTCTTGGTCGGCAGGGGATAAGCCTGACCAAACTTTTCAAACACGAGGTAGGGAAGAGCACGGATGAGCATCTTAGCAACGACATAGACATTAGCCATCGTGCTGAGAGTACCGTTAGCAGAAGAGCTGGTAGCAGCTGTATGCATGATAGTATTCTGAGTAGCCATTAGATATAATTCCTAATTTCAAAAACGAGTTTAGCGCGTCCGTCTGCTACGTTCATACTCACGAGCAAGTTCATCAAAAGACTTCTCACGAGGTTTGGCTTTGGGCTTATTGCTGATATCAATAGGTTCCTTGCCAGTACGAACTGCCATAGCAGCGAGCACTTGTTTAACAATGTCTTCAGTCTCAGCAGCAGGGTTTGCCTGCACCTGAGTAGAAGAAGCCCTAGTCATCTGTGGCTTGTTAACGCCACGAGCAGACTTGTAATCGTCCAGAAGAGAAATAACTTCCTGTGCCGTACCGTACTGATACACATACTTAGCACCGTTCTGCATCACAGGAGGCAGAGAGTTAATCCAAGTAAAGAGATCACCACTGTCCAATATCGCACTGATATCGGGGTGGGCAGCACGGATAGTACTGAAATGTTTATCCGCTTCGGACTGGAAGATCTGCTGTTGAATAGGTTCAACCCGAGTCTTAAGCTCAGTCTCAACGTTCTTCTTAACAGCAGACACCTTAGTGTCAACAAGCGTTTTCACCGCATTAGCAATTTCAGGATGAATCTCAAAGAGTTCCTTCACATTTTCAGGAAGTTCATCTGGATCTTCCTTAGTCTGCGCAGGTGCATTCTTCGCTTCTTTGAGTTCCTGATACTTATGAGACAGGTCTGTGAGTCTGCTAGCCCACAGAGTATTCTGTGCTTCAGCGTCACGCTTTGCCTTTTCATAAAGCTCTTTATAATTCAGAGGAAGCTCAGTGGTCTGTTGTTCATTCTGAACAGGAGCTTCTTGTTCTTGCTCCAGTTCTTCTGCAGGCTGAACTTCGTCGTCATCATTCTGGCTCACGACGTTTTCTTCTTCGGAAGGATCTTCAGGCTCACTCAGGAAATCATCAAACGAAGGCTCTGCCTTAGAGGGATCTTCGTAAGACTTCGCAAGTTCGTCGAAGGCTTCATTGAAATCTTTGTTGTTCTGATCGTTCATATTTTTATAACTAAGTTAGGGAGGGTTAATACCCTAAGTCCTAACTGGCTTGGCTCATGAGCAAGTTATCCGAAAGGGGCTCGCTCCCAAGTTCCAGTACATCCAAGAGCTTTTGTACCATACGTAGTTCACCGATAAGTCGGTCTACGTTATCTGTATTATCAGGACTTAGTAACTTACTATACCGTTGGCTTCTAAGAACCTTCAGGTAAGCAACTATATTTTTTTGTAGGTCGGCGTTGGCCGTGAGCCTGAAGGATTTCTCCAAGCTCACACGCCTACCGTTAAGTGGTGTATCAATCATATTAACTCTGAGGATACGCTTGTTCAGGCTGACTAATCAGAGACATATCTTCACGAAGCTGTCTCAGACTGTCAATCAAAGCCGCAGGGCTAACACCTTCAGACCGTGCAGTCTCAACCATATTGGTCATCCACTGACGTTCTTCCTGAGCTTGCTTCTGTTCTTGCTGCTTCTGAACGTCAATCTCCTTATCAGAGTACACCAAGTTGTCGTCAGAAAGATCAAGGGCATCAGCAATCGAACGGATAATGTTCGGACGCTTAACAGTACCAAGGTCAACCTGATTGTTAGTAATCTGTGCAAAGTTAATCAGACTCTGTGCTCTGATTTCCTTAGCGATGAGAGACGAAGTACCACGAGCTTGAACAGCATAGTCACCCTTAATATCAGAGTCACTATTGAACTTCATGTTCCAGTGATACATAGCAGAAATAAACGGCTTAGTGATGCCATCATCAAAGTTCTTAACCTGATCTTTGATCGTAATGTTTGCAGAACCCATCAACATAGACAGGCCAGAAGCAGTACGACCAGCAGCACCAGAAGGTTCTCCCCACATCTGACGAGGAATAGAAGTAACTTCATCCCCATAGCTGCGGAAGAGTTCAATCATCCGTTCAAATTCAGTAGTATAACTGGGAAGCTGGAAGACACGGATAGCAGGGTTAGCAGCATCAGCTCCTTCACCTGTACGCATCCATACCTTAAACGGATAGACATCACGAGGATCTTCGTCTTCCGACATAAGGTCAAGGTTTACTTCAATCTGAGGGCCAGCAGAGATAGCAGCGTTGTCTAGCATAGCTCTGAACGCACTATTAATCAGCTCCTGAACATCAGACATGATAGACGGAATGCCTTCCCCAAAGATAGAAGTTTCGTCTTTGTCATAATAGTAGAAGAAGTAAGGCCACTTAACGCCTTCCATAGGCATGAGAGACGCTTTAATAACGTGGTCACCAAGTACCCAAATGTTTGCAGCCAGTTCTACCTGACCTTGCATACGTTCAGGAATCTCAACACCCACCTGATTCAGATCATCAGCATCCACAAAACCCCAGAACTCAAACACTTCATACTTCTTAGAGTGAGCAGCGTCAGCAACACCGCTATCGATTACATCACCCATAGAGGTAAGTTGGTTCTCAAAGTCTTTCTTCTGATAATCACCTTCAGGATTCTCAGCAACATGCGTAGAGATTACATCCCCATTGAAGTCTGATCTCTTTCCGAGACCGATGACATCGTGCTTATCCATCTTCCGTCGCTGAATGATGTATCTACATTCGGAGGGACAAGTAGCTTCCATGTCCGGGTAGATATCCCATATGCGGACGTTCTCGATGAAGGGTGTGATGGAGTCATAATCACAGAGTATCCACTTCTCTTTGTCTCCATTCTTTTCCTTCTTATAGTACTGACGGTTTTCAGAGATAGAAACAAGAGGCCCTTTAAGAATACCAGTACCATACAGATTACCAGAATGCATGACATCTCGCATAATCTCACGGTACTTCAACTCAGCAAGCTGGTCTTCGATAACCTTAGACATCTTGCCAGCTTGATTCTTAGCTTCATCCTGCATAAGAACATAGAGTTCTTCAGGGCTAATCTGCTTACCTTGATCCTGAGAAACAACTTCAAGGATAGCAGCTTCTTTCTTCTTGCTGAACTGTGGCAGTGGCGTAGGCTCAATACCCCAGTTCTTATCTCCGTTCGCAGGGAACAGCAGGTCAGACAAACGACTGTCAACAGTCTTGACCTTAGTTCTCGTCATACGAACAAAAGCTTTACTACGAAGAGGGTCCATACGTTCAAGAACTTCAGGAGAGTAGATACCTTTGTACTGACGAAGGGCGTTCAGCCACTTCTCTTCAATAGTCTTACGTGCACTGTCCGATCGGTCAAACGCTTCACGAACAAATGCAGCCAGACCTTGGGGCGTTTCAGGCGCACCTTCGGTATCTTCTGCACCGGAATCTTCATCTACCTGCATGTCGTCAGAAACTTCCTTAAGAAAGTCCTGTACATCTTTGTCTTCGGCAGAGTCGATTACAGTTCCAGAACCGAAAAAATCTTTTTCAGTCATGATTTTTAGTAGCCTCCAATCTGGCTAGCAGCACGATATTTACGTTGTGTGTTAAACAAAAACTTCTTCTCTCGCTTATGCACATACTCCATCATTGCGTACTGCAAGGCGTCATGAACGTGAGAGAACTCGTTCTTGACAGGAGATGCTTTGTAGAGAACACCGTTAACAGTCTTAGACTCAGCATATTTATATTCTGATACGAAGCCTTTTCTTAAGGTTATGCACTGAGGACCAAGCTTGAACTTACCCTTCAAACGAAGGAACTGTGCAACGGCTTCAAAGCGAGGAGTCCAGTTGTTTGTCTTAGCTAACTTGGCAGGAAGATTACATTCTTTCAGTATCTCCATGCCAGACTTAGCGTCGTTCATTGACCTCTGCGAAGTAGCAGGGTCACACACAACTTTAAAGTTATTTACAATCCAAGGATACTTAGATGTGATCTTAGGCCAAAGATGTTCTTCACAGAACTCTTTGAGAGAACAGTTGTCTGTGCAGATCTCATCAAACACAATAACTGTACCATCAGGGGCTTGTTGCGTGAAAGCAGCAGAAGGAGTTAATCCTTGGTCCATTCCTATGACAACAGGCACACCACGAAGAGGAACCATCTCTTCATCAACATGGTGCTCAAGATCACTGTAATCCTTATAAACAGGCTTACCTCGTTTTACTTCACCATAGTTGTTGAGTACGTTGACGTTGATAAAGTCATCGTCTGCACCCATACACATGGTTTCGTAGTAGTCCTTGTCAAGGTTGGCGAGGTTCTCTGCTTCAGGATTAGGGACATACTTACCTTCAACCTTAAGCATAGCCGGAGGTTGGCGGTAGAAACTATGTCCTTCTGGTTTGTCTTCCTCTGCAAGGCGATATAACCAGTGTTCGGTACTTACGGCGTTATAGTCAAGTATGATGAATGGCCTGACCGGGCCGCCGTCTTTCATAGCAGGGTAACGCCTAAAGCGTGTCTTGATAAGCTGGAAAGTACCTTCAGTAAGTTCAGATGCTTCGTTCAAGTGAGCAGAGGTCACTTCCAACGAACGAAGCTTTTCAGCAGATTTATCATCGTCGACAGCGATGAACACGACTTCCATATCGACAGACGTGCCATCAGCTAACGGATACTTAATCCTGCCGATGATGGGGGTAGAATAAGTAATAGTGATTTTATCTTTAAACCATGACAACCACGTTTTAATGGTGGTTGACTTTAGGGCCGGGTACGTTGCGCGAACAACAAGGTGTCTGCTGTGCCTGACTCCATGTTCGTCTGGTTTCTGACGCATAGCATTAAAGAACGCTTGAAAGATACAACCAGAGGACTTGCCAGATCCTACTGGCCCCATCACAAACAGAAAAGGATTCGGGTCACGATGAATCTTTGCAAACGTGGGCAGGACTTGATAATCAATATCCATAACAGTCCTTACGCAATTTCTTTCGCCAGATCCTTGAGTCCCGCAGGAGCAGTCTCTTCATCAGGGAAAGAGATGTTAACGTTAATAACTTCACCAGCATTCGGATTGAAATCCATAGCTTTCATCTTCGGCTGGTAGTAGCTCAGCAGTTCAGAGGCGATCTTAATCTTCTCTGTGCTGTTGGTCTTAGCAGACCTAGCCAAATGCACAAGTTCCTTGATAGGATCGTACCCAAATTCAAAGCGAAGACGACGAAGAAGTTCGTCTCCCTTGGTACATCCCTTACCATCAGGAACAACTACAGAAGGACTAGGCTTCTTCAGAAGGGGCTTTAAAGAGTCTTTCTTCATCAAGGTCACCTAAGTCAGAGCGGTCAAGCAGGGCAGCTATCTTCTCTGCATATGTCTTTAAAAGGAATTGGAAGTCACCAGAAGTAATGTCTTCACGTAGCTTACAGAACTCTACGGCAAGGAAGCCAAAGACATCTTGGTCGTCAGAGATAAGAGGAGCAAGAGCGAAGGACGCAACCTTGTGTGACTTCAACATTGTATATGTTGACATATCAAACTTACGCAGACGTTCGATGTTCAGGATCACTCTAGGTTCCGTACCGAAAGCAGCGTTGGTAAGATATGAGAAAGCAGACACAGGCAGGTTTAGGAAGTCAGCCTGCGCTGGTTTAAGGCCGGGACGAACAGCCTCGTGTGTACAGGACATCTTTGCAAAATCAATACCAGGCAGGCTCTGACACCCGTTATGAAACTGAACAACTGCAACTCTGTCTGCATTTAATTCAGACTTAACATGTCTAAGTCTGGTAAGAACACGCCTGTTCATATCAATGAGTGATGGAAAATCCTTTGCAAACTTTTTCGTCTTACGAGTAGCTACACGCTTAAGGTAAGTAGATAAAGTTGCACATTCATAGATAATGAATGCAGCTCCTCCCAGCATCGCAAGTGATATATAGTCAGCGTCTTTTACTAAGCTTGACAGACCGTTAACGAGCCCTAGTAAAATTTGACTATCCATAACTTTTTCTTTTTATACCTCTTGACAAGAGATCAATTAGTGATTATAGTATTTATGTATACTATAGCCTATTATATAGTATAATAACTATATATATTTTGTCAAGGGGTTATAGTAAAAAATATATAAAAAGTGAAATAAAATGTCGATACTGCTAGAAAAAGACCGTAGGAAATTAAAGTGGCGGAGGAATCCTATACTGAATGAAGACACACCTGAACCTTATAAGATTCCTAACTGTAGGTGTCAGGTAGGTTTGTCAGAGTGTGAAGTAGAAGGACAGTGGGACAGAGGTCTGTACACAAAGGGTGACCTTGTTAATGACTTGAACATCTTCTTTAACTACCTGCCAGAAAGTGAAGTAAGCAGAATGGTTAACGTCATGATCTGGTGTTTGTCTACTGGTTTAAAGAACAGAGGAGGTATCGACCTTAAAGACTTTGCAGTCATCACTGTTGAAGAGAAGACGTACAGCAGACCTTTGACACAAGTAACACGTGACTGCTTTGGTGTGACTAAGCGTGTGTCCCGTGCACCTAAGAAGAGGTACTTTGTTTTTAGAGAGTATCCTCAGCTTAAAGCTGTGGTTGTACCACGAACACCTGACTTCTTCCCCGGTCATGAACGTACATGGTTTACATGGAAAGTGTCTGCAACAAACCATCCGTACTACTATGCAAGACACTGGCGTAGAGGTGCTTTGTATATGCAACAAGTCTTTGACAAGACGTTTGAGTATACAGGCTACACAGACGAGTACATAGAGATGGCACAGAGTAATATCATAGAACCTTTTGGTACAGAACGTGAGCACATGAACACAGTTCACCTTGGCTTTGAGACACCACCTTACGTCAAGGCAGCTTACACAGATGAACTGATCAAGGTACCCCTTAACTGTGTGTCAAGTAAATACTTTACAAGTAACAAGGTCAAGTATGATGTCATGTTTGGTAAGATGACTAAAGAAGAAGCAAGTAAACATCTTCTAAGTAAACCAAGACAACTAGCTATAGACTAAACGCAAGAAGCCCCCGGCTACAACAAGCACTATGCAAAGCATGGTCAAGTGTAGTACGGGGGCTTTCTTTATGGTCATACTTAGACAGGGGGCGCTCGGCTCTATTTCACAACTAAGCTGTGCTTTCTTCTAATATGTCAGAGAGATAGCTCAAGTTGAAAGAAGGTTGTACCCCATCGGGTCTTTCCTTTCCTTATCCTTCCGGCTACGTTCACCTATCCAACCGGCTCGTCTTACCTATCAACCAACCTATCAACTTATCAAAAAGATAAGGATAGTATAATCATTCTTTTGCTGTTTGTCAAGGGGTTTCGTTCAACTTTTTTAAAAAAAGTTAAAAAAAGTTTCAAAGGGGAGGCCGGGCCGGTTACTAGTAGCTACTCCTGACTACTGTTGATTACGTATGATGTAAGATGAGGGTAGCATGGTGAGTATACCTCCTAGACTTGTTCTGAACATATAGAACTATGAGATATAGAAATGATTGTGATG
>ENA-UOIV01002173-UOIV01002173.1-human-gut-metagenome-genome-assembly--contig:-C59-NODE-2173-length-14162-cov-4.999220_pt1 | contig 14162 bp, 8 predicted proteins | sample MGYA00242333_ERZ723880 | MGnify/ENA metagenome assembly ERZ723880 | reverse complement strand
ATTTACAACCCATTGTTTTCTCCTGTATGGACCATAAGCGGTGGTAAAGTCCTTTTTGATCCAGTAACTCTTGGTGTGTACCTTGTTCTGCTACGTGTCCTTCTTCCAAAACGATGATCTTATCGGCATTTTTGATGGTTTTCAATCGATGGGCTATCACGATAACCGTACGTCCGGCAATCAGGGTATTGATAGCTTTTTGAACATCCACTTCATTCTCCGGATCGAGAGAAGCGGTAGCCTCGTCAAGTAGTACGACCGGGGCTTCTTTCAGGATGGCACGGGCGATGGAAATGCGTTGCTTTTCGCCACCGGAAAGAGTACATCCACCTTCGCCTACCAGAGTTTCGTATCCTTTGGGCAACTTCATGATGAAATCGTGGCAACAGGCTTTTCGGGCGGCTTCTTCTATCTCGGCATCGGTAGCATCGGGCTTGCCGAAACGAATGTTGTTCTTTATCGTGTCTTGAAAGAGATAGACATTCTGGAATACCATAGAGATGTGCTTCATCAGTGATTCCGGGTCTACTTTCGATATATCTGTTCCGTTAAAGAAAACTTTTCCTGTTTGTGGATCGTAGAAACGGGCGCAGAGCTTCAATAAAGTGCTTTTGCCGCTTCCGGAGGGACCTACCAATGCGGTAAGCGCTCCTTTTTTCATTGTTACCGATACATCATGCAACACCGTTTTTTTCTGATAGCCGAAGGATACGTGTTCCATCACGATATCACCGCTTTCGGGAGATACTCGGTTGCCTTGCATTTCCGGTTCTTTCATGAGATTCAGTATACGTCCGCCGGCAAAAGAGAAATAACGGAACTCTGCGAAATTGGTCAGTGCCGAGGTAAGAGGATCGAATACCCGTGAACCGACAATAAGGAACATGACGAAAGTCAGCACGGATAATTCCCCGCCCAATAACAGGTAGGTTCCACAAAGTATCATCAACGTCAGTCCGGCACGTACTAACGTAACAGAAAGCAGGATGAAAGGTCCCATTAATGCTTCAAGGCGCATGCTGGCACGTTTTAATTCCAGAAAAGCATTTCGCAGGCGGATGAAACGGTCGCCCAACAGGTTATATGCCTTCATTACGCGGATGCCTAACAGATACTCTTCCATACGGTTACCGGCATTTATCTTGGCATGAATCTGTTTTTTGCTTAAGGAGATCTGTATCCGGTTGCTTAAGATAAGCACCAATACGGCCAACGGTAAGGCTATGAACATGGCAAGGGACATCCGCCAGTCAATCCACAGAAGACCGAAGAAAGCCAGTATAGGCATGACCAGTGCCCCCATCAATTGTGGTAGATGGTGTGAAATACCTGTTTCTGCCATGGTGAAGTCGGTAATCATCATGGACGATAAGTCGCCCGGATCGTGCCGGCTGAAGAATCCTAACGAAAGTTTACGCAGATGTTCGGCCAGGTTGATGCGTCCTTCGGCGCTTAGTTCGTAGGCACTACGGAAGTTATGGCGGAATGAGGCCCGTTCGGCAAGAGCCATTGCAATCATGTATACAGCTAAAAGCCCGCATATCCACCAAAGGCGGGTAGTATCCAGTCCCGTTCCGCTTCCGTCGTAAGCCTTGAACAATACGTTGACTGCTTCGATAGAAAAATATATTCACCAAGTTGGCCAGCATGGTGTAGCCTACCGGTTTGCGTAACCGTTCGGGATGTCCGATCGTTATGTTGTTTATTGCATTCATTATTGTTTTCCTCCTTATTTATTTAATGTCCATTGAGATGCATCGGTATAAGCATCCCACATTTTTTTGTAAACGCCCTCTTGCCGGCACAGCTCCTCGTGTGTGCCCTGTTGCACAACGCATCCTTCTTTCAGCACCACAATACGGTTGGCCGATAGGATAGATGATAGCCGGTGCGCGATAATGATGACTGTCTTATCCCGGATGAGTTTTTGAATGGCAAGTTGCATCTTGTATTCATTTTCGGGATCGGCAAAGGCGGTTGCTTCATCCAGTACGAGGATAGGGGAGTTTTTCAGAATGGCACGTGCTACGGAGATGCGTTGTTCTTCACCACCGGAAAGGTAGACGCCCTCTTCTCCGATTATCGTGTCGTATTGTTTGGGGAGGTGTTGGATAAATTCATCACATTGTGCTGCTTGTGCGGCAGCTATCACTTGTTCGCGGGTAGCATGGGGATTACCCACGCGTATGTTTTCGTAAATCGTATCGAAGAAAAGGAATGAGTCTTGGAAAACAAAAGACACAAGGTCCATTAACTGCTCTGTGGCAATATTCTTTACGTTAGTGCCTCCTATTTTGATCTCCCCTTGCTCCACATCCCAAAAACGGGGTATGAGATTGGCTATCGTCGATTTTCCCGAACCGGACGGACCTACCAGTGCTGTGATTTCTCCGGCACGGGCTGTGAAGTTGATATGGTGTAAAGCATCTGTCCGCGTGGCTTCCGTTTTGTTTTCATAGGCGAAACTGACGTCGGTAAAAGTAATATCATACCCGTGTGGCTTCTGAGGATTTAAGCTTTCCGGCATTGTTTTTTCCGAAAAAATCCGGTCAAGGCGGGTTACTCCTTCATCGATTTCTTTTGTACTCGAACCGAGGAAAGTCAATTTGTAAATCGGGGTTGCTACACCCGGCCCCAAGATGATGAAAAAGAGATAGACGGCTGCGAAGGCGATGTTTTGAGGTTGCCCGCTCAGGATAAGTAATCCTACCGGCAGGATAAAAGTTACGATGGAGTTGAGCAACACCATGAAAACCACCATTCCGGGTTGATAGGTATCGCATACTTTCAGAGCATAGGTCTTGTATGCTTCGATTTCTTTATTAAACTGCCGGAAAGAACGGATGCTTTGCCCGAATATCTTGACTACCGGCATTCCCCGTACATATTGCACGGCAGAGGCGCTCATCTTTTCCTGTGTATCGAAGTAGGTCTGCATAAATTCCTGACCGGCCTTGCCGAACATCATGGTGCATTGAAGACCTATCCCCAATGCGATAGCCAACAGACAGACTGCTGCTATCCACCCGTTGAGGGTGAAGAATAAGGTGAACATGATGACCACCGTTGCCAGTACGTTCACCAGATCGGGGATGGTGTGGGCGATGAATGTTTCTATCTTTTCAATATTCTGTTCCATTGTCTTTTTGATAGCTCCGGTCGAAGTCCCGTTTAAGTAGCCAAGAGGTAACCGGCCGATATGTTCGGCAAGTTTTATCCTTAGTCCGTACAGGATACGGAAAGCGGCTACGTGTGATGCCATTAGTGAAGCATACAACAGCAGTAATCCGCCTGTCAGGCCGGCAAAGGCAATCCATCCCCATCGAATCATGTGTCCGCTGTCTGCTTGTGAGATGTTTCCTGCATTTTGCAACAGTTCGTTGGCTACCTGGTATACTGATAAATAAGGAACCAGCATGCAACAGGCACTTCCTGCCGACAAGATGCCGGCCAGTATCAACAGACCTTTTCGTTCACCCGCTATCTCAAACAGGCGGGCGACTCCTTTCTTTTGTTTCTTTTCCATTATTCTATAATTTTATATCCTAAGAGGTGACTGAATTTACGCGAAAGTCCCGGAAACATCCTACAGAATACGCCGAATGCTCCCCAACGTTTCTTTTCGATGTTTTGATAAAGGATATTATCCGTCATTTTCAGTTGCGGTATCCATTGTTCTATGACACGTCCGTTATCTATGGCGCTCAACATACGGGCTTCATTATTATTTTTCAATGCGTCGGGTTTTATTCCTTTCTTCTGGAACATAGACCCGCAAACATCGAGGTGAATCTCTCCGCCCGGAAAGCGCTTGGAAAGGTGGGATAGTACGGATTTCACTTGTTCGTTCGTGAAATACATGACTACTCCTTCGATGATAAAGATAAACCGGGATTGAGGGTGTTTCGATTTCAACCGATCCATCCAGTCGGTATCGAGCATAGAACCGCGCAGATTAATATCGGCAGGTTCTATCGGGAGAAATTCTTCTCGCAGATCGATTACTTCCGGCAGATCGAGTTCGTAGAATGTGGCATTGCGCCGTTCTGTGATTCGTTGGAAACGGGTATCGAGTCCACAGCCGATATTGACTACTATCGGGGAAGGTTCCCGTAAGATGAATTCCTGTACTTTCCGATCGAAGTAACAGCCGCGTACCACACAGCCCAATTCGCTGAGTGGAGCTTTGTCGAATTGTGAAAAGTCATAGTCGATGCGGTTTATCAGTTCACAGGCGAGGTGGTCGTTCATAATACCGTTGGGACGGCGACTCTCTTTAAACCTCATGTAAAGCGGAATAAATAGCGTATTTGCTATTTGGTCGTTGATGGTTACTTTTTCTTTCATATTTATTCTATTATTATAGTTATACAGATTTCGTTCAAAAAAGAACAATGTTCCGGAACGTTCAAAAAAAAGAGCTTATGCATGCATAAGCTCTTTCCATCCTGCCGTTTCAAAGGCAATGTATTCGGAGATAAATATTTTCATATCGTCTTTCTTTATGTGATGCATCACCAGTTCTTCGAGCAAAGTGAATAGCCAGGCGGTATTCAGATGGACGAAGAAGTTGGAGACTTGTATATTCAGATGCGGATATTTTGTTTTCAGATCTTTAAAGAAGATGTCTATCACACGTGTCATTTCATTGGTATAATCTTCGCGGAAGTTACCCAATGAGGAGCCTTGCGCATGAAACAGGAGCAGTTTCAGTTGTTTGCGATAGCGTCCTGCCAATGCCATATACAACTCTATCTCTTTCTTCTGATAATCATGGCTGGTGAACATTTCGAGATTTGCTTTGCTTACGTCGTGGTTGTAGAGCATGGTATAGAGCTCGTCGACTACCGGTTGCAAAATGTACCTGAATAAGCTGTCTTTGTTCGGGAAATAGTTATAGATATTACTCAGCCCTACATCTGCTTTTGCGGCAATCTCGCGCATGGCAGTATTCTTGTATCCTTTACGGATAAAAAGATATTCTGCTGCATCGAGTATTGTTTTTTGTATGTCGCTTTTCAACTTTTGCATATCGCCGAGTGTTATTTATTGTTTAGTTGCAAAGATGGAGAGGTTTCGGTAAACACGAAATACCTAATAATGATGAAAAGATGTATTTAGTTGTACCCAATGGAGGGTATAATGCTGATTCATTGCCGGTAAGGGTTGATTTGTATCATGAATCTGCTTATCTTTGCCTCGGGACTAACAAGATGAAACGACTGTATTTGAATATCATGAAATGGTTCCTTCCTGTACTGTTTATTTCGTACATGGCAGGTATTACGCTCTTCACTCACTCGCACGTGGTGAATGGGGTAACGATTGTCCATTCTCATCCATTCAAAAAAGGGGCCGAGCATAGCCACACTACGGTCGAGTTCCAGTTAATTCATTTCTTAAATCATTTCCAGACCACTGATGCAGGTATTCTTCCTGTATTTGCCTCATTCATCGCTTTACTGCTTTGTACGCTTTTGTGGTGTCCGCAGCGGACGGGGCATTTAACTCCCTGTGTGGGAGTGGTTTCATTGAGGGCACCTCCTTCTTTTCGTTTGTAGTAAATACTTCCGCATGTCTGTGGAAAAGAAAAATCTCTGAGAGCCTGTCTTATTCTTGCTCTTATTTATTCAAAACAAGTGGCTGCCGGATGGCGGTTAGGGGAGAAGTATGCTTATCATGTTCCTATATGGGAGTATGAGGCTATTTCACGGTCCGCCTATACCTGCACCGTGCGGTTACTTCCTAAAAAACAAACGAAAATGAAGAAATATATATTTATTCTTGCGGGCCTGTATTGTGCCCTTACCTCTGCTATGTCCGGACAACCCGCTCCATTGGAACACTCCGAATTGAAAAAGTCCGATGCCAATATCATCGGCCATGTACTCGATAAGAACAGTGAGGAACATTTGCCGTATATTACAATTGCCCTTAAAGGAACGACTATCGGAACTGTGACAGATGCCACGGGGCATTATTTCCTAAAGAACCTCCCGGAGGGGAATTTTGTGATGGAAGTGAGTTCGGTGGGCTATAAAACCATCACCCGCAGTGTGACCCTGAAGAAAGGAAAAACGCTGGAAGAGAACTTCGAACTGGAGGAAGACGCCATTGCCCTCGATGGGGTCGTGGTTTCTGCCAATCGCAATGAGACTACCCGGCGTATGGCGCCTACACTTGTCAATGTAGTCGATTTAAAGCTGTTTGAATCGACTAATTCCAGTACGCTTTCACAGGGGTTGAATTTCCAACCCGGTGTACGTGTAGAGACCAATTGCCAAAATTGTGGTTTCCAGCAAGTTCGTATCAATGGGCTGGATGGTCCTTATACGCAGATATTGATAGACTCTCGTCCCGTATTCAGTGCGTTGTCGGGAGTATACGGTCTGGAACAGATTCCTGCCAGTATGATCGAACGGGTGGAGGTGATGCGTGGCGGTGGTTCGGCTCTGTTCGGTTCGTCTGCCATTGCCGGTACGATTAACATCATCACAAAAGAGCCGTTGCGTAATTCCGGCCAACTTTCTCATACGATCACCTGTTTCAGCGGGGGCAATTCTTTTGATAACAATACCTCTCTGAACCTCTCTCTTGTGACCGACGATCATCGTGCGGGAGTCTATATATTCGGGCAGAACCGTCATCGCTCGGGATACGATTATGACGGCGACGGTTTTACCGAATTACCGAAGTTGAAGAACCAGACGGTAGGTTTCCGTTCTTATTTCAAAACCAGTACTTATTCGAAACTTACTTTTGAATATCATCATCTGCAAGAGTTCCGCCGGGGTGGAGATATGCTGAACCGTCCGCCTCATGAAGCCAATATCGCCGAGCAACTGGAGCATGCCATTGATGGCGGTAGTTTGAAATTCGATTACTTTTCACCCAATGAGAAACATCGTTTCAGTGTTTTTACTTCGGCTGCCAATACCGACCGGGACAGCTATTACGGTGGCGGACAAGATCCGAATGCCTATGGCAAGACCACCGATTTCACTGTGATGGGAGGCACACAATACATGTATAGCTTCGGGCGTTGTCTTTTCATGCCGGCCGATCTCACGGCAGGATTGGAGTACAACCGTGATCATCTGGAAGATAACATGTGGGGATACAACCGCCATACCGAGCAGACGGTGAATATTTATAGCGGTTTTCTGCAGAACGAGTGGAAAAACGAAAAGTGGGGTATTCTTCTGGGCGGTCGTCTGGATAAGCATAATATGGTAGATCATGTGATCTTTAGTCCTCGTGCCAACCTGCGTTTCAACCCGACAAAGGATGTTAACTTCCGGCTCAGTTATGCTTCGGGCTTCCGTGCTCCGCAAGCCTTTGATGAAGACATGCATATTGAAAACGTCGGTGGTACGGTTTCTATGATCGAACGTGCCAAAGGGTTGAAAGAAGAAAAGTCTCAAAGTCTGAGTGCTTCTGCCGATATGTATCGCCGTTTCGGTGCATGGCAGGTGAATCTCCTGGTCGAAGGTTTTTATACTGCCTTGAAAGATGTTTTTGTTCTTGGTCCGTATGAAGACCGGGGAGACGGAGTATTGGTGCGGACACGCTATAACGGTTCCGGTGCCAAAGTGATGGGGTTGACATTGGAAGGCAAACTGGCTTATCTGACGCAATTCCAGTTTCAGGCCGGTGTAACTTTACAGCGTAGCCGTTACGACGAACCGTATCAGTGGGACGATGATGCACCGGCTGAGAAAAAGATGTTTCGTACTCCCAATACTTACGGGTATTTCACTGCTACCTATACGCCGATAAAACCGCTGACCATTGCTCTGTCTGGTACATATACCGGTAGCATGCTCGTACAGCGTGCCGCCATCTCTGCCGAGAATGCAGCGATGGGAGAGATGCCCGAACGCCCGGCAGTTGCTCTTATGACCCCCGATTTCTTCGATCTCGGTATAAAAGCGGCCTATGATTTTAAGTTTTGTAAATCGACCGTATTTCAGCTCAATGCCGGTATACAAAACATTTTTCAGGCTTATCAGAAAGATTTCGATCGTGGAGCCAACCGGGATTCCAACTATATTTATGGGCCTGCCACTCCCAGAAGTTTTTTTGCAGGGGTGAAGATTAGCTATTGAGAATACTGTGCCAATGCGTCAATATGCCAATGTGCCAATTGCCATTCGGGGTGGTGGCACAGGCAATTGATACCCTTTACCTCTCGACATTACCGGGTGAGCGGGGGCCTTGGTTTATGCACCGTGCTAAAGTCTCCTGAAGACCGTGGTTAGATGCATCGAGCACGGTGCATACTGCTTGTATGGATAGTTCCTGGTGGAGGTAAATACCCTGCTTGCGGTTACCGGCATACCGTTTTATTTATTTTTAGTTGGAAAACGTTACCTTTTTATATCTTTAGATATTTTCTTCTTCGGCTGTCCTGTTTGAATCTGATCATCTTAAGTGATTATTATTCATTGTATTGTTATGGATAAAAAATTACCTATATATAAGTACTGCAATGTAAATGAATACTAATCTATAGGTATTTCCTGCTATCTTATTTTAGCCTTTTTTTGTAGCTTGAAATACGTTCTGGACTTATGAGACAAAAAAAGACAAGATATTGTTTCTTATTTTTATTTCTATTATTATATGCAGGGAACGCTTATACAGCCGATAAGTTAATATTTAGCGGTATTATACGTGACGCGGTTACTCATGAGACGCTTCCTTATGCAACCGTTTTGTTGGAAAGTGAGGAGACACGCCGCTATTCGGCCATAGCCGGTGACGATGGAACGTTCCGGATAACCGATGTTTTTCCGGGCATTTATAAACTCACGGTCTCTTTTATTGGTTACGGACGTCAACAACGTACGGTAGAATTAAAGAAAAGTACGTATATGACTATCGGATTACGCTCCGATAACCAATTGAAAGAAGTCGTTATTACTGCCACTGAGTCGAAAGGACTCGTTTCTTCCTCTAAAATAGACCGTCCGGCTATGCAACATCTGCAACCTACCAGTTTTGCCGATTTGTTGGAGTTGTTGCCCGGAGGTATGTCACGTGATCCGGATATGGGGTCTGCCAATACGATCACTTTGCGCGAAACGGGAGTGATCAAAGCAGATGGAACCAAAGGAGATGCCGGGAGTGATTATTCCATTACTTCACTCGGTACGCAATTTATTGTAGACGGTATTCCGATCAATACCGATGCTAACCTTCAAGCTTCGCCTGTATCGGATAATTCGGCGGAGAGCAGCCGTAATATTGTTAACCGGGGGGTAGATATGCGTTCTATTTCTACGGACGACATCGAAAGTGTGGAAGTGGTAAGAGGAATCCCGTCCGCAGAATATGGAAACCTTACGAGTGGAATTGTCAATATAAAAAAGGTGCGTAAACTGACCCCTCTCAATGCGCGTTTCAAGGCAGACGGATACAGTAAACTTTTCTCTGCCGGAAAGGGATTTGCCTTGCCGGGTGCTGAAGATGGGGTAGTGAATGTAGATGTAGGTTATCTGGATTCCAAACCGGATCCCCGTAATAATTTAGTGAACTACAAACGGATGAATACCTCTCTACGTTTTACCTGGAATTATAACCACGATAACTGGACCATGCGCTATGCTCCGGGTATTGACTATACCGGTTCGTTTGATAATGCCAAAGAAGATCCCGAACTGAACTACGGCAACACGGATACTTATAAATCTACCTATAACCGGGTAGCTCTGACCAATAACTTCCTTTGGACTTTTCCCAAAGTAAAGGCTGTCAAAGGCATCGAGTTGAACACATCTGCCAATGCACAGTTCGATCGTTTGACGCGTCGTAAATTGGTAGCGCCGCAGCGTTATATGATTGTCCCTTCCACAACGGGTGAGGGCGAACATGATGCCACTCTCCTTTTTAAAGAGTATGTGGCAGATTATCTGTCGGATGGAAAACCGTTCAACGCCTTTATCAAATTGAAAGGAGACTTTTCATTTACCAATGGCCCGGTAAAGAATAACGCCAAGGTGGGAGGTGAATGGAGTTATACGAAGAACTTCGGTCGCGGGCAAGTGTACGATCTCACCCGGCCGTTGGCTGCCGGAGGATGGAGTAGTCGTCCGCGAGCTTATAAAGACATTCCTGCATTACAGAATGTGGGTGTATTTATTGAAGATGTAATGACAGCGAAAATCGGTCGCCATAAGCTGGAATTAATGGGGGGTATACGTGCGATGGCACTTGTCGGGCTTGACAAACGATACGTTCTGAATAATAAGTTTTACCTGGATCCCCGTATCAACGGATTGTGGAATTTCCCTGCAATCGATCTGGGCAAAACCCATAACCTTGAAATCGCACTGGGGGGTGGTATCGGCTGGACTACCAAGATGCCTACGCTCGATTATCTCTTCCCCGATGCTTATTATAAAGACATTGTGCAGCTTGGCTATTACGATGTTCTGAATCCGGAGCAGAACAGCCGCTTCAACATAAGAAGTTATATCGAAGACCGTACCAACTATGAGTTACGTCCGGCGCGTAATAAGAAATGGGAGTTGCGTGCAGACTTTACTTATGGGGGGAATCGTCTGTCGGTAAGCTATTTCCGCGAATCCATGAATACCGGTTTTCGATATGTGGCCAATTATACCTCTTATGCTTATAAGGAGTACGATGCAAGTAAGATTACCGGTTCGGCTTTGCAGGGACCTCCGTCACTGGACGATCTGCCCTACACTGATAAGAAAATATTGGGAGGATATAATAAAGCGACCAATGGAAGCCGTCTGCTGAAAGAGGGAGTGGAATTCCAATTCCGTTCACAGCGTATCAAGCCGTTACGTACGGTGGTAAATCTCAGTGGGGCATGGTTCCGTTCCACTTACACCAACAGTATCCGTATGCCGCGCACCGTATCCGAAATGGTGGATGGCCAATCGATATCCGATTCGTACATTGGTATCTATAACTGGGACGACGGGAATGTCTATCAGCAGTTTAACACGAACCTGATGTTCGATACGCAAATACCGGAGTGGGGATTGATTTTTTCTACTTCGTTGCAATGCATGTGGTTTACCAGCAAGCAGGCTTTTTATCGTGACGGAGTGCCCGAAAGCTACCTGTGGGCAGAGGATGGACAGGAACATCCCTATACGGAGGCATCGAAAGAAGACCTTTATCTGCAACATCTGATTATTCCCATCAGTTCGGGAACTTTTGATAAATATACCGTTCCGATGGCCTTCTATGTCAATCTGAAAGTTACGAAGAAGATAGGGAAGTATCTTAATTTAGCATTTTTTGCCAATAAGCTCTTAGATTATACTCCCGACTTTAAAAGTCGCGGATTGACAGTACGCCGGAATGTAGAACCTTATTTCGGCATGGAGTTGAATTTTAGTTTATAAATAAATTATTCGATATATGAAGTACGAAAAGAGTTTGTTTTTATCGGTATTTGTTATTCTGTTGTCAGGTATTACTGCTTGTAATGAATTGGAGGATGTATCGAGAACCGTCACCGGGGTTACCGTGAAACTTCCCGACGACCTGTCCGGTGCATCGATAGCGAACGATACCCTTACTTTCCAGAACATATCCAGTGGATTGTCTGTAAAAGTGCCGGCTACAGAGAAACCGGAATTGCCTCAGGGATTATACAACTGTTTCTATAAAGCCGATGTAACCTATGTAGATGAAGGACGTACAGTGAAAGGGCGCTTGCGTGGCGCTTTGGAAAATGTGAATCTTACATCCGGGAATGTGTCATTAACGATGAATACCCATCTGCTGATTGATAAGGATGATTTTATTATCGAAGAAATTTTCTTTACGGGTACGTTACGGGAGAGCGGTAAACAATATTATGGCGATTCGTATGTGAAAATCTACAATAACACGGACCATGTGTTGTATGCCGATGGTCTGGCGCTGGTGGAATCCAAATTCGTCTCTACACAGAAGTATGATTATACTCCGGACATCCGTCAGGACACGATGACGGTACATGCCATTTACGTTGTTCCGGGCAGTGGTGAGGAGCATCCGGTACAGCCCGGTGAGAGTATGGTGATTTGTGATACCGGCATCAACCATCAGGTGGCCAATCCGAACTCTTTTGATCTTAGTGAAGCCAATTTTGAATGGTATGATGTCTCCACTTCACCGGACAATATGGATATTGACAGTGAAACGGTGGAGAACCTCGATAAATGGTATTGCTATACGCTTTCTGTCTTTGTGCTTCATAATCGCGGTTTCCGTTCGCATGCGCTGGCGCGTATGCAAGTTCCGAAAGAGGAATATCTGAAAAAATTCTTTTATAAATACGAATACATTATATCGAGTCCGCAAGGCAATTATCCCTGGTCTCAGAAGGCTTATAAACTGCCGAACGACTGGATTGTCGACGGAGTGAATTGTAGTGTGGAAGCAGAACGTCAATGGAACGTATTACCGGCTACCGTAGATGCCGGATGGACTCATTGCGGAAAGATAGATCATGATAAGGACCGTTATTTCAAGAGTGTCCGGCGGAAAATGCTTTATCTGGATGAGAACGGTCACAGGGTATTGCAAGATACGGATAACTCGACGGACGATTTCAATACAGAATGTATACCTTCTCTTATCGAAGAACAAAATACGGCGATAAGTGCCGATGGTAGGAAGGCAGAAACGTTGACATACGACGGAGTACAACCCGTTGAAGAATGACTTTAACCCCGACATCTATCATGAGATACTATTTAATGACTGTTTTATTCTTTTCCTTTTTAGGGCTGCATGCTGCCGACGCCGACAGCCTGTCTTTGTACGGGCGTATGCGAAGTAACGGTACGACGGCAGAAAGCGGGTTTTTCTCTTTGGTTTATGATAATCCGGCAATGAAATACGTCTGGCATCCCTCGACACTGAATGAATTGCGTGCAGGAGGAGAGTATATTCATGAAGAACAGCCTTCGTTGGCGGAGGAAGGGGATGGCAGATATATGGGTTTTGTGGATGTGCGCTCTTTTATCCGTAAGGGGAATAGCAGCCTGTGGGGAGAAGCCCGCTATAAGAACGGGAAGAAAACAGGACGGCGTTGGAATGAGACTTCGGATTATCTGCTGTTATATCCTTATGTGATGGGAGATACAGTAGGTGGCGATCTGAAATCCGAGCAATATTATTTCTCCGGAGGATATGCTTATCGCAAAGGAAGCTATACCATCGGTGCGGAGGGGTCTTATGGTGCCGATATCGAGTATCGGAATGCGGATCCCCGTCCCAAAAACCTGACGGGTGATTTGTATTTTACAATCGGCATGTCTTGGAAAACCGGCAACCATTATGCATTGGGATATTCTTTGCATGCCCGCAAGTATAAACAGACCAACGATTTGCAGTTTTATAACGAATTGGGAGTCCCCAATATTTATCACTTCACCGGATTGGGTACCGATTATTATCGTTTTCGTGGGGCAAAAGGGAAGTCGTTTTATAAAGGACGTTCTTTTGGCGGAAGTGTGAATCTTTCACCTTTCGATGCCGGTGAGGGAGGTTTTGCCGTTTCTTTGCTTTACGATCATTTCTCTTTTGATAAAATAATTTCTTCCCTCAACGAGTTGCCGATGGCATCCGTCGGTGAACATGACCTGCGAGGAGAGATTGCCTGGCGTAGTAGCAAAGATAGATTTTCACGTTGGGGGATGAAGTTGGAAGCCGCATTTACCAAACGTACCGGAACGGAGAATCTGTTCGGAGACGCTTCCGGTAATATTTATCCGCAGATAGCAGAAGATGAGATGTATATGAATCGGATAAGTCGTGGGGTACTGTCGGGCTTTTACGAATATACGTATCGGTCGGGGACTGTTTTTTCAATCATTCCCTCCATAGGATATACCGATATGAATACCCGTTATGTATATCCTCGTCGTGAAATGGAGATTCACCGGTTGCATTCTCAGTTGATGCTAAAAGCGATGTTTCCTTGCGGTCATTGGCTGCTGCGTGGAGAGTTGGGAGGAAGATATGTTGCTTCCCTTACCCCCGAATTGCAGTTGCCGGCAGTTGAAACGGAAGAAGCAAAGAAGTTGAATCAGCCGGTATATGGCAATTATGGTTACTTGGCGGCCAATCAGGACCCGGAAGTAAAGGCACGTGAGGGGAAGATGGCGTATGTGCGCCCGGAGTAC
>ENA-UOIV01002171-UOIV01002171.1-human-gut-metagenome-genome-assembly--contig:-C59-NODE-2171-length-14169-cov-12.405413_pt1 | contig 14169 bp, 11 predicted proteins | sample MGYA00242333_ERZ723880 | MGnify/ENA metagenome assembly ERZ723880 | reverse complement strand
GGGCCCGCGGGGACGATCTGTCCCCGCGGGCCCTCCTTTTTTTGGGGGCGTCGCGTTATTTTGCGTCCTCGCCCATGATCTCTTCAAAGTTTTCCGCCGTCACCATGACTGCGCTGAACGGATAGACGCCATAGGCCTTATCCGTCTTGTACTCCTCAAAGATGGGCGTGCCGTTGGCGATCTTCTCGTAGAGCGCCTTCACCGACTCCTGTCCGGGCACCGACGCCTGGATGTAGGCGGAGGCGATGAAGCAGGAGTAGTCCTTGCGGAACTCGTCCTTCGCGTGGTATCCGCCCAGGCCGATCACGACGGCGTCCTTGTCGAGGCCCGCCTGCTCGAGCGCGCGGGTCGCGCCCTGCGCGCCCTCGTCGTTGGCCGCAGTCACAAACCAGCGCTTGATCTGGGGGTTGGCGGTGATGGTGGCCGCGGCCGCGTTATAGCCCTCGTCGGACGAACCGCCGCCGTAGTCGATGCGGATGATGTTCTCCTCGGGGAACTCGGGGAACGCCGCCTTGAAGGCGTCGTACTGCCCGTCGGAGCGCGGCACGCAGCTTGTGACCTTCTCCATCGCGAGGATCATCATGCCGGTGGTCTCCGGCTCGGTCATCAGCTCGTTTTTGCCGATGTAGTCGGCCAGCCATTCACCCATCGTCTTGCCCGAGAGGTAGGAGTCGAGCTCGATGGCGGGCGCGAGGTAGTTGCCCGCGTCGTCGATGAGCGGGACGTCGACCGCCACGACGGGGATGCCCGCCTCGGCGCACTTGTCCACGGTCATCTTGCTCAGCTGCTGGTCGCAGATGTTGACGATAAGTCCCTGGATGTCCTGCGAGAGGACGTTGTCCAGCACGTTGACGTAGACGGAGGGGTCCTCCTTCGAATCGCCCACGATGAGCGGCTCCATGCCGAGCTCCTCGGCCGTGGCGGTCGCGGCGGCCGCCTCCTGGATGAACCAGGACTGGGTCATGTCGCGGTAGATTGCGGCGATCTTGATTTTCTCCCCGGAAGCGGGCGTCTCGGCGGGCGCGGGGGTTTCCCCGGCCGGGTCAGCCGCGCTGGCGGGCGGGGCCTCGGGAGCGGCCGGTTCGGGCTGCGCGGACGAGCATGCCGGCAGGGCGAGCACCATCAGGAGGGTCAAGAGCAGTGCGGTGAGCTTTCTTTTCATTACGTTCTCCTTTCCACATCGGGTTTTAAAATACGAATCTGATCGTCATCCCTCGCGGGAACATCGGATGGGGCTACCCCTCCCTTCGCTGCTTTCTATAGAAGTCGAAGGTCAGTGCAAACATCATCAGCAGGCCGCGCGCAACGTCCTGCCAGAAGGTGGAGACGTTGAGCAGCAGCAGGCCGTTGTTGAACCCCTGGAGGATCAGCACCCCCAAAAAGGTCCCGCTGAGCGAGCCGGTCCCGCCGGTCATCGCGATGCCGCCCAGCACCGAGGCGGTGATCGCGTCGAAGTCGACGTCGCTCGCCGCGCCCGGCTGCCCGGTGTTCATGCGGGAGGCCAGGATGATCCCCCCCAGCGACGCGAGGCAGGAGGAGAGGATGAACAGCCCGCGCTTGACCGCGTCGGCGTTGATGCCCGCCAGCCGGGCGGCGGCCGGGTTCCCGCCCACCGCGTAGACGTTGCGGCCGAAGCGGGTCTTGGAAAGCGCGACGCCCCAGACGAGGAACATCACCACGAGGATGATCACCGGCAGCGGGATCCCCAATATGCGGGTGATGCCGATTTTGATATAGGTGTTGTGGCTGATGAAGACGGGCTTGCCCGCGCAGATGATGTAGGCCAGCCCGCGCGCGATCGACATGACCGCGAGGGTCGCGATGAACGGCTGGATCTTCAGCGCGTTCACCTGGAAGGCGCTGACTGCGCCGAAGAGCGCGCCCACCGCCACCGTGATCAGGATGATCAGCAGGATCGGCATTCCCCGCTGGGCGAGCAGCGCGGAAAAGACGCCTGCGAACGCCGCGATCGCGCCGGGGGAAAGGTCGATCTGGCCCGCTATGATGAGGTAGGATTCGCCGATGGCGATCAGCCCGCTCAGCGACGCGGCGGTCAGGATGTTCAGCAGATTTTTCCCGGTGAGAAAACCGGGCTTCAGAATGGTAAAGACGACGCACATCAGGATGAGGACGACGAACAGCCCCAGCAGATTGGAGGACAGCGCCCGCCTGCTCATCTCCCGCAGTTTCGACTCTTTCAAGTGGTTCCCTCCCTGTTATCCAGCATTGCGTACCGCAGCACCTGCTCCTCGGTGGCGGTGCGCCCGTCGAGCTCCCCGGCCACCCGCTGGTTGCGCATCACGACGATGCGGTCGCTCAGGCCGATGATCTCGGGCAGCTCGGAGGAGACGAGGATCACCGCCACCCCCTGCGCCGCGACGTCGCAGATCATCCGGTAAATCTCCGCCTTCGCCCCCACGTCGATGCCCTTGGTCGGCTCGTCGAGGATGAGGATCTCCGGCTTGGCGGAGAGCCAGCGGGCGAGCAGCGCCTTCTGCTGGTTGCCGCCGCTGAGCTGGTAGATCGGCTTTTCAATCGAGGAGGTCTTGATCCGGAACTCCTCCACATAGTCCCTCGCAAAGGCGTTTTCCCGCCGGCTGCTGATGAACGGCCCCCTGCACAGCCCGCGGAGCACCACGACGCTGATGTTGTCCCTCACCGGCCGCAGCGGGAGGATCCCCTGCTGCTTGCGGTCCTCGGGGCAGTAGGCGATCTTCTGGTCGATCGCGTCGCGCGTGCGGCGGATGCGGCAGGGCTTCCCCCGCAGCTCGATCTCGCCCGCCTCGGCCGGGACCGCCCCGAAGAGCGCGAGCATCACCTCGGTGCGCCCCGCGCCCACAAGCCCGAAGAACCCGAGGATCTCCCCCCGCCGCAGCGAGAAGCCGACGTCGGCAAAGCCTCTGCCGGTGAGCCCCCGCACCCGGAGGATCTCCTCCCCCGACGGTTCGGCGCGCACGAGCCCGCTGAACATGCCGCCCACCGGACGGCCGACCATTTCGCTCACCAGGCGGTTTTCGTCGGTGTCGGCGGCCCGGTGCTCCGCGATGAACTCCCCGTCCTTGAGCACGACGATCTTGCTTGCGAGCCGGAAGATCTCGTTCATGCGGTGGGAGACGTAGATGACGATGAGCCCCTTTTCCCGCAGCCGGTCGATCAGCGTGAAGAGCACCTGCGCCTCCTTGTCCGAAAGGCAGGCGGTCGGCTCGTCAAAGGCGAGCACCTTGGGCCGCCGGGAGTAGGCCTTCATGATCTCCACCATCTGCTGCATCGCCACCGAAAGGTCCCGGACCTTGTCCCCCGGGCGCAGCGGCAGCCCGAATTCCGCGATCAGCTCCCGCGCCATCCGGTTGAGGGCGGGAAAGTCGACCCGCCCGCCCCTGATGGGCAGGTTGCCGACAAAGATGTTCTCCGCCACGCTCAGGTCGGGGAACATCTGGCGTTCCTGGTAGATCAGCCCGATGCCGGCGGCGATCGCCTCCTGCGGGCTGGAAAAATGCCGCTCCTGCCCGTCGAGCAGGTAGCTTCCGGACGTCTGCTGGTAGTCGCCGTTGAGGATTTTCAGCAGGGTGGACTTTCCGGCGCCGTTCTCCCCCACGAGCGCGAGCACCTCGCCCCCCTCCACGGAAAAACTCACCCGGTCGAGCACCCGGACGCCCGCGAAGGATTTGCAGATTTCCCGGAATTCCAGTGTATGCTTCATGGTCATTTCTCCTTTGGCATCTCCGCGAAGGCGCGGACCGTCTCCTCCGGCGCGGCCAGCAGGTTCCACGAGGCCACCGCGCCCGCCGCGCCGCCGCGCGCCGCGCGCCTCACGCTGTCCCCGACCTGGCCGGCCGTGACGGGCGGCCTCCCGGGGACCGTGTGCAGCTCCATCCCCGCGAGCACCTCGCAGGCGCAGAGCGCCCGCGCCGCAGCGAGCTCGGCGGAATAGCACGCCCCGCCGCCCTCTTCGGGCCGCGCCCCCGCCGCTTCGCAGAGCGCGCGGAAGTAGGCCTCCTCCCGTCCTGCGGGCGCGAACGCGCGGGCGATCCCCCGCAGCTCGTAGAAGATCCCGGCGGGCGTGTCGGTATAGCGGTAGAGCATCGGCTTTACAAAGTCCGCCTTCTTGGAGAGTGCCCCGTAGTCCTGCCCCACAAAGGGCGCGAGCAGCGGCGAAAAGAGATCGAGCCCGACCGCGAGCCCACGCTCGTGGAACCAGTCGGCCAGCCGCCCCGCGAGGGCGGTGACCAGTCCGGCGCGACAGTCGAGATAGGCCGCGAACGCCGGGTCGGCAAAGCGGTAGCGCCCCTCCCGGCGGCTTTCGATCCCGAGCGGCTTTTCCTCCGCCCGCAGGCGGTCGCGGCACGCACGCAGCATCTCCTCCGTCAGCCCCGCCGCCCCGTAAGCCTCCCGGCAGGCGGGGCAGAGGCAGGAAAAGAGCGCCTGCGGCCCCGCCGAGGGGGCAGGAAAGCGGATGCGGTCGAGGAACACCCCGTCGAACTCCGCCCAAGCGAACCGTTCCTCATAGATTTCCAGCAGGAACCGCCCGGTGTCCCGCCGGGTGGGGCAGCAGAAATCGAACGTCTCGTCGCCGTCGAAGCGCGCGCCGCCGAGCGGCTTTCCGCCGAACCCCTCGACGCCCCGGAAGGGGCGCAGCTCCCCGAACTCCGAGAGGACCGGGAGCCAGAGATAGAGCTTCAGCCCCCGCTCCCGTGTGAAACGGCGCAGCCACCGATAGGGCTCCGGCCGGACGGTCCAGCCGGCGATCACGCCGGCAAACGACTCCGCGCGTTCCATCGGGTCCAGCGCCGCGCGCATGGCCTCCTCCGAAACCGCCCGTCCCCCGGGCCCGCCCAGATAGAGCTGTACATACTTTTTCATCGGCTTCCTCTCTTCCACAAGCGCCGCGCCGTTTCACACGGCCTAGTCCAGCGAAATGTAGGGATCCAGCCCGTCGGGCATGTCGGGATTGTGGCCCCGTTCCACCGCCTTATAGAAGGCGATCATCTGGCAGAGCGCGATGAACGGCAGGCCCCACGCGGCGTAGTCCGCGATCCCCCGCACGGGGAAATAGAAGTCCGCGCCCCAGATGTTCTCCTCCTGCGCGCCCAGCGCGGCCACGGCGGCGCCGCGTTTGCGGATATCCGCCACCATCTGCTTCTGGTAGCTCTCCTCCCACGGTCCCATCGCGGCGATGACGAGCTTTTTGCCGTCCGCCACGACGATCGGGCCGTGCCGGTAGTCGAGCAGGCGGAAGTATTCCCCCCGCAGCATACAGACCTCGGTGAAGGCGAGCGCGCCCTCCTTGGCGATCCCGCAGAGTTCGCCGTCCGCCAGGACCGTGACGTTGTCCCAGCCGACGGAGGCGATCCGCCGGCAGTCGCCGCTGTGGCCGGAAATCCACGCCCCCTGGCCCTCGACCGCCCGCCCAAGGCTCTCCCGGAGGCTTTCGTCGCCGCTGTACACCGTGAAGAGCTCCAGCAGGGCCGCGTAGAGGTTGGTGACGGTGCGCGTCTGGCAGACGCTCTCGTCGAACGCCCAGGGCAGCTCGAGCAGCAGGTCGGTCCGCCCGCGCAGGCTGCTGTCCGCCTTCATGGTGATCCCCAGCGTCCGGAAGCGCGCCCGCTGCTTCATCCGCTCCAGCGCGAGCAGCACCTCGCTCGTCTCCCCCGAGCGGGAGAGCGGGAGCACAAGCGCCCCCTCAAAGAGCCCGGCGTACCGGCCGGGGGCGAGCATCACCTCGCCGCCCGCGAGCGCGACCGCCTGCGTCCCGCCCCGCACGGAGAAGAGGTGCGCCGCCCCGGCGGCGAGCATGTAGCTCGAGCCGCAGCCCAGAAAGACGAGCTTTTCCGGCCGGTCCTCCCGGAGCGCCGCGCGGATGCCGCCGGCATATTCCTGCAAATACCGCGCCGTCCGCCCGAGGGCGCGGTCCTGCGAAAAGATTTCCTGTTCGATTGTAAACATCATTTCCGCTCCATTTCTTCAAAGCTCTTGAGGGTCTCCGCGATCTCCGCGGGATCATCGCGCCCGTCCGCCTGCGCGGCCAGCAGCACGCCCCCGCACAGCGGCGGCAGCGCCGGCGGCGTGAGGACCGCGCCCATTTCTCCGAGCAGCCGCCCGAACGGCGCGAGGATCCGCGCTCCCGCCCGGTAGACGCCGCCGTAGTAGGAGACGCGCACCGGCTCCCCCTCCGGGAAATCCAGCTGCCGCAGCACGCCGCCGGCCGTCCGCGCGAGGGCCCGCGCCGCCTGTTCGTAGAGCCGCGCGGCGTCCCGGTCCCCGGCCTCGGCGGCGCGGCAGAGCAGCTTCTGCACCGCCGCGATCCGTTCCCGCCGGTTCTCCAGGTTTTCGCGGTAATAGCGGATCACCTCGTAATCCGATTCCAGCCCCCACTCGGCCCGGAGCAGCTCGTAGAGCGGCCCGCGTTCCCTGCGGAGGTCCGCCTGCTGCGCGAAGAGCGCCAGCGCCTGCCGTCCGAGCCAGTAGGCGGAGCCTTCGTCCGAAAAGAATTCGTGCCAGCCGTTCGCGCGCGCGGTTTTCCCGCCGGGATCCCGTCCCATCGCGATCGCGCCCGTGCCCGCCACGACATGCACCCCCGGCCCCAGCAGCAGCGAACCGGCGAGCCCCAGCTCGACGTCGTTGCAGAGCCTGTGCGCGCAGGGCAGGACGCGGGGGAGCCTCCGGGACACATAGCCGTCGAACGCCCGGTCCTCCCCGTAGCAGGGGATTCCCCAGACCGCGCACGCCACCTCGTCCTCCCCGGCCGCCGCGTCCCGCAGCAGGAGCCGCGCGCCCTCCTCGAGCAGCTCGCACACGCCGTCCTGCCCGATGTAGGAGTAGGTGCAGCCGCCCAGCCTGCGGCGGGCCACCGGGCGCCCCGCCCGGTCGGTCAGCAGGAAATCGGTCTTGGTCCCGCCGCCGTCCACGCTCAGGTAATAGTTCATTTTGTCCCTCCCGGATCAACGTTACTTCAGTTCCACCGTGTAGACGAAAAAATCCCCCTTGATGATGTTGATCGTATACTCGATGCACCGCTCCCCGCTGAAGGTCGTCCGCTCGATCTGGATGGCGCTCTCCTTCGGCTTGATGAGGAGCAGCTCCGCGTCCTCGGCGGAAACCTGGACGAGCCGCAGCTTTTCGACCGCGCGCTGGGGGATGATGTTGTAGGTCTGCATCGACCCGTACAGCCCGTGCTCCCGGATCAGCTCCCGCGTCATGCCGGGATAGACCGCCGCCGGGATGAAGGAGGTCTCCACCGTGTAGGGCTGGCTGCGCGCATAGAGGCAGCGCACCAGCTTGTACACCCGGTCCCCGGGCGAGATCAGCAGGCTGCGTGCCAGCGCCTCGTCCGCCGCGACGGTCTCGAAGGAGAGGATCCGGTTGGTGTGGGGAATCCCCTTGGCGGCGAACTCCTCCCGCAGGCTGTAGAGCTTGGTGAGCTTCTGCTCGATCTGCCGCACCGCCACAAAGGTGCCGCGGCCCTGCTTGCGGTAGATGTACCCGTCCTCCTCCAGCCGCTTGAGGGTGTCCCGCACGGTGATGCGGCTGACCCCGTACTGCGCGCACAGCTCCCGTTCGGGCAAAATCTTGTCATGCGGCTTCCAGCAGCCGGAATTCATCTTTTCCACGAGGGCGTCGTAGAGCTCCTCATATTTGTACTGGGTTCCCGTTTCCTTGTGATTCACGCCAATTCCAGCTCCCTTCTCTTCTGTCTCTGCCCCGATCCGCTACGCCCGCCCGTTTGAACCGCACAGGCGGATTTTTTCGACGCACAGCCGTTCCACGGCCTCCCGGCCCCGGCCGAGGTATTTTTTGGGGTCGATGACCTCCCGGTCCCCCTCCATCGTTTCCCACACGGCCGCGGTCATGGCGGCGCGCAGCTCGGTGGCGAAGTTGACTTTCGCGATGCCCAGCCCGATCGCCCGGCGGATCATCCCGTCCGGGAGCCCCGAGCCCCCGTGCAGGACGAGCGGGACGGAAACCAGTCCGCGGATCTCACCCAGCAGCGCGAAATCCAGCCTCGGCTCCCCCTTGTAGAACCCGTGCGCCGTGCCGATCGCGGGGGCGAAGAGCCCGACGCCCGTCTCTTCCGCGAACGCCCGCGCCTCTTCCGGGTCAGTGAGGGCGGCCTCTGGAGCCGCGGCGGAATCCTCCTTGCCGCCGACCCGCCCGAGCTCCGCCTCCACCGTGAGGCCCATCGGACGCACGGCCTCCACCACCCGTCCGGTCAGGCGGAGGTTTTCCTCATAGGACATCGCCGACCCGTCGAACATCAGCGAGGTGTAGCCCGCCCGCGCGGCGCGCATCACCTCGTCAAAGGAATTGCTGTGGTCGAGATGGAGCGCCACCGGCACCGGCGCCTCCTGGGCCAGCGAGGCGGTCACGGCGACCGCCTCTTCCATCCCCCAGTAGCGCGCAGTCGGCAGAGTGGTCTGCAGGATGACCGGGGAGCCCTCCCGGCTGGCCGCCTGGATAATCGCCTGCGCCATCTCCAGATTCTCCGCGTTGAACGCGGGGACCGCATAGCCCTCCCGCTGGGCTTTTCGCGTCATCTCACCGGTCGATACAAAGGACATCTCTCCGCCTCCATATGGTCATATTTTGATATATCCATATTGTGCATAATGTGTTTAAATCTTAAATTAATAAAAATTTATATGTATATTAAGCTCATGTGGTATTGTTATAATAATACCACTTTCGGCGTTTGTCAACCCCTTTTTCGACATTTTCCGGTACTGGGAAATCATCCCTGCCGCCGGTCGGGCGCGCCCGGGCCGGGGTCCCCCCGGGCAAATCCGCCGAAAAAGGCCCCGGGCGGCGGGTTGCCGTCCGGGGCCGATAACAGTGTTTGGCAATGGGTTCCTGTCCCGATTTATCGCGCAGGGCTGCGCGGCGTGAGCTTCGGAGGAGATGAACGACAAATCCAGCCCCGCGGAGAGGGAACGAAAAGGCAGAAAACCCGCAAGGCGTCTTGCCTTGCGGGTTTTCCTGGAGCTAGTAGTCGGACTCGAACCGACGGCCTGCGCATTACGAATGCGCTGCTCTACCAACTGAGCCATACTAGCAGCTGATGCCTAAATAGTATAGCATCCCGCACGAAAAACGTCAAGAACCTTTGCATAAATTCTTCCCGCGCGGGGCAAAAAGTTTTCGTTGACGAACGCTCTCCCCTGCCTTATACTGGTTTGAGAAAAGACGGCTCGGCCGCCGTCTTTACGCCGGGCGCGCCCGGAGGACGGAGGAAACAGGATGCTGCTTGCAATTGATATCGGAAACACCAACATGGAATTCGGCATATTCGACGGGGAGCGGCTCGCGGGCTCATTCCGGCTGGGGACCAACCGGGACATCACCTCCGACGAGGTGGGGCTCTTCACCTCCCAGTTTTTCCGTGAAAACGACTTTGACCGCAGGGAAATCGAGGACGTGGTCATCACCTCGGTTGTGCCGCAGGTGATGTATTCGATCAGCAACGCGGTCAAAAAATACTTCTATGGCAAAGTCCCGCTCGTGGCGGGGGACAACCTCCCCTTTCAAATCGAGAACCGCTACGAGCAGCCGAAGGAGGTCGGCGCGGACCGGCTGGTCGCGGCGGTCGGCGGCTTCCACAAGTACGGCGGCCCGCTGATCGTGGTCGATTTCGGCACCGCGACCACCTTCGACGCGGTCGACGCGCGGGGCGCCTACCTCGGCGGCGCGATCTTCCCCGGCATCCGCATCTCGATGGAGGCGCTGTTCACCAAGACCGCCAAGCTTCCCCGCGTCGAGCTGGTTGCGCCGGGGCGTGTCATCGGGCGCAACACCGTGGCAAGCCTCCAGGCTGGCGCGGTATACGGCTATGTGGGCGCGGTGAGCAGCATCGTGTCGCGGATGAAGGCGGAGCTGGGCGACGACGTAAAGGTCGTCGCGACCGGCGGTCTCGCGCGGCTGATCGGGGATGAAACGGGCGTCTTCCACGCGATCGACCGCACCCTCACACTCGACGGGCTGCGGCTGATCTATGAAAATTTCCGCAAATAAGCGAAAAAGAGCCAGTCGCCCGGCTGGCTATTTTTCCCGTGCGCCGGCGCGAAAGCAAAATAAAAAGCGGCTGCATGCGCAGCCGCTTCAGGCAGATTAGAGAGAGATTTCCGGGCTGATCAGACCCGACGCCATTTTAAAACTGATTTTTCAGGAGGAGGCTTTACCAGAGCCCTTACCCTGTATTTATTATATCCCCGGAGGGGTTCCGATTCCGCCTTTTTTGATTACAAAGCGGTTACAATTCGGTTACAGCCTCCCGGGAAAAATGACAGAACCGTAACAACGCCCTTTCCCTCTCAACCGCTTCCTTTTTCCTCCAAATCCTTGGCCTTGACCGTGATCGTCCGGGAAACTTGAAGAGAGACGCCGGCGCCGGCCGGCTCCTCCCGTTCGTTTGAAAGGTCGCCGTCGATCGAGGCGGTGATCGTATAGGCCCCCGGCGGCAAAACAAGCTCCCTTCGGGCGTAAAATGGCTCCCAGAAGACCTTTTCCTCCGGGGAATATGATCCGCTCTTCACAAAATCGAACCTCGCGGGCTCCCCCTTTACGTACTCCGTGAGCATCGCCACATCATTCGTAAAGCCGCCCATCCGCAGCCTTCCCCCGTCCGAGAAGGCAAAGTTCACCACTGGGTCCCCGGTTATCAGCATGATCTTTTCCGCATCCCCGATGTACTCCAGCGTCGCAAAGCACTGGATCTCCTCCCCCTCGGTATAGACGGGCTTGTCGGTGTAAAGCTTCAGCTCGAACGTCCCCGACCGCGTCCGATCGAACCCGAGCTCCGGCATCGGCTTTGCCGGAAGGACCTTAATGGTCCGGGAAACCGTCTGGGTTTGGGTGCAGACCGGCTCCACCCGGCGGGCCATGATCGGCTTCACTGATTCCCCATAGGCGATTTTCGCGGTGATCGTATAGGTGCCCGGCTCCAATCGGAGCTTCTGTTCATAGCTAAACACACGCCGCAGATCGTTTTGTTCCTGTGCCCGCGCCCCGGCCGGCAGAAAGCGGTAGCGGCTGTCCGCCCAGTCCTCCCCGCTCATAAAATCGTAGTAATCACAGTCCGCCTCGTCCCTGAGCAGGACGGTCCCATCGGCGCTTTGCAGACTCAGATGCGGAGGAGAAAACGGCATCGTCGCATTCTCCGTTCCCAGATACTCCATGACCGCGTAGCAGTCGACGCCCTCGTCCGCCGTGTAGACCGTTTTCTCGCTGTAGAGCCGCAGGCCAAAGTACTTGGACCGCGTCTCGCTGAAGCCCGGGTCCGCCTCCAAGGCGAGGACGGACGCGGGGACGGTCATCCCCATCAAGAGCAGGACGCACAAAATAGTCGTGATGTGCCGCATAAGAAATCCCCCTTTTCGCCACTATTATAAAAGAAGTGGCGAAAAGAGGGTGGATCACTGCATGGTTTCTTTAGCTGATATAGTCCTCGATGAGCGCGGTCAGCTTGTCGTAATCCTTGACGCGCACCCCGCGTTCCAGTTGCTGCTGATCGTACTCGGGCAGGGTGCGCACGTAGACGTCGAACACGAGGTCCGGCTCCACGAGGTCGTCGGTAAACACCGCCAGCTTGCCGTCGTAGCTACGCAGCAGGTAAGGATAGCCGGAGGTGTCCTCCGAGGGAAGGGCTTCCGCGGAGGCCCCGGAGGAAAATTCCGCGGGGGATTCCTGGGGCAGGGCGTAGACCACCCCCACGGTGAGCAGGGAAACGGCGACAATCCCCACCAAAGTCAGCAAAATCGCATTGCGCATAAGAACGCACCTCTTTGATTCGTTCAAGATTCCGGGAAAACGGATTCGTTTACAATATTTTGGACACAGTATAGGCAGAATATACAGATTGATGGAATTGTTGCTTTCCCGCGCCTTTTCGCGGAAATTCGTTTAAAAAACCGTAACACTTTGCCTTTCGATTGTGGTATACTATAGGATATGCTAAACTGCCGGAGTGTGACTTTTTCCTGATAGATGGGAGGATTCTGTTTTGGGATCTCGCAAAGATAAAAAGGGCGGGGGTGTCATCCGAGGCACCCTTGCGAATATCGGGCGGGTCATCGCCGCGCTGATTATGGTGGGGATAATCACCGGATGCATCATCGCGTCGGTGCTGACCGTCTACATCCTGCGCTATATCAACTCGGACGAGGAGATCAGCTTAAGCGACCTGAACCTGCGCTACTCCACCATCCTCTACACCGAGGAAACCGATCCGGAGACGGGCGAGCCCAAGGTGCTCCAGCAGCTCCAGACCACGGAAAACCGCATTTGGGTTTCACTGGATAAAATCCCCAAGCACATGCAGGAGGCGGTTGTCGCCATCGAGGACCAACGCTTCTGGACGCATCAGGGCGTCGACTGGAAGCGCACCTTCGGCGCGTTCGTCAACATGTTCATCCCGATCTATCCTACCCAGGCCGGCGGCTCGACCATCGACCAGCAGCTCATCAAAAACATCACCGGCGACAACGAGGTGCGTATCGAACGCAAGGTGCAGGAGATCTTCCGCGCCCTCAACCTGGAAAAACGCTACTCCAAGGATCAGATCCTGGAGGCCTATCTGAACACCATCTACTTCAATAACGGCGCCTACGGCGTGCAGGCCGCCGCGAACACCTATTTCGGCAAGGACGTCAGCGAGCTGTCGGTCGCCGAGGCCGCGTCGATCATCGGCATCACCAACGCGCCCGGCGCCTATAACCCGCTGGCCCATCCCGAGGCGAACAAACGCCGCCAGGAGAACATCCTCTTCGCGATGCACGAGCAGGGCTACCTCACCGACAAGGAGTACGAGGAGGCGCTCAACGAAAAGCTTGAATTCAAGACCGAGTTCGCCGCCTCCCGCGTCAACCCTGTCTACAGCTATTTTACCGACTATGTGATCGATCAGGTCATCGACGATCTGATGGAGCAGTACGGCTACACCAACCAGGTCGCCCAGCAGATGGTCACAAGCGGCGGTCTGCGGATCTATACGACCGTCGACGAGCGGGTGCAGGACATCGTCACCAACTTCTACAGCGACGCCAAGAACTTCCCGACCGTCACCAACGAGGGCGAATACCCGCAGTCGGCCGCCGTCATCCTCGACCCGAACGGCAAGATCCTCGCCCTCGCGGGCGGCATCGGCGAGAAGCGCGGCATGCGTGAATTCAACCGCGCGACCGACGCCTACCGCCAGTGCGGTTCGTCGATCAAGCCGATCTCCGCCTATTTGCAGGCGGTCGAACGGGACGTGGTCACCTGGTCCACCAAAATCGACGACGGCCCGGTCGACCTCGGCACCCACACCCTCGTCAACCACTATTCCGGCTACCTCGGCCCCATCACGGTCGACGAGGCGCTTCAGCGCTCCACCAACACCGTCCCCTATAAGCTGATCCAGCAGATCGGCCCCAAAACCTCCTTCGATTTCCTCACCGAGAAGCTCGACATGTATTCCCTCGTCGACCGCAAGGTCACCGACAGCGGCATCAAATCGGATATCGACGTCTTCCCGATGGCGCTCGGCGGCCTGACCGTCGGCGTTTCCCCGCTGGAAATGGCGGGCGCCTACCAGATTTTCGCCAACGGCGGCTATTTCACCCGTCCCTACGCCTACACCCGCGTGCTTGACGCGGACGGCAACCCCATCCTCGAGCGGGACACCACCCCCCGCCGCGTCATCACCCCTGAGACGGCCACGATCATCAACCGCCTGATGCAGCGGGTCACGACTGGACCGCATGGAACGGGCGGGCGCGCCCCCTGGAACTCGGCGAGCTTCCCCGTGGCGGGCAAGACCGGCACCACCGACGACGACAAGGACCAGTGGTTCATCGGCGACACCCCCTACTATGTCTGCGCGATCTGGATGGGCTACGACGAGCCGGAGCGCATCCGTTACACCGGCGTCTGGTATCCGCCGCCGGAGGTCTACCGCACGCTGATGCAGCAGGTCCACGAGGGCCTCGAGCCCAAGCAGTTCCCCATCTGGGGCGACGTGCAGCAGGCGGAATACTGCACCGAATCGGGCGACCTGGCGGGCGACAGCTGCGCCACCACCGCCACCGGCTGGTACAAGACCACCAACATGCCGCCCGTCTGCACCTACTGCGACGCGATCGGCGCGGAGGACCTCGACGACCGCCGTTCCAGCGACGACGATGACGACGACCGCGGGCGCAG
>ENA-UOIV01002160-UOIV01002160.1-human-gut-metagenome-genome-assembly--contig:-C59-NODE-2160-length-14233-cov-7.337283_pt1 | contig 14233 bp, 9 predicted proteins | sample MGYA00242333_ERZ723880 | MGnify/ENA metagenome assembly ERZ723880 | reverse complement strand
TGGCAAAATAATCCATTAATCCAAAAGAGATTGAACGAATTTATGTAGCCACCTACAAGGTAGCTTTCGATCTGACTTCACAGCTCAAAACAGCCACCGAAGATGAAGCAAAGTTTTCGCTTCCCTTCTGTTTCGCCATTTCGCTGCTCAAAGGAAGCGTCTCCTTAGCAAACTTCTCGCAGGCCGTGCGAACCGACGCAGAAGTACTTGACCTTGCCCGTCGAGTGCACGTCATTGAAAGTCCGGAAGCCACAAGCCGCTTCCCGCATCGTCAGGCTGAAGTGTCCATTGTGATGAAGGACGGGACGGTTTATGCCGACAAAACCCTTGACGCGCACGACAGCACCACGCCAGAACAAATCGTCGCTAAATTTGAAGCTGCGGTGAATGAAATGGATGCGTCAAAGCGTCAGCACATTATTCAATTCGTGATTGATCTTGGAAAGCAAAAGTCCGTTGCCCCTTTGATGGATTTGCTCGCTTAACTCTCCGCTTGCACTAGAAAGAAGCACGTTGACCCAAAAGACAACGTGCTTCTTTTTTGAGCGAGCCTCTCAATTCGAACGCAGCCTTATCGAAGAATTGCCTTGGAGAGGTCCCATGCATATTGGTTTTTGAGTCTGTAGACAATTAGGCTCTTTGAGTCTTTAAAGACTTCCTTAATCGGTAAAGGCCCATTTTGAGTCTTATCCGATCGTCGATGCAGCAGGCCGCCACAGCCCGCTGCAGCCTTCCAAGTTTTTAATCACTTTGTTTATCTTGGAAAATAAGCCCTCTGCAACCTTCAAGCACAGTGATACTGGTGGGACCACCGGGACTCGAACCCAGATCCGACCCTTAGGAGGGGCCAGTTCTATCCAGTTGAACTATGGTCCCACCGTGCTTGATCTCTCCGGGGTCTGCCCGGAGAAGCTTCGGATTCTATCAGAGGCCGCAACAGGCCTGCTGACTTCTGCAGAATCATCCGGCGTGATGCAGTTTCTCTTTGGCAACCCGCAAAAGAAGATCTTTTGTAGACGAACCGAACGTAATGCGAAGCACCGTCGTATCGCCCGAACCAATCACTGCTTTAACGGTACCCGCCCCAAAAACATCATGACGAACACGGTCGCCGGGTTTATATCCGCAATCGTCTTCAGCCCGGCGCTGCTGAGCGGCCGCCAGACTTGCGCCGGCGCCAGCAAAGCTGCGCCGCCCGCTCTCGGAAACAACCGCATCACTTACGCGGTTAGAACCATACGAGCCGCCTGAACTGCGTCCTGAACCGTAACCGCTGTAACCCTGACCGGAACGACCGTAGCCGCCGGAATAGCCCGATGAGCTGCCTCCCCAGCGAGCCCCGCGCCCATAGGAATCGTCGCGGTCGCGTCCGTAGAAATGGCCGCCCTGCCGATCTGAATCATCATCCTCATCGTCATCAAAGAGCGGCTCCATCTGCACAAGTTCTGCTGGAATTTCTTTAACGAAGGATGAAAGCGGATTATTGAAGATTGTGCCGTAAGTTCGACGAACCTTGCAGTGCGTGAAGACAAGTCGCTCCTTAGCACGGGTAATAGCCACGTACATCAAGCGCCGCTCTTCCTCAAGCCCTCCTTGACCGCCTTCGGAAACGGTTTTCACAGCAGAAAAATGCGGAAAGATACCTTCCTCGGCACCAACGATAAATACCCAGGGGAATTCGAGCCCTTTGGCGGAATGCACGGTCATCAGCTGCACGGCATTGACATTCTGACCTTCGCTCTTGTCGCCCGCTTCAAGCGTAGCCTGCGTGAGAAACCCCTCCATCGGCGTCGGAACCTCATCATTAGCAGGCGAGAAAGCCAAAAGATCTTCCGGCAGTCTTTCGTTTTTAAACCACCCTTCAGCGGCTGTGATCACTTCCTTCATGTTCTCAAGGCGATCCGGGCCATCCTTATCTTTTTCGTAGCAGGCCTCGAGCCCGGAAGCCTTAATGACATGTGCCACCGCATCCGGAAGCGTCATATTCTGAGCTGTCTCACGCAGCGTGAAGATCAGGTCGCGAAAGGCTGCCAGGCGCCCCGACAACTGGTCGCCCATTTGAATCAGTGTGGCCCAAAGGCTCTGACCACTTGCACGGGCTGACTCCTGGAGCGTCTCAATGGTTTTCGCTCCGATGCCGCGCGTCGGAAAATTAACCACACGCAGAAAACTGGTGTCATCCCACGGATTGGTAATCATCCTGAGATACCCCAGCAGATTTTTGACTTCCGCGCGTTCAAAGAACCGAAGACCGCCATAGATGCGATACGGCACGCCTCGGGCCGTCAGTTCGGCTTCAAGCGCCCGTGACTGAGCGTTCGTTCGATAAAGAATCGCAAACTGACGCCAAGACGCATCGCCTCCAGTAAGGCGCTGAGCTCGACGAATCGAATCCACCACCCAAGCGGCTTCATCCATCTCGCTCTCGAGCTCCTTCACCAAAATCTTTGCGCCTTGACTGCCGCTTGTCCAAAGGTTTTTGCCCAAGCGTCCGTCATTATTGGCAATCAGAGCATTGGCGGCATCCAGCACCGTCTTTGTCGAGCGATAGTTCTGTTCAAGTTTGATGGGCTTCTCAACATGAAAGTCCTTGAGAAAGTCCGCCATGTTGCCGATGTTGGCGCCGCGGAAAGCGTAAATGGACTGATCGTCATCACCAACCGCGAAAACCGCATTCAAAGACGTACCGTTTGGACCGAGCTTCTCACCGGCCAAGATTTTGAGCCAGCGGTACTGCAAAACGTTGGTATCTTGAAACTCGTCGACGAGAATATGACGGAAGCGCTTTTGATAGTGCGCACGAACAAGGTCATTACGGGTGAGCAACTCGTAGCAGCGAAGAAGCAGTTCCGCGAAATCCACTACCCCCTGCTTCTGACATTCCCGCTCGTAAGCTTGGTAAAGCCCGAGACGCAGATCGGACGCATCCTTCGCTGAAACGCCCGAAGACCTCAGTCCGTTTTCTTTGCACCAATTAATGAAATTGACGACCTGCTTGGGATCCGTCTTTTCCACATCAATATTGGCAGCTTTCATGAGCCGCTTCACCAGCGAAAGCTGATCCCCGGAATCCAAGATCTGGAAGGTCTTCGGCAGTCCCGCTTCCTGCGCATGAATGCGCAGAATACGGTTGCACAGGCCATGGAAAGTGCCGACCCACATGCGGCGAAGGTCATAAGGAATCATGCCTTCCAAACGCGTGAGCATTTCCTTGGCGGCCTTGTTGGTAAAGGTCACCGCCAGAATCTCTCCCGTCGTCGCCAAATTATGCTCAAGCAGCCAGGCGATGCGCGTGGTCAGCACTCGCGTCTTGCCGGATCCCGCGCCGGCAAGAATGAGAACGCTCTCTTCAGGTGCGGTCACTGCCCGATGCTGCTCGGGATTGAGGTTGGCCAGAATATCGCTCGACATAGGCAGACTTTCGATGGAATAGTTTTTCTGAAGACAATGCAAGAAATGAATTTGCGGCCGAAAAGGTAGCACAAGCAGAGCCAACTGCACCGCTTCGATTTAAAACTGCCAAACAGCACACCATATTCAAACTCTAAGGACAATATCGTAGTTTTCTATTGCAAACCGGAAAAGCCGGTTCAGTGAGCCGAACTTGCATCACTCAACAGGTATTCCAGAGGGATCTGAAGGCGTTCCCGCCAAGGTCTGGCGGCTATACTTAACAACTATTCTCAAATTTCCCCCCAACTTATTCACACTGGACAAAGAGCGTTATGCGCGAGACATACTCCCCGCAGGAGGTCGAATCCGAAGTTCAGGCGATGTGGAAGGACAAGGACGTCTACCGTGCCAAAGAAGATGCCGTAGACGCCAATGGCCATCCCAAGCCCAAGTTCTACGTGTGCTCCATGCTTCCTTACCCGAGCGGCAAGCTGCATATGGGCCACGTGCGCAACTACACCTTAAATGACGTCATGTACCGCTTCCACCGCATGAAGGGCTACAACGTCATGACGCCGATGGGCTGGGATGCCTTCGGACTGCCGGCCGAAAATGCCGCCCTGGCAAAAAAGGTTCAGCCGGCTGCGTGGACATACAGCAACATCGCCGATATGAAGGCCCAGATGGAGCCCTTGGGTCTTGCTTTCGACTGGTCGCGTGAAGTCGCTACCTGCAAGCCCGAGTACTATCGGTGGAACCAGTGGCTGTTCCTCAAGATGCTGGAAAAAGGCATTGCCTACCGTAAGACCCAGATCGTCAACTGGGACCCGGTCGACAAGACTGTGCTGGCCAACGAGCAGGTTATTGAAGGCCGCGGCTGGCGCTCCGGCGCGATTGTTGAAAAGCGCGAAATTCCGGGTTATTACCTCGGCATTACGCAGTACGCGCAGGAACTCCTCGACGACATCAAAACGCTTGACGGCTGGCCCGAACAAGTTCGCCGCATGCAGGAGCACTGGATTGGCCGTTCCGAAGGCGTGACGCTTTGCTTCCCGTACGAACTGGCCGGCGAAAAGAAGCGCCTCTCCGTTTATACGACTCGTGCCGATACGCTGATGGGCGTGACGTTCGTCGCCATCGCTGCCGAACATCCCCTCGCTTCCTACCTCGCCAAAAATCGTCTGGATCTGCAGGCCTTCATTGCTGAATGCGCCAAGGGCGGCGTGTCGGAAGCCGACATGGCTGCTATGGAAAAGAAGGGTGTTCCGACGGGCTTTTACGTCGAGCATCCGCTCACGGGCGAACCCGTTGAAGTCTGGATTGCCAACTACGTCCTCATGGGCTACGGCGAAGGCGCCGTGATGGCTGTCCCGGCTCACGATGAACGAGACTTTGCATTTGCCAAAAAGTTTGGTCTTCCGATCAAGCAGGTGGTTGCGGTTGACGGTGAAACCTTCTCTACCGATGCCTGGCAGGAATGGTATGGCGACAAGACGCGCGAAACGCATCTTGTCAACTCCGGCGAATTTGACGGCCTGAGCATGCATGACGCCATTGACGCCATTGCAGCAAAGCTCGCATCCAAGGGGCTTGGACAAAAGGAAGTGAAGTTCCGTCTGCGCGACTGGGGCATCTCTCGTCAGCGCTATTGGGGTACGCCCATTCCGATGATCAATTGCCCGCACTGCGGTCCTGTGCCGGTGCCTGAAAAAGATCTCCCGGTCGTGCTTCCTGAGGATCTCGTGCCGGACGGTTCAGGCAATCCGCTTACGAAGTGCGATGCCTGGAAGAACGTCAAGTGCCCGAAGTGCGGCGCGGACGCCGAACGTGAAACCGACACGATGGACACGTTCGTCGATTCCTCCTGGTATTTCCAGCGTTACTGCTCGCCCGACTGCACGACAGCAATGGTCGACAAGCGCGCCGACTACTGGATGCCGATGGATCAATACATCGGCGGCATCGAACACGCTGTGCTACACCTCCTTTATGCCCGTTTCTGGACAAAGGTGATGCGCGACTTCGGTCTCGTGAAGTACGACGAACCGTTTAAGAACCTCTTCACTCAGGGCATGCTGATGGCCGAGTGTTACTACCGGGATATGCCCGATGGTCACCGCCGTTGGTACTACCCTGACGAAGTGGAGGTTCAGTTCGACGACAAAGCCCGTCCCGTTGGAGCGATCTCCAAGGAAGACGGCGAGCCCGTGGTGCTCGGCGGCATCGAAAAGATGTCCAAGTCGAAGTGCAATGTCGTTGAACCGCGCGACATTATCAACAAGTTCGGCGCTGACACGGCCCGCAGTTTCGTGATGTTTGCCGGTCCTCCAGATCAATCGGCGGCCTGGTCGAATTCCGGTGCCGAAGGCACGTTCCGCTTCCTGCGCCGTATTTGGAACTGGGCCTATGCGCATCAAACTCACCTGAACAATGCACAGGAAGCATCGACTTCTGAGGGTTTCAGTCACGAAGCTCGTCATCTTCGCCGCGAAATTCATTCGTGCTTGAAGCAGGCCGACTACGACTACTCTCGCATGCAGTACAACACGGTGGTGTCAGCCTGCATGAAGATGTTCAACGCAATCGACGGCTTTAAGGGTACGGAATCTGAAGGCGGCAAAGCTGCTCTGAAGGAAGCCGCATCCATTCTGCTGCGTACGCTCTACCCGATTGCTCCGCACATCACCACCGCACTCTGGAAAGAGCTCGGCTTCATCGCAATCGAGGGCGACCTCATTGATGCGAAGTGGCCCGAGGTTTCCGAAGATGCCATCAAGGCCGATGAGCTCACCCTCGTCTGCCAGGTGAACGGCAAGCTTCGCGGCTCCATTACGGTTTCTGCTGGGGCCAGTGAGGATGAAATCCGCGCTGCCGCACTCAGCAATCCGGACGTCAAGAAGTTTGTGGGTGACCTTCCGGTTCGCCGCGTCATCATCGTGAAGCAAAAGCTCGTGAATGTCGTAGCCAAATAAAGCGATACTCAATGAGTCATTGGCTTTAAGGCCGGTTGAGACGGCGTCCTTCAGCATTGAAGGGCGCCGTTTTTTCTCTGTTAACGACAGGAGCTCTGTCGTTTCTTTGCGGCTGCCAATATGCCGCCAAAAGCCCTGCCTCTTTATAATGAATTCTTTTGTGGGCTTGCCTAATTTCGAGCGCCTGTTCATTTTTGGGATCTTCTGCATGCAGCACCTCTCCCGTCGTTCGGTTTTTGCGCTTTTGGGCTCTCTGGCCGGTTCTGTCGTCCTCTCGGGCTGCGGCTTTCGCCTGCGCGGCCAATTCTCCGCGCCGTTTGAAACGCTCTATCTGCAGATGCCGGAAAACACCCGTTTTTCCGGTCTTTTAAAGCGCGTCATTGAATCAGGATCCGATGTTCGCGTCGTCACGTCTCCAAAGGAGGCAGACGCCATTTTGGAGCTTCTTTCCGTCAACCGCAGCCGCGACATTCTGTCGATCAACGACGCTGGTCGAGCGCGCGAATATGAACTCACCATGACGCTTGAATTCCGCGTTGTGTCCCCCGACGGTTTCGATTTCGTTGAAACGACGCGGCTCGCGACCTCCCGAGATCTGACCTATTCGGAAAGTGAATTCCTTTCGCGCGAAGGTGAAGAGAAAGTGCTTTACGACGACATGGAAAACGATCTGATCTCTCAGATCGTGCAGCGTCTTGGCGCCGCCAAGGGCCCGAGTACCGATACGCCTTAAAGGTTCATCATGGCGCTTAATGCCGGCAGCCTCGCTGCCGATCTTGCCAATCGCCGCGAACTTGCACCGTTTTGGCTGGTAACGGGCAGTGAAGATCTGCTGATGCTTGAATCAGCGGATCTGCTGCGCCGCCGAGCGCGGGAACTGGGGTATACCGATCGTCAGGTGCTTGAGCTTTCAGCCTCGGCCGACTGGTCGCAGCTTCCTGATGCCGCGGCATCCATCGGTATGTTCGACGACAAAAAGTTCCTCGAAGTTCGGTTGCCGTCAGGTCGTCCCGGCATCAAAGGCAATAAAGCGCTCCCCGAATTTGTAGAGCGCCCTGTCGACGGCGTGGTGACGCTTTTTACGATGCCCCGTCCAGACTGGCAGGGGCAGAAGGCCGCCTGGTGGCAGGCGCTCGTCAAAGCCGCCACAGTTGTCGAGTGTGATCCCGTGGAGCGCCCGCAGCTGCCGCAGTGGCTCGCCGGACGCATGCGCGCTAATGGCCAGACGGCCGCCCGCGATGTGCTTGAAGCCTTTGCCGATCTCGTAGAAGGGAATCTTCTCGCCGCCAAGCAGGAAGTCGGAAAACTTTCTCTGCTTTTTCCTCAGGGCGAATTGACGCTTGAACAAATTGAAGCTTCTGTCGGCAACTGCTCCCGCTATACCACGGAAGCGCTGGTGGAAAGCTTTTGCACCGCCTCTGCCGACCGCACCGCACGTATTGTTGATGGCCTGGAGGCTCAAGGGGAGCCCCTTCCCTTTTTGCTCGCGATTCTCACCAATCAGATCCGCAGCTTGATCAAACTGCGCGCGAGCTTTGAAACTTCCGGGAACCTCTACGTAAAAGGGGTCTTTGCCACGAATGCGATGAAGGCCGCCGCTCGGAGAATTCCGCTCAAGCGCCTTGCCGCCGCACTTGACGTCTGCGCCGACATTGACCGCCTGAGCAAGGGACTTACCGTACGCGAACGCGACGGCGATCCTTGGATTGAGTTAAAGAGCGTTTGTCTTTTCCTTGCGCGAACTCGCTGATCTTCAATGGCACGCACAGCATTGAGCGTTCCTGCGGATAAAATCCAAACACAATCGAGCTATCCTGCCTGATGTCGAGGCTTTTTCACAAGTTTTTTCGACGCCTCCATTCCGACTCGGCGGCAATCACTTATGAAGGAATTCTCATGCCTGAAACTTCCGCACGCGAATTGATTCACGAAATCGGTACGGCTGCCCGTCGGGCGAGTCGGATTACGGCCTGTGCGTCGACCGAAAAGAAAAATGCCGCACTTGAACGCATGGCCCAGGCTCTGATGACACGCCGCGATGTGATTCAAGCTGCCAATGCTGTTGACCTGGCAAATGCCCGCAGTGAAGGACTATCCGCAGCCTTCGTCGACAGACTTGCCGTCACTGACCGTGTGCTTGATCAGATGGTCACGGGCGTGCGGCAGATTGCTGAACTGGCTGATCCGGTCGGCGGCATCGAAAACCTTCGTCCTATGCCATCGGGCATCCGTGTCGGCCGCATGCGTGTGCCGCTCGGTGTCATCGCCATGATTTATGAATCCCGTCCCAACGTCACCATCGATGCCGCAGCGCTGGCAATTAAGTCCGGCAACGCCGTCATCCTGCGCGGGGGACATGAAGCCATTGAAACCAATCGAGCGTTGGCCGCCGTTGTTTCGGAAGCACTCGCCGATGCAGCGCTGCCTGCTGACGCCGTCCAGCTCATCCCCACAACCGACCGTGCCGCAGTTGGTGAACTGATCCGCGCACGCGATTATGTCGATGTGCTCATCCCGCGCGGCGGCAAGGGCCTCATCTCTCGCCTCATGGCAGAAGCTACGGTACCGATGATCAAGCACCTTAACGGCATTTGCCACACCTATGTGGATGCCGGTGCTGATCTGGAAATGGCGCTTAGCGTTGTTGATAATGCCAAGACCCAACGCCCATCTCCCTGCAATGCCACGGAAACACTCCTGGTTCATCGCGATGAAGCGGAGTCGTTTCTGCCGATGATCGGGAAGCTCTGGACGGAAAAGAACGTCGAAATGCGCTGCGACCCGCAGGCGCTTGCCATCTTGCTCCGAGCAGGTGTTCCGTCGGTACCCGCCACTGAAGAAGATTGGGATACAGAGTACAACGCACTCATCATCAGTATCGCCGTAGTGGAATCGCTCGATGCCGCTATCGACTTTATCGATCTGCACAGCTCACGCCATACCGATGCCATCATCACCCGCAGCTTGGACTCTGCCGACAGATTCCTGCGTGAAGTAGATTCCAGCTCCGTGATGGTCAATGCCTCTACGCGTTTTGCCGACGGCTTTGAATATGGTTTAGGGGCTGAGATCGGCATTTCAACGGATCGTCTGCATGCTCGCGGACCTGTCGGGCTGGAAGGACTGACGAGTCTGAAGTACATCGTGCTTGGTCATGGTGAAGGCCGAAGCTGACTGCCTTCCAAGCACAGTTTTGTGTTTGAAACAGCCTTTTTCGACCATGAAGGACAACGTCATTTTTTAGCGAGCAGAAAAAACCGCCCGAAGAAAACTCCGGGCGGGCAGCAAAAACAGTTGAATGTTGTCTTACAAATTAAGCGGCAGCATTCTGCGCTTTGGCCGGAACGGCAACCTTCCAGATCAAGCCAATCACGAAACCGACAATTGCAAACGGAATCCAGCCCATGCCATAGGTGTGGAGCGGCACGTAGGCCTTGAGCACTTCTTCAAGACCGGTCATCGAGATGCCGGCAGTTTCTGCACCATTGACAAGGGCCATCACAAAGGTAAAGCCCATCGTCCAGGCATACACGCACTGGCGGCCGCCAAAGAACTTGTGAAGGAAGATCAAAGCGATCTGGGCCACGCAGAGCGGATAGATGAACATCAGCACAGGAATGGTCGAAACGATGATGGTCTTCAAACCGAACAAGCCGATGAGGTAGGAAATCACCGTGAAACCGATGACCCACTGCACATAGGTGAATTTGCCCGTCAGCTGCATAAAGAATGCTGCGCAGCAGGTGAGCAGGCCAACCGCCGTGGTGATGCAGGCAAGCAGCACAATCGCGGCAAGCAGGTAGGCGCCAAAGCTGCCGAAGAAGACCTTAGCGCTTTCTGCAAGCACCGGCGCCCCCGTATCCTGCATGCCGATAGCGGCAACGCTTTCCGCGCCGATCTTGGCAATGAAGATATAAACCAGTGCAAGAAGCAGACCTGCGAGCATGCCGGACTTCATAACCTGAGAGGAAATAGCCTTCGGATCCGTAAAGCCGATTTCCTTCACCGAATTCACAATCAGAGTCGCGAACACAAGTGCTGCAATGGCGTCAAGCGTGTTGTAGCCGTCAAGCACACCCTGGAATGCAGCCTTGATCGGTTCATCATAGGCTTTGCCCGGCGCCTGGAAGTCTCCCATCGGCGTTGCAAAGGACATGACGATCATGACGGCCAGCGTGACGAGCAGCGCCGGCGTGAGGAACTTGCCGATTCTATCAACAAGCTTTGATGGTGATGCAGCCAGCCAGCAGGAGATCCCCAAAAAGAAAGCGAGGAAGATCGGCAGCGCAAATGCCGACGGATCGGCACCGAGGAAAGGACGCACGGCGATTTCGAAAGATACCGTGCCCGTACGAGGAATGGCGAAACAAGGGCCGATCGCCATGTAGCAGACAACCGTATAAAAGAGTCCGTAGAGCGGATGCACACGGCTTGCAACTTCACGAAGATCTCGACAGCCGGAATAACCAACCGCAATAATGCCCAGAAGCGGCAGGCCTACACCCGTTACGCAAAAGCCGAGCACAGCCCACCAAACGTTCGCTCCGGCGGACTGACCCATCGCTGCGGGGAAAATAAGGTTGCCGGCTCCGAAAAAGAGTGCGAACAGCATAGAGCCGATGGCAATAAATCGTTTGCTGCTGGGTTGTTCCATTTCAGAAGTCCAAAAGTATTTGTAATGATGTCAGCGGTTCCGAGATCGAACCGACTGTTCACTGTTTCAGCAGGACGACACAGGGATGCCGGCCGCAGACTGAAAATGCAAAATAGACAGTGAAGTTGTCATTATGCTTTGTAAATTGGATCAAGATGTAGGCAATATGCCCTATAGAACAACGAACTTCGTCACCAAATCAGAACTTTCCGCAAAGACTATCGTTTGTCTTTTCTGGATTTTTGCGAAATTTATCATCATTCATGCAAATCGTTCCTACGGCTGATGACAGCAACATGCCGCTGCGGGCAGCCGTTATTTACCGCACGCTCTCATTGATCCAAGGTGACTGCCTTTAAAAACGCTTTCTTTGCATCCGTCCAACGAACATCCAGAATGCAGACGTCACTGGATAGATGAAAGCAGTCGAAGTGATTAGAATATCGGCTTCAATTTTTAGCCGATTTTTCTGTAGTTTACATGCCGAGCTTCATCTTTCACGCCCCCTGCCCCTTTGGTCTCGAAGGGCTTCTTGCCGACGAAATCCGGGCGCTCAACGCCGACCCCGATCTCATTCGTTCCGCCAAGGGCGGCGTCTCGTTCGCAGGCGGTCTTGAACTCGGTATGGCAGTATGTCTGCATTCACGCTTTGCAACCCGCGTCCTTCTGCGCGTAGCCTTTGACGAATATTGGGACAGCCGAGATGTCTATGCGCTGGCCAAAAAGACGCCGTGGGAAAAATGGTTTGGTACAGATACGACCTTCCGCATCCACTCTTCGGCCAACCGCTGCCCGCTTGAAAGTCTTGACTTTGCAACGCTGCGCATCAAGGACGGCCTCTGCGATCGCTTTACTGAACTCGTCGGCCGCCGCCCTTCAGTAGAAAAGCGCTCGCCGGATGTGCGCATTGAGGCCTACTTCACCTTTGATCATGTGAGCTTTTACATTGATCTCGCAGGCGAATCCCTCTTTAAGCGCGGCTGGCGCCTCGAGCACGGCGAAGCCCCGCTGAAGGAAAACCTCGCCGCCGCGCTGCTGGCGCTTTCCGGCTGGAAACCTGAACTGCCCTTGGTTGATCCATTCTGCGGATCGGGCACCATTGCCATTGAAGCCGCAGCCATGGCAACCAATACCGCCCCTGGTCTGATGCGCCGCTTCGCTTTTGAGCGCCTTCAGGGCTTTGACATGGCGCTCTGGCAGGAAATGAAGGAAGACGCCCGGGCGGCACAGAATCGTTCCGCCAAAGTTTTCATTCGCGCAAGTGATATTTCCACAATCGTCGTCGAAAAAGCGGAAGAAAACTGCCGTCGGGCAGGATTCGGCGCTCTCCTTGACGACGGCCGCATCGTCTTTCATCAGGGCGACGCCCGTTCGATTAAAGCGCCCGAAGGTGCTGAAGGGGGGCTTGTCATCGCCAATCCGCCTTATGGTGAACAATCCAACCCGAAGAGCGCCTCGATTGCGGCAATGATGGCTGATTTTGCTGCTGCACTGAAGAGTCAGTTCCCCGGCTGGACGGCCTGGCTGCTGACCTCAGACCGCTTATTGCCGCGCCAAATGCGCTTGAAGGAATCCCGCAAAATCGTTCTGTTCAATGGACCGCTCGAATGCCGGTTCTTCCGCTTTGATATGGTAGCCGGCAGTAATCGCCGCAAGACTGGGGAAACTTTGTCTCAAGCGCAGGACGGATAAATCCTCTGCCGGATTACAAAAACGCCGCAGCGACGGAGAAGCGCTGCGGCGTTTTTATGCTTTCGATCCTTCGCTCTGCGCCCCATCACCTTGGGGGCATCACAGAGAATAAAGTCGACAAAGTATCAGGACTGCTTGGCGACAAACTTGCGGCCAAGTTCATCCACCTTATAGATGCCGTTACGGAACTTATCCTTTGTCATTTCATACGGCACACAAGTCCACTCCTTCATAGTGGCCGCGCGATCGACAAGCGCATTGACTTGTTCAGGCGTCGTAATGTCAAGCTGAGCCAACGTCACCGGGAGCCCGACCGAGTGGTTGAACGTCATCAGACGCTCAAGCGCAACATCGTCCTCATCAACGGCATGGAGCACCAGCGTGCCAAAACTCACCACCTCGCCGTGGAGGTGCTTGTGAATGCTCGGAAGCACCATCGAGGCGTTGTAGAAGCAGTGGGCCAGTGAGGAGTTGTAGTAATAGCTGTCCTTCGTCGTCGTCAGATTGGACGTAATGCCAGTCGAAACGATAATGTCGAGCACTGTTTCAGTGAAGGCATGGCTGTCGCGTTTGGCACGGAAGTCTTCAATCGCCTGCTTGCCGTATTCGAGCAGAGGATCTTCACAGACCAGTCCCACCTGAACACCAAGCAGCGGCGTGTGCGTCAATTCTGCACCGCGGGAAGCAAGCTGACTTTCTGCCTGCTTAGAAAGCGCATCACCGATACCTGCCCAGAATAGCTCTTCAGGGCTGTCGAGAATGACCGTCGTATCAATGAAGCAGTGCTCAGGACAACGCTTCGGAAAGTGGTAATGATCCAGGGCGCCGTCGTCCTTATAGATCACTGCAATAGCTGAAACGGGAGCACAGTTGGACGAAACGGTCGGCACAGAGAAGAAGGGCTTGCCGAGAATATCGGCAGCAGTCTTCACCGTATCAATCGCACGACCGCCGCCAACACCGAAGAGCAGATCAGCTTCTTGAACTTTCGGATTGTTGACAATTTTCTCGACGTTTGCATTCGTCGAGTCTTTTCCGTAAACAGTCCATTCAGTCAGCTTAACGCCGGCCTTTTCAAAGCCAGCCTTCAGGGCAGGTCCCGCCTTGGCCAGCGCTGTTTCACCGCCGACGACGGCAGCTGTACGGCCATAAAAGCGAGTGACTTGGCCAAGCTCGTCGTAGCAAGAAGGACCGACGCTGTAATGAGGAAGCGTCACTGTATAGTTCTTAGGCATTGGCATTTCTCCGTTAAATGCACATAAATTTTTATAAACCTCAATGCACTAGTGCTATTTAAAACTTCTATTTGCAAAGGAGGTTCGGCAATTGTATGGGCAGCGGCACCAGATTTGGGCAGCAGTACGGAAAAACAAGCCGACCCTTGAGAGAGCTTTGAGGTATTGAGAGATTCCGCCTAAGGACTAAAGCGGAGACTGTATGTATCTAAAAAATCCATACCGCTTCAAACCTGAACTACGGGATGCCTGCTCACTAAAACAAGGGCAGTTCCGTCAATATCTTT
>ENA-UOIV01002149-UOIV01002149.1-human-gut-metagenome-genome-assembly--contig:-C59-NODE-2149-length-14333-cov-5.183569_pt1 | contig 14333 bp, 6 predicted proteins | sample MGYA00242333_ERZ723880 | MGnify/ENA metagenome assembly ERZ723880 | reverse complement strand
CTACTGTCTGACCTAAGATGTTAGTTACAACTACTTTCTTACCGGCAGCATTAGCAACACGTACAGCACCCTGCTGAGCGATTACTGTTACTTCTGATGTTGCGATTTCTTCGTTGTCTGTTGCCAAGTCTTCTTTGTTACCCTTTTCGATATTGAAGATCAAAGCATCGTCGTCATTTGTAAACTCATCAAAAACAGACGGAGCACCAGCTGTTCCAGACATAACCAGACATCCATTCTGCATCTTCAACCAAGAGCCTTCACGCGGAGCGATAACATCTGCTGCATTCGTAGCTAAAGATTCCAGCAAGAAAGCACGATCTTCTTCTACTTCATTACCTGCATTTTCAGGATTTACATGACGCATAGACCATGTTACAGTCTTATGGGTGTCACCTTGCAGATTCTTAATATACATCGGATCGTATACTCCATCTTTGACAGCTTTATGAATAGCAGCTGTATCGAATGTAGCAACAGTCATATCTGCAAACTGGCCAGTCAAGATATATAAGCTATCACCCATGTGTGCTGCTTTGACAAAGCCTGCACGGTCATAACCCTTCCAGCTATAATCTGCATCTACAGAGTCCTTGAAGTTAACCAGATATTTACCAAAATGGAACGGCAATTTACCAGCTTTGTCATGAGGACAGTTAGCAGGACGAGTTCCACCATTTGCTACGATTTCCTGGCAAACAGGACACATATCACCAGCTTCGAAAGCCTGATCCTGACGATCAATAGAGATCAGATACTGCGGTTTGATCTCGCCATTCCAACGATTTACAAATGCTGTATCAACAATAAACGACTTACCATCTTTCGTAAAGTCCGGAGTATAGATACCTAAGAAATCAATACCCTTAACTTTAAAGTTTTCATTAGCTTCAACCTGCAAATATTCTTTACGATATTTTTCTACGAAGCGTAAAGTATCAGGACCGTCACCGGCATTTCCTTCCAACACAGCAGAATTGAAACGACGATACAAAGGAGCGTCATCTTTTTCGATTGCAAAGACAGAAGTACGAGTTTCGCTCAACACCTGAGCTCTCAACTGAGCCTTCAAATCATTATCGGTTACACCGGCCTTCATTACATTACCCATTGTGTCGATCAACGCATAGTAGCAAAGTTCAGTTTCACCCTTTTCTGTTTGGTTGTTTTCTTTGAAGAAGAAAGTAGTAGGCAGATCGTTTGCAGCATCAGGAGTAGAAGTCATAGCCAACAGATGTTCCTTATTTTCAACCATCTTGCGGCCACCGCTTACTTCGATTGTATAAGAACGTCTTGTCAACTGAGCCAAATCAGGAATATAAGCAGCTGCATCAGAAGCATCATAACCATATTCTTTCCAAGCATTAGCCTTGATGATGAAACGACTCGGAGTTTCACCCAAAACATTCATCAAAGAATCATCTGCATTCAATGCGATGTATTTGTCCATTGTGTACGGATGCAAATAGTTGAATGTGTAACGATTTACACTCAATTCATCGTCAACCAACTTCTTGTAACCTACATATTCATCTTTTCTTGCGTCATCAGATACCGGAATGAAACGAACTTCAACTCCATTCAGTTTGTATTGACCATCCTTAGTACCTTTTCTCAACTGCCACCAGCTATCATTGTAAGCAGCGAACTCACGGTTTGTAACCTGTACAGGAGAATAGTCTGCACGAGCAGCTGAATGATCTTTCTTGATTACAACCCACTGGAATGCAGGCATATGATCCAAATTCATAACATCTTCATCAATTGAAGAATAGTCTGCTAAAGAATCCATTTCATAGATATGTACGCCCCAGAATTCGTTGCTCTTAACAGCCTGAATTTTATACAGACCGTCTGCAATACTTGCCAAATCATCGTCAACACCGAAATGAGCCCACAAGTTAACATAGTTTTCAACAGGTCTTACAGCAGCCACATCGTCATCATAGAAAGTAACGACATTCTTAGCTTCGTCTACCAAAGTACAATGTGACAACACTGTAAATAGCTTCGTATTATTCTGAACACCTGATTTAGGAGCAGTTGCCATACTTGGCAAAGTTGAACCATCTACACGGGCATCGTTATTCAACATTGTCCAATATGTCACCTTATTTCCTTTCTGGTTTTTCGGAGTCACGGCATTTGCCAACTCTACAAACTGAGAGAAAGATTCAACCTTCAAAGAGTCTGTCAACAGATCCTTTGTAAATTTGAAACGGAATGCATCATCCGGCAAGTTATAACCCAATGTATCAATTGTGTTATAATTATTTGCGACAATAGGATCACCATTCGCATCCTTTTTCAATACGGCAGCAGAAGTCGTCAACTGGTTATACAGTTTGAAAGATGCACCGGTACTTTCATAATAGGATGTATCTAAGCGAAGATAGTTGTAAGTCAACTCATCATTGTCATTCAACTTATTCAAGAATACATACTCTGTAGAACCACTTGTATAACCGTCTCTAACAGGGCGATGCACTTTATAAGCTCCTGTAGGCGCAGTAGCCCCTGCATACATTCCCTGTGCCTGATACTTGTCAGCAAACGGATTTTTGTCGATATCTTCAGCAAAAGAAAGCTGCATGTACTTCACGTCATCACCTTTCGTATTCAGGTCTTCAGCAGACAAAGTCCATACACCCGGCTGCAGAATTTGCAGAGAGACTGCACCACCCGGAAGTGCAACTTTTTTAGTCTCCTTTTTTGCATAAAGAATACCAGACGGATCTTGAGCTACATATAAAACAGAGTCACCGTTATGGAAATCCATAGTCAACTTCTCACTAGACTGAAGAGAAGTACTAACATTGAAACGAGAATCATACCATTTCCATTCAGTCAACACACCACCGATTTCACGAGAAGCAGTAGTCATTGATGTACCAGTCGTTGCATTTTTCGGATCAAAAGAGAAGGTAATACCCGTTGCCTTATTAGTCATAACGAAACGAGTAACACCGCCATTACCTGTTGTATTGGCAGTAACAGTCCATAGTGCAGAATCAGCTTCGGCCAAAGTGCTAATAGCTGTTGCAGTAATGCTTTCCAATGCAAAGGTTCCATCAGCTTGTTGATTAACAGTTACGACATTGGTTGCACCACTAATACCCAGCATGTAATACTTACTCTGCAAAATTTCAGAGTTCGCAGCTGTAAAAGCACTTGCTGGAGTAGTATACCCCGGTGCAGCGAAAGCCCCAACACTTGTAGCCAGCAAGGCACTGGCCAAGAGAGTAGAAAACTTTTTGTTCATAATCTAATAATTTAATTAATAATACTATATATAATGAAATTCAGTTCTATAAGTCCCTCTTTGGGATCATCCTATAAAATGACTAATGAAAACGTACGTTTTTTTTAGTCATTTTTGGGGAGGGTTTAAATGGTTTGTGATAAAAAGGTGGTTTTTCGTACTTGCTAAGCTATCTGATTGATAAGAAAGAATATAGAAAAAGAAAAATCTTTGAGGAAAGAATTGCAGGTTCAAAAAGTATATGTATTTTTGTAGCTGAAAAATGACTAAAAAAAACGTACGTTTTCATTAGTCATTTTTCATACCCCGAATATAATTCTATAAATCAACATTTTACATTCGATTTTATACCTATTTTGCCCCTAAAAAAGCCACTTTACGCGTACATTATATAAATCAGCACATTACTATCAATCAATCTATTACGAAAATCGCAAAAGTACCAAAACACGCCTTTTTGCAGAAAACCGCCCAAAACAGCCCTTTTTCCCCCTTTCCAAGACAGCTATTTCCTCCAAAGCACAGGTCGTCATTGTTTCAGGCTTCTACTTTTTGGTATCAATGACCAAAATCGAAAAGCCTGCAGCCGAAACTTTTGTTTCACTTAGTTCCAAGGCGTGAAACTAAAGTTTCATCCGGGGAAACCTTTGTTCCATCAGCATGAAACTAAAGTTTCAAGGGAAGGGACTATCTGAAACTTTAGTTTCAAACATAATTCAGATCTGAAACATTTGGAAATTCACTTGCAAACCATTGCTTATTCCAAGCAGATACGACCCATCTACATATCGCTTGTTCTATCATAAATCTCATACTCTTTATCTTTTTGTAAGGGGTGTGTCAAAATCCCCTTGTCCCCGCGCTTGACGCGGGGCCGCAAAAGAGCAAGCCTTATCAATCAGATGTTTATATGACTGGCTTTAATGCGATCCCGCATCAAGCGCGGGAACAGGATAGTTTTGACACCTCCTTACAAAGACAAACAAAAAAAATCAGGGTATACAGATACCTCTTCCAAAAACATAAAGAAGTTATAACAAAAATGGCTGTAAGCCCGACAGCCTACAGCCATTTTTGTATAACCCACTATATACGAATCAGATTCTCGCAAGCGTCGTAACAATAAAATCCCATGTACGGGCAACAGACGGAATGCTTACACGCTCGTCAGGAGAATGCGGATGCTGCAAGTCCGGGCCGATAGAGATCATGTCCATATCGGGATAGGATTCCTGGATGATACCGCATTCCAAGCCGGCATGCATAACCTTTGCCTCCGGCTTCTTTCCGTACAAATCCAAATAAGCTTGCTGCATGATTTTCAGGATCGGCGAATCAATATTCGGCTGCCATCCTCCGTAACCATCCGAATATTCCACTTTCGCCCCGGCTAGAGAGAAAATACTTTCCAAACTTGAACAAACAGCTTCCTTGCGGCTCTCGGACGAACTGCGAACCAAAATCTGAATCTCGATCATCTCGTTCGAGGACTTGACGATTGCCAAGTTTGTAGACGATTCGACCGTGCCCGGAAAATCGACCAACATACTGATCACACCGTTCTGGCAACCTTCTATCGCATTGATCAGATCATCCTGAATCTCTTCCGGAATCAGAGTTGCCGGCATATCGGTCATTTCGGCCGTAAAATTAATATTGTGTTCAATGCCCTTATATTCGTAGCGGTACATTTCCTGATAATCGGACACAAGCTCCCAAAGAGCTTCCACATTATCTCCAGGAATTGTTATTACGGCAAAAGCTTCACGCGGGATAGCGTTGCGCAACGAACCGCCGTCGACAGATGACAGACGAGCCCCATAATCGCGTACGGCCTCTTTCAAGAAACGGAACATCAGCTTATTCGCATTCGCACGTCCCAAATGAATATCCACACCAGAGTGACCGCCTTTCAAGCCGGTCAGGCTGATTTTCACGGCAACATCGCCCTCCGGAATATAAGTATCTTCCTTAAATTGCATGGAGACATTCAGATCGGCACCACCGGCACAACCGACAAACAACTCGCCTTCTTCCTCCGAATCACAGTTTAACAGAATTTCCCCTTTCAGGAAACCCGGCTTCAAACCGACTGCACCATCCATTCCCACTTCTTCGTTAATGGTAAAAAGGGCTTCCAGAGGACCGTGCGTCAATGTCTTGTCCGCCAGGACAGCCATAGCAAAAGCAGCACCCATACCGTTATCAGCACCCAATGTCGTTTCGCGTGCTTTCACCCAATCTCCATCTATATAAGCATCGATCGGATCGGTTAGAAAATCATGCTTTACCGAAGAGTTCTTTTGCGGAACCATATCAAGGTGAGACTGCATGGTCACGGTTTTGTGTCCTTCCATTCCCGGAGAAGCCGGTTTACGAATCAAAACGTTTCCCACTTCGTCCTGCAAAGTTTCCAATCCCAATCCTTTACCAAAAGCTACCATAAAACGGGTTACAGCCTCCATATGTCCGGTCGGACGAGGGATTTGCGTAAGGTCATAGAAATAACCCCAGACTGGCTGCGGAGAAAGATTTTTGATTTCTGCGGACATAATAAAAAACGGTGTTTTTTAAATTGTCAATTGACAATTAGGTTAATAATAATGTTATATATCGAATGGACAACCGGACATTTAATTGTCAATTGTCAATTGATTTATTCATAAAGGGAAGCGCCACCACACCGAACAACCCCGTAAGTCCGAGCCAAGCGGTTTGCACCGTATGCACCACCAGGGCGAAAGCCGCAGCATCGGTTTCTTTTACCCCGAAGCACATCAAGGTGGCGATCACCATAAAATGCCACGGGCCAATACCTCCCTGAACGGGTACCGCTACGGCGATACTACTCATCGTAAAAGCGATCAGACCGACCGTAACGCCCAAATCACGGGTAAAATCGAAAGCATAGAAAGTGATGTAGAAATACAGGAAATATCCTGTCCAGATCAACAGGGTTTGAATCACGAAAAGACCTTTACGCTTCATCAGCCAGATGCTCTTCATTCCGTCCCAGACGTTCTGCAACATCGACTTTGCTTTCTTGACCAGCGTAAAGTTACTCATATATGTGAATATAAACCAAATTCCGGCAATAAAAATTACGCCGGCCACGTAAATCCATATCGAGTTGAACATAGACTGGAAGCCATCCAGCAACGCCGGGTTCTTCGCAAAGAAGCTGCGGAAGAAATCAAAATTGAAGATAATGATGGACATTGTGATCAGCCCGCACATGATGGTATCGCTCACACGGTCGATCAGCAGCGTCCCCAACAGGCGGGTAAATGGTATTTTGTCATATTTGGTTATCATCCCGCAACGCCAGACCTCACCGACACGCGGCAACACAAGGTTCACGGCATAATTCCCCAGCACGGCATAAATCACGTTGCCGGTCTTCACCTTATCACCTAACGAACGGATCAGCAACCCCCAACGCAATCCCCGGATAATATTGGCTCCCAAACCGAACAGAAGGGAAAAAAGAATGATCTCATAGCGAACACCCTTACGAATCACATTCCAAATCTCGCCGATATCCATCTTACTGTACAGATACCAGAGAAGTAAACAACCGAAAGCAAGCGGGAGAATTATCTTGAGAAACGTGCGTAGAATTGCTTTAAAATCCATTATGCGTAGATGACTTTAAATTATTTGTTGTATTTTTGTACGCCTGCAAAGATAAGCATTATATTTAAATACGAACACATTACACCAAAGAAGTGGATGAGATTAGTTAAGCCAAAGAAAGCATTAGGACAACATTTCCTGAAAGATCTGCAAATAGCTGAGCGTATTGCAGATACATTGTCCGATTACAAGCAGTTGCCTGTATTGGAAATCGGCCCTGGTATGGGCGTCCTCACCCAATTCTTACTGGAAAAAGGGCATGATCTGACAGTAGTGGAACTGGATATGGAATCGGTCGATTACCTGGAACAGAACTTCCCTGCCTTGGAAGGCAAGATTCTGGCCGAAGACTTTCTACGTCTGGATCTTAGCAAACTGTTTCCGGACCAGTTTTGCGTGATCGGTAATTATCCTTATAACATATCCAGCCAGATATTTTTCAAAGTGCTCGACTACAAGGAACATATTCCCTGTTGTTCAGGCATGATACAGAAAGAGGTGGCCGAGCGCCTTGCCGCCGGTCCGGGCAGCAAGACATACGGTATCCTGAGCGTACTGCTGCAAGCATGGTATGAAGTGGAATATCTGTTTACGGTCAGCGAAAAAGTATTCGATCCACCTCCAAAGGTCAAGAGCGCGGTGATACGGATGGTACGTAATAACCGGAAATCATTGGGATGCGACGAGAAGCTTTTCAAGACGGTTGTCAAAACCTCATTCAACCAACGCCGCAAGACATTGCGTAACTCCATGAAACCGCTGTTAGGAAAGGATTGTCCCGATTATCCGCTCCCGATTTTCGACAAACGACCGGAACAGTTATCCGTAGAACAGTTCGTGGAACTGACACTGATAACAGAGCGGAACTTAAACGATTTATGATTTCAGATTTATGATTTATGACTTATGGAGCTTGTATTGTTTCATAAATCATAAATCATAAATTATAAATTCTCCCAAAATGATTGAACTGACGAAAGATTATATAGACAATCTGAAAGACATCATCACAGAGAAGGATGACGCAAAGATCAAGGAGATACTGGACGAACTATATCCGGCGGACATAGCCGAACTGTACCAGGAACTAAATCTTCAAGAGGCGATCTACCTCTATCTGCTGATGGATGGCGAAAAGGCAGCGGATGTCTTGATGGAACTGGACGAAGAAGACCGTCACAAGTTACTGAAGGAACTCCCGAACGAACTGATTGCCAAACGCTTCGTGGACAATATGGAGACCGACGACGCTGTTGATCTGATGCGTGAGTTGGACGAAGATACCCAGGAAGAAATTCTTTCGCACATCGAAGACGTAGAGCAGGCGGGTGATATCGTCGACCTGCTGAAATACGACGAAGACACCGCCGGTGGTTTGATGGGGACCGAAATGATCGTGGTGAACGAAAATTGGAGTATGCCCAAATGTATCGACGAAATGCGCAAGCAGGCCGAAGACATGGATGAAATCTATTACGTCTATGTAGTCGACGACGACGAGCGCCTACGTGGAGTTCTCCCCTTGCAGAAGTTGATCACCAATCCTTCCGTCTCGAAGATCAAGCATGTGATGAAGAAAGACCCGATCTCCGTCCGCGACAGCGACAGTATCGAAGAGGTGACCGAGACAATCGAGAAATATGACCTGGTCGCCCTGCCGGTTATCGACAGTATCGGGCGTCTTGTCGGACGTATCACCATCGACGACGTCATGGACGAAGTACGCGAACAGCACGAACGTGACTACCAATTGGCATCCGGTATCTCGCAGGATGTGGAAACTTCGGATAACGTCTTCACCCAAACAGCCGCCCGCCTTCCCTGGCTCCTGATCGGTATGATAGGCGGTATCGGGAACTCCCTGATCTTAGGTAATTTCGAAGGAAATTTTGCCGTCAACCCCAAGATGGCACTGTTTATCCCGCTGATTGGGGGAACAGGCGGAAATGTCGGTATCCAGTCTTCCGCCATCGTAGTACAAGGCTTGGCCAACAACAGTTTGAAGGAAGGGAACATTCTGCCTCAGATATTGAAAGAGTCTGTCGTTTCGCTGATCAATGCCAGCATCATCAGTTTAGTCGTATTTATCTATAATTTTTTTATGTTAGGCGACAGAGGCATCACCGCTTCGGTTTCCTTAAGCCTGTTTGCAGTCGTGATGTTCGCCAGTATCTTTGGAACATTGGTCCCCATGACACTCGATAAACTAAAGATCGATCCCGCTTTGGCCACCGGGCCGGTTATCACGATTACAAACGACATTATCGGTATGATGATCTACATGTTCATTACGTCTGCACTGGCCGGATGAATATTCCAAATAATACTCAAGAGACACTCCCTATAATTCAGTAGTCTCTTGAGTATACACTTTATGATATGCTATTTCACTTTAAACGAAACAGGTTTATTCTTATACACAACTTTCTTTACTTGCACACTACGTTCATTTTTCTCATTTCGACTAATAATCTTAAAATTAAAAATTCGTTCATCCAGTAAAGATTCTTTGTTCCCTTCTATTTTAGAGATTTGTATTTTCTTCAACTTTTCATTCCACGTAATTTGTATTTCATTATAATGTCCCTTTTCATAAGCATAGGTTTCACTATCATCTTCATACAAAGAAAATCGAGCATCAGCCCCCGTATAAACTTCAATATCCATTTCCCGATTATCGTCAGCAGTTGCATATTGTGCCAGTTTATTCCTCGGAATAATAGAACCAGCCTTTACAAACAAAGGCAAGACATCCAACGGAGCATCATAATCAACCGACGCCCCAGCATCATAAACACGCTGCGAATGAAAGTCAAACCAATACCGTCCGTTATGCTTGGGTAAATAAATAGAAACCAAAGTATTCAAGTGCTCTATTTTCCCATTCCGGTCATAATACATAGGACGAGTAACCGGGTGTACCAACAAAGCATCTCCAAACATAAAACTTGTAGCATCATCATACACCTTTTTATCATCTGCAAAGTCCATTACCAATGCCTTCATGATAGAAGCACCCTCAGTCGTCACCTTCCAAGCATTTGAATAAATATAAGATAACAAACTATATCTTAAAAGAATCATCTCTTTCTGTGCTTCATAATAGGGCTCACCCGGTTCTCCAAAATGCCATATTTCACGAGGAATCTCTGTTCCATGTATCCTAAATATAGGATTAAATGTCCCATACTGAAACCAACGTGTATATAATTCCAAATAAGCCGGATCTTTCAAGCCATTCCGATACCCTCCATCAGCTACCGCTTTCTTATTTTCCACTTGATAACCACTTATCTCACCTGATGCACCACCATCTATCTTATCTTGACTTCTTACTCTGAATCCACCTATGTCTGTAGTCCAATAAGGAATTCCTGTCATACACATATTCAGCCCTGCCGGTATTTGTTTTTTATAAACATCCCATGAAGCATAAATATCACCCGACCAAGTAATTGTCGAATACTTCTGTTGTCCGGCAAATGCAGAACGTGTCAAAATAGAAACACGCTTATCACTGACATTTCTCAGATTGTCATACATGTTTTTTGACAAAAACAAGGAATAAGTATTCAAATAACGATGAAATGGACCAATATAAGTCCTTCCTGCTTTTTTACTCCATTCTTCTTGTTTGTCTTGATATAAACCATCTCGAAAAGAGGGTTCCGTTGCATCCATCCACCATGAATCAACACCTTTAGAATACAAACCTTTAAACAAAAAATCCCAATATATTTTTTGCGCTGTAGGATTATAAATATCGACCACTTTATAACCTGCCCAAGTCGGAACAGCCAACAAGAGTCCTAAAGAATCGATTGCTTTATAAATAATTGTCTTCTTGCCGACTCCCGGCCATACAGAAAGAGCTAATTTTACATTATATTCTTTATGCAACTTATCTATTACCTCTTTTGGATTTGCATAATTAACAGAGTCAAACTCCATACTATTCCAAAGTCCCATATCATTTCCCCAATATTGCCAATCTTGAACAATGTTATCTATTGGAATATTACGTTTACGATATTCTGCAACAACTCCCGTCAACTCTTCAAATGTTTTATATCTTTCTTTAGAAACCCAAAAACCATAAGCAGACTTGGGCAACAAAGGAGGAGTTCCCGTCAAATGCCAATAATGATCCATCACCTCCTTCATCGAATCACCATACACGAAACAATAACTGATACCATCTCCAACTTCGGAATGAAACACAGCTTCCTCTGGTGTATCAGAAAACAGTGTTTTAGAGTAATTATCCCAATAAATAAGATATTTCCGCGATGACAACAATACCGGGTTGGCAATTTCTCTATTCGCATGAACTAATTTCACCTGTTTCCCTCGATAATTCAATGCACCGTCTTGATATTGTCCAAGTCCATAGATAGCTTCATCATTTGTCAACTTAAATCCCTGCTTTACGCTATATGCTTTTTCTCCCAAAACATCTATAGGCATGAACGCACGGCTATTTTCAGACAAAATCACACTTCCAGTTTTTTTATCAACAAAAGAGATTCTCTTCGTCTGAAAATCATACTGAATTTTCAAATTACGAGTCTGTAGCCAATAACCTTTTTTTGTTTCTTTGGATTCAAAATCAGAAAAGGCAAAAGTCGAATCATTCAAGACCAACGACCTCTTCACATCCTGAAACACAGGATAGACTTGCACACGAGCCACATTATCATCCAATATCACAATCGAATATCTCAAAGAATCTTCCACCCAAGATATTCCATTTTTAATTGTTTCATATCCAAAAACATGAATACAACAAATCCACATAAAATATATTACATATATCTTTCTCATAAGATATTTTTCTATTATACTTTGTAAAAAAGGAACAGGAATGAAATTCAATACATCCCCATTCCTTTACCACTATATTTTCCTTCAGTTATTACTGTTGTAATTGTTCATATCCCGGATTTTGAACCAATGATAAATCCGCACCTAACAAATCTTTATGAATCGGCATAATATCCGTATGATTATCCGGATCCGGAGTTTTATCCCACCAAGTACCTGTTGAAAACAAATTCCAACGGCACAAATCCGTACGTCTACGCCCTTCTCCTAAAAATTCACGCCCCCATTCATCAATCAGTTCTTCTTGGGTCAATACAGCCTTTCCCTCCGGTACATACAAATATTCAGAATGATATTCAACTGGATAATTTCTTTTTCTCACTTGATTTAATAAAACTGCAGCTTCATCAATATCTCCATTCCTAAACTTACATTCAGCCAATGAATAATAAATTTCAGCTAATCTGATTTCCGCATAATCTGCTTCTTGTTTTCCTGCATCCTCATCTCCATAAATAGGATACTTTACAAACTGCCATCCTGATCCGTGTTCTCCAACTGTCATATCTGAAGTTTTATTATTGGGAACACCCCCAGGAGGAACCCCCACAAAGTCTCCAACCTGATCTCTAAGATAAATCGGTTGATTACTTACTGGAGAAGTGACTTTTTTAATCTCACCTGTCTTTTGGTCAACATATTCCAAATAGCCAAATAACATCATCCCTTCTCGAGTACTATTTCCCAAGTTACGATACATTTTTAATCTATAATCTTCTGGATACTTTTTATATTTAGCAACCGGTCTACCCAATGTAAAAGGATAAGGATTTCCCTCTACATCAAAACTCGGCTGAAGTCCATATTTAGGATTAAAAACTCCTTGTTGTACACTTCCGAAATAGTAATGAGCAAAACGAGGCACACACCACCAATACATGTGGTCTGTATACTGCCAATGTTTACCTGAAAAAGAAGAAGGGAAACCAAATATAATTTCATTAGACTGATCATTAGTCCAATCAAAAACCTTATCCCATGTTTTTTCTAATTCATAAAAACCGAACTCTCCATCCAAAATGCGCTGTGCAATAGCAGCACACTCATTATACATAGGCTTTTCGATCCATTTTTCAGCATTCAAATATAAACGTACCAATAATGATGCTGCTCCTGCCTTATTAAACACACCTTGATTGACTCCATTTCCTTGATTTCCAGCTTTAACAGGTAATTTATCCAAAGCATCTTTCAATTCACTTTCGATAAAATTAAACATCACTTCAGGAGCAACCTGCCCTATCGAATTCTTAGAAAAATCTTTGCTTGTTGCAAGTGGGATATTCCGATAAGCATCTAATAAACGGATATAAAACCAAGCGCGAAGCGTACGAGATTGAGCTATCAAGGCATCAAAGTCAGCATCTGAGAACCCAAATTTCTGAGGATCCAAAGCACTCAAGTCATCAATCACTGAATTTGTCAAAGTAACACCTTGAAAACAATTAACCCATTCTTCTTTTATCGTCTTGTGATTAAAATCCCAAGTGTGATAATGCAGTTTTTGCCAAATACCATTATCCACCCACCAACCTTCTCGATTCCAAGTCCCCAATTGGTCAGAAGTCTGTTCATTAAGAGTGAATCGATGAATAATTGTCCAAGAACCATGTTCGAAAGGACGAACCACTGCCGCAATTACATCTTCTTTATCCTGATAATAATTCTCAGTTACTATTTGACTATATATATCCTCGTCCAAATTCGTACAAGCTGTCACACAGAATAAAGCAGACAGTAAACAATATGATAATACACATTTAAATTTCATAATTCTTTTTTTTAAAAGTCAAGTTGAACACCAAAAGAAAACTGTCGAGAAGAAGGATAATAGTCTTTATGGGATGCTCCAGGAGTCAAACCATTAACCTGAAAAGAGGCAGGGTCAACGCCACTAAAGCCGGTAAATGTCGCCAAATTTCGTCCTGTCACATATAAACGACCACCCTCTAACCATTTACAATTCGTCTTAAATCGATAGCCTAACGTAACAACATCCAACTTCACGAAATCCCCTTTTTCTATAAAATAATCAGTCAAAATATTCGTACCTTTCGTTATATGTGCATTCTCACCATACGCCTTTTCCAAAGCACTTCCCACACTCGTTGGTAGCCCATAATAAAAATCATGCACATTAAACAAGTCAAAACCAAACGCACCTCTGAAATATAATGACAAATCCCAATTTTTATATACAAATGTATTCATCAAGGACGCAGTAAATTTAGGTAAACCATTCCCTGTTACTCGTTTATCGGCTTCTGTTGCCTTTTTTACCGGTATCTTTTCTGTATTATCTTTATTCCATACCAACCAATCACCATCTTCATCAATCCCAGCATAGGCATACGTGTAATAATTGCCAACACGTTTTCCCTCCTCTAACCGTTGCAATGTGCCCGGCGAACCTGGAGCTTCCATGGAGAACAGGTCATCGTATGTTTTCCCCTTGTATTGCTCGTTAGAGAAACTAACGAACTTATTTTGATTCGTTGCTCCCACAAAATTCACTGAATATGAAAAATCTGAAGTCTTTACAGCCTCTACT
>ENA-UOIV01002148-UOIV01002148.1-human-gut-metagenome-genome-assembly--contig:-C59-NODE-2148-length-14334-cov-6.600532_pt1 | contig 14334 bp, 14 predicted proteins | sample MGYA00242333_ERZ723880 | MGnify/ENA metagenome assembly ERZ723880 | reverse complement strand
AGTACTCGCTCTCCCCGGAGCGGTAGTACCGGCGGGTCACCATGACCTCGCTCTCCTCCAGATCAAAGAGGTGGGTGGTGTTGTCCAGCACCAGGGAGACCTCCGCGTAGCCGGTCTGCTTGCGCTGGGCCGTGCCGCCGAAGATCACGTCCTCCATCTTGCCCCCCCGGAGGGTGCGGGTGGACTGCTCCCCCATCACCCAGCGGATGGCGTCGGAGATGTTGGACTTGCCCGAGCCGTTGGGGCCCACGATGGCGGTGATGTCCTCGCCGAAGGTGAGCACCGTCTTGTCCGGGAAGGATTTAAACCCCTGGATCTCCAATGCCTTAAGGTACATAAGCACACCTCTTTCTTTCCATAACCTTTTATTCCCTTTATTCCAAGGGGTTCAAGGCTTTTTGTGCTTATATAACCCCTCACAATTTTCGATATCTTACCGATGCAGATTACCGTTTCTTTGAGATCGCTGTATCAAGCCATAAACGGAATTTGACATAGCATTTTATTTTAACATATCAGATATTGCTTTTCAAGATTGAACCCATTTATGGCAATCTCAACAGCGTTCCATCACGCTTATCGAACACCGACAGTAAATCAGCTCCAATTTCAACCCAAAAAAGCGACCCGGACATAGCTCCAGCTACATCCGGGTCTCTCCAGATAAGTTATACCGTATCCACGCGGTCTTGAACGGCGGGGTCCCAAAGGACGATCCCTCGGGTTCAATCAGGCCTGTGCGCAGGCAACTGCCGGCCGGCTTCCCGGCGGAGCGTTTCACGGCGATGTTCCCGGCAGACGTCCGGGTTACGTTTCGCCATCGGCCGCCTCCACCGCCACCCTCGAGGCGAGGTCCAGCTGCGCAAGAAACTCTGCCCCAGTCTCCACCTGCCCCAAGGGGATCAGGGAAGAGGAGGCACGGAAGTCCTGGTAGAAAAAGCAGAGGTTGCCCCAGGGGATGTAGTAGCACAGGCTGCCCACATCCGGGTCGCACTGGTCCGGAGAACCGTCGCTGGGGATCTCTTCCGTCAGATAGGCTATTTTTTCCGTACGGTTAAAGTCCTCAAAGGACAGCTCCAGCGGCAGCATTTCGTACAGGGCTTCCGCCGCCGGGTTGTCGTTCAGCTGAACGATGATCTCAGCGCCATCATCCAGTGAAAACCGAATTCTTCGGGTATTCTCCATGGCACTTGTCTCCTCCTCTTGCGATTGGCCGTTTCCGCCCTGGGGCAGTTCCAAATTCAGTCCCGCGATCCACTCCTGCACCGCGCTCTGGGCGCCGTCCACCTCCGGGCGGTAGACGCCAATGGGCTCCAGGATGGTCGCATCCTCCGGCAGGGCGGCGGTCAGATCTCGAATGGTGCTGGCCAGTCCGCCGGTGCCGTGGGTAACAAAGGGCACCACCGTCTTTCCGCTCCAGTCGTACTCCTCCACAAAGGTCAGCACCGGCATGGGCAGGGTGTACCACCAGTTGGGGAAGCCCAGAAACACGATGTCGTAGTCCTCCATGTTGTCCACATAGGAGGCCAGGGCCGGCCGTGCGTTGTCCGCTTTCTCGTCGGCGGCCCGGTCCAGGCACTCATCGTAATCGCTGGAGTAAGGCTCTTCCACCACGATGGAGTGGAGGTCGCCGCCCACCTCCTGCTGAATCCAGGACGCCAGCTTTGCAGCGTTGCCGGGAGCCAGCACACTGGCGGAGGTGGCGGCGTCCACATCCACGCTGCTTGGGTCCGCCACCACGGTATTGTCTGCCCATGTGAAGTAGGCGACCAGGATATTGCTGCTCTCATTTTCGTCCGTATTTTGCGGCTGCTCCGACTGCTCCCGGGATACCTCAGAGGCGGCCTCCGTGGTCTGGCTGTCTGCCGGAGGAGCGGACGAATTCTGCCTGGAGGTGGTTCCGCCGCAGGCAGCCAGAGAGATAAGCATTCCCAGCACCAGCAGGAAGGTCATCGGTTTTTTCATAGGTGATCCTCCTTTTGAATCGTTTGTCGGACAGCGCGCCTTTGAAAGGCTTTGCCTAAATAATAGGAGAGCGCGATACAAAGCCCCACTATGGCCAGCAGGTCCAGAGCGTACAGGGCGGGCGGCTGCTCGTAGTCAAAGAATACAAAATGGCTTCTTAAAAAGAGATAGTCGGCAATTTGGTGCTTAAAGAAGGCGTACACACCATAACCGGAGATCCCAGCAGTCAGCACCCGGAGGACCGCAGTGCGGAGGGCAGACGGCTTCCTGTTTCCGGCCGCCTTCCGCACCGCGCCCAGCATAATTCCCCAGTGGAGGCCCAGGTGAGCCGACAGCAGGAGAAAGCCCCAATAGGCGCACAGCAGATGCGCCGCCCTGGCCAGTCCCATGCGGCTCTGTGTGGGCAGGAAGTCGAACACGTACCGGCTCATCCAGATCCCGCTGAGCATGGAGCCCAGCATACAGAAAAGAACCAGCAGGACGAGAGCGGTCTGCAAGACCCGGAAGGGCGTGTACTTTCCCCGGTTCAGTGCCTTGAGCCATTTGCGGTTCAGGATGTGGTGGGCGATAAACAGTACCAGCATCCCCGCCCCCAGCCACTCGTGGATCTCCTGTTCCGTGAGAAAATAGGCCATCAGCAGGACCAGCACCACGGTCATCAGCAGGTCCACCAGGCGGCGCACAGCTGTCTTGTTTCCCATAGGCGGCCTCCTCTGTCCCGATCAGGCGGCTTGACCAAGGTCAAGGCCCAGAGAGTCCACCCACTGGGATACGGTCTCTTGGGAGGCGGAGCCGCTGAACCGCTGGCCGTCCAGCCAGGCAGCCCCAGAGGTGAGAGCCTCCAGATCGGACACGCTCCCACCGATGGAGCTGCCGCCGGAGGTGCAGAAGGGCACGATGGTCTTGCCGTCGAAGTCGTAGGTCTCCAGGAAGGTGGAGATGATTTTGGGGGCGTCACCCCACCAGATGGGGTAGCCCAGGAAGATCACCTCATAATCTTCCATGTTCTCCACGCCGCCGGAAATGGCCGGGCGGGCCGTGGGGGCATTCTGCTCCTGATTGGCGCGGCAGTCCGAATTTCTGTAATCCAGATCTTCGGAGGTATAGGGCACCTGGGGTACGATCTCATAGAGGTCGGCGTCCAGAATACTGACCAGATGCTCCGCGATGTTCTCTGTATTGCCGGTGGCAGAGAAATAGGCCACCAGCACATCTGTGCCCTCCTCGGGAGCGGGTTCCGGCGACGGCTCCTCCGTCTGAGCCTGGTCATAGCGCATGAGGATCACGGCCACCTGAGCGCGGGTAGCGGTACCGTCCGGATCAAAGCGGTTTCCGCCCACCCCGCTGACATAGCCGCTCCCCTGGGCCCAATCCACTGCGGAGGCCGCCCAGGACGCGATGTCGCTCTCATCGGCAAAGCTGGCGCCGCCACCGACGGCAGGGCTCCCCGCATAGCGCCACAGAATGGCGGCCAGCTGCTCCCGGGTGAGGGGATCGTTGGGACCAAAGGCACTGTCGCTGTATCCGCTGACCACACCGTTCAGCCGGGCCCAGTAGACCCCGTCGGCGTACCAGCTGTCCCCGGGTACATCCGCGAAAGGATAGCCCAGGTTTTCATCCTCCAGAGAGGGAGAGCCGGCCAGGCGGTAGAGCACCGTGACCAGCATGCCGCGGGTCATAGGGGTGTCGGGAGAGAACGTGGTCTCGCCGGTGCCTGCCATCAGGCCGTTGTCCCGGCAGTAGACGACAGCCTCGGCGTACCAGTCTCCGGCATCTACATCGGAAAAGCCGGTGTCCTCCTCAGCGGCAGAGGCCGTCACAGACAGCCCCAGGCACAGGATCAGGGCCGTCAGAAATGCCGCCATTCGTTTCAGGTTTCTCATGGTGCTGCACTTCCTTTCTCTTGTGATTTATTTCAGGTTTCGGCCCAGCTCATAGGCCTGCTGGGGATATCGGGAGTGCTTGGTCATGGAGGGGGAGCCGCATCCCCGACCCCACACGGCTCCCATGTCCCGCAGGTTCAGGTACCGCACCAGGGTCTGGTAGTGGGCCTCCAGGGCCTCAAAGGTCCAGTTGTCGCTGTTCCACGCTGCGGCGAGCATGGCGGACTTCATGTGCTTGCGCTGGATGCTGCTGTTGAAAGCGCAGAAGCGGTCAATGAGAGTTTTCAGCTGGGCGGACATGCCGTAGTAGTACAGCGGGGTGACAAATACCACCATATCCGCATCCAGAATCATGCCGCGGAATTTCTCCATATCGTCCTTCTGGACGCAGGGCCCCTCATAGCCGCAGTGGATGCACCCGGTGCAGGGGTGGATATCGCTGTGGGCGGCGTCAATCACCTGTACGGTGTGGCCGGCCTCCTGCGCGCCGCGGATCAACTCATTTGCCAGCATATTGGAGGAGCCGTTTTTGTTGGGACTGCCCTCCAGCACGACGATTTTCATAAGATTAGTAGTGCCTCCTTACTTCATTTCCTTTTCCCAGAAGCGGATGACGTTCAGGCCCGCCGGATTGCCCATAGCCTCCCTGCCTGAGCCAGTTCCGGCGGCCCATTCGGCGTCTCCTGGGACCTCTTCCACCTCAAGTCGTTCTTACTGCAAAAGCTCCTTACAGGCATTCAGTGCGTTGAACAGCCGCGGAATGCCCATATAAGCGCCGGCATGGACCAGGGCGCACACCACTTCTTCCTTGCTGCTGCCCACTTTTAAGGCCCCGTACACATGGCTCGTGACCTGTACCTCGGCCCCGCCCATGGCAGCCAGGATGACCACCGTCAGCAGTTCCCGAGTCTTTGCGTCCATTCCGGTTCGGGTATTGAAATCGCCAAAGCCAAGCTCGGTCAGGAAGCGGGGCACCGCCTCCGCGAACTCTCCAGGCAGCCAGGTGTAGCGCTCTTTGATCTCCGTACCATAGACCGGCTCCTGAATGGCCAGCCCCTTCTCATACCGCTCCTCGCTGGAGGAGATCGTCCCCTGCTTGGGCAGAGGAAGTTCGATCCCATGGGCCTGGAAGACCTCGTTCATTGCTGAGATGGCGTTCAGCGTACGGGGAAAGCCGATAAACGGGGCGCACTGGTAGATGGCCTCCCGCAGTTCCACCGGCGTGCAGCCCACGTTCAGGCAGGCGCCCAGGTGGGCCTTCAGCTGCGGGAGCGCCTGGATGGTGGTGAGGACCGTGATGGTCACCAGTTCCCGCATCCGGTTATCCAGGCTTCCGGTGTAGCACACGTCTCCAAAGATATAGCCCTGCAAAATCTGCATAAACTCCGGATCGGTCCCCTCCTCCCCGGCGGCCGGCGTGTGGAACAATTCCTGCATCTTTTCATTGGTTCTCTCCTTGCGATCCATCAAAAAAACTCCTTTCCGCTCTGCAGCAAAGCATTTTATTTTGACAGCGTGTCAGCATAAGTGTAAAAATAAATTGCCGGCCTATCCCGAATAACAGTTTTGGCAAGCAATCAACGTCCATGCCCGGCCGCCCGCTCTGAGGGAGCGGACGGCTAAGCCGGGACAAATTCTTTCCGCGGCATGTCAGGGACGAGATCAGACCAGCTTGCTGTAATCCTCGTCGCTCACCGCCTCCAGCCACTCGTTGGAGGTCTCCTCGCCGGGGACCTCCACGGCGATGTGGCTGAACCAGCTGTCCTTCTTGGCCCCATGCCAGTGCTTCACGTTGGCAGGAATGGTGATGACGGTACCGGGGGTCAGGCTCACGGCCTCCTTGCCCTCCTCCTGGTACCAGCCCTCTCCGGCGGTGCAGATGAGCAGCTGGCCTCCGCCGCTCTTGGCGCGGTGGATGTGCCAGTTGTTCCGACAGCCCGGCTCAAAGGTCACATTGGCCAGGAACACCGGGCACTTGCCCGCCTCCGTCAGCGGGTTCAGGTAGGAGCTGCCGATGAAATACTGGGCGTAGGCGGTATTGGCCTGGCCCAAACCGAATACATTGACCTGATCGAAAGCACTTTTGTCGTAGATACGCATGATGATCTTCCTTTCTGTTTCATTGTAAATGATGTAATGCGGTTATCCCTGCTTGTCTTTTCCGAAGGACATGCACTTGCCCAGGACCTCGCCGGTCCTGAGATACTCATAGGTGGGCATCTCAAACAGGACCGGCTTGAGGAGATGGTAGTTGATTTTCCCATCCTCGGTCAGCACACTCTCATCCGCATAAGTCGCGGCGATCTTGCAGATGAAGCTCTCAAAGCCGGGGGTCTCGTAGGTGTCGTCCACCGTGCAGGCCATGGCCACGGGAGCCTCGTCAATGATGGGGGCGCCGCCCTCCCCGATGGAGTAGTCAAACACCTGGCTCTTGTCCTCCTTGTTTCCGCTGACACAGCCCACATGGTCGGCCTTCTTCAGCATGGCCTCGTCCACAATGTTGATGGACAATGCCTTGTTCTCCCGAATGCCCTTGTTGCTGTAGTGGGGGGCCGCCATGCTGACCATCACCCGGTCATGCCCGATGATGCCCAGATGGCCCACCAGAGTCCAGTTGGGCTTGCCGTCCACCATCGTCCCCACGACTACCAGAGGAGTGGGGTACAGGGCCAATACAGATCCAATATTCTTCTTCATAACAGATACCGCCTCTCTCCGGTCACACGCCGGGTTTTACATACATAATGTCGTCCGGGAATTGCTCCATGGATTTCTGCCAGTCCTCCATGGGGATGTCCTGGATGGACACGGACACGAACTTGGGGTCGATCCCCAGCTCGCCCACCAGAAATTCCTGCGTCTTCTTGGCCAGGGCCAATTTGGTCTCCTCGTCCCGTCCCGGGATCATGGTGATTGCTACATGCGGCATATTCGCCGCCTCCTTTCCATTTTTATTACAGTCCCAGCTCATCCAGCCAGGCCGCCACTTCGCCCTGTGCATCTCCAAGGGTACGCTCGGTGAAGGAGATACCCTCCAGGATCGCAGCCCCAGGGGCGCTCTCCTCCAGTCCGGGCAGGCTTCTTCCAAAGCCGCCGCTGGCGCTGGTGTTGAAGGGAATCAGCGTCTTTCCGTCCCAGTCATAGGACTCCAAGAAGGTGTAGACCGCCATGGGCGCGTCGCTCCACCAGTTGGGGTAGCCTACAAAGATGGTGTCGTATTGCTCCCAGTTCTCCACCTGGCCTGCCAATTCCGGCCGGGCGTTGTCCGACTGTTCCTGCTGGGCGATGTCCAGAAGTTCGTTGTAGTCGTCTGTGTAGGGGGTCGCCGGGGTGATCTCAAACAGGTCTCCGCCCGTCTCCTGCTGGATGATCTGCGCCACCTGCTCCGTGTTGCCGGACCAGGAGAAGTAGGCGATCAGCACGGAACTGGAGTCCCCTGTGGTGGGCGTTTCACTCTCCGCAGTTTCCTCCGCCGGCGCCTCAGTTGGTTCCTCTGCGGGCGTTTCCGTGTCTGTGGGAGCGGGTGTTTCTTCTGCTGTCGAGCCGCTGACGGATGCCGGCGGCTCCGAGGTGTTCTCCTGAGTTCCAGAATTGCCGCAAGCGGCCAGGGAAAGGGTCATTGCCAGGGCTAAAAGCAGAGAGGTCCATTTTCTCATGGGGATCAATCCTCCTTTTACTGTTCAAATTGGATGCCGTGAAGCCGGTAGACCTCGTTGACGCTGGGCACATCCAGGATGAGGCTGTGCCCCAGATCCAATGCTTGGATCTGCATCATGTCCGCCGGGGAGAGCTGGAAGTCGTCCACCGCGAAGTTCTCCTGAATGCGCTGGGCGTGGACGGACTTAGGGATGGCGATGATTCCCTCCTGCCGCAGCCACCGCAGCACCACCTGGGCGGGCGTCTTGCCGTACTGCGCCCCGATAGCGGAGAGGACCGGATGCTGGAAGATACCGTTCATGCCCTCCGCAAAGGGCGCCCAGGCCATGGGCTGAATATGATACTGCGCCATGATCTGCCGCAGTTTCCGCTGCTGGCAGAAGGGGTGCAGCTCGATCTGGTTCACCGCCGGAACGACCGTATGGCTGAGAATCAGGTCACAGAGCCGGTCGGGCAGGAAATTGCACACCCCGATGGCCCGGACCTTCCCGGCCCAGAGCAGCTCCTCCATGGTCCGCCAGCTTCCGTGGTAGTCCCCGTAGGGCATGTGGATCAGGTAAAGATCCAGATAGTCCGTCCCCAGGTTCTCCAGGGTTTTCTCAAAGGAGCGCATGGTCCTGTCGTACCCCGCGTCCTGAATCCAAACCTTGGAGGTGAGGAACAGCTCCTCCCGGGCGATCCCGCTCTCCCGGACAGCCTCGCCAACCGCCCGCTCGTTGCCGTAGCAGGCCGCCGTGTCAATGAGCCGGTATCCGGTCTGTAAAGCGGTCAGAACGCTCTCCTTACAGACGGATTGGTCCGTCACCTGAAAAACACCCAGTCCCTGCTGGGGCATCGTGATCCCGTTATTGAGCTGAATGGTATCCACACTGATCACTCCTTTTGACCCTCTGTCTTTTTTCTTAACTCATGCCGCAGGTAATCCAGCCGCTCCAGCTGACGCTCCCGAAAGTGGATCTCGTCCAAGGTGGTGCTCCGCTTCTGGTTCAGCATGCGCAGGCGCGCCATATCGGAATCTTTCTGCTCCAGTAAGAGCCGCATATAGGTCTCCACTTCCTCTGTGGTAAAACCGATGTCGTGCAGAGTCATGATGGTGCTGAGGCGCTCCAAATCTGTGTCATCATACTGCCACGCACCCATCACCTTCTTTACCGCGCCGCATAAGCCCCAGCTTTCGTACTCTTTCAAAATTTTGATGGGGATCATATAGCGTTCGCTCGCCTCTTGTATTGTCATGCTGTCACTTCCATGTATAAAAATTGACTGAGCCACTTTGGACTATCTATATTTGAATGGCCCGCAGTTCTAAATGAAATGTCCAATGCCTATGTTGAATCATAAAAATGCGATTTCTGTATTTTTCAAGTTTGCAGCTGGAATACATGGGAGAGCCGCACGACGCTTCCTATACAGGCTTGTGAAGCAGCCTTGCAATCAATCAAGGCGGTTGGGCAGTATTGAGTGCCGCAGCAGTTCTCAAAGCGTTCGGTCACCCCCCGGATTCCCGCAGAGAGGCCGTCTCTCCACTCCTGCCGGGACCTCCAGAAGCCAGGGAGCAGGCCGCTGCAGCGCATGGCTGTCTCGCTTTCTTTTGCTCCAAATGATTCTGCTCTCATAAAAAAGCAGGCGCCCCTTTGGGACGCCTACATTCTAAAGCGGACGACAACAAATGTAAAATACTTATGTTGTATTCTGATAAATGCTCAATCGGCATTTTTAATTTGATTCAGAAAGGCGGTGGCTGCCTGGGAAAATGCCTGATCCTTTTTCCACACCAGGACCGTTCCGGTTTCCAAAGGAGGTTCCAGGGGGACAAATCGCAGTTCGTCTGCCAGGTTGCCCATAAAGAAGCCCAGCGCCGCGCCCATGTGATTTCGCACCATGTTTGCCGCATTGAGGATCAGGTTGTAGGTGGCGGCGATCTCCAGTTTTTCATAAGAATCTCCAAACCACGCGGCAAGCTCCTTCTGCACCAGCTCCCGCCGGGACACCAGGAGCGGAACGCCCACCAGATCGCCCGGGCCAGCTGTTTCTTTCTGCGCCAGCGGGTCATCATACCGTATCCAGACACCCCAGCGGTCCCGCTTCGGCATACGGATAAACTCATAGCGCCCGATATCCACCGGCTCCGCCAACAGGCCGAGATCCAGCAGACCCTTTTCCAGGCGGTCCTTGATGTCATCCGCTGTTGCGCTGTAAATGTTGAAGCGAACCAGGGGATGCTCCAGGCGAAAGGCGGCCATTTTTTTGGACAGGGCTGTCATGCTGTTGGACTCACCGGCTCCGATGGAGATTTCTCCGGAGAGCTCCTCCTGCCGCTGAAACTCCTGCTCGGTCTTATTGGCCAGATCGACGATCTCCTGGGCACGGCGGCGCAAAAGGATGCCGTCATCGGTCAGGATAATGCGGTATTTGCTCCTGTGAAACAGCTTGACGCCCAGTTCCTCCTCCAGCTGCATCAGCTGACGGGATAGAGTGGGCTGTGTCACATGGAGGAGCGACGCCGCTTTGGTGATATTTTCTTCCCGGGCAACGACCAGGAAATACTTCAATACCCGCAGTTCCATCTTGGTTCCCCCTTTTGATTTTAAAATATCATATCCTGTGTTTCCATGCAATCTAAAAATGCTCATTTCCTATTTTTCGTCATAGAAAATAGGTATTCTACATTTGAAACCATTTGTGCTATGCTGAATACAAAATGGAGGCGGCCCAAGGAAGGGTGAAAAATAGAATGGAGGATACAGATGAAATACACACAACTAGGCAGCTCAGACTTAACGGTATCCCGGATCTGTATGGGGTGTATGGGCTTTGGCGATGCACACCACGGCCAGCATACCTGGACCATTGATGAGGAGCATTCCAGAGAAATCATGAAGCGCGGGCTGGAGCTGGGCGTCAACTTCTTTGACACCGCCATCGGCTATCAGAGCGGCACCAGTGAGCAATATTTGGGCCGTGCCCTGCGGGATTTTGCCCGGCGGGACGAGGTGGTGGTGGCCACCAAGTTTCTCCCCCGCACCAACCAGGAGATCGAGGCAGGCGTCTCCGGCCAGGAGCATATCCGCCGTCTGTTGGAGAAGAGCCTGCAAAATCTGGGCATGGACCATGTGGACCTGTATATCTATCACATGTGGGACTATCAGACACCCCTCTATGACATCCTGGACGGCTTGAACCAGATGGTGAAGGAGGGCAAGACACGCTACATCGGCATCTCCAACTGCTTCGCCTGGCAGCTGTGTAAGGCCAACGCCCTGGCGGAAAAAGAGGGCTTTGCCAAGTTCGTGTCGGTACAGGGGCACTACAACCTGATCTTCCGGGAGGAGGAACGGGAGATGGCGCCCTTCTGCCGGGAGGAGAACATCGCCATGACACCGTACAGCTCTCTGGCCGGGGGACGGCTGTCCAAACACCCCGGCGAGACCTCCAAGCGCCTTCAGGAGGACAGCTATGCGCAAATGAAGTATGGCGGCATGGCGGATCAGGATGCGCCTATTATCCAGCGGGTGGCGGAGCTGGCGGACCGGCGGGGCGTCTCCATGACGGAGATTTCCCTGGCCTGGCTGCTGACCAAGGTGACCGCTCCGGTGGTGGGGGCCACCAAGCTCCACCACATTGAAGGGGCGGCCAAAGCGGTGGATCTGGAGCTGACCGACGAGGAGTGTGCCTATCTGGAGGAGCCCTATGTCCCCCATCCCCTGGTGGGCGTCATGGCCCAGAACACACCGGCCGCGGCGAAGGAGAGCCACGTCTGGTCCACCGGAAATCAAAAAATCTGAGGCAAAAAGATCCGCTGGGTTCAGCTGAACCGCTTCAAGATCTCAACCATCAGATAAATTACCCCTCTGATGCAGAGAAATAGATGCATCAGAGGGGTATTGTCATCATCCGGACAAAGCAGGGAAACGATATCTTTCCGTGTTCCGGACAGACCCTCGACCGGAAGCAGCCACAGGCGCACCCAACAGAAAACAGGAGCGGCAGCGCCGCCGCTCCTGCTAAAACGCTACATTTCTCCGCCAAGGGCGGGCAGCTCCTCATCGCGTTAGAAATCGTACTGGAAAAAGCTGTTTTCGCTGAGAAAGTCCTCCGCCCTGTGGACCAGTTCCGTGACATCCGTGCCGTCGGCCAGAATTGCCGGGCCGGGGATGCAGCGGTCCTCCCTGCGCAGCCCGCGCTTGGCCTTTTGGCAGGAGAAGTAGTTGCCCTCCGCGCCAAAGGTGGGGACCGGCTGGAGCATACAGGCGTTGTAGGTGTCCAGAATGTCCGCCGCACTGACCCCGTTGGGGTTGATTGCCTCATAGGGAGTAAAATCCGCCGTGCCCACAGGGCCGCTCTGCCGGTAGAGGCCTGCGGTCTGGCGCAGGATCTCCCGCTCTTTCTCGTTTATGGGCTGGAATCTTTGGAATGTGGCGATGTTGTCCGCCACCTGCTCCGGGGTGGACATGCCGGACAGTACAGCCAATACTCCATCCAGCCCGGCGGCGAACCGAAGGGCCCAGGACACGATGGAGTCCTCCGGCCGCTGGGCCCGCATCAGCACCTCGGCCGCCTCCGGGGCCTTTGCCAGCATACCGCCCTTTACCGGCTCCATGACGATGACCTGTCTGCCGTGGGCGCGGATGGTCTCATAGCACAGGCGGGCCTGGATATACCGGGCGTCCCAGTCGAAGTAGTTCAGGGCAATCTGCACCGCCTCCACCTCCGGGTGCTCCGTGAGGATCTGGTCCAGCACATCGGCGGTGTCATGGAAGGAGAAGGCGATGTGCCGGATCTTGCCCTGCTCCTTCCACTGCTGCATGTGCTCAAACAGGTGTGCGTCCCGGATGATCTGGCGGCAGCGCATCCAGTTCACATTGTGGAGCAGATAATAGTCAAAGTAGTCCACGCCGCACCGCTCCAGCTGCTGGGCGAAGATCTCCTCCGCCTCTTCCTCCCGGGTGATGGCGAAGGTGGGGAGCTTGGAGGCCAACACGAAGCGGTCCCGGGGATGGCGGCTGACGAGGCACCTCTTGACCGCTGTCTCGCTGGCTCCGTTGTGGTAGGCCCAGCTGGTGTCAAAGTAGGTGAACCCGGCCTCCAGGAATCGGTCCACCATCTGGCTGACCTGATCAAAGTCAATGTCCGTGGCCTCCGGGGAGCGCTGGGGCAGGCGCATCATGCCGAATCCGAGTTTGCTGCTGCTCATCTGATATCTCCTCCTTACAAAGAGCCGGCGCCCACGAACATCTCCGCCACATCGGGGGCATAGTGGTCGATAAACTGGCTGCGGCCCAGATCCATGGCCTGAAGCTGTTCCATCTCTTCGTCGGTCAGACGGAAGTCGAACAGGTCAAAATTCTCCGCCATGCGCTCCCGGTGGGTGGACTTGGGGATCACCACCACGCCGGACTGCATGAGGAACCGCAGATTGACCTGGGCCGCCGTCTTGCCGTACCGCGCGCCGATTTTCTGGAGGGTGGGGTCGGTGAAGAGCCCGTTTCTCCCCTGGGCCAGCGGAGACCATGCCATAAGCTGGGTGCCGTGTTTCTCCAGATAGGGGCGGATGGTCCGCTGCTGCTGGAACACATGGACCTCCAGCTGATCCACCATGGGCGCGATGTCCACGAAGCCGCACAGGTCGATGAAACGGTCCGGCATGAAGTTGGACACGCCGATGGCCCGGAGCTTCCCTGCCCGATATGCCTCCTCCAGGGCGCGCCAGGTGCCGTAGTAGTCGTTAAAGGGCTGATGGACCAGCATCAGGTCGATGTAGTCGGTCCGGAGTTTCTTCAGGGATGCGTCAATGGAGGCAGCGGCCTTTTCATACCCGCCGCTGCTGATCCAGACCTTGTCCGTCAGGAACAGCTCTTCCCGGGGGATGCCGCACTGGGCGACCGCCTCTCCCACGCCCTCCTCGTTGAAATAGCCCTGGGCCGTGTCGATGCTCCGGTAGCCCACCGACAGGGCCTCCAGCACACAGCGCTTCGTATCCTCCGCCGGGATCTGATAGGTGCCGTACCCCAGCATGGGGATCTGGACTCCGTTGCGCAAAGTGATATATTCCATCGTCGCTTCCTCCTGTTCTGGTTTGGATGGCTCTATTTTAGCGCGGTTTTCCTTGACAGGGAATAACCAGAAATGCTACAGTCTATATACAAAAAGTAAATAGAAGAAGGAGGCGCGTCTCATGCTCAGCCAGCAGATGCAGGTGTTTTTACAGGTGGCAGAGTGCGGCAGCTTCACCAAAGCCGCCAGGCGTCTCCTGGTCACGCCGGCGTCGGTGATGAAACACATCAACACCCTGGAGGACCGCCTGGGTGTGACGCTGTTCAAACGGGATAAGAAAGGGGTCGTGCTGACCGCGGCGGGGCGGTCGCTGGTTCAGGACGGCAAAAAGATGGCCGCGCTGGCCAATCATGCGGCGGCCAGGGCCAAACGCGCGGAGCAGGAGGAGGGGATCGTCATCCGGGTGGGCTCGTCCCTGCTGAACCCCAGCAAGGTATTGACCGACCTGTGGGCGCCGCTCCGCACCGCCTACCCCCAGTACAAGTTCCATATCGTGCCCTATACGGATACCAAGGAGGAGCGGTTTGCCGTCATTGGGGCGCTGGGGGAAACCTTTGATCTGCTGGTGGGGACCTTCGACTCCAAGACCATCCGCTCCCGGGCAAACTACCTGATTCTGGGAGACTACCGCCTCTGTGTGGCCGTGCCCGAGGGCCACCCCCTTGCAGCAAAGAAGGTGCTCTCCATCCAGGACCTGCATGGGGAGCATCTGGTGAAGGTCAGGCGCGGGGAGACGGAACGGCTGGACCACTTTCAGGACGTCCTTCAGCTGACC
>ENA-UOIV01002135-UOIV01002135.1-human-gut-metagenome-genome-assembly--contig:-C59-NODE-2135-length-14388-cov-29.450499_pt1 | contig 14388 bp, 4 predicted proteins | sample MGYA00242333_ERZ723880 | MGnify/ENA metagenome assembly ERZ723880 | reverse complement strand
AGCGATTCATCAGTCCACTTTGTGCGATCCACGGCAGCAGCGGCATCGAGCTGAGCGCTCAGCGCGGCACGATCTTGCACCGTAGCTACAAGCACCAGCTTCTTCGCTGCCTGCTTCAGCTGGGTTGCGGCATCCACCACCGCAGCTTCGGTGGCATCCTCAGCCTTATACACCTGCTGCGCCGAATCCAATACCGCCGCGTACTCCGCCCATGAAGTCTCGGTGTACTTGGAGGCATCGTCAGCCTTAGGCGAGTCAGCGAGCGCCTGCTTGAGCTCGGTCTTGTCGATCGGTGTGGGCTCAGGCGGCTCAGGCGTACTGTCGTCAATGGCATGAACCTGCCATTCGGCAACAGCCGGAGAAGCCGAGCCGGACGTGATAACCATACGCAACTTGGTAGTCTTGACCGGAGTGTTCCACGTGCCATCAGACCACCCCTTGGCATCGCCGGTGGCCCAGCCAGCAGACGGTGAATTGGCGGTCACAGTGTAGGTGGCGTCGGAAATATCCACGAAGTTGCCGGCACCGTTGTTCGCCAAGGCGTCCCAGTACTGCAATTCCCACGATGCCGGAATACCCAATCCGCCATCATCCGAGGTGAATTGCACGCGGCTAGAGTCGATAGTCACTTCACGGTCCCACTCGTAGTCGAGGCGCATCTCACCGGTGTTGGGCCAAGTGCCCCAGACATCCTCGTTGGCAATGGTGATATCGGGAATGATCTTGCCGTCGTTCAACGCGGCGGCACCCTTGACCCAGCCGGATGCCTTGCCGTCCACATCGGTGGCGGTGGCATCGCCCTCAATGTAGCCGGTCAGCGGCACGGAAGTGTCGGATGGAATGTCGGTTTTCGCCGAAGCGGACACGTTGCCGGCCTTATCGGTGGCGCGGTAGTACACGGTGGCGCGCGACGCGCTCGGTGCAGCAATCGGCTTGCTGTACGTGGCCCATTGACCGTCTGTGCCAATGCGGTATTCAATTGATGCGACACCGGAACCGGTGCCGTCATCAGCGGTCAAGGTCAGCGTGCGCTCCTCCTTATCGGCGGCGGCGGTCACGGTTGGCGCGGCGGAGTCCACCTTGCCGCCGGCCTTGGCCACGTCGGAAACGTTGCCGGCCTGATCGGTGGCGCGAGCCCACACTTCGACATCGCCCTGCTGGGAAAGCGTGGCAATGGCCGCGTTTGCATTCGCGGCGATGGTGGTCCAGCTCTTGCCTTGATCAGCGGAAATCTCCAGCTTGGCGATAGGTGCGGTGTCGTCCGTGGCCTGCACGGTGGCGAACGGAGCGGTGGTGAGCCACTCGCTATTGCCTGCGTTAGCAGTAACGGCAACGGTTACAGTCGGCTTCGTGGTATCAGCGGCAGGCTGGTAGCCGTCCTGCACGGTGACATTTACCGACACATTGCCCTGCTCGCTTGCCTCACCGGGCACGCCGGCGACCACGCCGTAGGCCGTAAACGAACCGACCTTGGCATACGAGGAAGCATCAACTGGACGCCAAATTACTGGGGAGGCAACGGTTGGGTTCCCGTACTTCACATCCACTGTGGCCGGCAGAGTAGGCGCAGTACCGGTGGCGGTGGTCACGCTCTTCGGCGCAGTGATTGCCGGCGATTCGCTGGAGTCGGAGCCGACTTCCCATTCAGCAACGGCCACGGAGGCATAGCCGCCATCCACAGCTTGACCGGTCATGTCGAGCTTTAAGGCAGTAGTGGTCACCGCATCGAAGGTGACGGCGTTGGGGTTGGCCTTGCCTGTGGTCGTTGTATAGGCACTCGGGTTGGTGACATCCTTCCATGTGCCGTCCGCGTCCAAGTACTGAATCTTCCACGAGGCGGGCGCGCGCAGAGCGTTGGAATCCACGTCGAACCAAACCTTAGACGAGTTGACGCGCACAGTGCCATCCCATTGGTAGACCAGAGAATCGCCGGACTGCGATTGCGGGATAGAACGGTAGTTGGTCCAGTGATTCGGCGGGACCACAGCGGTTTGCAACACACGGCCGTCGTTCACCGAACCCTTCCAAGCAGGCGTTTCAGTGAACGTGGCGCTCACCTTTGCGTACGGAGCCACGTTGGTGGAGGGCTGCGTTTTCTCGGCCTTGGTTGGATGGGCGGTGGAAACCATCTGGCCGTCGGCGGTCCAATCGACTTCATCAATGCACACGGCACGGCGGAAATCGGTGCCGCCTTCCTTGTCGCCGGTGTGATAGGTCACATACCATTTGTCGCCGAACTGGAGCACCGAGGGGTGCATCGTGGTGGCCGAGCCAGAAGGCACGATTACGCCTTGGTACTTCCATGGGCCGAGCGGGCTGTCGGAAGTGGAGTACTGGATGCAAGCTTGATAGTTCGATTCCACGCAGGTGGCCGTGCCCGAACCGGGCTTACCGCCGTCGTACACGTTGTAATAGGTATCGCCCTTACGGAACACCCACGCCGCCTCGAAGAATCCCTTCGGGCCGTTCGCGTTGCTGTCCGCGTCCTTCATGGTGTGGAGGTTCGGCGTGGTGCCATCAGCCTTGGTTTCCACCTCGGTGTATGAGGTGCGGCCGGTTGTGGCGTCCTTCTTCATCTTGATGGCGAGCTGAGTGCCGAACGTACCAAAGTGCAAATATCCGGTGCCATCCTCGTCCACAAAGAATGCCGGATCGATGGTTTCAATCTGGGTTTGCGATGTGGTGAGCAGCGGCTTGCCGATGGCATCCTTCCACGGGCCGAGCGGACTCTTCGACTTGGCCACGCCGATGGCGAACGGGTCCTGTCCAGCCGCCTCAGAAGCCTTGTCCTTCACCGGCACGTAGTAGTAGAACCAATCATCGGAAGTGTCGCTCGGGGTGCCGTTATCGTCGGCTACGACTTGGCCGGCGTACGCGCCATCGCCGGTGGCCCAGCTGAACAGGTCTGCCTTGGCGATGGTCTTGTAATGTGTCCATTTGCCTTGATTCAGGCCGTCTTCATCGGTGACGTATACGCCCCAGTCCTTCATGTTGAAGGAGCCGTAGTCGGGCGAAGCCTCATCGTGACCGGTGAAGACGAAGAGTTTGCCGTCATAGCTCAGCGCGGATGCATCTGCAGAGTAGTAGTTCTGCGAAAGATCGTTCGGGGTGTCAATACCCTCGTTCTGCCCGATGGGGTTGCGCATGTAGCTGGGCAGTGCGCTATTGTCGATTTGGGTGACGGTGACATCAGGATTGTTATACGGCAGTTCGTTATACGCGTGACCGGCAACGCTGGGCGCGTTGTCAGCGGTGGCTGAATCGGCGGCCATTGCGGTCGGCGCAAGGGCAAGGCCTGACAGCAATGTCGCTGCGGCGACGAGTCCACCGGCCACCGCGCGAACCGATTGCGCGGATACATGGAAACTCATAGTGCTCCTCATTGAGTGAGTGAAAAGAGTAATGATGGGTAGAAGGAAAAGGCTAGAGCCCCCTCTGTGAGGGGGCTCACTCGGCAGAATGACTCCGTTGCGGGTCAGGCCGAGTGGCGAGCCGAACCGTGGTCGCCGGACTGGCGACGCTTCAGGATGGTCACGCCTGCGGCGGTGAGCAGCACGGCAGCCGCAGCAACTACGGAAACCGCGGCACCAGTCGGAGGCACACGATCACCCTTGTTGTCCTTATCATCCTTATCAGTGTCGGTCACACCAGGCTGCTGGGAGCCGGGCTTCTGCTCAACCTTGGTGGCCCAAAATGCCTTGTCAAGAGCATCCTGTGCGGCATCGACGTCGGCCTGCTTGGCGTCCTTGTCGTCGTACACCTTCTGAGCGGCGGCAATCTGGCTCTGCAGAGCCTGCCATGCCTTCTCGGTGTACTTCGACTTGTCAGCCTTCTTGGCCTGCTCGATGGAAGCCTTGAGAGACTCCTTCTTCACCGTTTCGACGGCGGGCTTCTCTTCCAAGGCCTTGACGGCCTTGTTCAGCGAAGCGGACGCTTCCTGGACGGCGGCCTGAGTGACCTCACCGGACTCATCGCCCTTGAGCACACCTTCCGCAGCCTCGATGGCCTTGTTCAAGGCCTCGACACTCTTATCCGTGTACTTGCCGGAAGCGGCCTCGGCCTTGGCCGTGTCGATGGCCGCCTGCAACGTGGACTTCTCCACGTCGGTGGCGAGCGCAACGAGCACCTTCTGGCCGTCCTCGAGCTTGGTCACCTGCTCGGCGACCTGTTCTTCGGTGGCATTGACATCGTCGTACACAGCCTGGGCAGCGTCAATGATTTGCTGGAACTCAGCCCATGAAGCGGCGGTGTAGCGGCGTGCATCGAGGCCGTTGGCTGTGTCAAGAGCCGACTTGAGCGCGGTCTTGTCGACCGGGGTAGGTTCAGGCTCGGTGCCGTCAATACCATGCACGCCCCACTCGGCCACGGCGGCCCCGAAGGTGCTGCTGCCGGTGTACGGAGTGAGCACGAGTCGCAGCGACTTGGTGGTGACCGGCTTGAAGGTCACAGCGCTCCAACCCTTGGCATCGGTATCCGCACGAGAAGCCGGCGAATTACGCACGACGGTGTAATCCTCGGTGGGCTCGACGTCCTTCCAAGAACCATCCTCGGCGAGGTACTGAATCTTCCAAGCGTCCGGGACTTCCAGACCACCCTTCGAATCGTCAGTCTCAGCGAAGTTGGCCCAGAACTGGGCGCGGCTCTGGTCAATGGTCACGGACTGACCGAAGTCGTACTGGGCGTACATGCCGTCCTTTGCCTTGCCCCAAGAACCCCAGACCTTGTCGTTGACGTTCTGATCATCCGTGGTCGGCCAAGTATCATCGACGACTACGCCGTCGTTGAGCTTGCCTTCGGCCGGTGACCAGGTCGCCTCGGAATCAGGCGAAATGGTGGTCCTGGTCGCCTTGCCTTCAATCCAACCGACCAACGGCTCAGGCTCAGGCTCCGGAGTGGAGGAACCGTTCGGGTCGGCAACCACGTGGACAGTGAGCTTGGCAGCTGCGGAAGATGAACCGTCGTCGACGGTACCAGCCACCTCGTAGTCACCAACCTTGGTCAGGTCGATGGCCTTGATGTCGGCATCCTTCCACGTGACCTTGCGGTCGTCGTTGTATCCGTTCGGGAACTTCACCGGAACCGTGGCGGGCAGGTCGATGGACTTGGCGTTCTGGTAGACGGTCTGCTCAACCGGCTGCGCATTACCCACGGTCTGCGATGCGGTATCGGAACGAGCCGCGATGTGTGCAACCGTACCGTTCAGCGCACCGGCGACGGTGCCCTTGACATCGAATACGGCATCGGCGGCCAGCTGAGCGTCGGTCACCTTACCCCACGTGACGGCGAGGTCACGGCGAGAACCGTCGGTGTATACGGCGCTCACGGTGGATGGCAGCTTCAGATCATCAGCCTTGGAACCGGTCTGCACCAGTCGGTTGACTTCGTCCACGCTCACCGGCTCGATGGCGTACGCCTCGAACTCGGAAGCACCCACGATGGCGCCCTTCGGGAAGACCACGCGCAGCTTGTCGGTTTCGACGGCGTCGGCGAACTTCACTTCGTTGCCTTCGTTCCGGTTGACCGTGTAGGACTGGCCGTCAGCCAGTTTCACATCCTGCCAGTTACCGTCAGCGTCAGCGTACTGGAGCTTCCAAGATGAGACCATCGGCACGCCACCGCCATCGGTCCAGAAGAAGACCTTGGCCTTCTTCAGCGGCACCTTGCCGGCCCACTTCAGTTGCAGCCACGGCTCCACACCAGTGGAGTCGCCCCAGTTGTTCCAGGTCTCGTTCGGCGTGTTGGCGTATACCACCTGACCGTCGATGACCTTCTTGGCGTTGTCCTTCGGCTGGTAGCCGTTGGTGTAGCTGGCAGAGGCGCTCGACTGCGGGGCTACGTTCACGGTACCGTCAGAGGGGATGCCGTGAACGGTGATTTCCTTGGAGCCTTCCTTCTCGCCATCGGAAGCGGTGAGCTTCAGGACGTAGTCACCCTCCTTGTTGAAGGTGACGGTGGTGCTGGCAGCGGAGGCGTCCACGAACTTCGCAGTACCGCCTTCCGGACCGGAGACCTGGGACCATGTGGTGGTGACGTCGCCTTCTGCGGGCAGACCGTCATCCTTCACCGTACCGACGAGCTTGGCACCAGATGAGGTGCTGGAAGACACGTAAGCATCCACCTGCGGAGTCTGGTTCTCGGAAGTGCCGTCAGCCTTGATACCGGTGTTGTAGGCTTCGATCTCCTTGACACCGACGGCCATGCCGGCCTGCGGCGTGAAGGTGACGCGGATGGTCGTGGTCTCCACCGGAGTGAACTGGATACGGTTGTAGTTCGCGCCCGCGTAGTTCGGGGTGCGCACCTGATCCGCAATCGGGGCCCATGTGCCGTCATCCTTCTGGTACTCCAACTTGTAGTTGGCGGGCTCGGCATAGCCGGAGATGGTCTGGCTGGACGAGCTCTGGTAGAAGTACAAGCGGATGTCGTCGATCTTCTGCTTGCCGTCCTTGAACTTGATATTGAGCGTGTCGGTCTTGTTCTCAGAGCCCTTGGTACCCCAGAACGATTCCATCACGGTCTTGCCGTCCACCGCGTTCTTGGCCGGGTAGTTGGTGTCCTTCTCGGCGTAGGTGGTACCGGTCACGTCCGCGTCCTTGGCCACGTTCGTGGTGGACTTGGAGGCGGAGTCGACGTTGGTGCCGGACTTGGCGAACAGGTCGGTCACGCGCTGATCGGCATTGAAGGTAACCTGATTGGCGGCCTTCACGTTCTTGACGGCTTCGGCGCCGACGGTAACCTGGGCACTGGAATCGTCCTTGACCTCGACCGTTCCCGCAGCCGGGTCATAGATGAGGTGCGCCAGCTTGTCGGAGGTGAAGGCGAGCTTGCCGCCCACGTACAGGCTGTAGCCAGCAGGACCACCGTAGTGGCTGCCGTCCTTGTCCCATACGATGGAGACATCCTGATCGTGGTAGCGCAGGTTGTTTACCGTGAAGTAGTTCCAACCGGGGATTTCGATCGGGTTTAGCTCAATCTTGTTGTCCTCGCGCGGCACCATACCGGCTACGTCCTCGACCATCGTCCAGTTCGTGGTGCCGAGCTGGGTGTGGTGGATCCAGGAGCGGTAGGTGATCTTGCCGCCGTTCTGTGCGGCGTCAAGGTTCTTGTCGAGGTTGTTGATCACGCCGTCACCGTTCACATCGCCGACGTTGTTGTTGTCCTCGTTCCAGAACTCGTTCTGATCAGGGTAGTTGTTATCGCCGCCCTGATAGTGCGCGAACGCCACCCAGTACAGCAGTTTCTTGAACTGCTCATTGGTGATGTAGCCATTCTTGGCTGCATCGTAGTTGCGAATACCGGCCGAGTAGACCTGCAGCAGCGGCTGTGCGTTGATAATGGAGAAGTTGTTGGAACCGGGGAAGTTCAACGCGGCCTTGTCCGCTTGGTTGGCGGTGAAGAACGGGAAGATCGGGAACTCGTTGGAATCCTCGAACAGGCGCAGAGCCTTGTTGTAATCTTCGTTGCCGGTAGGCATCAGGCCTTCGGAGTACGGGTAGTAGTTATTGATCTCCTTGTACTTGGCGAAAGCACCGTCGTTCAGCCACTTGTGCTTGAGCAGGTTGTCGGACTTGTCCCACAGTTCAGTGGTGACTTCTTTCTGGATCTTGTCGGCGATGGCCTGCATCTTCTCGGCGTTGGCGGTATCGCCAGCGGCCTTGTAGGCCTGAGCAGCCGCATTGGCGTTGGCCCACATATTGGCGGAACCATCGGCGCGATCCATGCGCTGGCCGGAGCGACCCGGCTCAGAGAAGGAAACGGCGTCGGCATCGTTACCGGTCATCGACCACCAGGACCAGTCAATCAAGCTGTTGTCATTGTTGTTCTGGTTGTCGTTGTTGTCCGGCTCGCTCTTGGAAGCGAGTAGACCTTGCACGTCCTCGGCACCCTGGTCGGCCAGCTCCTCGGCCACGGTGGACGGACCGCCGTGCACCTTGTAGGAGTCCCAGCCGGCGCGCGTGATGTACTGCGTGTAGCTATGGTTCCAGTTGGCCGGGTCGCCCGGATTGTCGTGGTAGTAGTAATAGCCCGCCTTGCTCTTCTTGGCGGTATCGCCGGCGGAAAGCCAGGTGCCGTAGGAGTACTCGGGGTTGCGGAACCACTTGGTGTCCATCATGAACATGCCGGAGGTGAGCACGATTTGGTTGTTGTAGCCGAGCACACCCTCGATGGAGGTCGGGTACTGGAAGGTGTTGCCAGGTATGTTGGCGTCGAGCATGTTGAAACGACTCAGCCACCAGCGGTAGACCACGGTCTTATCGATGTTGTCTTCCGGAGTGTCCACATAGGGAGCGTTATCGACCCACCACTTGTTGTAGGTGGTCACGGAATCCTTGTAGGAGGCGGCAGCATCCTTAAGGTCGCCGGTGTAACGGGCCTCATATTCCTTGGTGGAGTCAGGCAGTTCGTTGGCGATCAGGCCGAGCTGAATCTTGACGGTCTGCGGTTCGTTGGCCTTGAGGCTCAACGTGCTGGTGAGTTTGCCACCGCTGACGATCCAGTTGGAACCGTCCTGGTTGTTGGCGGAGAAGCGCGGATAGATGGTCGTCAGGTTGTTCTTGACGTTCACGCGGCCAGTAAGTTCGGTGGCACCATCAGCACCCTCGGCGGCGAACGGCGAGGCCGTGGTCAGTGTGACATCGCGGTCCTGCGTGCTTTCCACGGTGAGGTTCGCAACCATCACGTTGTTGTAGGTGATGTACTTGACTTCCTTGATCTTGAGGCTCTTGCCACCGGTCTGGAACAGGGAGGTGAAGTAGCTCGGCGTCTGCTTGCGCTGGGAGGCGTCTTCGTTAAGGGTCTGGTTTGATCCATCAGCGTTTACGGTAACGGTGAAGCCGCTCCTGCTGGTCTGGTCCCAGTAGGCGGTATCACCCACAAAACCGAGCTGATTAGGCGTGTGCGTGTACATGTAGGCGGCGCGACCACGGGTGAACAGGTAGTTGTTGCCGTCGGAGCCTTCATACGAGTAAGCACCCTTGTCGTTCGTGCCTTTACCAGTTGGCTGTGCACCAGTACGGGTGAGAATCTTATCGATCCAGAAGTCATGGTCGGTGTCGATGCCGGCCAGGTTCTTCACGTCGTTATCGAATGTCTCCTGCAGATAGCTGACGGCAGGGTTATATGTGGTGTTGTTCGCCGCCGTCTTCATCGGATCATCAGATCCCTTGAACGACGGATATGCCACATCCGCATTCTTGATGACGGGCGCATCGGCTGCCTGCGCGGTGACTGCACCGCCGGTGGCCAGTGTGGCGACCGCTGCAACCGCGCCGATTGACGCAAGCCACCGCTTTCGTGTTGATTGATGCATTCCTGCTTGGACCTCTCCGCCCCGGTCTTTCGCGTCTTCGCTCAGGCTACGTCGCATCTATGCGACCAGGACTTCTTCTGTGGATGCTGGGCCGCAGAGCCCGTTCTCCGTCAGTTTCCTTTATTGGCTATTGGGTTCACCGGAATGAGTATCTTCAGTGAATCTGGTGTGATATCCGCCATGGATATCACGGTTGGAGCAATTCACCGAAGCTGATTCCACATCATAACCGAGCGAATACGGTTTCGCAACTTTCCCTCAGCGATATCAACCATCTTATACAACAAAAACCCGGTAATTTCTCAGCTTTCGCATTTATTTTCGCATTAGAGCATTGCTGCGTTTCGCCGTGTCGCAGTACCTACGGCGCAACGATTCAGCCTCGCTGAATCAGGAACCAACAGGCTCCCGCTGGCGGGAGCTGGCTCGCAAAGCGAGACTGAGGGTGGCTTACACGGTACCGCTTATGACCGCCCTCAGTCGACTCCGCCGACAGCTCTCACAGCAGGAGCATATAATTAAAAAATAATCTCCTGCACGGGTATTACCCCGCACAGGAGACCTCATTCCCCGGATGTGTTTTCGGCTCCAATCGATACTGACATCCGGCCTATGCCGTCATCGACTTATTACAGACGATGGCGGCATAAGTATTTTTTTGCCGGCCAGTTGCGCGCAGGCCGGCATATCGCCGATATTTATCGACGCTGGAAGACACGCATCTCGCCTATCTCGCGGTTGGCCCACGAGTAGTACGGCACCAAGCGCAGCGTCGCGGGTTCGCCCGCACGCGGTTCGTCGGCATCCACGTACAGCGGCGCGTCATCCTCGTCGGCGTGCTCGCGCACTGCCGGCAAATCAACGGTATCGACTCCACCCAGCAAGTCGGCCTGGAAAGCCACAGCGGCATCCGCACCGGTGACGCCATCGGCCAGACGATAGTTCCACAAATCACCGGGATTATCGACCTGTTCGGCGCAGTAGACCAGCGGTCCGCGCATCACGGCCACCTGACCGGCATCGGAGCGCACGCGGGAGTTGGCGCGCACGAACTTCACGGACATGTCGAGCTCGAGCGCAATCTCCAACGTATCGCCGGCGTTGACCACAAGGTATACGAAGCCGTCTTCCAGCGAGCCCACTGCGGGCTTGCCGTTCACGGTCAGCGTGTAGGAGCCCAAGGACCAGCCGGGGATGCGCAGTCCAAATCGGACCGAGCTGTCAGTGGCGCTGGCGGGCAGGCTCACCGTGTATTCCACATGGCCATCCCACGGGAAGTTCGAACGCTGCTCGACCGTCAGGCCGGAAGCGAATTCGGCTGTGTTGGCGATGAACTGGTGGCTCAGCACGGTCTTGCCGCCGTCGCGCTCGGTGTAGATGTAGCGGTCCACGGAGGCGATGAGTCGGGCGATGTTGGCCGGGCAGCAGGCGCAGCCGAACCAGTCGACGCGGTGGGAGAGCACGTGGTGGCGGTCCGGGTTATCCAGTCCGTCAGGCGTGGTCTCCAGTGCATTGACGTAGTAGTACTGCTTGCCGTCGAGCGAGATGCCGGCAATGGAACCGTTGAACAGTTCCTTCTCCAGCACGTCGGCGTATTCGCCCTTGGGCTCGAGGTCGAGCATCTGCTGGGCGAACATGCTCATAGCCACGGAAGCACAGGTCTCACCGTACATCGTGTCGTTCGGCAGATCATAGTCGTAGGTGAACGACTCGCCCACGTGGGTGGAACCAATCGCGCCGGTGACATACATACGACGGGTGACGATGTTCTTCCAGAAACGCTTGGCGGTGTCGATCAGTCCCCGATCGCCGAGCAGTCGGCCCACATGGGCCACACCAGTGCACAGGTAGCCGACGCGCACGGCGTGGCCATCCGCGGTCTGCTGGTCGCGCACAGGTTCGGCGGCCTGGAAGTAGGTGGGCTTGTAGAAGCCGAGGTCGGGGAAGATGTTGTCGCCGTTCAGGGCCTTCAGCTGCTTGGTGTAGAACTGAGGGTCTTGGCCGCGCACGTCGATGAGGTATTGGGAGAGCGTCAGGTAACGCTTTTCGCCGGTTTCCTCGTACAGTTTGGCGAGGGCGAGTTCGATTTCCGGGTGGCCGTCGGCGCCATGAATCTTGCCTTCTTCGGGACCGAAGTTGGCATCCAGGCAGTCGGCCATCTTCTTGGCGACTTCAAGGGCCTGCTCGTTGCCGGTCACCTGATGGTAGGCGACGGCGGCTTCGATGTAGTGACCCATCACATACATCTCGTGGCTTTGCTGAATCAGGCTGAAGCGCGGGCGGTCGGCCCATACGCCGGACTTGATCTGGTACGGAGTGTCCAAGTAGCCGTCCGGCTGCTGAGCGCGGGCGATGAGATCGACCGTGCGATCGCACAGCGCCTTGAGTTCGGGATCCGGATGGTAGGCCAGCGCATAAGCGGCTTCCTCAAGCCACTTGTAGACGTCGGAATCCTGGAACACCATGCCGTGGAATTCGTCGTCCAATTCGCCGGCGGCAACCTTCAGATTGGCGACCGCGTGGCTTTTGCTGTCAGCCAGCTGGTTACCGGCCGGGTCGTCGGGCACTGTGGTGTCGATTTCGTCGTTCATCACGCCCCACTGGTAGGGGATGACGGATTCGACAATCTGGTCGCGACGCCGCTTCCAGAACGGGGAAGTGATTGTAACGTTCATGATCAGCCCTTCACGGCTCCAGCCATAAAGCCCTTGACGTAGTACTTCTGGAGTGCGAGGAACAGGATGGCGCAGGGAATCAGCAGGATCACGACGCCGGCCTCAGTGGCACCGTAGTCGATAACACCCATGGTCTGCTGACGCATGTTCACCATCGCCAGCGGAAGGGTGGACTTGGACGAAGAGCTCAAGTACAGCGGAATCATGAAGTTGTTCCATGCTTCAAGGAAGGCGAGCAGGCCAACCGTAACCATCGAAGGCTTGACCACCGGCACCAGGATCTTGAACAAGGCCTGGAGGCTGTCGCAGCCGTCGACCATGGCGGCCTCCTCCATGTCCTTGGGGATCGCGTCGAACGCGTTGCGCATGATGAACGTGCTCATAGGCAGCTGGAACAGGGTGATGACCAGGCCCACGCCCAGCAGGCTGTCGTTCAGGCCGATCTGCTTGTACCAGACCATCAGCGGGATCAGCAGCGAGGCGTACGGTACCATCAGGATCGACAGGGTGACCATGAAGCCGAGGTTGCGGCCCGGGTAGTCGAAGCGGGAGAACGAGTAGCCGGCCAGCGTACAGACGACCACGGAGAACACGACCGCGACCAGAGTCACGATTACCGAGTTGAACAGGTACTTGGGCAGACCTTCCTGATAACCGAACAGGGTCAGGTAGTTGGCCACGCCCCAGCCCTTGGACTGGGCCGAACCGGCCTGCGGGCTGAACGAGCAGATGATGACCCAGACCAGCGGGCTGATGAAGATGATGGCCAGCAGGGCCTCAAGGATCCGGGCGATGACGCGCTTCCACAATGGGGTAGTCATAATGTGTTACCTCCCCTTTCTCACTTGGTGTTGTCGCGCATGCCGCGCATCTGGATGGAGTTGATGATGACCAAGGCCACCAGCACGATCAGCGAGAGCGCCGCGGCCATACCCAGATCCTTCTTGGAATCGAAGGCGAAGTTGTAGATGAGCTGCACCACGGTCATGGTGGAGTTGTTCGGACCACCCTTGGTCAGAATGAAGAACTGATCGAACGCGAGGATCGAGCCGGTCACGCAGTAGACCAGGCACATCACGATGGTCGGCTTCATCAGCGGCAGGGTGATCGAGCGGAAGATACGCCAGGAACCGGCACCGTCCATGCGGGCCGCCTCGTACAGATCACCGGGGATGGCCTGCAGACCGATCATCATCAGCAGCATGTAGTAGCCCGAGAAACGCCAGACAATCACGATAATCGTGGCCCACAGGGCCGAGTGGCCGGTGGCCAGCACCGAACCCCCCTCCTGCATCAGGCCCAACGAGCTCAGAATCTTGGTGACAGGGCCCACCTGCGGGGAATACAGGGCGTAGAACAGCAGGGACGCGGACGCCAGGCCCGTCGCGGACGGCAGCAGGAAGCAGGTACGCAGCACGTTGTTCCACTTCGAGCTCTCCTGCACGATCATGGCCATGCCCAGGCCCAGGACCAGCAGGAAGACCGTGACGATCACGGTGTACTCCAACGTGAACCAGATCGAGGGCCAGAACAATTTGTTCTCGAACACCTTGACGAAGTTGTCCGGGAAGTTCACGCCGCGGTTGCCACCCAGCAGGCTCCAACGAGAGCAGGCCATGACGACCAGTAGAACAATCGGCACGAAGAACAGGACGATAATCATCAGCCAGTCCGGAAGTGCGTACAGCAGACCTCGCCTGGTCTGCGCCGCCTTCGCCTTGGACTTATGCACGGGCACAGCCCCGGCGCTCTTGGAAACACTCGACATGTTTCTCTCTCCTTTGGGAAATTACTGTGAAATGGTAATCACGGAATCCGAATGCAATCCGATGTCAGGGCTTCGAGGAAGGAGGACTCCGAAGCCCCGCCAACACACCGCATTCATAAGGTATGTAGTGATGAAGGAAGAGAAGGAATGAAGAAGAAGATAGAAGTTCGATTATGTGGTTGAGCCGGCTCCTGCCCTCACAAGGGAGGGACCGGCTCAATCTGTTCAGTTGTTATTCAGTTATTGCTGTGATTTGATGAGCGATGGTGAGGAGCATCACCACCGAATCACTGGGCAGACAGGACGTCGGTGACGGCCTTGTTGTCGGCCTTGAGGTCACCGGAACCCCACACGGCGTTCTGCACGAGCAGCTGCCACGGGGAGCCAGCGGCGTTGAAGGCTTCGTTGAAGGCCGGGGACTTCGGGGTCTGGCCGTTGCCGTCGATAATCACGGAGTTGATGGTCTGGATGCGTGGGTCAGCGTCTTTGTAAGCGGTCTTCAGGGTCTGGATGTTGGAGGCGGTGTCGCCTTGGTCAGCGAAGACTTCCTTCTGAGCGTCAGACTGCATCAGCCAGTAGAGGAAGTTCCAGGCCTGAGCAACGTGCTTGGAGTCCTTGGAGATACCCATGGCATCGCC
>ENA-UOIV01002131-UOIV01002131.1-human-gut-metagenome-genome-assembly--contig:-C59-NODE-2131-length-14413-cov-16.409737_pt1 | contig 14413 bp, 10 predicted proteins | sample MGYA00242333_ERZ723880 | MGnify/ENA metagenome assembly ERZ723880 | reverse complement strand
TTCCAAGCAATTCCGACATTTGCGAAGTGGTGCCAAGATAATCAGAAAATCGGTAGAACTTTTAAAACGAAAAAATGCTTCGCGCCCCGGTTTCGTCCGGGGCGCTGGCGTTTCAGGCGCTCGCAGAGGGCGCCGCTGAGGTCTCAGGCATGGTCGAGACGTTCACATCGACCGTGGGCACCGGCTTGGGTGTGGGGGTCATGTTGGTGGTGACGTCGGCGGGCTTATCGGTAATAACGCCGTCGTCAGTCCTGGCGCAGCCAGAGAGCACGCACACGAGCGCCGCAGCGCTCAGGAAACAGGCAAGCAGCTTCTTCATAGCGATCTCCTTCACAAAAAGTTTACGACCATATGATGCTCTTTTTCGAGAAAATTATGTTGCAATTTTTAAAAAATCATATAATATAGGTGTGCACAGTTAGTGCTATAAAACACTAAGGAGGAATAATATAATGGAGCTTAAGGACAGCAAGACCTATCAGAATCTCGCCACCGCCTTTGCCGGGGAGTCTCAGGCCCGCGTGAAATATGAGTTTTATGCCTCTCAGGCGAAGAAGGACGGCTACGAGCAGATCGCGGCCTTCTTCACCGAGACTTCCAATAACGAGAAGGAGCATGCGAAGCTCTGGTATAAGCACATGGCGGGCGGCAAGGTCGGCCCCACCACCGAGAACCTGAAGCTCGCCGCCGCCGGCGAGAACTACGAGTGGACCGAGATGTACGCCGAGTTCGCCAAGACCGCGCACGAGGAGGGCTTTGAGGCCATCGCCAAGCAGATGGAGGGCGTCGCCGCCATCGAGAAGCAGCACGAGGAGCGCTATCGCGCCCTGCTCAAGAACATCGAGGACGCCCAGGTGTTCACCCGCGTGGGCGAGCAGGTCTGGATCTGCCGCAACTGCGGCCACGTCCACGTCGGCCCCAGCGCCCCGGTCGTATGCCCCGTCTGCGCCCATCCCCAGGCCTACTTCGAGCTGCGCTGCCAGAATTATTGATAACCGGCACAAATCAAAACCCCCGGCATGGCGCTGGCCATGCCGGGGGTTTCCTTTTACTCTGCGTCTATGCGCCGCAGAACTATTTTTCCGTCGCTGTCATTGATAACGAGCTTGCCGCTCCCGGCCATGTGCCAGGAACCGCCCGCGAGCGTGACGGTACATCCGTCCACATCCTCGGTGCAGATGTCGACCGCCGCGTTATAGTGCCCATAGGTGCCGAGCTCGACCTCGCGGTATTCGCCGTCCACGAGCATGCGCATGTCGTACTCATACCAGTCGGTGGGCCCGCTCGGCGTGTCCGAGACCTCAAGCACGATGGAGCCGTCGTCCGTTGACCAGATGGTGCACGGCTGAGTCAGAACGAAGTGTGAGAGATCATACTTCACGCTGAACCCCGCAACAGACATTGCGGCCACGGCAACGAGCACCACTGCGCCGAAGAGGTGGATGTGCCGGAATCTTTTCAGTTTGCCCGCCCGGTGCAGCCCCATGAGGACGAGGCTGAGCACGAGAAAGGCGAGAAAGCCGAGCGCTATGAGTATGGGAATGATGAACATATCTCACCCTCCAGGCTCACGCGGCGCGCTGAGGCTCACTCCGCAGCGTCGGCGGGGGTCTCAGAAGCTGGGGTGGTCTCGGCGTCGGCGGTGTCGCCGGCGTCCTTGACGGCGGAGTCGAGGTCAGCGCCGAAGAACTCGTGCACGGCGTCTAGCGCGTCCTTCATGTCGCGGTAGACCTCGTCGGTGATGAAGTCCCAGGGACTGCCGGACTCGTAGGAGTTGATGGCCGCGTGCAGGTCCACCATGCGGTAGTGCCAGCCGTAGTCGTTAATGCCGTAGTCGTAGAGGTCAGCCATGTAGATGGGCTTGTAGCTGACGTCGGAGATCCAGGTCTCGCCGGTGTCGGTGTCCTTGGTGAGCTGGATGTTCACAAGGGCGGAGATGTCCGTGTACTCATCGTTCTGGCAGGAGAGCATGTTGCCCAGACTGTAGCAGATGAAGCCCGTGCGCTCGTTGCCGTCGGCGTCCGTGACAGTGCGCAGCTCCATGGGCTGGGGCACGCGGCAGTGGCCGCCGATGATGATGTCCGCGCCGTTTTCAAAGAGGAAGTCGGCGATCTCGTACTGCTGGTTCGTGGGCTGGGTGGCGAACTCCGTGCCCCAGGACATGAACACGAACACGATGTCCGCGCCCGCCTCCTTCGCGGCGGCAAGGTCGCTCTGCATGAGGTCGTAGTCGATCTCGGTCCCGCCGCTGAGGTAGTCCACGGCGCAGACGCTGGCCGCGTACTCGAAGCCCGCGATGGGGACGTTGTTGGTGTCGCAGGTGTAGGCGAGGAAGGCGACGTTGATGCCGTTTATGTCGGCCATGAAGCGGTTGCCGCTCTCGTCGCGCTCTTCCTGCGTGCGATAGGTGCCGACGTGGTCGAGACCCGCGGCGTCAAGCGTGTCCAGCGTGTAGTCGATGCCGTCCTTGTAGGAGTCCACGCAGTGGCTGGTCGCCGTGTTCACAAGGTTGAAGCCGACCTCGGCGATGGACGCGGCCAGGTCGGTCGGGGACTTGAAGAGGGGATAGGCCGTGTAGTTGGTGCCCTCGGAGAAGGTGGTCACGAGAGAGCAGACGGAGTAGTCCGCGTTTGCGATGAAGTCCTTGAGTATGCCGAAGATGGGGACGTAGTCATAGCCCGTGTCGCCCGCGGCCTCGCCGTTCAGGCCCGTGTGCATGACGATGTCGCCGCCGACGGCGAGCGTGCTCGTGACGGTGTTTACGTGCTCGGGAGTTTCGTCCGGCGTCTCCTCGGGTTCTTCCGAGGGGGCGGCCGTGTCGGCCACGACCGGCGGGGGAGTGACCTCCGTCTGCTCGGCGGGTTTAACAAGAGAGGCTATCACGATGGCGACTATGACGAGCACGATCGCAGCCGCAATAGTGATGAGCACTATTTTGAGCTTTTTGTTCATATCAGACCTCCATGCGCCATCCGGCGCGGTATACAGCTAAAATATGATAGCATATGGAGCCTTGAATTGCAAATTTTTTGATATCCGTTGAAGAGCACGCCGCCGCGTGTTACAATGCGCACATGGACGATTTGAAGAAAAACGAAATATACGAGGCCGCCATGACCGGCTTCACCTCCGAGGGCGCGGGCGTGTGCCGGATAAAGGGCCGCGCCGTGTTCGTGCCGCGCGCCCTGCCCGGCGAGACCTGGCGCGTGCGCATCGTGAAGGTCACAAAGACCGCTGTGTTCGGCAGGGGGGAGGAGCGCCTCACCACCTCGCCCGAGCGCGTCGAGCCGGATTGCCCCAACTTCGGCCGCTGCGGCGGCTGCAACCTCATGCACATGAGCTACGAGTGCGAGCTGCAAATGAAGCTCGACCGCGTGAACGACGCCCTCCGCCGCATAGGCGGCACCGAGGTGCGCGCGGAGCGCATCCTGGGCTCGGAGCGCGTGGAGGGCTACCGGAACAAGGCCATCTATGCCGTTGGCGAGGGCGAAAACGGCCCCGTCGCGGGCTTTTACCGCACCGGTAGCCACGATATAATCCCCGCGCCGAATTGCCTGCTGCAAACGGACGAGGCGTCAAAGTGCGCCGGGGCCGTCGTAGACTGGATGCGCACAAATGGCGTCAGCGCCTGGAACGGCCGCTCCGGCACCGTGCGGCACGTCTATACCCGGCGCGCAAGGGACGGCGCGGCGCTCTGCTGCGTAGTGACGGGCCGGAGACTGAGCCCGTCGCTCACGCGCTCGCTGACCGAGGTGCTGCGCATCGCCTGCCCGGCGCTCACCGGAGTGGTGGAGTGCGTGAACCGCACGGAGGGCAATACGGTGCTCAGCGGCGACTTCCGCACGCTCTGGGGCTCCGGTACGCTGAGGGACCGGCTGTGCGGCTTTGAGTTCGAGCTCGCGCCCCAGGCGTTCTATCAGATAAACCCGCCCCAGGCCGAGCGGCTGTACGCCCAGGCGCTCGAATACGCCCTGCCTGAGCGCGGCGGGACGGTGCTGGACCTCTACTGCGGCGCGGGCACGATAAGCCTGTGCCTCTCGCAGCGGGCCGAGCGCGTAATCGGCGCCGAGATAGTGCCCGAGGCCGTGGAGAACGCGCGCGCCAACGCCGAAAGGAACGGCGTTACCAACGCCGAATTCATCTGCGCCGACGCCGGCGAGGCCGCGAGGGAGTTCAAAGCCCGCGGCATAACGCCCGACGCCATAGTCGTGGACCCGCCCCGCAAGGGCATGGACGCCCCGGCTCTGGAGGCCATAGCCTCCATGCAGCCCGACCGCCTGGTCTACGTCTCCTGCGACCCCGCCACCCTCTCCCGCGACATCTCCCGCCTCCGCCCCCTAGGCTACACCCCCGCCTCCGCCCTCGCCGTGGACATGTTCCCCAGAACAGCGCACGTTGAGACGGTTGTACTTTTGTCCAAACTTAATACCAAGCAGCATATTGAGGTGGAGCTGAATCTGGACGAGCTGGATTTGACAGCGGCGGAGAGCAAGGCTACCTATGACGAGATCAAAGCCTATGTGCTGGAGAAGTATGGGTTGAAAGTGTCCAGCCTGTATATCTCCCAGGTCAAGCGGAAGTGTGGGCTGGATATGGGACAGAACTATAACCTTTCAAAGAAGGAAGATGCAAAAGTGCCGCAGTGCCCGCCGGAAAAGGAAGCGGCAATTGTAGAGGCATTGAAACATTTTCATATGATATAAGGATAGCGACTCATACTTAAAAACACGTTATCGGCTTAGTCGGTAGCGTGTTTTTATTGTTAAGGGAGACCGTGTAACTTGACTTATAAATAGTGAATATAGTATAATTGTTCTATGATATAGAACATAGAACAATTTCCAGAAAGGAGGTGCCGAATTGCCCAACAAGGTGGCTGTAGATCAACGAGCTAAAGATATGATCATCGAACTTGGTTTATTGATTCGTGATTGCCGTGGAACGCTCAGCCAATCTCAATTAGCCAAAAGGGTTGGCCTGCCCCGTTCCAACATGAAATATATAGAAGACGGTGTTAACGCTCCAACAGCGGAGGTCTATGACAAGCTGATTAAGGAGCTAAAACCGGATTTGCAGACACGCCAGCGTATGGATCGTCTGTATATGGCGATTCGGAAAGTTCCTCCGCCGGATATTTGTCGGACTATCACACAAAACAAGGATTTGGTAGATGCAATGCGGAAGTTGGAAGGTCGTAATCTAACTCCCGACCAGATTGAAAGTGTTGCCACATTGTTTGCGTCTTTTCAAGAGAGTAGAGAAGGAGAACCCATAAAATGAAAGATAAGTATTTTTACGAAGTTATGTTTGATGATACGTCCATTGACGTAAGCAAAGAAGTGGGATTGGTCTGGTCCATTGCCAACTCGCTCCGTGGTGCTTATACCTCGGATAAATATAAGGACGTTATTATCCCCATGGTCATCATCCGTCGATTTGAGTGCGCTCTGGAGGCTACCAAAGGTGCAGTTGTAGCAAAGCACAAGCAGAACCCCAACCTCCCTGCTGCGCTCCTTTGCCAGGTTTCCAAATATCCTTTTTACAACTATAGTGAATATAACCTCAAACGCCTTCTGGATGACAGCGACAACATTGCATCCAATCTCAAGTCTTACATTGAAGGCTTTTCCGCCAACATCCAGCTGATTCTGGAAAAGCTGCTGAAATTTAGCACCCAGATCGACAAAATGGATAAGAGCAACCGTCTTTACAGCGTGGTTAAAAAGTTCTCCGATTTGGATTTGTACCCTACCCATGTAGACAGCATGAAGATGGGCTACATTTTCGAGGATATTATCCGTCGTTTTTCTGAAAACGCCGAGGCCGGTGATCACTACACGCCCCGTGAAGTGATCCGTCTGATGGTCAATGTACTGCTGGCAGAGGGATGCAACGACCTGCTGACGGATGAGGGCAAGATTGCCACCGTACTGGACGCTGCCTGTGGTTCGGGCGGTATGCTGTCCACTACCTATGATTTCCTGCGCCGCAAAAATCCCTATGTGGATGTGCGCTTGTTTGGACAGGAAATCAACCCCGAATCCTACGCCATTTGTCTGGCGGATATGCTCATCAAAGGCCAGGATGTGAAAAACATTATGGGTGATGAGGAAGCCAACACCCTGAAAACGGACTGCTTCCCGGATCAGAAGATGCGGCTGGTGATTATGAATCCGCCCTTCGGTACTCCCTGGGGCGGCAAAGATGCACCGGAAGGACAAGAGAAGAAAGTCCGCGAGGAAAACAAGAAGGGCGGACGGTTTGAGCACGGTCTTCCCGGAACCAGTGACGCCCAGCTGCTGTTCATGCAGCACGCCATCAATAAGCTGGATGAGAAAAACGGGCGTGCAGCGATTATTACCAATGGTTCGCCTCTTTTCTCCGGCGGAACCACCAGCGGTGAAAGCCAGATTCGGCGCTGGATGCTGGAGGAAGATTTAATTGAAGCCATTATTGCCCTGCCTACCCAGCTTTTCTATAACACCGACATCGGTATTTATATTTTTATTCTGTCCCGCAATAAGCGCCCTGACCGCCGTGGAAAGGTGCAGCTGATCAATGCGGTGGATATGTGGAAGCCCCTGCGCAAATCTTTGGGCAAAAAGCGCCGTGAAATCGACCGGGATAGCATGGTAAAAATCACCGAGCTGTACTCCAACTTCGAGGAAAACCAGTACTGCAAGATTTTCCCCAACGAGGAGTTTATGTACAAAGAGTATGCGGTTTATCAGCCGTTGCAGCGCCGGGGTGTGCTGGATGAGGAGAGCATCGAGCGGCTGCGGACCAGCAGCTACTTCACCAGTAACTCCAGCATTTTCAATGAGACGGATTTTGAACAGCTGAAAGAGATGAACCCCCGCAGCGCTGCCGACGAGAAAAAATACCAGAAATATCTGGCGGGCCAGCAGCTTGTGGCGGATGTGTTGACCATTCTGGAGGCTAACCGCTCTGACCGTGTGTTTATGGATTATGGCGAGTTTGAAAAGTATCTGAAATCCTTGTTGGTCAAGGTGGAGGGAATGTCTTCCAGCCGGTTGACTGGCATTGCCATGGTGCTGACGGTGATGGACAAAACCGCCGTAGTGCAGAAAGACCGCAAGGGCGAAATTGTCAAGGATACCACCACCAAGGACACTGAGATCATCAAACTCACCCAGGACCCGGAGAAATATTTTGAGGCGGAAGTATATCCCCATGTACCGGATGCTATCTGGGCCTATGAATTTGACCCGGAGAAAAAGGAAAGCGCTACCAATAAAGAAAAACTGGGCGCAGAGTTCCCGTTTACCCGATTTTTCTACGAGTACAAGGAGCCGGAAAAGGCGGATGATTTGCTGGCACAGTTTATGGAACTGGAAAAATCCCTCTCCGAAAAAATTGCAGCCTTGCAGGAAAGCGAGGGAGTATAATGCCTGGTTTAATAACTGAACGGAATTTCCCAACGAGTTGGACAATAAAAAGGTTCAAATATTGTGCTCAAATTTGTAACGGCGGTGAGTATTCTGACATCGAAGTTGAAGAAGGCGGTTATCCTGTAATTGGAAGCGGTGGCGAATTTGCAAGAGCAAGCAAGTTTAGCTATTGTGGAAAATCAGTTTTATTAGGCAGAAAGGGTACTGTGGATAAACCTCTATTTGTGGACGGCGCATTTTGGTGTGTTGATACAATGTTTTATACTAAAATCAAAGATTTTATGTATGAGAAATATTTGTATTATTGCGCTCTGTGTTTCCCTTTTGATTATTATGTAACCTCCACAGCATTGCCTTCTATGACACAAAGAGATTTGGGTTCACAAGAGATTGCTGTGCCCCCCAAAAAAGATCAGAAAGCTATCGCAGATTTTCTCGACAAAGAATGTGCCCAGATTGACAGTATTGCCGCAGATTTGGAAAAACAAATTGCTCTTTTGCAGCAATACAAAAAATCCCTGATTACCGAAATAGTAACCAAGGGGCTGGACAAGTCTGTGCCAATGAAGGACAGCGGCGTTGAGTGGCTTGGGAAAATTCCGGCACATTGGAATTTTAAAAGGCTGAAATTTATGCTGGAAAACAGCTCAGATAGTATGAAAGTAGGTCCTTTTGGAAGTGCACTCTCCGGTAGTGATTTCACAGATGAGGGTAAATGGGTATATAATCAACGAGTTGTTCTCGACAATAATTTCTCGGAAAATGCTACCTTTGTTTCTGAAGAGAAATTTCAGGAAATGCGAAGCTTTGCTGTATACCCTGGCGATATCCTTATTACCACAAGAGGCACGATTGGAAAAGTTGCTATTGTTCCAGAAGGGGCTAATGAAGGTATCTTGCACCCATGTATTATTAAATTTAGGGTAGACAAAGAAATGATTATACCTGAACTGTTACAGCTCATTTTTAATGAATCGGACTTTGTTAAAGACCAATTCACCCTTATGAGCAATGCAACTACGATAGAAGTTATTTATTCTTATTCATTGAAAGATATTCTTCTACCGGTTATTCCAGCTGATGAGCAGGAGAAGATTTATGCCTATTTATCGAAGAAATGTATAGCAATTGACGGTATAATAGCAGAAAAGCAGAAGGCTCTTGCTACAATTACCCAGCACAAAAAATCCCTCATCTACGAATATGTAACAGGCAAAAAACGAGTAAAGGAGGTGCAGTGAGATGGCCATCAAAGCAGGGCAATTAAAGGAACGGGCAGATTATCAGGCATACATTCTGGAAATGCTGCGGAAGGAAAACGGCTATCAGGTCCTTCCCTCTACAGCTTACGATCCCGGCTACGGCATGGATGTGGAGTTGCTGTTCTCCTTTTTGCAAGCCACTCAGTCGGATGCATTGGCTCGACTGGAAAAACTCTATGGCGACAGGACCCGCCAGACCATCCTCAACTACATCAACAATGAGGTCAATAAGAAAAGCCGCAGCCTGCTGGATGTGCTGAAGCACGGTGTGGAGTTTGATAACGGGGTATCCCTGACCCTCATGTACCGCAAGCCCGCCACCACCTTCAACCAAAAAGCGGAGGCGCTGTATCAGCAGAATGTTCTCTCGGTGATGGAGGAAGTCTGGCACAAAGAGGGTGAGCGCATTGACCTTGTAATCTTCCTCAACGGCATTGCCATTTTCACCTTTGAGCTGAAATGCAACACCAGCGGACAGAATTATGAGGATGCGATCCGTCAGTATAAGTTCGAGCGGGATTACAAAACCCGTTTGCTGAAATTTAAGGCGGGCTGTCTGGCTCACTTTGCCATGGACTTGAACGAAGTCTATGTGTGCACCAATCTGAAAGGAAAATCTTCTTTCTTTCTGCCGTTCAACAAAGGCTGCGGCGTTGGGATTCACTCCGGCAAGGGCAACCCCCACAACGAAAACGGCATCAATGTTTCTTATATGTGGGAAGATATCCTCAAAAAAGATACAGTGCTGTATCTGATTGATAAAATCATTTTCCTGCAAAAGGAGGCCAAGAAAGACCCGGATACCGGTAAGCGTGTTACCAAGGAAACGCTGATTTTCCCTCGATATCACCAATTTAATGCCGTGCGCAAGCTGGTGGCAGATGTCGTAGAACACCACAGTGAGAAAAACTATCTCATTGAACACTCGGCCGGCAGCGGCAAAACCAATACCATTGCATGGCTGGCACACCGCCTTGCCTCTTTGCACGACAGGGAAAACAAAGTCATTTTTGATACGGTCTGCATTATCACTGACCGTATCGTGGTAGACCGTCAGCTTCAGAATGCCGTACTGTCACTGGAGCACAAGGCCGGTCTGATCAAGGTCATGGATGAAAAATGCACTTCCAAAGACCTGGCAGATGCCCTCAACGGTAACACCAAAATCATTGTAACTACCATCCACAAGTTCATGTACATTCAGGAACTGGTACAGGAGCTGAAAAGCAAGACTTTTGCCGTAATCATCGACGAGGCCCATTCCTCTACCGCCGGAACTGCCATGGAAGCGGTGACGTATGCTCTTTCAGAGAGCCGCAAACTGAGCGAGGCTACCCCTGTAGATGTGTCGGAAGAAGAAAAAACTATGGGCGATATTATCGAGGACGAAATTGCCCGTAGCGGAAAGCAGCCTAACGTTTCCATGATTGCCTTTACCGCAACACCGAAGCCGACCACTTTGCAGCTGTTCGGCTGTCTGAATGAAGAGGGAAAAAAGGTTGCCTTTGACCTGTATTCCATGAAGCAAGCAATTGAGGAAGGCTTCATTCTGGATGTACTGCAAAACTATGTGACTTATAAGACTTATTTTGAAATTAATAAGGCTATTGAGGACGACCCGGAACTGGAGACAATTGCCGCAAAGCGCAAGATTGCCAAGTATATTGAACTGCATGATACCAACATTGCTCAGAAAGTGGAGATCATTATTGAACACTTCAAAAACAGAATCATGCAGGAATTGGGTGGCAAAGCAAAAGCCATGGTCATTACGTCGTCACGGCAGGCAGCAGTCAAATACCGGAATGAGTTTGAGACCTATATTTCCAAGCATGGGTACACGGGTATTCGTGCACTGGTGGCGTTTTCAGGCAAGGTCTCTCTGGACGGCCACGAATACACCGAAGCGGTGATGAACGGCATTAAGGAAGAAGATTTGCCGGAAGTGTTTGACAGCAACAGCTATCAGGTGCTGTTGGTGGCGAATAAGTATCAAACCGGCTTTGACCAGCCAAAGCTCTGCGCCATGTATGTGGACAAGCGGCTGTGGGGAGTCAATGCTGTGCAGACCCTTTCTCGCTTGAACCGTATTTGTGCGCCCTATGATAAGAAAACCTTTGTGCTGGATTTCAAAAATGAATATGAGGATATTCAAGCGTCCTTTGCCCCATTCTATACTGAGACAATTCTAAACGAGACGATCACCCCTTCAGATATCAGAACGGTGGAAGCTCAGGTGGATCAGTATAATTTCCTGGATATTGACGATATTGAGGAATTTAACGGATACCTGTATCAGGATAAACGAACCTCTAAAGAAAAGGCTCGGATGTGGGCTCTGCTGGATAAATCCCTGCAAATCATCAATCGCCACCCGGAACTGGAAAAGTTGGAAATTCGTGCGACAATCAAGCGTTTCCTGCGGTTTTATAGTTTCCTGATTCAGGCAACCTGCTTTGAAAGCGTGGATCTGCACAAGAAATACAATTTCCTTTCGTACCTGGTTAAGGAGATCGAGGTGGGCAGCGGTGGAAATGATTTTGACATTGCGGACAAAATCACTGCCTCTAACTTCCGTCAGAAAAAGACTGGGGAAAACACACACGAGATGGAATCCAAGCCGGAAGTGAGCCTGCCGACACCTAATGAGGTCTACATAGATGAAGCTGTGAAAAAGAAGCTTTCCGAAATCATTGATGAGATCAATGCAGCGTATAACAAAAACTTTGATGCGGATGTTGCTACCAAGTCCGCGCTGCAAATGCGGGATATTCTGCTGAAAAATGGGCATCTGCGGGATAGTGCACGGAATAATTCTTTAAAAGATTTCCGCTTCGCCTATTTTGACGCTGTACAGGATGCTCTGATTGCCGGGTATGAGCAGAACCAAGATTTCTTCGCACTTTTGCTGGATAATGACGAGAAGAAGCGTGAACTGATGCAGGTGTTCCTGGAGGATGTATATAAGCATTTGCGTAGTGATTAACCTTATGCCAATTAACAGCGCCCACTGACTACAATGTCGATGGGCGCTATTATATTGGTTACAACTCAAAACTTTCTATCTGTCTGTTGCAAATGTCCTAAAACAAATCTTATTCACTTTTCTCGCTTTGTGTCAAGGAATTGTACTCCTTTAATTTGTTTTCTCGTACCTTTGTCTCGTATTGATTTGCCTTTTTTCCAGAAACTGTACGAGAAAACGCTTTCCAACCGATACGGTATCAATCGTAGAAATTATTGCTAATATAGTTGCAATAATTAATGCAATTGTAAATAGCGTGTTTGAATGTGTAGTAAAGGAAAAAACTGTGCCCAAAACACCTAAAACCGATAATGCAAACATGACAACGGATAACAGTTTCTTACGAGGAGAAATCCATTTTTCACGAGCTTGTTTCGCATATGAATCGGCTGACTTTCGATTCTTCTCAGCTTGCATTTTCCGCTGTTGTTCTTCAGATTCTTTTTGCTTGCGAAGTTCACAAGTGATATTTGACAATTCCTGAGTATGTTTTTGCGAAGCTCTTTCCATTTCTTTGTTTAGTTTGTTCAATTCGATTTGATGCCGTTTTTCTCTTTCGTTTAGTTCAGTTTGGTGGCGGGCTGTTTCTTCAGCTATTAATTGTTCTTCATATTTCCTTTGAGCTTCTTGTACAGATGTTTCGGTGATGCTATCAACCTCCCCAAAAGAGCCTAACCAGATTTCATTCCGAAATACCCGGTCAGCACGTAAAGCCACAACTTGTTCTGGTGTCAACTTGCCAGATAGCTTAAGTTTTTGGAGAACCTCATCGACTTTTTTCATTATTTCTGGGATGGGTTGTAATGCACAATACGCATTCTTTAGTAATTCGCTTTCTGGCAAATTATTTACCTCACCGCATTTTATCCAAGTAATTGCTGATAAATTACTATCAGAAATAATTAACTGAAAGGTTCTCTTGCTTATGTTCTCTTTATAGTATGTGTTAAAAGCTCTTGTAAAATCATAATTATTTGTGACAAAAATAAAACGGCATGTTTCAATATCGTTACTTGTATAATCTCCTCTAAGGCGATGAATGGCCAGTACGGATTTTACGTCATTTTCCAAATTGGCTTCTGTATAATGCGGAGTATTATCTTTAATAAACTGCTTGAGTTCTGTCTCTCCTAACATTTTTTGTTCATCTACGGAACCATCGTCTTTTGTGTCATATGGAGGAATATCGTGTTCAACTATTCCAAAACGGCTTTCCAATTTACTTGGTAGTAATTTAATCTCTCTATCGACGTCATTGGAGTTGTAGTTGTGAGCGTTTAAACCGTCTAGAGTACGATAGCCATTGGATATTGCCGTTGGACTCAAAGAGTACTTATATGCAGATAAAATATCAATTATTTCCTGTCTTATATGGGGAAAGTAGCAAAATTTTCCATTTTGCCGTTGCAGCATATTATGAAGCAATAGGGCGTTATGTTCTCTTTCGCTGCCGCTATATCCCAGTAAGTCTATTAAAAATGGTGTATCATAAAAGAACGTTGTATTTGAATAGTTGGCTGATTTTATATCTCCATTCTCTGGTTGAATATAGAGCGCTAAACGTAAAAAGTATCCTTTAATTAAATCGTTTAGATACTCAAATTCTTCATTACTCGCATCTTTGCACTCGAAAATGAATCTTGCGATATAGTAATCTGTTTCATAATCTTTTGGTGAGATACTGACACTTGCCAGATCATTTGTGCCTATCTGAAGACCGTATCGGGAAAAAAAGGTATGTAAACAGTTAATCGCCCGACTGTCGGTAAAATTCCCTGCTCTTTTACAATGTGCATTTAGGTATACTGATAATTTTTCGCCTAAAACATGTAAGTAGCGTTCACAATCTTTCCGTCGAGAATCCATTTGAGAAATCTCCGAATCGATTGGAGAAACAAGATAATAATTATGATTTCTTCTTTCAATAGATGAATAAGGTTTACGTGCAAACACTTTCTTTATGATGACTTCTGGCATATCTGTATACGCAAAATTATGTTGCACATAATTTTGCACCTTTTGTATGTCTACTTTTTCACCTGGAGATGTGAGAGTAGCGGTCGCATACATTACAAAAGGGGTAATAAAGTCGATCATGTCTTTTTTTGCGACTTTGCCATACGGCTTCTAGCATTGCTGCACTAATCATTGTTTGATTATTGTTCATTTTCTGTCTCTTGTCCCTTTCTTTTTGAATTATCTCGTATGTAAACTAGCAGGCAAATTGCTATTTGCTTAAATCATTTTTGCTTTTTCTTTTTAGACGCATAATACGGCTTTGGCCTTGCTTTTCCTCGCATATTATTGGGATTTTTGAGCAGCTTGGACAGGCTCGGTATCCTCAGGAACGCCGAGAAGTCCTCCGAGGAAATTTTCTCGAAGGGTATCTGCATCCTGTCACAAAATTCATGGATCGCCATTTCCTCCTGGCTACCCTGTTCGAGCGCCCGTTCAAACTTTTCCTTGACGTCCTCCAGCGTGGGCTGCGGGTCGGCGGTGGTCTTGTCCTTCAAGTGGGCTTCCCGTATATCCCGGACGATGCTGTCTAGGTCATCGTGCATGACGTGGCTGTAAAAGTCGCTTTCCTGCACCTGCCCCAGCTCCAGCGTCCGCATATAGAGGTCATCTTCTCCGGGCGCATACTTGCTGAGGACGGTCCGCCGGGTGGCCTCCATCACCAGATTCATCTGCTCCACCCGCATATTGGCGATCCG
>ENA-UOIV01002126-UOIV01002126.1-human-gut-metagenome-genome-assembly--contig:-C59-NODE-2126-length-14468-cov-4.978630_pt1 | contig 14468 bp, 9 predicted proteins | sample MGYA00242333_ERZ723880 | MGnify/ENA metagenome assembly ERZ723880 | reverse complement strand
CTGGCGCGGGAATACGGCGACAGCGTGGTGCGCATGTGCTGCGTGTATCTCAAAGATTATCATTTGGCCCAGGACGTGGCGCAGGAGACTTTTTTGCAGGCCGCACGCAAATACGGTGCGCTGGCGCGGACAGATTCGGAAAAGGCGTGGCTTATGCGCATCGCTGTGAACCGCTGTAAAAACGAGCTGCGCACCCAGTGGTTCCGCCGGGCGCAGGAGCTGCCGGAGCCGTCCGGGGCGGACCCGTACCCGGAGGCGGATACACATATGGCGCTGATCCGGGCCATCGGGCGGCTGCCGCAAAAATACCGTGCCGCCGTGCTGCTGTATTATTATCAGGATATGACCGCCGCCGAGACGGCCGCGGCGCTTGGCATACGCGAGGACGCTGTGTATCAGCGGCTCCGGCGCGCGCGGCAGCAGTTGAAAAAAGAATTGGAGGAGCAGTGAAGATGGAAAAGATCAGACAGGCGATCGACACAAGGCTGGCCGGACAGCATCTTCCGGAAACGGTATACGATGCGCTTTGCGCCCGGCCTGCCCGCCGGAGCCGCGTGCGCCGGGCAGCGGCCCTGCTGGCGGCTGTATGCGTGCTGGGCGGCGCAACAGCGCTGGCAGCGGCCCGACTGTTCGGCATGAACGTCAATGGACGGGAGCTGCCGCCGCTGGAGCCCATGACCATGGTGGAAACTGCGGATACAGGCGGCCCGGCGGACGGTACGGAGCAGCAGGCGGAGGGACTGGACGCGCTTTCCCGGGCTTTGGGCGTGCCGTTCCTCTGGGCGGAGGGCGCCCGGGAAAATCCGTATACGCGCGTGAGCTATAAAAATTTCGGAGGGGAATACCAGATCGTAAAGGCAAAGGCGTACCTGGTGGGCGACTTGAGGGACCTTGTCTGGCAGGACGAATACGACTACTACTCCTGGACGGCGGGCACGGTGTACCAGACGCCTGTGGACCTGACGCTGGAATGGGTCTCAGATGAGGCGCAGCAGCCCTTTGACACGGATTATCTGGGCTATTATGCTTATGCGGACACGTTCACTTCCGCCGGGGGCCATACGGTGAACCTGCTGGTGGATACGGCGCCAGGCACGGAAGCCGGAGTGTGCAGCGGTATTCGTGGCAGACGGCGTGCGGTATACGTTATCCGGCCATGTGACGCAGCAGACGATGCGCGCCATCGTGGATTCCATGTCTTATGCATGACAGAAGAAATACCGTGTGAAGCGAGAAAGCCCCGCGTCCGGACGGACACGGGGCTTTTTGTACGGCACAGCTTATTCGAGGATGCTTTTGCCCGTCATCTCTTCGGGCTGGGGCAGGCCCATGATCTTGAGCATCGTGGGGGCGATGTCCGCCAGAACGCCGCCTTCGCGCAGCTTTGCATTTTCCACGCCTGCAACCAGGAAAGGCACGGGATTCGTGGTGTGTGCGGTGAAGGGGTGCTCGGGGTCTGGATCGTACATTTTGTCGGCGTTGCCGTGGTCTGCCGTCAGCAGCACCGCGCCGCCCTTGGCCAAAACCGCGCCGATCACTTTGCCCGCACAGGCGTCCACAGCCTCCACGGCCTTGACGGCTGCTTCGAACACGCCGGTATGGCCCACCATATCGCAGTTTGCAAAGTTCAGGATGATGACGTCGTATTGGTCGCTTTCGATGCGCTTGACGCATTCGTCAGCCACCAGATATGCGCTCATCTCGGGCTGCAGGTCGTAGGTGGCCACCTTGGGGCTGGGAATCAGCGCGCGGTCCTCACCTTCAAACGGGGCCTCCACGCCGCCGTTGAAGAAGAATGTCACATGGGCATATTTTTCCGTCTCAGCAATGCGCAGCTGCGTTTTGCCGTTTTTGGCCAGATATTCGCCCATAACGTTGTTCAGGCTCTGCGGATGGAACGCGACTTCCACATTGGGCATCGTGGCGTCATACTGGGTGAAGCACACATAGTACAGAGGGAAACGGCCGTTCCGGCGCTCGAAGCCTGCAAATGCATCATCTACAAAGGTGCGGGTGATCTCCCGCGCGCGGTCCGGGCGGAAATTGAAGAACACCACGCTGTCCCCGGCGGATACGCGGCCGCCTTCACAGGTCACGGCGGGCACGACGAATTCGTCCGTCACGCCGTCCGCATAGCTTTTTTTCATCACTTCTTCCGGTGTGCCGTGCACGCCTTCGCCGTATACCATGGCGGCGTAGGCCTTTTCCACACGGTCCCAGCGGTTGTCGCGGTCCATGGCGTAATAGCGGCCCGTGACGGTGGCGATCTTGCCCACGCCGATCTCGGCCATTTTGGCTTCCAGCTCTTCAATGAACCCCTTGCCGGAATCGGGCGGCACATCGCGGCCGTCCATAATGGCATGGACGTAAACATCCTTTACGCCGCCGCGCCTTGCCAGCTCCAACAGCGCATACAGATGCTCGTTGTGGCTGTGGACGCCGCCGTTGGAGAGCAGGCCGATGAGATGCAGTGCCTTACCGTCCGCCGCAGCGTTCTTTACTGCGCCCAGCAGGGCCGGATTTTCAAAAAAGCCGCCGTCCTGGATGTCTTTGGTGATGCGGGTGAGCTCCTGATACACGATACGGCCTGCGCCGATGTTCGTGTGGCCCACCTCGCTGTTGCCCATCTGGCCGTCGGGTAAACCGACGTTCATACCGGAAGCGCCGATGGTGGTGTAAGGATACTGCGCGAACAGCTTATCCAGGTTGGGCGTCCTGGCGGCAAGGATGGCGTTGCCGTAGGTTTGGTCGGGCACCCAGCCGAAGCCGTCCAGAATGCAGAGAAGCAGAGGTTTTTTCATAGATGGTTCCTTTCTGAAAAAAGAAATTGAATGGGGATGCGCCGCGCGGGCAGCGCTGTTTTGCAAAAAGAGCAGCGGAAAATTATTTGCCTGCCGCGGCAACGATGGCGGCAAAGTCCGCAGGCTTCAGGGAGGCGCCTCCGATGAGGCCGCCGTCCACATCAGGCTTGCTCAGCAGCTCGTCGGCGTTGGCGGCGTTCATGCTGCCGCCGTACTGGATGGTCGTGGCCTCGGCCACTGCCTCGCCGTACAGTTCACCCACCACCTTGCGGATGGCCGCGCAGACTTCCTGCGCCTGGTCCGCCGTGGCGGTGCGCCCCGTGCCGATGGCCCACACCGGCTCGTAAGCGATGATGACGCGGGCCATTTCTTCAGCGGAAACGCCGCCCAGCGCGATCTTCGTCTGCATGCGCACAAGTTCCTCGGTCACGCCCTGCTCACGCTGGGCCAGGCTCTCGCCCACACACACAATCACCGTCAGGCCCGCGGCCAAAGCGGCTTTGGTACGCTTGTTGACGGTCTCGTCCGTTTCGGCAAAGTACTGGCGGCGCTCAGAGTGACCGGTGATGACATATTTCACGCCCAGATCCACCAGCATATCCGCGGATATCTCGCCCGTGAACGCGCCGGATTTTTCAAAATGCACGTTTTCTGCGCCCACACCGATGTTGGTGCCGGCGCATTTTTCCACGGCCGTGCAGAGGCTGGTGAACGGCGTGCAGATGACAACGTCGCAGCCCGCTCCCTGTACGGCGGGAACGAGCGCGTCGATGAGAGACGCGGCCTCGGTGGCGGTCTTATTCATTTTCCAGTTGCCGGCAATGACGGCTTTGCGTTTTGCTTTGTTCATCGTATATTCTCCGTTCTGAAAGATATTGCCCGGCGTCCCGCCGGAGAAAAACCGCAGGGGCAGGCGGGATTCCCGCCGCCCCTGCAAAAGAGTCTTATGCGCCCGCGATGCAGGCGATGCCGGGCAGCTCTTTGCCCTCCAGGTATTCCAGGCTGGCGCCGCCGCCCGTGGAGATGTGCGTCATCTTGTCGGCATAGCCCAGCTGCATCACGGCAGCCGCGCTGTCACCGCCGCCGCTGACCGTGGTGGCGTCTGTTTCAGCCAGGGCTTTCGCTACCGCCTTGGTGCCGGCGGCCAGAACCGGGTTCTCGAACACGCCCATGGGGCCGTTCCACACAACGGTCTTGGCGCTCTTCACCGCGCCGGCAAACAGCTCCATCGTTTTGGGGCCGATGTCAAGACCTATCATGTCGGCCGGGATCTTGTCCGAATCCACCACTTCGACGGCAATCTCCGCGTCGATGGGGTCGGGGAAGGCGGAAGCCACGGTGTTGTCTACAGCCAGCAGCAGGGAAACGCCCTTTTCCTCGGCCTTCTTCAGCATATCCTTGCAGTAATCCACCTTCTCCAGGTCCACAAGAGATTTGCCGACTTCGCAGCCCTTGGCGGCCAGGAACGTATAAGCCATGCCGCCGCCGATGATCAGCGTGTCCACCTTGTTCAGCAGGTTTTCAATGACGTTCAGCTTATCGGCGACTTTCGCGCCGCCCAGGATGGCCACGAACGGGCGCACAGGGTCGTTCACGGCGTTGCCCAGGTAACGGATCTCTTTCTCCATCAGGTAGCCCACAGCGGTGTCCTTGATGTAGTCGGTAACGCCGGCGGTGGAGCAGTGGGCGCGGTGTGCGGAGCCAAAAGCGTCGTTTACATAGGCGCCGTCCGTACCCACCAGATCGGCCAGGTCTTTGGAGAACTCGGGCAGATTTTTGGTTTCTTCCTTGCGGAAACGGGTGTTCTGCAGCAGCACAACATCGCCGTCCTGCATTGCGGCAACGGCGGCTTTGGCATTTTCGCCCGCCACATTGTCGTCATTGGCAAACACGACGGGCTTGCCAAGCAGTTCGGAGAGGCGCACGGCGACGGGCGCGAGACTGAATTTTTCCTCGGGACCGTTCTTGGGCTTACCCAGATGGCTGCACAGAATGACCCGGCCACCGTTCTCGATCAGCTTTTTAATGGTGGGCAGAGCGGCCACGATGCGGTTGTCATTGGTGATGACGCCGTCCTTCATGGGGACGTTGAAATCGCAGCGGACCAGAACGTTTCTGCCCTTTACCTCAATATCTTCAACTGTCTTTTTGCCAAGAGTGCTCATATGCGTAACTCTCCCTTTCCTGCGGCTTTTTGATTGTCTTTCGGTCTTGCGCGGGCAATATGCCGCGTCTTTTCTTATTATAGTATTTTCCCGGCTTTTTCGCAAGCATTCGGCTGATATTTAATTAACAAATCGGCGCGTGCAAACTGCATGCAAACGGGCTGTAATGCACAAAAAACGCCCCGGCGCAAAGCCGGGGCGAAAAGTGCCTGAATTTTAGAAGCAGAGCGTGACGATGCGCAGCACGAACAGCGCGAACACGACCCACATCACGGGGTGGATGTCCTTGACCTTGCCGCGGAAGATCTTCAGGAACATCCATGTCAGGATGCCGAACATGATGCCGTTGGCGATGGAATAGGTGAACGGCATCATGATGATGGCCACAAAAGCGCCCAGCACGTCGGCCATATCGCCCTCGAACTTCACCTTCAGCACGCTGGACATCATGAACAGGCCCACGATGATGAGCGCCGGAGCAGTGGCGAAGCTGGGGATGGCGCCGAACACGGGCCACAGGAACAGCGAGAGGATGAACATCACGGCCGTGGTGAGAGAGGTGAGGCCCGTGCGGCCGCCCTCGGCCACGCCGGCGGAGCTTTCCACATAGCTGGTGACGGTGGAGGTGCCCAGGCAGGCGCCCGCCACGGTGCCGATGGCGTCGGCCATCAAAGCGCGGCCCACGCGGGGCAGCTTGCCGTCCTTATCCAGCATGTTGCCCTTTGCGGCAACGCCGATGAGCGTGCCCACGGTGTCGAACAGGTCAACAAACAGGAACGCGAACACGATAACTGCAAATTCAACGGTGTTGTTCAGCATGAAGCTGAAGTCGAATTTGAATGCGGTGTCGCCCAGCGCCGCAAAGTTGGGCAGGAACGAGCCGGAGGGCAGCAGCGAATACACGCCGGCCTCGGGGTTCACCGCATACCAGCCCGTGAACTGCGCAATGATGCCCAGCCCCCACGTGATGAGGATGCCCCAGAGAATGGCGCCCTTGACATTGAAGTACAGCATCAGGCCGATGATGATCACGCCGATGAGCGCGAGCGCGACCTGCGGCTGGGCGATGTCGCCCAGAGCCACCTTCGTGGAGGCGTCCGCCGCGGCGATGCCGGCGTTCTGCAGGCCGATGAACGTGATGAACAGGCCGATGCCCGTGGTGATGCCGTATTTCAGGTTCTCGGGGATGCAGTTGACCAGCGTCTCACGGAACTTGAACGCGGAAAGAATGATGAAGATAATGCCTTCCACCAGGATGGCGGTGAGGGCGATCTGCCAGGGATTGGCCTGGTCCGCCAGCTCGCCCAGGCAGATGGTGTAGGCAAAATAGGCGTTCAGGCCCATGCCGGAAGCCAGCGCGATGGGATAGTTGGCCAGAAGGGCCATCACGATGGTGGCCACCGCCGCCGCAAGGGCAGTCGCCATAAAGACGCCCTGGCTGTTCATGCCCGCGTCGCCCAGCATGCTGGGGTTCACGGCCAGGATGTACGCCATCGCAAGGAACGTGGTGATACCAGCCATGACTTCGGTCTTCACGTTGGTACCGTTTTCTTTCAGATGAAAGAGCTTTTCCATGATATTCCTCCTCGGTAATTTTAAGCTGAAACAGGGACGTCCCCGTTCGCAACAAAAGAAAAAGGCGGGCAAACGAGCCCGCCATAAAACAGCAAAGGCCGCAGAGCTGCGGCGTGCTGTTTCAATAGTCGGGACGGTTTACGGCTTGCCCGGTAGAGACTGCCGACCCATATCGCCGGCGTTATATTGAAACATGTTAACAAACTGTGAAGAATACGTTTTTATTCTACCGAAATACCGTGACAATTACAATGTGCATTTTTGCCGATTTTTCGATGTTTTTATCCGTGTGTTTGGGCGAAAGGGCACAAGCGGAGCCGAAAAACAGAAGTCCCCGCGCCGGACAGGCGCGGGGAAAGAGCGGAGCGCGTTATTCGGCCGGTGTGCCGGCGTTCTGCTTCGGGGCGCGGGGAGGCTTGGACGGTGCGGCGGGCGCGGGCTGGGCGGCATCCGCGAGCTTGCCGCCCAAAAAGCCGGAAAGCACGCTCTGCAGGTCCACGCCGGTGCTCTCTTTCAGGCCGTCCGTCACCTGGGTAACGGTCTGCATGATGTCCCGTGTCAGCTTGGCGCTGTTGCCGTCGCCGTACATGGTGATTTTATCCACTTTCGTCAGCGGCTCGGCGGCGTTTTTCACCACGTCGGGCAGGGCGTTGAAATACATCTCCAGCACGGCGGCCTTGCCCATCTTTGTCATGGCTTCGGCTTTTTTCTCAATGCCCTCGGCCTCCGCCACAGCTTTGGCTCGGATGGCCTCCGCCTCAGCCAGCCCTTTGGCGCGGATGCCCTCAGCTTCCTGGGCACGGGCGAATTTTTCAGCCTCGGCCTGTACCTTCATAGCCTCGGCCTGCTGTTCCTGCTCGTATTTTTTGGCCTCCGCCTCGCGCTGGCGCTCGTACAGCTCGGCGTCTGCCTTCTGCTGGCGGGCAAAGCGCTCGGCTTCGGCCTTTTTCCGTACCTGGGCATCCAGGGACTGCTCCATGACCTCGGCTTCCTTCTGCTTGAGCAGGATCTCCTTCTCCTGCTTGGCGATGTTGGCTTCAGCCGTGGTGATCTCAATGGATTTGCGCTGCTGCTCCTCCTGGATGCGGTACGCCGCGTCGGCCTCGGCCTTTTTGGTGTCGGTGGCCTTCTGCAGCTCGGCCTGCCGGATGGCAAGCTCCGTCTTTTTCTCCGCGATCTCCTGTGCGGCGGCGACCTCGGCGTCGTTGGCTTCCTTCTGGGCGATGGCGCGTGCCTTGGCGATCTCTTTCTCACTCACGGCGCGGGAAATGGCCGCGTTTTTCTGGATCTTGACGATATTGTCCACACCCAGGTTCTCGATGACGGCGCTGTCGTCCACGAAGTTCTGTACGTTGAAGCTGACGATGTCAAGGCCCATGGCGGCCAGGTCCGGCTCGGCGTTTTCTTTCACCAGGTTGGCGAATTTCTGGCGGGCGGAAACCATCTCCTGCAGCTCCATTTTGCCCACGATCTCGCGCATGTTGCCCTCCAGAACCTCACGGGCCACGCTGGCAATGTAGTCTACCTTGCGGTTCAGAAAGTTCTGTGCCGCGAGGTTCAGCAGGTCGGGCGTATCGCTGATCTTCACATTGACGGCGGCGTCCACCTTGATGTTGATGTAATCCGCCGTAGGCACGGCGCTGGATGTTTTGACGTCGATGGGGATGAGCTGCAGGCTCAGCTCGTCCTTTTTTTCAAAAAACGGTATTTTGACGCCCGCCTTGCCGATGAGGACCTTCGGCGTTTTGCGCAGGCCCGAGATGATGTAAGCGGTGTCCGGGGACGCTTTTACGTAGCCCGTGACGAAGACCAGCACGATGAACAGTACGGCAACGGCCGCAATGATCCATACGATCACAGCAAAAAACCTCCTCTTTTGGTGCATTGGATGAAAGTGAAAACCGGTTCCGGGTACAAAAAGGGCGCGGTGCGTGCACTTTTCCGCGCGCACACCGCGCCGCCCCGTGATCCGGGCTTACGATGCTTTGGACCCCGGCGCGTTATTTCGCGTCGGTCACGGTCTCCTTGGCCGCAGCCAGCAGGCCGGTCAGGTTCTGGATCTCGCTGGGAATGATGAGCTTCGTGGCCTTGCCGTCGGCAACCTTCTGCAGGGCTTCCAGGCTCTTGATGGCCAGCACCTTGTCGGTGGGGGCCGCGTCGTTCAGCAGGCGGATGGAATCGGCCAGGGCCTTCTGAACGGTCATCAGCGCCTGTGCTTCACCTTCGGCCTCGCGGATGCGCTGCTCGCGCACGGCGTCGGCACGCAGGATAGCGCTTTCTTTTTCGCCTTCGGCCACAAGGATGGCGCTCTTCTTTTCGCCCTCGGCGCGCAGGATGCTCTCACGGCGCTGGCGTTCCGCCTTCATCTGCTTTTCCATGGCGTCCTGAATCTCTGCCGGCGGGATGATGTTTTTCACTTCGACGCGGTTCACCTTGATGCCCCATTTGTCGGTGGCTTCGTCCAGAATGGCCGTGATCTTGGTGTTGATGGTGTCACGGCTGGTGAGGGTGTGGTCCAGCTCCATGTCGCCGATGATGTTGCGCAGCGTGGTGGCGGACAGGTTCTCAATGGCGGAGAGCGGGCGCTCCACGCCGTAGGTAAACAGCTTCGGGTCGGTGATCTGGAAGAACACCACGGTGTCGATCTGCATGGTCACGTTATCGCGGGTGATCACAGGCTGGGGCTTAAAGTCCACGACCTGCTCCTTGAGGGAGACTTTTTTGGCGATGCGCGTGACAAACGGCGTTTTGAAATGGAAGCCTGCCTCCCATGTGGTATAGTACACGCCCAGGCGCTCTACAACATAGGAATAAGCCTGGGGAACGATGGCGATGTTCGCGATGAGGATCACGAGCGCCAGCACAATTAGAATCAGAAACAGAATCAGCATGATAGTCCTCCTTTAAATTGGGTGTTTTATACGTTCCGTCAAGACGGAAACAGAATACAGGGGGTCATACCGCCGCAGTGGCGGTGTCGGGGCGCACGGTCAGCGTTGCGCCGTCCACGCTCAGCACCACGCACAGGGAGCCCGCGGGAATGGTTTGTTCGCTGCGGGCGTTCCAGTCCACGCCGTCCAGCCGTACACGGCCCGTAACGTCGGGCGTGACCTCAACGAGAACCTGTGCCTTGCGGCCGACGTTGATGTCCGCGTTGGTGGGCACACGGCGCGCGGTCATGCGCTTTTTCACCAGCGGGCGCGTCGCGGCCAGGGCCACGGCGCTTACCACCGCAAACACCGCGAACTGCACCAGCCACGAGGAAGTGAACCCCGAGACGATGAGCGCAGCCACCGCCCCGGCGGCAAACCAGATGCTGACAAGGCTCACCGTCAGCGCCTCCACGACGACGAACGCGATGAGCAGTATCAGCCAGACCAGGGAAGAAATTGTAAATGCCATAATGTGTTTACCTGCCTTTCTGCCGCGTCCGTGTAACGCAGCCGTGGTTGCCGCCGCGCCGCGCACCGTGTACGGGCGTACGCTGCGGCCGGGTGTCCGGTCGACCTTCGCCGCAGAAGCCAAGCCGGGCTTTTGGCTGTGCCGTTTGGGTTTCTGCTTGCTCTTATTGTACCATATTCGTCAAAGGATTGACAAAGCCCAGAAAAAGCCGGTTTCGCCCGGTTTTGGCCTTGGGGGGCGTTTTTTTCAAAGCTACTGCCCCAATCAAACCCGGGGAACGCCGGGCGAGGCCGGGCCGAGCCGCCCGAAAACCGGCCTGCCAGGCGCTTTTATACCTATTTATAAAGGCCGCCGGGGGCCCGGCAGGCATGCGGAATGCTTTCAACGGTTCTCGCGCAGGCGCTCCCGCGCGCCGCAGCAACCGGCGGCTTGCGGCGGTGCACGGCGTAGTATATAATATCTTGTAGAATTATACGGCGTTTGGGCGAGAAAACTTTCAAAAACAGGAAATCTGTGAACAAAGGGCACCGCGGCCCGGCGCACGGGAGGCATAAAAATGGAATGCAGATATTGCGGACAAAGGCTGAAGGACGGGTACGAATACTGCCCAAACTGCGGTGGGCGCGTGGAGCCGCCGGAGCAGCAGGCGCGGCCGGTGCAGCCCGCATATGCGCCGCAGGGCGCATACAGCGCGCCTGTACAGAGGTATTCCCCGCAGGAAGCGGAGGGCTGTGTCTACGGCATGCTCCAACCCGGCGCCGGGCTGGGCCGGGTCGTTTCGCCCTATTACGCACGGGAATTTGCAGACATCGCTGCGGGCGGAAGAGGCCGTTTCAATGCGGCGGCATTCTTTCTGGGGCCGTTCCATCAGCTTTACCGCGGCTGTTACAAACGGTTTGCACGCACATATCTGCCCTATTGGCTGGCGCTGCTGGCCGTGCTGGGCGTGAGCCTTTCCTTTTTTGGAAAGCTGTGTGTGGAGCTGGCCGGCTACGGCGGCCGGGCCGCAGAGCCGACGCAGGCGTTTTTCGTGTGGATCGCCGCGATCCTGCTGCTGTCCCTGGGCGTGAGCGTCTGGGGCATTGCACTGAGCATTTACAACGGCGTGACCTTTAACCGCCGGTATTTTGAGCAGCAGCACGGTGATCCGGCCGTTCCGGCGCATACGGGCGCAGTCGTCGGCGGAGCGGCAGCCTGGGTGGGCGTTTATATCATCGCCGTTGTGGCGCTGGTCGCAGCGCTGCTTCCCGCCGCCATGCAGGATGCGCAGCAGCATCAGGCACCGGGCACGCTGCCTTATGCACAGAGCGTGCCGCAGGCGCTGCCGGATGACAACGCCACCTACGGCACGGAGCATTACGGAGCGGCGGTATCGGATGCGCTGGAAGCGCACTGGGGCGAGGGCAGCGACCAGGCTTTGCTCAACGGCTATATCCCCGCACAGGCCGCGGGCGGCACGCTGGAAGAACGGCTGCGCGGTTCACACCTGTTTTACAGCGACGCCCGCACACTGGACGAGTTGTTTGCGGCGGCCGAGGATGTACAATGGTACACGGATTACGAGCCGGACGCCGACGGCACCGAATACGCCGACGCCTCATGGATCATGGGTGATACAGTGCTGGTGTGCGTGTTTGCAGTGTCGGACACATACACGTGGGTCGTGGATTTTTATTCGTACCGGAACGGCGAGGACCCGACAGCGGATGGCTGTTATACCTTCTGGGACGAGGAGCGCAGTGCGCTGTTACTGGAGTTGTACGGTGAAAACGCTCCGGAAGAGCCGTCGCTGGCGCGGCAGATGCGCGGCGCGTGGGTAGATGGCGCAGGCGGGGCCGTTCTGCTGGATGAATCTTTTTTTGACGGAACCGATTATACGCTGGGCACGATGATGGACGGAGGCGTACAATGCTGGGTGCAGGACGACGGCTCCTACATCGTGTTTGTGCTGGACGAGACAGGCAACGCGCTCACCGCGCGCTGGTACGACGGCTCCGGCACGCTGCGCGCCGAGCAGTCCTTTACCCGGGGCACGCCGGGCTGAGGATGAACGGAGCAGGGCAAATGCAAAAACCGCGTCAGGTTTTCCCTAACGCGGTTTTTGCATATTATGAGGCCGGATGTATTGTAAAAAGCTCATTCCGGGTCGGTCACAACGGCAAAGCTGCAGGGCTGCACTTCGACGGTACGTCCCAGAAGCACGGTGCGCACCTGCTGTTCGGTCCGGTTGATGCACACGGCAGCCACGGCGGCTTCGGCGCGGCGCTCGTAGCACAGCACGCCGCCCTGTGCCTGGGTGACGGCCAGCGTTCCGTCGGCAAAAGCGGGGCAGCTTTTGCGCAGGGCGGCAAGGTTTTGCAGCACGGGGCGGATGCGCGTTTCCCGGCTTTCCCAATCGAAAAAGGCACGGTTGAACGGGTCCTTGTAGCCCTGCATGCCGATCTCGTCGCCATAGTAGATGCTGGGGATGCCCGGCAGCGTAAAGATCATCGCATAGGCCAGCGTCATCAGGCGGCGGCCGTTTTCATACTGCTCGGGCGTCAGGCGGCGCGCGCTCTGCCAGTATCGGTCACGGCCCTCGCAGCTCTCGCCCGCGATGGCGGTAATGGCGCGCACGGTATCGTGGGTGGACATGAAGTTCATCAGCACATGCAGTGCCGGGGCGGGGTAGTGCTCGCAGATACGCATGATGTCGTGGGCGGCTGTGCGGGCGTCGCCGCCTTTCACAAAAGCCAGCGTAGCGTCCTTGAACGGATAATTCATTACCGCATCCAGGCCTTTTCCCAGCAGGTAGGTGCGGCGGCGGCCGTAGCTCCACTTGTTGGTGGCGTCCTCCCACACTTCGCCCAGCAGATATTTTTCGCTGCCGTGACGCTTGACGGCGCGGCGGATCTCCTCAATAAAATCATCGGGCAGCTCGTCGGCCACATCCAGGCGAAAGCCGGAAGCCCCCAGGCCGAGCCAATAGTCGATGACGCCGCCCTCCCCGCAGATGAACTCACGGTAGGAGCGGTCCTCTTCATTCACCTCGGGCAGCGTTTCAAAGCCCCACCAGCAGCGGTAGCCGTGGGGATAGTTCGGTGAAAAATCGTACCAGCGGCGGTACGGGCTGTCCGGTCCCTGCCATGCGCCGAAGGAGGCGTAGCGGCCCTCGCGGTTGAAGTAGACGGAATCCGAACCGGTGTGGCTGAACACGCCGTCCAGCACGACGTCGATGCCGCGGGCTTTGGCGGCGCGGCACAGCTCTGCAAAATCCTCGTTGGTCCCCAGAACCGGGTCCACCTTGCGGTAGTCCGCGGTGTTGTAACGGTGGTTGGCGTGGGCTTCGAAGATGGGGTTGAGGTAGATGCATGTCACACCAAGGCTGGCGAGGTACGTCAGCTTTTTGCGGATGCCAGGCAGGTCTCCGCCGTAATAGTCCATGTTCAAATAGCCCTCATGCTGTTCGTTTGGCCAGAAATAGGGTTCACTGCGCTTGTCCGGGCGGTAGATGCGGTCGGCATAGGGCATGGTAGCATGAGGGCTGCTTTCAAAGAAGCGGTCCGGGAAGATCTGGTAAATGACGCCGCCGCGCAGATGGCTTGGAGTCTGAAAATCCTTTTCGTATACCGTCAGCTGCCAGGCCTCGCCGTCGCCTGTTGTAACATATGCCTCGCCAAGCTGCCCGGCGTATAGTTTGCGGTAGCCGGTGTAAAGGTCAAAATAATAGAAATAGAGCCCTGGCTCCTGCGGCTGTATCGTAGTGGAGAACACGTCCATACCGTTGCGGAAGTATTGTTTTTGGAGCGGGAACAGGGACGGCTGTTCGCCGTCCCTGTTGAAAAGCAGATAGGGTGTGGTGCAGCCGAACTCCACGGGAACCGTCAGCGTAAAGGCAACGGTCTCTCCGGCGCGGACCGCACCGAAAGGGGTCTTGTAAAAAGTGTCCTGGCTGTTGAAAATGGTCACGGGCATTCCGATTGCTCCCATGCAGTTTTATTTGGCGGGCGCTGGTCGCGTCCGCAGACATCCGGGCGGAAACGCACGGACGGATGCGGCGGGCGGATCTATTTGATGGGCTTTACGTGCCAGATATCGCGGGCGTAATCGTTCACCGCCCGGTCGGCTGAAAAAATGCCTGCGTTGGCAATGTTCATCAGGCTCATGCGGTTCCACACGCCGCGGTCTCGGTACAGCCCGCTCAGGTCGTTCTGGGCGCGGCGGTAATCGGCAAAATCGGCCATCACCATATATGGGTCGCTGGTGCGCAGGTTGTTCACGATCTCATGGAAGCTCTCGCCGCCCCAGCCGCGCTCCAGAAATGCCAGTACTTCGGCGGCCTCGGGACAATTGTTGATGAAGCCGGAGGGGTGGTAGCCGAAGCGCTTCAGGTCGTTCACCTCGGGCGTCAGCATGCCGAAGATGATCTCGTTTTCCCTGCCGGCGGCCTCTGCGATCTCTACATTCGCGCCGTCCAGCGTGCCCAGCGTTACCGCGCCGTTCAGCATGATCTTCATGTTGCCCGTGCCGGAGGCCTCGGTGCCCG
>ENA-UOIV01002109-UOIV01002109.1-human-gut-metagenome-genome-assembly--contig:-C59-NODE-2109-length-14555-cov-29.197655_pt1 | contig 14555 bp, 10 predicted proteins | sample MGYA00242333_ERZ723880 | MGnify/ENA metagenome assembly ERZ723880 | reverse complement strand
GCAAGGGCTCCGCCCCTGCACCCCGCCACCTTTGAAAAGGTGGACGAAACTTTCATTCGCGCGGAGCGCGCAGCGATGAGCAGGCGTGCCTTGACATATCAGCCTCCTGGATGTATAATGCTTAAAACTTTTTAATTAAAATTTTTTAAGTATTTGGAGGCACACATGGATCTGTTTGCTAAGTGCGCCGCGTACACCACGGCGCGCGAGTGCCGGGAGAGGGGCATCTACCCCTATTTCCACGCGCTCGAGTCGAGGCAGGACACCGAAGTCATCATGGAGGGCAAGCGCCGCATCATGCTCGGCTCCAACAACTACCTGGGCCTCACGGCGGCGCCGGAGGTGATTGCGGCGGCGGAGGCTGCGCTCGCGGAATACGGCACCGGCTGCTCCGGCTCGCGCTTTTTGAACGGCACGCTCCGGCTCCACCTCGAGCTGGAGCGTGAGTTGGCCGACTTCGTCCACAAGGACGGCGCCGTCACCTTCTCGACTGGCTTCCAGTCCAACCTCGGCATCATCAGCGCCCTCGTCGGCCGCGGCGACTACGTCATCTGCGACCGCGAGAACCACGCCAGCATCTACGACGGCTGCCGCCTCTCCTTCGGCAAGATGCTCCGCTACCGACACGCGGACATGGATGACCTTGAGGCCAAGCTGAAGGCCGTGCCGGAGTCCGCGGGCTGCCTCATCGTCACCGACGGCGTGTTCTCCATGGGCGGCGACATCGCAAAGCTGCCGGAGATCTGCGACTTGGCGGAAAAGTACGGCGCGCGCGTCATGGTGGACGACGCCCACGGCCTCGGCGTCATCGGCGAGGGCGGCCGCGGCACGGCCAGCCACTTCGGGCTCGAGGACAAGGTGGACGTCATCATGGGCACCTTCTCCAAGTCGCTCGCGAGCCTCGGCGGCTATATGGCGGCGTCCGAGCTCGTCTGCGACTATGTGCGCCACAACTCGCGGCCTTTCATTTTCTCGGCCTCCATCCCGCCCTCCAGCTGCGCCGCGGCCCTCGCGGCTTTGCGGCTTTTGGAGGAACATCCGGAGCTCCCGCAGCGTCTAAGTGTACTGGCGTCTCACGCAAGGGCCGGGCTGAAGGCCCGCGGCCTGAGGATAATAGAGTCGGAGACGCCGATAATCCCCATCTACACATATGAGATGGAGCACACCCTCGTCAGCGCCAAGCGGCTATATGACGCGGGCGTGTATGTAAATCCCGTCCTGCCTCCCGCGGCGGCGCCGGGCGAGTGCCTGCTGCGCGTGAGCTGCATGGCCACGCACACCGAGGCGCTGCTGGACGAGGCGATGGACATCATTGCGGAGGTCTTGGGCAAAGATGAAAGAGCGTGAAATTGCAATAGTCACAGGCGGCTCGGGCGGCATAGGCCGCTGCACAGCCATGTCGTTGGCGAGGGCCGGCTGCAAGGTCTATGAGCTCTCGCGGCACGCGAAGGAGGGCACGCCGGGCGTCGAGCACCTGACGGCGGACATGACCGACGAGGCGAGCGTCCAGGCCGCCGTGGCCGAGGTAGAGCGGCGCGAGGGACGGATAGACATCCTCGTGTGCAACGCGGGCTTCGGCATCTCGGGCGCGGCGGAGTACACCTCCCCGGATGACGCGCACGCGCAGCTGGAGCTGAACCTCTACGGCGCGGACCGTGCCGCGCGGGCGGTCATCCCCGTCATGCGCGCCCAGGGCGGCGGGCGCATCGTTTGCATGAGCTCCATCGCTGGCATATTGCCCATACCCTTCCAGCTCTGGTACTCGGTCTCGAAGGCCGCGATAAACGCCTATGTGCTGGCGCTGCAAAACGAGGTGCGGCCCTTCGGCATCAGCGTCTGCGCTGTCATGCCGGGCGACATCTCCTCGGGCTTCACCTCCAACCGGAAAAAGACGCTGCGCGAGGACGCCTACGGCGGCCGCGTGGCGCGGAGCGTTGCGAAGATGGAGCATGACGAGGAGACGGGCATGAGCCCCGAGACCGCCGGCGAGTTCATCTCCAAAACGGCCCTCAGAAAGAGCAGCCGCCCCCTGATCGCCCTCGGTCTCCCCTACAAAGCCGCGGCCGCCGCCGCCAAGCTCCTCCCCCGGCGGCTCTCCAACCGCATAATCGGCATGATGTACGCAAAATGACCCTGTCATAACATACCTCGCGGCGCAAAGCCGCGTTCAGGCGCAGCATGGGACCGGCATCAGAGCCGGTCCCATGCTTTTTTGGCCTATGCGTTCAATTGAAAAAGTCTTCGGTGTCTATCTTCTGATATCCGCCGAAGCTGGCTGGGCAGGCAAATATCTCTTCGGCCAGCTTCTGCCCCAGGAAGGCCTCGGTTATCTCATTCGTCTTTTCGGTCATATCTATGTCCGCAAAAGCCTCGGGGTAAACGCTCTTTGCGATGAACCACGTGTCGATGAGCGCGGTTTCATAGTTTGTGTAGTAGGCGTTGTAGGCCATCTGGAGATATACTTCGCCGTTCCGCCAGGCCTTGCAGCTGTCGAACATGGTGCTGTCCTCGGCGTAGAGGGGGCGGATGTTCTTCACCGCCGCTGCGTCTATTATCATGATGTCCATGTCCTCCCCGAGGGAGACGAACTTTTCCTCTTCAATGGGCTGTATACCGTTTGCCGTCAGGTCCGTTACCACGTTTTTGACGTGGGCTACCTCAAAGGCTATGTAATTTTGCGCGGTCATCAGGTGATTCGTTGTCCCCCAGTTGCCCAGGCCGCATATGTAGACGGAGGGCTTGTCCTCTTCGGGGATGTCGGCCGTGCGCCTTTCTATCTCGGCGCGCTCGGATTCGATGAATTTGACGAGCTCCGCGGCCTTTTCTCCCTTGCCGAATATGGTCCCCAGCATGGTCATGGTTTCGGCAAACGCCTGGTCGAAAACTCCGCCCGGACCTGCCTTGAGCGTCACCACGGGCACTCCCAGCTGCTCCTGCAGGGCGTTCTCCCGGTCCAGGTCCTCATATTCGGATATGACGATGTCCGGCTTTCAGGCGAGGATCTTCTCCGCTTCGGCGGACTGCGCGTTGGGCCCGCCTACGCCGCAAGAATCCAGCTTGAAGAACACGTCTTTGTATGCAAGCACGTAGGGCCTGGCCACGCCGTCAAACATCTGCGGACGCTCTTGAAGGCTCAGATTGTCAATGTCCTCAACGCCGCACAGCAGGCCCACGTCGCCTATGTAGCTGTACATGCGCAGCGCTCCGGCTCCGATGCAGACCACTCTCTCATAACTGCCGGGCACAACGGAGATCTCGCGCCCGATCATGTCCGTTATCATCATTTCCTCAGTCTGAGTGCTCTGGGATGGCTCGGGCGCCTCGCTGGCCATGGCGCCCGGCGCAGCGGGTCTTGCCCCGCAGGCGCAGAGGGCAAGAACCATGGCTGCCGCTAGGAAGAGAGAAAGCAGTTGTTTAGTTTTCATTCTTTTTTCCTCCTAGAATAATGTTTTCTCCTTCGTGGTTTATGATTCTGACATCAATGCCAAAAACATCGTTTATGACGGCCTCGGTAAACTGCTCCTTACCGCCCGAGTACTTTACGCCCCCGTCTTTCAGAAAGTAAAACCAGTCGCCAAAGTTCATCGCCTGATTGAGGTCGTGCAGCGAACACAAGACGCCCACGCGCTTCTCACGCGCAAGTTTCATCGCCTCCTCCATTATCAGCTGCTCGTTGGCTATATCGAGGTTCCCGGTGGGCTCGTCGAATACGAGAAGCCGCGGCTCCTGGGCAAGGGCCCTGGCGATGGCCACCTTCTGCCGCTCTCCGCCCGACAGGCGGGCAGCGTTCCTGTGCGCAAAGTTTTCCAGGTGCATTTCGGAGATTATCCGCTCCGCCACGGCCTTATCCTCTTTCCCGGCCCTGAATCCGAAGCTGGAGACGCGCCCCATGAGCACGGACTCAAAGACGGTCAGCTCTCCAAATCGTATGTTCTGCGGGACATAGGCGGTCAGTCCGGCCCGCTCCCTTCCGGACATCCCCAGCAGATCGCGGCCGTCAAGGCTCACCGTGCCCGCCGAGGGTCTGAGCAGCCCGAGAATATTTTTGAACAGTGTCGTCTTCCCGCTGCCGTTTCTCCCGAGCAGCACGCCTATTTCCCCGGCTCCCAGCTCCAGGTCCACGCTCCTCAGAACGGCGCCGGCGCGCGCCATATGAAAACGACAGTCCCCTTATCTCAAGCATCCGCCACGCGCCTCCCCGAAAAAATTATGGCCGCGAAAAACGGCGCGCCCAGCAGGGTGGTTATTGCGCCGACCGGGAGCGCCGAGCCGCCGCCCATACTCCGTGAAAGCGTGTCCGCCATCAGCAGGAGAAGACTCCCGCTCAGTATGGACGCCGGAGTTGAATAGCGGTGGTCCTCTCCCAGCAGCTTTTTTGTCACATGCGGGCAGATTATGCCCACGAACCCGATTATGCCCAAATATGAAACGCACACGGCGGTTATCATTGAGGCCAGCAGGAGCGAAGCAAAGCGCAGCGCGTCAACGTTTATGCCCATGGTTCTCGCCGTCGCGTCGCCGCTCAGCAGGGCGTTGTAGCGCCACGACATCAGCATGAAGAACGCGCTGCCTATGACCACTACCGCAAGCATTATAAAGTCGGTCTTGTATGTCGCGCGGCCAAGATCGCCGAAGTTCCATATCACCGCGGCGGAGATTCCAACGTCTGTGGCATAGAATTGCAGCAGCGTCGTGCCGGCGGTCCAGACAGAGCCCATGGCTATCCCCGCAAGTATGACCACATTGGGCGAGAAAGTCCGCAGCCGGCACAGACCGAGGACCAGCAGGATCGACAATATCGAAAAGAAAAACGCCATCATCGAGGTGGCATACGGATTTGCCCCTGCCGCGTAGTTTGCAAGATGATTCCCGGTGTCCAGAAAGCCTCCTGCAAAGGCTATTATTGAGAGGTTGGCGCCAAATACCGCCGCGTTGGCCACACCCAGCGTGGAGGGCGAAGCCATCGCGTTGCCCAGTACCGTCTGCATGATCAGCCCTGAGACCGACAGCCCGGCCCCTGCAATTATCGCGGCCAGTACGCGCGGTATGCGTATGCTCCAGATGATGCGTATGTCGTTCTGGCTCTCGCTCATCCTGGCCAAGGCGTCGATGCAGTCTTTTAAGGACATGTTCGACGAACCGATAAAGAGGCAGACTACCGACAGCGCTGCCGCAGCGGCGGCGAGGGCGGCGATCACGGCAAGCTTCCCCGCCTTGGCTCCTTGTCTTGCGCCCATCATGCCCCGGCGATGAGCTTGCCCGAGACTATGTATTTTTCGTCGTCGGAAATAGCAATGTCGACGGTAAACCACTGGCTGAGGACGTCCGCGAGCTCCGGCGCCGTCAGCATCGCGCGCGACACCTTCGCCGCCCTTCCGGCGTGATGCCGGTCAAGCTGGGCGAGACTCATGCTGTGGGCCACGGTCAGCCTGCCGTTGGGCTTCAGCCAGGCGGCAAGTCGGCTCACCAGCCGGCGTGGCTCCGGGAAGTGCGGAAAAGCGTTGTATACCACGCAGCAGTCATAGTCGCCGGTGCCGCGCATGGCTTCGATATCTCCGCAAACGACCTCTATCCGGTTTCTTGCCCTGGTGGCGGCCAGCTTGCACTCCGCCAGGTTTGTCATCTCCGGCGATATGTCGACGGCCAGGACATGGGAGGTCTCCCGCTCTAGGTAGAACGGAAACAGCACCCCTGTCCCGCAGGCGACGTCCAGGACACGCGTGCCCGGCCGCACTTCGGCCTTGTCCAGGATAAACTCTATCTTGTCTTTGTCCACCGAGATCTCGTCATCCCACCCGCGCGCAAGGGCATTGAAGAAGCGCACCACGTCGTCCTTGTTGATGCCTTCGCCGCCTCCGGACAGCATATCATTCATAAAAGCAGCTCCTTTACCAATATATAGGCATTATCAAAGCAACGATGCAATTTTTTCATTATTATAATATGGTTAGTTTAGACATACAAGCCCCCCGGGGGGGATGTAAATTTGGCATAAAGGCAATAAACACGAGCAAAGCCCTCCATCCGTCGGATCCTGCGCAGGTGACGGCGCTCTATTTGGGGCTGGTAAACGGGCGGAGGCTCTGGTATACTCTGCTTGGAGGCTGATGCTATGGCTAAGAACGATTGGTACAAGTCCATGGTCGTCTACCAGATCTGGCCGCGGAGTTTCTGCGACGGGAACGGGGACGGCATAGGCGACCTCTGGGGCGTTTTGTCGAAGCTCGACTACATCAAGAGCCTCGGCGTGGACGCCATCTGGTTTTCGCCCCTCTACCCCTCGCCCAACGCCGACTTCGGCTACGACGTGGCGGATTACAAGAACATAAACCCCGAGTACGGCGACCTCGAGGTCTTCAAGGAGGTCCTCTCCGGCGCGCACGAGCGCGGGATGCGCGTGTTCATGGACCTCGTGGTGAACCACACCTCCGACGAGCACGAGTGGTTCAAGCAGAGCCGTGACATCCACAGTCCGTACCGGAACTACTACTTCTGGCGGCCGGGCCGGCGCACGCGCTCTGGCGGGATGAAGCCTCCCAACAACTGGGACAGCCTCTTCGAGGGCGGCGCCTGGGAGCTCGACCCCCAGAGCGGGGAGTATTACCTCCACATCTTCGCCAAGAAGCAGCCCGACCTCAACCACGACAACCCCGCCGTGCGCGAGGAGGTCAAGAGCATCATGCGCTTCTGGCTGGACATGGGCGTGGACGGCTTCCGCGAGGACGTCATCACCTTCATCTCCAAGACCCCGGGCCTGCCGGACGCCTTTCCCAAGCTCCCGGCGGCGACGGGCATGTCCAAGTACATGAACGGCCCGCACATACACGACTATCTGCGCGAGTACCGCGAGGCGGTCGAGGACTACGACTGCATGCTCCTCGGCGAGGGCACGCGCATGAAGCCGGAGGAGGCCCTGCCCTATCTCGAGTCCGGTGAGCTGGACCTCATGTTCGGCTTTGCGCACATGGAGGCCGACTGCATCATGACGGACTTCATCCAGCGGCCCTTCAGCCTCAAAAAGCTCAAGCGCGCCTTCTCCGACTGGCAGGAGAAGCTCGCGGGCAAGGCCTGGAACGCGCTCTATCTCGAGAACCACGACCACCCGCGCGTCATCAGCCGCTACGGCAGCGAGCGCTGGCGCACCGAGTCCGGCAAGATGCTCGCCGCCTGCTACATGCTCCAGCAGGGCACGCCCTTTGTCTATCAGGGCCAGGAGATCGGCATGACGAACCTGCGCCTGCCCCGGCTGGACATGTATGTGGACGTCATGCTCAAGAACAACTGCCGCATAGCCTCGAAGGTCCTGCCCCAGCAGGCGGTGCTGACCATGGCGCAGAAGTCCTGCCGCGACTCCGCGCGCACGCCCATGCAATGGACGGGCGGGCCCTGGGCCGGCTTCTCCGAGACGCGCCCCTGGTTCTACGTGAACGAGAACTACCGCGACGTCAACGTCGCCGTCGAGGAAAAGGACCCGGACTCCCTGCTCAACTTCTACCGCGAGCTCATCGCCTTCCGCAAGAGCGAGCCCCTGGTCATGGACGGCGAGTACAAGGAACACCTCAAGCAGAGCCCGAACTTCTACGTCTACTCCCGCGAGAGCGGCAACCGTCGGCTGCTCGTCATCTGCTCCTTTGCGGACAAGGAGACGTATTTCACCGCCCCGGAGGGCTTCGACCTCCTCGCCGGGCGGCTGGTGCTCAAGAACTACGAGATGAACATCGTCATCAACAACAGCTTCACCGCCCGCCCCTATGAGCTGCGGGTGTACATCTTTGAATGATAAAAAGGCGCAAAAAGCCCCCGGTCATCTGACCGGGGGCCTTTTTATCGGTGTTTTCGGCTTATTTCTTGCCCATTATGTACTCGTCGATGGAGGCCGCGCCGTGCTTGCCGGCGCCCATGGCGAGGATGACGGTGGCCGCGCCGGTGACGGCGTCGCCGCCCGCGAAGACGCCCTTGCGGGAGGTCTCCAGCGTGTCCTCGTTCACGATGAGGCAGCCCTTGCGGTTGCTCTCGAGGCCCGGGGTGGTGCTGCGCAGCAGCGGGTTCGGCGTGGTGCCGATGGCCACGATGACAGCGTCCGCCACGATGACGAACTCACTGCCCTCGATGGGAGAGACGCTGCGCCTGCCGGAGGCGTCGGGCTCGCCGAGGCGCATCTTCACGCACTTGAGGCCCACGACGTGCTTGTCCGCGTCGCCCAGGATCTCGACGGGGTTGTTCAGGAGCTTGAACTCGATGCCCTCCTCCTCGGCGTGGTGGACTTCCTCAGCCCTGGCGGGCAGCTCGTCACGGCCGCGGCGGTAGACTATGAACACCTCGTCTGCGCCCATGCGCTTGGCGCAGCGCGCCGCGTCCATGGCCACGTTGCCGCCGCCGATGACGGCGATGCGCTTGGCGTTGTTCTTTATCGGCGTATCGTAGTCGTCGCGATAGGCCTTCATGAGGTTGATACGGGTGAGGTACTCGTTGGCGGAGTAGACGCCGAGCAGGTTCTCGCCCGGGATATTCATGAACTGGGGCAGACCGGCGCCGGAGCCGATGAACACGGCCTCATAGCCATCCTCGAGCAGCTGGTCGAGCGGCATGGTGCGGCCGATGATGCAGTCGTTGACGAACTTTACGCCCTGGCGCTCGAGGTTCTTGACCTCGCGGTCGACTATGCTCTTGGGCAGACGGAACTCGGGGATGCCGTAGGCCAGGACGCCGCCGCACTTGTGCAGCGCCTCGAAGACCGTGACGTCGTAGCCCTTCTTCACGAGGTCGCCCGCGCAGGAGAGGCCGCTCGGGCCGGAGCCGATGACCGCGACCTTGTGGCCGTTGGGCGCAGGCATTACGGCGCAGGCGCAGGCGTCGTCGGCGTGCTCCATGTGGTAGTCGGCCACGAAGCGCTCCAGGCGGCCGATGGCGACAGGCTCGCCCTTTATGCCGCGCACGCACTTGCTCTCGCACTGGCGCTCCTGCGGACAGACGCGGCCGCAGACCGCGGCGAGGGAGTTGGTCGTGGCGATGACCTCATAGCCGCCCTCGAAGTCGCCCTCCTTGACCTTGGCGATGAACTCGGGGATGCGGACGTTGACGGGGCAGCCCTTGACGCACTGGGGGTTCTTGCAGGTGAGGCAGCGCTGGGCCTCGCGCTGAGCCACGGACGCGGCGTAGCCGAGCGCGACCTCGTTGAAGTTCTTGGCGCGGACGACGGGGTCCTGCTCAGGCATCGGGTGCTTGGTCATGCGCTTGGCGGGGTCGGGCTCGGTCTCGGGGGCCGAGGGCTTGTACTCGCCGCGGCGCACGCCGCCGGTGATGCGGCAGATGTGCTCGTTCTGGTCGCCCTCCTCATCGAGGTAGAAGTTGTTGCGCTCCAGCAGGCTGTCCCAGTCGACGAGGTGGGCGTCGAACTCGGGGCCGTCCACGCAGGCGAACTTGCGCTCGCCGCCGACGGTGAGGCGGCAGCCGCCGCACATGCCGGTGCCGTCTATCATGATGGGGTTCAGGCTGGCGTTGGTCTTCAGGCCGTAGGGGCGGGTGACCTCGGCGACGTACTTCATCATGACGACCGGGCCGCAGGTGAGCACGCTGTCGTACTGCACGCCGGACTCGAGCAGGGCCTTGAGCTTGTTGGTGACGAAACCGGCCTCGCCGTAGCTGCCGTCGTCGGTGCATATGTAGAGGTTGTCGCAGGCGGCGCGGAACTCGTCCTCCATGATGACGATGTCCTTGCTGCGGAAGCCGCAGATCATGTCCACGCCGATGCCGAGGCGCTTGAGCTCCTTGGCGACGGGGTAGTTGATGGCGCAGCCGGTGCCGCCGCCGACCACGCAGACGCGCTTGGCGTTGGGGTCGATCTCAGCGGGGCGGCCGAGGGGGCCGACGATGTCGGCAATATAGTCGCCGGGCTCCATGAGCGAGAACATCTGCGTGCTCTTGCCCGCAGGCTGGAAGTTGAAGGAGACCGTGCCGACCTCGGGGTCATAGTCCGCTATTGTGAGCGGGAAACGCTCGCCGAACTCATCGAGTCTGAAGATGGCGAACTGGCCGGGCTGCGCGCTCTTCGCGATGAGAGGAGCCTCAATACTCACGCGGAAAATCGTTTTCGACGTATTGAGAGGGTATTTTTCTGCTATCTTGAACATTCTTTCCTACTCCGCCTTTCAATGTACGAACTACCCGTCAAAGGGCACCGAAATTATTTATTACTATACCACTTTTTCGTGCTAAAAGTCAATAAAACAGCTGTAGGCCAAGCTACAAAAAAGCCCTCCAGGTTTTACCCGGAGGGCTCTTTTTTTCATCTTTCCTCGCGGAAATACGCGAGGCCGAGGTTGGCCGGGGGATCGTTCTCCCGCTTCTTGCGCAGCGAGGAGATGATGAGCACGGCGATGGTCACGAGGTAGGGGAGCATCTTGTAGAGCTCCTTCGTGGCGAGGTTCATGCCGGAGGGGATGTACAGGTAGAGGATGTACAACCCGCCGAAGAGGATGGAGGCGAGTATGCTCAGCGCGGGGCGCCAGACTGTGAAGATGACGAGCGCGATGGCCAGCCAGCCGCGGTCTCCGAAGGCGTCGTTGGACCAGACGCCGCTGGCGTAGTCCATGACGTAGTAGAGGCCGCCGAGCCCGGCTATCATGCTGCCGATGCAGGTGGCGCCGTACTTGTACCTGGTGACGTTGATGCCCGCGGCGTCCGCGGTCGCGGGGCTCTCGCCCACGGCGCGGAGGTTGAGGCCCGGGCGCGTGCGGTTCAGGTAGTAGGAGGCGCAGAGCGCGATGATTATGGCGATGTAGGCCAGCATGCCGTAGGAGAGGAAGAGCTGGCCGAACCAGCCGAGGTCCCCGGCAAAGGGCAGGCTCGTCTTGAAGAAGGAGCTGGTGGCGGAGAGTGCGATGTTCGGCACCTCGCTGCCCGTGAGCTTGATGAGCGAGCCGCCGAAGAAGTTGCCGAAGCCGACGCCGAAGGTTGTCATGGCGAGGCCGGTGACGTTCTGGTTGGCGCGCAGCGTGACGGTGAGGAAGCAGTAGAGCAGGCCCATCAGCAGGCTGCCGAAGAGGCAGCAGAGTATCGGGATGCCGACGGCGAGCACGCCGCTCATCTCCTCTGCGGGCACGGACTGCTCATAGAGGAAGGAGCCGATGACGCCGGAGATGGCGCCGACGTACATGACGCCGGGCAGGCCGAGGTTGAGGTTGCCGGACTTCTCGGTCAGCGTCTCTCCCGTGCTGCCGTAGAGCAGCGGGATGCCCTGGGCGACAGCCCTGGGGATGAAGGATACAAAGTCAAACACCGGCCTTCTCCTCCTTTCCCTCGTGCTTTCTGAAGTGGAGCTGATAGCTTATGAAGAACTCGGAGCCTATGATGAAGAACAGTATAACGCCGGTGAGGATGTCGCAGAAGGAGCTGTTGAGGCCGAAGGAGGTGGAGATCTCGGTGGCGCCCTTCTCGAGGAACACCAGCAGCAGGCTGGTCAGCACCATGAACACGGGGCTGAACTTGGCGAGCCAGGAGACCATGACCGCGGTGAAGCCGCGCCCGCCGGCGAGGGTGGTGGTTATCGTGTGGTCCGTGCCGGCGACGAGCAGGAGGCCCGCTATGCCGCAGATGGCGCCGGAGAGCAGCAGCGTGCGCATTATGACGCGGTCGACCTTTATGCCGACGTAGCGCGCCGTCCTCTCGCTCTCGCCGACGACGCTTATCTCATAGCCGTGCTTGCTGTACTTGAGGTAGACGTACATGAGCACCGTTATGACGGCGACGATGAGGACGTTGAGGAGGTACTTGTTGGTGCCTATCTGGGGCAGCCAGCCGGCCATGCTGCTTTGATTGATTATACCGACCTTGCCCGCGCCCTTGGGGACCTCCCAGATGATGACGAAGTAGGCCACGAGCTGGGTGGCGACGTAGTTCATCATGAGGGTGAAGAGCGTCTCGTTGGTGTTCCACCTGGCCTTGAAGAAGGCGGGGACAAAGGCCCAGATGGCGCCCGCGGCGATGCCGGCGACGGCCTCGATGATGATGAGCAGCCAGCCGGGGACGGAGTCGCCGATGAGTATCATGCAGGCGGCGACGGCCAGCGCACCGGCCAGGACCTGGCCCTCGGCGCCGATGTTCCAAAAGCGCATCTTGAACGCCGGAGTGACGGCGAGGGAGATGCACAGCAGTATCGCAAGATTTTGCAGCAGCACCCAGGTCCTGCGCGAGGTGCCGAAGGCGCCCTCGAACATCGCGGCGTAGACCTGGATGGGGTCCTCGCCCGTGAACACCGTGGTTATGACGGCGCAGACGATGAGCGCGAGGATGATGGCCGCGGCGCGTATGGCCCAGGCCTTGTACCAGGGCAGGGCCGCGCGCTTGGAGATGTGCACGAGGGGCACGCGGTTTTTGTTATTCATCGTCCTTCGCACCTCCCAGCCTTGTCATCATCATGCCGACCTTCCGCTTGGTGGCGCCGCGGCCATCGACCAGGCCGCTGACCTTGCCGCCGCAGAGGACGAGTATCCTGTCACAGAGCTCGAGGAGCACATCGAGGTCCTCGCCGACGTAGATGACGGCGACGCCGCGCTCCTTCTGCTTGTTGATGAGGTCGTAGATCGTATAGGAAGAGTTGATGTCGAGGCCGCGGACGGCGTAGGCCGTCAGCAGCACGGTGGGGGCGGAGGCTATCTCGCGGCCGACCAGCACCTTCTGCACGTTGCCGCCGGAGAGACGGCGCACGGGGGTGGAGACGCTCGGCGTGTTGACCTCCAGCTCCTCGACGACCTTCTCCGCGAGGTCGTGCGGGGCCTTGCGGTTCGTGAAGATGCCCTTGGTGCGGCGGAAGGAGCGGAGCATCATGTTGTCTGTGAGGTCCATGTTCCCCACGAGGCCCATGCCCAGCCTGTCCTCGGGGACGAAGGAGAGGGCCACGCCCATGTCGCTGATGTCCGCGGGGTCCTTGCCGATGAGCTCCTCATGCGCGCCGGTCTCGGGGTCGATGTAGCTTATGGAGCCGCCCTCGGCGCGGTGCAGCCCGGCGATGGCCTCCAGCAGCTCCTTCTGGCCGCAGCCGGAGATGCCCGCCACGCCCAGTATCTCGCCGGAGTTCGCCGTGAAGGACACGCCGTCGAGCTTGAGCACGCCGTCCTCGTCGCGGACGGTGAGGTCCTTGACCACCAGCCTCGGCTGCGGGTCCTTGGGCTCCGGGCGCTCGATGTTGAGCGACACGGGGCGGCCGACCATCATGTTGGTCATCTCCGCGGCGTTGGTGTTCTTCGTCAGCATGTCGCCCACGAACTGGCCGCGGCGGAGTATCGCCACGCGGTCAGAGAGGTCCTCCACCTCGTGCAGCTTGTGGGTGATTATTACCACGCTCTTGCCGTCGTCGCGCATGTTGCGCAGCACGGCGAAGAGCTTGTCAGTCTCCTGCGGCGTAAGCACGGCGGTGGGCTCGTCGAGGATGAGGATGTCCGCGCCGCGGTAGAGGACTTTGACGATCTCCACCGTCTGCTTTTCGGAGACGGACATGTCGTAGATCTTCTTTTTCGGATCGACCTCGAAGCCGTAGGCGTCGCAGATGGACTTTATCTTCTCGGCGACCTTGTTGAGGTCGAGCCTCCCCTTGCCGGGCAGGCCGAGGATGATGTTCTCCGCGGCCGTGAGCACGTCCACCAGCTTGAAGTGCTGGTGTATCATGCCTATGCCGAGGTCAAAGGCGTCCTTGGGCGAGCGGATGGAGACCTCACGCCCGTCCACGAAAATCTGGCCCTCGTCGGGGTAGTAGATGCCCGAGAGCATGTTCATGAGCGTGGTCTTGCCGCTGCCGTTCTCGCCGAGCAGCGCCAGGATCTCGCCCCGGTAGATGTCGAGCCAGACCTTGTCGTTCGCCACGACGGTGCCGAATCTCTTTGTGATGTTCCGCATCTGTACCGCTGCGGTTTTGCCGTCCACGGGCGTCACTCCTTAAACATAAAATGCCCCAAAGGACAGCGCGGCAAATAAAATTACTGCGCTGTCCTTTGGGGGCAGACTGCGGCGCGCGGCCGCAGTCTGCCGGAAAAGTTCAGATTAGAAAGCGCTGTCGAGCAGGTTGATGCCGTCGATCTGGATGTCGAAGTACGGGGCAGAGCGGAAGGTGCTCTCGGAGAAGTAGCCGTCCACTATGGCCTCGGTGTCGGGGGTGTAGTCCGGATCGGTGTCGACGTCGGCCATGTAGCTGGTCAGGGTCTCGCCGCCGACGGTGAAGGTGGAGACGTCGAAGACGTGCAGGCTGCCGTCCTCGAGAGCGGCCTTGGCGGTCTCGATGGCCTCAGCGGTGCCCTCGGCCGCAACGGCCTCGTTCACGTCGGTGAGGACGACGGAGCCGGTGGACAGGGTGCCGGTCCAGTCAGCGGCAATGGCCTCGCCGTTGACGACGCAGTTGATCATGTACTCGAAGTAGGGCTCCCAGTCGATGCGGGAGGAGACGATGAAGGTGTTCGGGCAGGCATCGAGGGTGCTGCCGTTGTAGGAGACGTTGGGGACACCGGCCTCTTCGCAGGCGGTCGGGGCGCCCATGGAGTCGGCGTGCTGGCTGATGAGGACGCAGC
>ENA-UOIV01002102-UOIV01002102.1-human-gut-metagenome-genome-assembly--contig:-C59-NODE-2102-length-14573-cov-12.631630_pt1 | contig 14573 bp, 17 predicted proteins | sample MGYA00242333_ERZ723880 | MGnify/ENA metagenome assembly ERZ723880 | reverse complement strand
TCGCCGCTCTGCGGCGCTCGCCGCAGGCGAGGAGCGCATCTAAAGCCCCGCCGGGTGCAGCGCGGCAAATCCAAACCGTCCGCCGGGCGGCAAATCAAAAAAGGAACGCCGCCCCGGGGGCGGCGTTCCTTTTGGCTGTCCGAAGCCCGCGTCAGCGGGTCTGAATCTCGCTGGCGTCGGCCGCAATCTGGAAGCCCAGACGATTGAGGCGATGTTCTATCCGGTCGTATGAGGTGCCGGAGCTGTCGTAATCGACCGCGACGAGCCGGTGTTCCGGATTGACGCTGACGGAGGTCACGCCGTGCAGAGCGTCCAGCTCGCGCTTAATGTCCTTCAGAGCATGCTTGCCGCCGAGGTTTTCAACGATAAAATATGCGCTTTCATTTGACATCATAATCACCTCGGGAATAGGATTCCCCGGGGAAATGCAAAGATGCGGGGGAGAAGCGGCGCACTAAAAACTGTTTCTGGTTCCGGAAAGCAGCGGCAGGATGACGATACAGATGAGCAGGATAATCCCCACGCTCAGGGTGATGGTGCTGAGGTTTTGTGAATTTGGCATGGTACGGCCCTCCTTACGCCAGTTTATGCGGGCGCAAAAGGGCGGGTGCAAAAACAAAAGCGCGGCATGACGCCGCGCTTTTAGAGAAAAGAGGAGGAGTAAGAAAAGTATATGAAAACCCCGTAGGGGAATGGCTGGGCCTGCCGGCGTCCGGCCGGTATTCCGTTCATCCGGCGTCGGCAGATTGATCATGTCTCTATCATAACGGGCAATTATGACGCAGATATTTGAGTTGCGCGAACATTCTGAAAAGGATTTGTGAATCAATTATGAAGGACGGGCGCGGATCAGATATGCCACTGTGTAATATTGCCGTAGAGCTTGTCGTCGGGGGTGCGGCCGCCCGGCCCGAAGACGTTGCGCTTGAGTTCGGCGGAGCCCGATTCCTGCACGTCGCCGAAGACGGGGGTGGGCTGCACGCCGCCCTCATAGGCGATCAGGACGACACGCCTGCCGGTGTCGCGGCTGATCTGTGTTTCCAGCCGTTTGATCTCGGTTTTGAGCCGGTTGGACAGGTCGGCATATTGGTATTCCATCAAAAGTCACCTCGGCAGTATTGTTCGCCGCGGGACGCGAAAAATCAGCGGAAAATCACGGCAAAGCGCGCGGGAGAAAGACGAAAAAAAGCGCCGCGTGGGCGGCGCTTTTCAGGGGTTGGGGTCCCCGACCGAGCCGTCCCCCTTCAACTCGTGGAAAACCTTGTGGTCATTCCGGCCGTTTTCGATGACCGGGCGGACGTGGGCCTTCCCATGCTTGGCCTTGCCCTGGATTTCAGGGACGGGGGAGACTTCGTTCTTCGGGAAGCGGCTGATGTGGTTGCTTTCCGTCCCGTGCGGCTCGCGCGGGTCGGGGCGGCGCATTCCGGGTTTTGGCATGGCGGTCCCCTCCTTACACGTCGTCCGGCTTGACCGAATGTTTTTTGGCGTTCCGGTTGTGGTTCTGGTTTTCGCGGGTGAGGGGAGTCTGGCCGTTGCACTTTTTCCTGCGGACCTCTTTTTTGTCCGGCTGGCTGTCCTTTGGCATATGATCACCTCGGGAATAGAATTCCCCGGAGGCGGAAAATTAACCGTCCGCGCGCCGCCGAAATCAGTTTTTGACGCTTTCCACAATTTTGACCAGCTGCTCCTTCGAAAGCGGGGAGGCGGCATGGAGGGAATAGGAGAACGCGTCGTCCTGCCAGACGGCGAGCGACCGGGACCCGTCGGCGCCCTTCATGAGGACGGCGTTCCCGTTGACGTCGGCGGTTTCCTCCTCGTCGTAGGCGTTGTAATCGCCGCTGATGTCGGAGCCGTCGGCCTTCCCGCAGCGGTAGGTCAGGTCGTTCTGCCCGTCGGTGTAGATGAGCTGGATGGTGTTTTTCGCGATGGTCGTGACGGCCTCGAGCGCATATCCTTCGGGCAGCCCGGCGGGCGTCGGGATTTCAAATCCTGCGGCGGCCTGCGCGTCCTCAAGCGTTTCATATTCCTCGATGGGGTTCGGAAGCTGGCTCTCGGCGGGCTTCCGCCCCACGCAGGCGGAGAGCATGGACAGGGCGATAACGGCGGTCAGGCAAATTATCCATTTTTTCATTGCGGATGCTCCTTTCAGAGGATAGGTGCCGGAAGCGCGGCGGTTTCCTGCATGGACGCGAAAAAGAAAGGCGGGGCGGTTCCCGGGAACCGCCCCGCCCTTTTATGCCGCCGTTTTCCCGCTGCCGCCTACAGGCAGGTATAGCCGCCGTCCACGATCACGTTGCTTCCGGTGGTGTAGCCCGAGGCGTCGCTCGCGAGGTAGAGAAGCGCGGGAAGCAGCTCCTCCGGCTTCCCCATGCGCGCCATCGGGATCATCGGGATCCAGGACTCGCGGTACTCCTCCGGGATCTCGTCGAGCGCGCCCGTCGCAATATATCCCGGGCTGATGCAGTTGACCCGGATGCCCGCTTTGACCCATTCGACCGCCAGCGACCGGGTCATGTGGATGACCGCCGCCTTGGACGCGTTGTAGGAGCACTGCCACTGGGGAAGGTTGACGATCGAACCGGACATTGAGGCCATATTGATGATGCTTCCGCGGATGCCCCGCTCCATCATGATCCGCGCGGCGGCGCGCGCCACAAAAAACTCCCCGAAAAAATTGACGTTCATGACCGTGCGGAAGTTTTCCGCCGGCGCGTCGACCGAGTCCTCATGGATGCAGATGCCGGCGTTGTTGAACACCACATGCACGGCGCCGGACCGGCGCGCGATCTCGGCGAAGGCGGCGTCGACGGCCGCTTCGTCGGTGACGTCGGCGGCGATCCAATAGCCCCGGCCGCCGGCGGCCGCGATGCCCTCCAGCGCCTCCTTCGGCTCGCTGCGGCAGAGGATGGCCACCTCCGCGCCGGCCTTCGCGAGCCCGACCGCGGCGGTCTTTCCAATCCCCTTGCTCGCCCCGGTCACGACCGCGACCTTGCCTTTCAGTCCAAACAGTTCCTCGACATACATGGCGGTCCCTCCCTTTCCTAATCGGCGACCCTGACGACGCCCTTGACGACCTCGTCCTTGTTGTTGATGCAGATGTCCAGCGCCTCGGGCAGGTCGTCGAACGCAAACTCGTTGGTGACGATCCCGCGGATGTTGATCCGCCCCGTCGCGACCGCGTCGATCGCCATCGGGTAGCAGTGGCGGTAGCGGCAGATGCTTTTGAAGGTCAGCTCCTTGTTGATGGCGGCGGTCATCGGCAGGGTCATCTCCCCCGAGGCGCCCAGCCCCACCAGCACGATGGTCGAGCCCTTCTTCGCCATCTGGATGGCCTGGCGGGTGGTGGCTTCGGTCCCGGCGGTCTCGATCACGAGGTCGGTCCCCCGTCCGCCGGTCAGCCTCATGACCTCCTGCACCACGTCCGCCGTCCTTCCGTTGATCACCCCGTCCGCGCCGCATTCCAGCGCCTTCCTCAGCCGTGCCTCGATCACGTCCACCACGTAGACCCTCGACACCCCCATGGCCTTCATCGCCAGCAGGGAGACCAGCCCGATGCATCCGGAGCCGGTGACGACCGCCGTCTGACCGATGTGCGCCTCCCCGAGGTTGGCGGCATGGAAGCCCACGGCGAGCGGTTCGATCAGCGCGCCCTCCATCGTGCTCACGTTGTCCGGGAGCTTGAAGCAGAGCCCCGCCTCGTGCGCGACGTACTCCTGGAACACGCCGTCCACCGGCGGGGTCGCGAAAAACACCACGTCGGGGCAGAGGTTGTAGCGCCCGGTGCGGCAGAACTCGCAGTGGCCGCAGGTCTTTCCCGGCTCGAGCGCCACCCGGTCCCCGGCCTTGAGGCCGGTTACGCCCGCGCCGGTCTCCACCACGGTGCCGCCCGCCTCGTGCCCGAGCACAAAGGGAGGCTCCACCCGGCAGTCGCCGATTCCGCCCGTCGCGTAATAGTGCAGGTCCGACCCGCAGATGCCGATGTATTCGAGCTTGACGAGCACCTCGCCCGCCTTCGGGCGCGGGATCTCCCGCTCCTCAAACGCGCTCCTGCCGACGCCGGTCATGACCGCCACTTTCATCTTTCCCTGCATATGGGCTTGCTCCCTTCAATAGTTAGTTAGGATATTTTCATAAAGAATCTAACTATTAAAATACGGGTTTTTCCTCCGCTTGTCAACGGCAAATCCCGCGCGCCGCGCGAAAAAGGGCAAAATCATCGGAATCCACAAAAGCGGCCGCGCCGATTTAGACAAAAAAGCGGGGATCGCTCCCCGCTTTTCCAATTCCGACGATGTGGGACCCGGCCGCGCTCAGATGCTGTTCACGAACGCCTGCACGTGGATCAGCGCCGCGCCGACCGCCGACGCCTCGGTGCGGTAGCGGCAGACCCGGACATAGCCGCCGTCCCTGTCGAACCGGTTCAGGTAGGCGAGCCGGCCGCGCAGCTCCTCCAGCTGGTCCTCCATATACGCGCCCACGTAGCCGCCGAGGATGACCGGGCAGTCGAACGCCATCCGCAGGATGTCCACCCCGGCGGCGAGGTTGTCCAGATAATCCGCCCAGGCGATGCGCGCCTTCGGCGCGCCCTCCCGCAGCTCCCGGAAAAATGCCGGGAGGCTGCCCCCCGCCAGTTCGGAGAGCACCGTCGCGGAGCAATAGGCGTCCAGGCAGCCCTTCTTGCCGCAGTAGCAGCGTTTGCCGTCCCGTTCGACCGGGATGTGCCCGAACTCGCCGCCGCGCTGGTTCTCCCCCTTGTAGAGCTGCCCCCCGAGCAGGATCGCGCCGCCCACCGTGTTGCTCAGCGAGAGGTAGAGCGCGTCGGACGGGCTCTGCACGTCCCAGACCTCCGCGAAACCGGCCGCGTTGGCGTCGTTGCAGAAGACGCAGGGGAGGGGGATCGACCTGGAGAGCTCCGCGCAGCGCAGGTTCTGCATCCGCAGCACCCGGGAATCGAGCATCAGGCCGCCGTCGGCCGAAAAGGTCCCCGGCATGGAGACGCCCACGCCCAGCACCCGTTCGGCGGGCGCCGCGGCCTTCCCGATCAGGTCCCGCACCATGCCGGCGAGCGCGTCGGCGTATTCGCCGCTCACCGCAAAGGCGCGCTTCTCCCGGCTTTCGGCGAGGATGCCGCCCTCCAGGTCGACCAGCACGCCGCTGATGTGGTTCGCGGTCAGGTCCAGCCCCACGGCGGTCCGCGCGTCCTTCACGCAGGTGAGCGCGACCGCCTTGCGTCCTCCCGTGGAATCGAGGCTGCCGCCCTCCTCCACCAGGCCGCGGTCCTGCAGGTACCGCACGTTCTGCATCACGGTCGGCATGCTCAGCCCCAGCCGGTGGCAGAGCTCCGGCCGTGAGATGCGCGGATTCTGGTAAATCATCCGGTAGATGCGGTTGCGGTTGACCGTCTTGATCTCCATGACGGATTCTCTGGGCATTTTCTTTTCCCCTTTATGAAAATGATCTTACATTTGATTTTACCCCGCCGCCTCCGGTTTGGCAAGCGCAAAGCGAAAATCACGCGCCGCGTTCCACCCGCCGGTAGAGGATAAGCGCGATAATGCCAGGCGTATCTGGCATATTGGTCAAAGAACGGCATGTTTTCCGCCGGAAGAGTAAAAACGGTCAGATATTTGAACTTTTAGCGGCTTCCTTTTTGAACGGACACATAGTAGAATCGAACGAGGCGGCCCGCAGAAAGGGACGCGTCATGTTATCAACGACAATCGGAGTGAACGTCAGAATGAACAGATTGGAATTGGGATGGTCGCAGGAACGGCTTGCTTTTGCTTCGGGGGTGTGCGTGCGCACGATCAGCGCGATCGAGTGCGGGACCGCCAACCCGACTTCGGACGTAATTGAAAGTCTTGCTTGGGCGCTGGGGGTCCCCGTGTCCAGACTTGTCGGATAGAGATTCGCATGGTGTAAACTTCGACGGCGGGCCGCCTTTATTAAGTACAAGTGTCGTATAAGTGTCGTAGCCGCAATCCTGTGCAACTATCGTTGATGCAATAAGAAACCCGCATAGTAGCTTACTATGCGGGTTTTCGCGTTGGTGGAGGAGGGTGTTTCGCTTTTCTGCGAAAAAGCCACGGCGGTTGCGGCCCGCCCCCGGCGGCCCGCCAAGAGCCGCCTTTCGGATCCACCCGGGAATAAAAAAACACGAGCATCTTGCGATGCTCGTGTTTGGTGGAGGAGGGTGGATTCGAACCACCGAAGTCACTGACAACAGATTTACAGTCTGCCCCCTTTGGCCACTCGGGAAATCTCCCATATAAAAGGTTGTCCCAAAAAACAACCTAATTGGTTAACTGGAGCTGGTGGACGGACTTGAACCCCCGACCTGCTGATTACAAATCAGCTGCTCTACCAACTGAGCTACACCAGCAGATGTAACATCCTCCATAGCGACGAACTTCATTTTATCATAACGCCTGCGGCTTGTCAACCCGTTTTCGCCAAAATTTTGCCATCCCGGCGCGCGGGAAACGCGGGGGCGGGAAACGCCGTCCGGACCCGCCGGACGGCGGCGCGGGAGCGGTCTCCCCGCGCCCGGGAGGCGGTTTGCCGCCTCCCGGTTTCCCGCCCGCCCCGCCTATGCCGCCGCGCCGAAATACCTGCGGATGAGCGAGACATAATCCTCGGAAAGCTCGAGCTCACCCCCCTCGAGCAGCGTGCCCGCGGGCGCGAGGCTGCCCGAAACGTCGGTGTCGAGCCGGGAGATAAAATCGGCGGCGTCGCGGCGCAATTCGTAGTCGGCGGCGGAGACGTCGGTGTCCACGAGGTTGACCGCGAGCTTGAAGAGCCCGGAGGAGAGCTTTTCGCCGGCCGCGTCGAGGTTCTGGTTGACGATGGCGGCCGCGAGGTCCCCGAGCAGCTCGCTTTTGCCGAGCGCGCCGCCCTCGAAGACGGGGCAGGAAAAGACGTCGGCCACGTCCTGCGCGTCGAGGCGGCGTTCCCCGGCGGGGATGTTGATCGAGTAGCCGTCCCGTTCATAGGAGATCGCGTAGGGGAGGGTGAAGACGACGGTGCCCGTCTTCTGCGCGATGCGGATGAAGATGTCGCGCGAGAGGGCGGCGTACCGGTCGACGGTGATGCCCAGACGTTCGGAGAGCGCCTCGCGGACGGAGACGCCGCCCCCGCGCTCCCACGCCTCCGAAAGGGTGAGGCGTTCGCCGCCGAGGGTCACGAGCGTCTCGGGGGGAAGCATCGCGAGGGGCACCTGCCCGTACTGGGGATTGAAGCGGATGAGGAGGAAATCGCCAGCGCTCCCGTCCTGCGCCCTGCCGACGACCACCATGGTCAGCGCGTCGCCGGCCACCGGCCGGTAGGAGATCTCGGGCGGGTCGTCGCGGCTGTTCTGGCGGGGCATCGACGGCTGCACCGCCATAACCGTCAGCACCATGATGAAGGCGAGCAGCATGAGCGTCAGCGTGAACGCCAGCAAAAAGGAGCGCCATTTGTTTTCTTCCCGCAAAGGAAATCCCCCCTGTCTACCCAGTAGGATTGGCAGGATTGTACACCGCTTATTCATTGCGCGGGCGGCTTTGATGTGTTAAAATGAGGGACAGAACCTGTTCCGCCGCCGATGACGCGCGCGGTTGATTGAGAAAATATACAGGAGGTAATTTCATGATAAAACTTTACGAAACCGGGGCATATTATGCGGACGGCAAGCTGATCCCCGACGACGGACATGCCGCCGAAGCGCTGGCGGCGATGGGCAGGGCCGTCCCGAAGGAGGAGGCGCGCAAGCGGACGATCGCGTATTCGATCCTCGAGGCGCACAACACGAGCGGCAATATGGATGATCTGAAGATCAAATTCGACGCGATGGCCTCCCACGACATCACCTACGTGGGCATTGTCCAGACGGCGCGCGCGTCGGGGCTCGAGAAGTTCCCGCTGCCCTACGTGCTCACCAACTGTCACAATTCCCTCTGCGCGGTGGGCGGCACGATCAACGAGGACGACCACATGTTCGGACTCTCCGCCGCCAAGAAGTACGGCGGCATCTATGTCCCGGCCCACCAGGCGGTCATCCACCAGTACATGCGCGAGATGATGAGCGGCTGCGGAAAGATGATCCTCGGCTCGGACAGCCACACGCGCTACGGCGCGCTCGGTACGATGGCGGTCGGCGAGGGCGGCCCCGAGCTCGTCAAGCAGCTGCTCTGCCGCACCTATGACATCAAACGCCCGCAGGTGGTCGCCGTCTACCTGACCGGCAGGCCCCACAGGGGGGTCGGCCCGCAGGATGTCGCGCTGGCGATCATCGGCGCGGTGTTCAAAAAGGGCTATGTAAAGAACAAGGTCATGGAGTTCATCGGCGACGGCATCGCCAACCTGAACGTCGAATACCGCAACGGCATCGACGTCATGACCACCGAGACGACCTGCCTCTCCTCCGTGTGGGCGACCGACGGACAGGTGGAGGACTACTTTGAGATCCACGGCCGCAAAGAGGCGTATAAACGGCTCGCCCCGGGCGACGCGGCCTATTACGACGGGGTCGTCTACGTCGACCTCTCGACCGTCAAGCCGATGATCGCGATGCCCTTCCACCCCTCCAACGCCTATGAGATCGACGAATTGAACGCCAACCTCATGGACATCCTCGCCGAGGTGGAACGGGAGGGCGCCAAGTCGATCGACAACCCCGCCATCCATTTCACCCTGCGCGACAAGGTGAAGGACGGCCGCCTGCTCGTCGACCAGGGGGTCATCGCCGGCTGCGCGGGCGGCACCTACGACAACATCTGCGACGCGGCGGATATCCTGGCGGGCCATTCGATCGGCGCGGACGAGTTTTCGCTGTCGGTCTACCCGTCGAGCCAGCCGGTCTTCATCAGCCTCGTGGAGAACGGCGCGATCGCAAAGCTCATGCAGACGGGCGCCACGGTGCGCACCGCCTTCTGCGGCCCCTGCTTCGGCGCGGGCGACGTGCCCGCCAACGGCGGCCTCTCGATCCGCCACAGCACCCGCAACTTCCCCAACCGCGAGGGCTCCAAGCCGGGGAACGGCCAGATCGCGTCGGTCGCGCTGATGGACGCGCGCTCGATCGCGGCCACTGCGCTCAACCACGGCGTCCTCACCCCGGCCACCGACCTCGATATCGGCTTCACCAAGCCCAAGTACGTCTTCCACGGCGAGGTCTACGACAACCGCGTCTATGACGGCGTGGGCCGCGCGCAGCCCGAGCTGCCCCTCAAGTTCGGCCCGAACATCGCCGACTGGCCGGAGATGTCCCCGCTGACCGAGCACCTGCTGCTCGACGTGGACGCCTTCATCACCGACCCGGTCACCACCACCGACGAGCTGATCCCGTCGGGCGAGACCTCCTCCTACCGTTCCAACCCGCTCAAGCTGGCGGAATTCACCCTCTCCCGCAAGGACCCGGCGTACGTCGGGGCCGCGAAGAACTCCCAGAAGTGGGAGACGCTCCGCCGCGAGAAGGGCACCGCCTTCGACGACCGGTCGCCCGACTGCCCGATCCACAGGATCCGCGCGATCGACGGCTTCCAGGAGGTCGACGGCGGGACGATCGGCTGCGGCTCCCTCGTCTACGCGGTCAAGCCGGGCGACGGCTCGGCGCGCGAGCAGGCCGCCTCCTGCCAGAAGGTGCTGGGCGGCTGGGCCAACATCGCCCGGGAGTACGCCACCAAGCGCTACCGCTCCAACCTCATCAACTGGGGCATGCTGCCCTTCGTGGTTTCCGGCGAGCCGCCCTTCGCGAAATATGACGCGGTCTTCATCCCCAACATCCGCCGCGCGGTCGCGGAGAAGCAGGCGGAGATCACCGCCTACGCTTTCACCGGGGAGGGGACGAAGCCCTTCACCCTCACGCTCGGCGATTTGACCGACGACGAGCGGGACATCATCCTCGCGGGCTGCCTCATCAACTACTACCGCGCGCAGAACTAAGGAGGGACCCGTATGTTCCGGAATCCGGCGAGCTTCCTGAAGGCGTTCTTCGGCTTTTTCACGGCGTTCGGCGCGGTGTTCCTCGCGATCGGCCTGGGCGTCGGCTTCACCGCGCCGGACGGGATCATTTTCCTGCTGGCCTTCGGGCTGGTGGGGCTGACCTTCCTGCTCGTGGGCGTCATCGGCCTCGCGGTGCTCGCGCGCAAGGCGCGCCTGCGCCGCTGGCTGCTCGAAAACGGCCGCGCGCTCAACGCGGATTACGACGGCTGCGGGCTTCAGACCTCGCTGGAGATGAACGGCAGGCACCCCTATGTGGTGCACTGCCACTATACCGACTCCGCCACCCGCACGATCTACAACTTCCGCAGCGAGGGCCTGTGGTTCAACCCCGCGTCCCTGCTGGAGGGCCGCCGCACCGTCCGGGTGCTCGTGCACCCCGACGACTACCGCAAATATTACGTCGACCTCGGCGACCTCACCAACGGCTACAAGGTCGTGGGGTAGCCGGAGCCAAAATGCATCAGGCGCCTTTCCCGCGCAGACAAAAAAGAGACCGCCGCCGGCGGTCTCTTTTTATTGCGGCATATGCGGGAGCGCGTACCTCTCCGGATGCACTTCCGATACGGTACCGGGGGCTTGCCGGCAAGCTCCGCCGCTCCCCGAGCGGCGGCCCCCGGCCTCACATCTGGAACTGGAAGGTATCGGTCGTCCCCTGGTAGGTGCGGTAGAAGACGGGGTTGTCGTGCGCCCGCTCGATGTCGCCGAAGTCCGCGCCGTCCTTGAGGAAGTGGATTTTGAAGTTGAGCGGGTAGGGGGGCTCGGCAAAGATCTCGTCGATGAGGTAGCTGGCCTCAAAGGCGATCGTATCGAACATGTCCTCATCGGACGCGCCGCCGGAGGGCAGGTCGATCGTCAGCTCGACGTTGAAGGAGCCGTCGGACGCGTCGGTGACGGTGGTCGCTTTGGTGGCCTCGGCGTACTCGCCGGGCATCTTTTCCGTGAGGAAATCGGTGACCTTCCGGGTCTTGGAGCTGCCGCAGGCGGCGAGGGAGAGGACGAGCGCCAGCGCGAGCGCGAGCGCCGCGATGCGTTTGACATGGTTCATGAAAAGCGTCTCCTTTACATAAAAACGCGGGACGCGTTGGCGTCCCGCGCTCAGTTTCTGTCTGCGATCAGAGGGTGCCGAGTTCGACGGAGGTGATCACGACGTCCTCGGTGGGCTTGTGGTCCGCATCGGTGGGGACGGCCGCGATCTTCTCAACGACGTCCATGCCCTCGATGACCTGGCCGAAGACGGTGTCGCGCGCGTCGTAATTCGGCACGCCGCCGACTTCAAGGTACTTCTGGATGACCTTCTCGGGGAAGCCGCCGTCGAACATCTTGTCGCCGAGCTCATCGGTGATGCGGGAGTTCTGGACGATGAAGAAGCGGCTGCCGTTTTGGCCGGGGGTGCCGCCGTTATCCATGGCGACGGCGCCGTTGAAGTGCCAGAGGTTGAGGCTGTACTCGTCCTCAAACGGCTCGCCCGAGGCGCTTTCGCCGCCGCTGCCATTGTTGTCGGGATCGCCGGTCGCGACGTGGACGCTCGGCACGGCGCTGTAGACTTTCAGCCCGTTGTAATAGCCCTTTTCCACGAGGGCCTGGAAGTTCTCAACAGCCTTGGGGGCCTCCTTGGGGAAGAGCACCATCTTGATGTCGCCGAGGGACGTTTTGATGGTCGCGATGGGGGAACCGGCCTCCGGCGTGTTGAACTGGACCAGGTCGATGGCGGATTCATCGATCTCCATGTTGTGGGCGTAGATCTCGGCAGCGGTTTCCGGCATGCTTTCCGGTCCGCTGGTCTCCCCGGACGGGGCGCCGGACTCGGGGGAGGGCTCCTCCGATTTTTTGCAGCCAACCATCAGCGTGGAAAGCATCAGAACCACGCAGAGCAGCAGGGCGATTTTTTTCATAATGATGTTACCTCCATGGTTTTATACAGATCTTCCGAAGGACATGGATTGCTCTTCATATTTTACCACATAATCCGCCAAAATCAATCTCCCTGCAGGATATTCATAGTAAGTTTACGTTTTGGCAATGAATCGGCGGGCGAGGCCGCGGGGCATGCAAAAGCGGCGCCGATGATTACCGGCGCCGCTTGATTTTTTTGACATGTGGCCTGCCGCGATCCCTTCCCACAGCCTCTTTCGGCCGTGGCGGGCCGTGGCCTGCCGCTCTGTTGGAACCTCGTACATCTATATGCAAGTAACACTCGAAAACATTCGCTGCGGTTACGATCACAGCTTTTGGACCTTCTTTACGATCCGGTTTTGATTGCCCTTATGCAGTTCGATGACGCAGAATCCATGCTCAGTTCTGGAATATGACCCTTTGCTGCTCAACCGTAAAGGATGCCTGCAACAATGCCTGGGTTCCCTGGACTGAACGTTATTTGATTGTAGGTCGAATCATTCACATTGCCGGCGTTTCCGAAGCCCTTCACTCGACCCCGGCGGCGTCGGTGGGATTTTGCCTGGTGCGGTTGCTTTGATAGGATGCGTGCGGTAAACCCGTTTTACGATTGGGACCTGGAATCACAGATTATTTGTCTTGCGCGGAATGAACTCGCCTCTTACGATTGAGCATCTTCCTTTCGGGATTCCCTGAAGGGATCTCTCACAAGCACCAAATTCAAGTTGTTTTCAGATTTACAGATTTTACTCCGGATCATCTTTGAAAATCGACAGAAACTGTGATTGCAGCTGTCCTGAAAACTGCTCCTAGGAAAGCCTGCCCTTGGGCGAACAGTCCCTCAATGCAAATGAGAAACTGTGTGCTTCATCGTACATCGGAACCACCGCCTTTCTATGAATATTGGTATCATGTTCCTCTCTTCTGTATCTATATTATAAGCAATTTGTTGGGGAATGTCAATATGATTTTTTCAAGATTGAAAAGAAAATATATACAACTTGTACACAATGAAAACCATTTGACATTTGCTTCCCAATGGATTATCATGTTATCAAACAGGGATGACAACCGGGCCTTCCGCCCGATTTTTGAGGGGGAATCCACCCCCGGAAAAGGAGAACGGTTTCTATGGCAAACGAAGAGTTCGGCGCCGATCTGATCACGCTGGTTGACGATGAGGGCCACGAGCATGAATTCGAGATCGTCGACACCCTCGAGCTCGGCGAGCAGCACTATGTGGCGCTGGTCGCGGACTGCGGCGAAGAGGACTGTGACTGCGAGGACGACGGCGAGCTGGTGATCCTCAAATCGGTCATGGAGGGCGAGGAGGAGTTCCTCGAGGCGATCGAGGACGAGGCCGAGTTCGATCAGGTCGCGGCGATCTTTATGGAGCGCCTGTCCGACAGCTTCGAGTTTACCGGCGGCGAGGACGGGGAAAACTAATGCCGTAACTCCCTGCCGTACCCGACAGTTCTGCCCTTTATACTCCAACAACTGTACTTTGGGAGTTCCTTTCCGCGTGCGGAGTGCAGACCTCCCCATCTCACGATGGGACGAAGGGAGCTGGAAACACGCGATCGGGCGTACCCACTCTTGTCTAACGACGGGGGTTTACAGCTGGCAGGACATCGATACGGCGGGGTTTTTACATGTAAAGAACGGGCGCCTTCCAGTTTTGGAAGACGCCCGTTTTTTTGTTTCCTCTAAAGCCCCAGCAGGTCGCGGACCGCCCGGGAGGCGAGCAGGAGTCCGGCCGCGGGCGGCACGAACGCGATGCTTCCCGGCGCGTGCCTTCCGTGCTCCCCGGGGCAGACGGCTTTGGCGGGCTCCTCGACCGAATAGAGCACCGTCTGGCGGGCCACGCCGCGCCGTTTCAGCTCCCGGCGCATCACCCGCGCGAGCCCGCAGCCGCAGCCGGCCGTGTCCGCGATGTCGCCGATGCGCAGCGCGCCGGGGTCGAGCCGGTTGCCGGTGCCCAGGCACATGTAGAGCGGGACCCCGCGCCGGGCGCAGGCCTCCGCGAGATGCAGCTTGGCGGTCACCGTGTCGATGCAGTCGAGCACGAAATCGGGTCTCCAGTCAAAGAGAAAGCCGCTGTTGTCCGGAAGGTAGAATTCGTACGCGGCGGTAAAATCCCCCGCTGGGCTGATTGACTTCAGGCGGCGCAGCTCGGCGTCCGCCTTGCGCATTCCGACCGCGTCGCGGGTCGCCACGAGCTGACGGTTGAGGTTCGTCTCGTCCACCGTGTCGTGGTCGACGAGCAGCAGGTGTCCGACCCCCGCGCGGCAGAGCGCCTCCGCCGCCGCCGAGCCGACGCCCCCGAGCCCGAGCACTGCTCCCCGCGCGCCCGCCAGGCGCGCGGTGTTCTCCTCCCCGATCAGCAGCGCGGTGCGCGCGAGCCAGTTTTCCATTGAAGCACTTCCTTTTTGTTTTTGCCGCTCATCGAGCGGCGGAGCTTGTCGATGGTCGACCGACGGCGGTCCTTAGGCATACCGCTCAGTGAGCGGCGTAGTTTGCCGGGTCCCGCCTTGGGGTGGTTTTAGATATTCCGCCCGGGGGACGGAGGGCCTGTCGGTAGTCGACCGACGGCGAGTTCCTTTCTTGCTTGCCTAAGAAAGGAACCAAAGAAGGGCACGAGGGGCTGCGCCCCTGCGACCCCCACGCCGCCTCCGGTTGGCCTTCGGCCAAAGTCGGCGGCG
>ENA-UOIV01002075-UOIV01002075.1-human-gut-metagenome-genome-assembly--contig:-C59-NODE-2075-length-14779-cov-14.185208_pt1 | contig 14779 bp, 12 predicted proteins | sample MGYA00242333_ERZ723880 | MGnify/ENA metagenome assembly ERZ723880 | reverse complement strand
GCGTTTTGTATTCACCGCTTCAGCGCCCGTCCGGGCCGGACGGCGCCGTGTGTCCGCAGTGGCAGCCGGAACGGCCCTTGCAGCCGGAGCAGCCGACGCACTCGCCGTTTTTGGCCTTGCGCACCGCGTACCGCACCGCGCAGAAGGCCGCCAGCAGGATCACGCCCAAAATCACCCAGGTAACCATAGAGGTCCTCGCTTTCCGCCGCGCCGGGGAGGTCCTCCGCCCTCCCGCGCGGCGGGAGAGGGCGGAGGCGTTTGCCGTCGTCAGGCGCCCGCGCCGACCGTCGCGGGCTTGCGCATCTTCCTATCGGGGTTGCAGCTGCGGAAGAGCAGGTAGAGCAGGGCGGCCACGCAGCAGAGCGCGAGCACCTGCCCGGCCCCGAACGGCACGCCGTAGAAGAACGCTCCGCCGAGCTGGTTGATGATGAAGGCCATGATGTATGCCATACCGGTCATGTAACCGATCGCAAACCAGGTCCATTTCGCGCTCATCATTTCCCTGCGGATCGCGCCGATCGCCGCGAAGCAGGGGGCGCAGGTCAGGTTGAAGACCATGAAGGCCAGGGCGCTCGCGCTCGTCGCGAAGAGGGTCGGCAGGGACGCCAGCAGCGCCGGGTCGTCCTCGCCCACCTCTCCGAGCCCGAACAGCACGCCGAAGGTGCCGACGACGTTCTCCTTCGCCACCAGTCCGGAGACGCTCGCCACGGCCGCCTGCCAGTTGCCGAAGCCCAGCGGGGCGAAGATCGGAGCGATCACGCCGCCGATCGCCGCGAGCATGCTCGCGTTCTCATCCTCCACCATGCCGAAGCCGCTGGCCGTAAAGCCGAAATTCTGGAGGAACCAGATCACGCCGCACGCCACGAAGATGACGGTGCCGGCCTTGATGATGAACGCCTTGCCGCGCTCCCACATGTGGATCAGCACGCCCTTCGGCGCCGGGAAGTGGTACTGCGGAAGCTCCATGACGAAGGGGGCGGGGTCGCCCGCGAACATCCTCGTCTTCTTGAGGATGACGCCCGAGAGGATGACCATGAAGATGCCGAAGAAGTAGGTCGCCGGGGCCATCCAGGTAATCTCCGGGAAGACCGCGCCCGCGATCAGCGCGATGATCGGCAGCTTCGCGCCGCAGGGGATGAAGGTGGTCGTCATGATCGTCATGCGGCGGTCCTTCTCGTTTTCGATCGTGCGGGTCGCCATGATCCCCGGCACGCCGCAGCCGGAGGAGATCAGCATCGGGATGAACGACTTGCCCGAAAGACCGAATTTGCGGAAGATCCGGTCCATGATGAAGGCCACGCGCGCCATATAGCCGCAGTCCTCGAGGATGGAGAGGAAGAAGAAGAGGATGAACATCTGCGGGACGAAGCCGAGCACCGCGCCCACGCCGCCGATGATGCCGTCGACCACGAGGCCGGTGAGCCATTCGGCGGCGCCGGCCGCCTCGAGCCAGCCGCCGGCGAGGGGCTGGACCGTCTCCGCGAAGAGGGTGTCGTTGGTCCAGTCGGTTACGATCGTGCCGAGCCAGGAGACGGACACATAGTAGACGACGAACATGACCGCCGCGAAGATCGGCAGGGCCAGCCAGCGGTTGGTGACCACCTTGTCGATTCTGTCCGAGGTGGTCATGCCGGCGTTCTTTTTCTGCACGCAGCTTTTCATCAGCCCGGAGATGTACTGGTACCGCTCGTTTGTGATGATGCTCTCGCTGTCGTCGTCGAACTGCTTCTCGCAGTCGGAGACGATCGTCTCGAGCTCCGCCTTGACGTCCGCGGGGAGCCGGAGCCGTTCAAGCACCCTCGCGTCCCGCTCGAACAGCTTGATGCTGTACCACCGGGCGTTCTCCGCCGGGACGAGGTCCGCGGCCAACTCCCGGATCCGCGCCAGCGCGTCCTCCACGGGCCCCGAAAAGGTGTGCTGTGGGCGGGTCATGATCCCCGCCCTCGCCATCTGCACCGCGCGGTCGGCCACCTCTTTCGAGCCGGCGCCCTTGACCGCCGAAGTCTCGATCACCTCGCAGCCGAGCGCCGCCGCCAGCTTGTGGGTGTCGATCCGGTCGCCGTTCTTTTTGACGATATCGATCATGTTCAGCGCGATGATCACCGGGATGCCCATCTCGGTCACCTGGGTGGTCAGGTAGAGGTTGCGCTCGATGTTCGAGGCGTCCACGAGGTTGATGACCACGTCGGGATGCTCGTTCATGATGTAGTCCCGTGTGACGACCTCCTCGAGCGTATAGGGAGAAAGCGAGTAGATGCCGGGAAGGTCGGTCACGATGACGTCCTGATGCCCCCGGAGCTTTCCCTCCTTCTTTTCGACCGTGACGCCCGGCCAGTTCCCCACGTACTGGCTCGAACCGGTCAGGTCGTTGAACATCGTTGTCTTGCCGCAGTTTGGATTGCCTGCGAGCGCAAGCTTGATTGCCATTTCCGTTTACCCCCTCTGCGGGATTCCCCGCTGACTGACGTTGCACATATTAGCGGAAGCTAACCCATCCGCCGAAAAAACGCGGCTCCGCCGCCGGTCCCGCCATCTATTCGACGAGGATGTTTTCCGCCTCGTTCCTGCGGATGGAGAGCTCGTATCCGCGGATGGTGATCTCCACCGGGTCGCCCAGCGGGGCCACCTTGCGCACATAGACGGGCGTGCCCTTGGTGATGCCCATGTCCATGATCCGCCGCTTGAGCGCGCCTTCGCCGCCCAGCTTGGCGACGGTCACCGTTTCACCGCATTTGACCTCTTTGAGTGTCTTCATACCGATCCTCCTCAAACCATGATTTTGCTTGCCATCGCCTTGCTCAGGGCGATCCGGGTGTCCTTCACATTGACGATCAGGTTGCCGCCCATCTCCGAAACGATCGTGACCTTCCCGCCCTCCACAAAGCCGAGGCTCTCCAGAAAGCGCCGGGTCTCTTCCTTCCCGTGGATCCCCCTGACGGTCGTTTTTTCGCCTGTCCGCGCCATCGTTAACGGCATCTCCACTGTTCTCCCCTCTCTAGGTATCGCTGTGCGGGCGGCGCCCGCCTGGCATATGGTTAGACATTGCTAACCTTTTACGGGCATAGTTTACCATTGCTAACCTATTTTGTCAATCCTTTGACGAAAAAATTTTCCCGCCTTGCGCGAAAAAAGGAACTGTGTTAGAATAAGCGCAGATGAGCGGAAACGAATTTGTGGAGTTCCCACGAATTTGTTTTCTGAGGCTAACAACAGCGAGGGAGATTACCATGCGTATTCAAGAGTCCGCGGAAAATTATCTGGAAGCGATCCTGGTGCTGAAAAAGGAGTCGGGCGCGGTCCGTTCGATCGACGTGGCGCGCCACATGAACTTCACCAAGCCGAGCGTGAGCCGCGCCATGAGCCTCTTCCGCGAGAACGGCTATATCACGATGGATAAAGAGGGCTGGATCGAGCTGACCGACGCGGGCCGCGAAATCGCCGAGCGCATCTACGAACGCCACAGCTGCCTGACCGACTGGCTGACCGCGCTGGGCGTCTCCCCCGAAACCGCCGCGGCGGACGCCTGCCGGATGGAGCACGACATCAGCGAGGAAACCTTCGATAAGCTCCGGGAGCATATCCGGCGGTACGCGGGGAAATGACCCGCCTTCCTCCGGCCGGGGACGGCGGGCGCCGCCTCCAGGTTTTTCATTTCAGGCCCTTGACAAACCGTCTTGCGGCGTGATAAGATAAGCGCAGGTTAGCGGTAGCTAATCGTCGGAACGCGGACGTTTCCGCCTTTTCTTTTCCCCTTCGGTTAGCTTTTACAAACCGAAGCCGGGCGGCGCATCCGGCCCGTGCGGCCTCCCGCTTTTTTGCCCGGGAAGCCGGTGTTCCCCATCCACAGCGCACAGCCGCGGCAGACCGCGGCTGTGCGCTTCCTCCTTTCCGGCCAAAGCATCTGCAAAGGAGTGGTATGCCATGCTCTCCCCCGCGTCTATCCGTTACCTGCTCGCGGTCTACGAGCTCTCCGACGGCGGCGCCGCCGTGCGGTCGGTCGATATCGCGAACGCCCTCAAGGTCAGCCGGGCCAGCGTCGTCAAGTGCCTCAAGCGGCTGGCCGGGGAGGGGATGATCCGCAAGGAGCACTACGGCGCCGTGCAGCTCACTCCCGAGGGCGTGCGGGAGTCCAACCGCATCTTCACCGAGTACACCCTGCTCTATGCGTTCTTTTTGCAGCGTCTGGGCGTGCCGCCCGGCTGCGCGCGGCGGGACGCCGTCTCGGCGCTCTGCGCCTTCACCGCGGAAAGCCGGGAGCAGCTGATCCGCCGTGTGCTCGAACCGTCCTTCGCGGAGGAGTCATAGCCGCATCGTATCATTCGGGACGGCGGGGCCGGCGCGGACGCGCCGGCCCCGTTTTCGCATCCGCCGGCGGCATAGGGAGCGTTGTCCGCCTCATAGGCTGTGATGAGGTGAAGCCTATGAAACCCGCCGTGTTTTTCGTCACCGAGACCTTCCGCTCCGCGTCCGAAAAGGCCCGGACGGACGCCCTCCAAGAAGCGGTCGACCAGTATCTTGCCCGCGCCCTGCGCCGCGGGGAATCGCCCGCGCCGCCCGCCGGGCGGGAGGACGCGGGAGGCGCGGAGACATGACCTGCGCGATCTACTGCCGGCTCAGCCGGGAGGACGCGGAAAAGATCCGGGAGAGCGAGAGCATCCAGAACCAGAAGGCGATGCTGGCCGACTACGCCGCCAGCCAGGGCTGGGAGGTCGGCGCGGTCTACTGCGACGAGGACTATTCGGGCGCCGACCGGGACCGCCCCGGCTGGAACGCCATGCTCGCCGCAGCAGAGCGCCGGGAGTTCCAGATCGTCCTCTGCAAGACGCAGTCCCGTTTCACGCGCGACATGGAGCTCGTGGAAAAATACCTCCACGGGCTGTTCCCGCTGTGGGGCATCCGGTTCGTGGCGGTGGTGGACCACGTCGACACCGACCTCAAGGGCAACAAAAAGGCCCGCCAGATCAACGGGCTCATCAACGAGTGGTATCTCGAGGACCTGTCGGAGAACATCCGCGCGGTGTTCGCGCAAAAGCGCAGCGCGGGCAAATACATCGGCAGCATCCCCGCCTACGGCTACCGGAAGGACCCCGCCGACCACAACCATCTCGTGGTCGAACCGGAGGCGGCGGAGGTGGTCCGGAGCATCTTCTCCCTCTGCCTGGAGGGGTTCGGCAAGCAGAAGATCGCCGCCCTGCTCAACGAACGGGGGATTCCCAGCCCCTCCGCCTACAAGCGCGCCCGCGGCTGGACCCGCGGCGAAGCCGGCGCCGACGGCTGGAACCGCACAACGGTGGGGCGGATTCTGCGCAGCGAGCTCTACACCGGCACGATGGTGCAGGGAACCAAGCGCCGGGTGAGCTACAAATCCAAGGCGTGCGCCGGGGTCCCGAAGGAGGCGTGGTGCCGCGTGGAGGGGACCCACGAGGCCATTGTCGACCGGGCGTCCTTCGACGCGGCGCAGGCGCTGCTTGACCGCCGCACCCGTTCCGGCGGGACGGGCGAGCCCCACCCGCTTGCCGGCATCGCGCGGTGCGCCGATTGCGGCGGGCCGCTCGTCAAGGTGTCGCAGCTCTACAAGGGGGTGCGGCGCTCCTACCTGCAATGCGGGCGCTACGCCTCCTCGCGGCCGCATCCGAACTGCACCCGCCATTCCGTCCGCCTCGACGCGCTGACCGGCGTCGTGGAGGAACGCGTCCGCGCGCTGGTGCGCACCCGCTACCGGCTTCCCAGCCCCGAACGGCTGCTGCCCCCCGGCGAAGCGGAAGCCCGCCTCCGCCGGGAGCGGGCGGAGGCGCTGGAATTGCAAAACCAGATCGCCCGGCGTTCGAGGGCGCTCGAAACCCTCTGCCTCGACCGGGCGGACGGCCTCATCGGGCGGGAGGAGTTCGCCGGGATGAGCGCGCGCTTCCGGGAGGAGCGGCAGGCGCTCCAGGACCGGCTGGACGCGCTGGAGGCCCGGATGCGGGAGGCTCCCCCGGAGCCGCCCGGCCTTCTGGCAAAGCGCGCGGAAGCGCTGCTGAGGCTCGATCCCATGCCGCGCGAGCTGCTCGTCCTGCTGGTCGACACCGTCACGGTCGGCGAACGGCGGCCGGACGGCACGCAGGAGGTTTCGATCCGCTGGCTGCTCTGAGCATTCCACCAGACCCGTTGGAGCGTTGGATCTGGCTCCACGGCTTTTTCCGTCAACTCCCGGCCGCTGTTCTCCCATGCGCGTGCGGCTTCCAGCCCCACCCGAAACGAAAGGCGCGCGGTATTCGATTCCGCGACACCCGCCCATGTGATCGAACCCAAATATCCGGGCGCGTTCGAGCAGGTCGTCGACCTGTCCTCCTGCTGGGACGAGCACGCGCTCTTCGAGTCGCGCGAGGCGATCATGGCGCTGGCGGCAAAGATCAGCCGCTGCCACGAGCACTGCTGCCGCTTCCTCGGCGCGGCGGGAAGCCTGCTCTCCGACACCTACCGCATCGCGCTCGAGGGCACCTCGGTCAGCAAGGTGGTCAAGGCGGCCCGGCGCATCGCGCTCAGCGAGTTCAAAGGCGGACCCGGGGGCCAGGGCCGCGAATCGGTACGCTTCCTCTCCTGCGTCACCAACAAGGGCCCCGTCCTCTTCGACGGCACCGCCAAGGCGCTCTGCGACCGCATCTACCTCGTCGACGACGTCTATGGCGCCGCCTCCCGCCTCTTCCTCTCCGCCCTGCGCAGCCAGGCGCTCGAGGCCGGCTGGGACGTCATCACCTGTTACTGCCCCCTCTCCCCGTTTGAGAAGATCGAGCACCTCTTCATCCCCGCCCTCCGGCTCGGCTTCATGACCGCCAACGACAACCACCTGCCCGACGTCGAACCCTATAAGATCGTGCGGTCCAGGCGGTTCACCGACGCCGAACAGATCCGCGCCCACAGAAAACGCATCACCTTCAACAGAAAGGCCTCCGCGCAGATGCTCGAGCAGGCCGCCCGCCTGCTGGCCGAGGCCAAGGCCCTGCACGACCAGCTCGAGGGCTACTATACGGGCGCCATGGATTTCGCGGCGGTCGACGCCGTGGGCGAACGCACGCTGCAAAAATACGAGCATATCTTCCAGAGCTACGGACTCTGACGCAGGTCGTCTCCTGTCGCGGATGAGGGCCGCCGGCAAGCTGCCGGCGGCCCTTTGATCATGCTGATAAAAAACCGGACCGGCGGCAGCCGATCCGGTTTTTCTTGCAGTTCTATCGGGATCACGCGCGCTCCTTCCGCTCCGCGATGGCAAACTGGTCACGCCCCGCTTTCTTCGCGTCGTAGAGCGCCTCGTCCGCCGCCTGGTAGAGCGCGGCGTAGTTGTCCCCCGCGCGGGAAAGCGCCGCGCCCACGCTGATCGTGATCCGGCCGCCCTCCGCCAGCGGCAGGTCGCGCGCCCGGGAGCAGAGCGCGGCGCATTTGTTGAAGAGGAATTCGCGGTTTTTGATCCGCGGCAGATAGACGAGGAATTCGTCCCCGCCCGGGCGCCCGACGATGTCGTCCGCACGGAAGCTCGAGCGCAGCAGCCCGGCTATCTGCCCGAGCGCCTCATCCCCCTGCATGTGCCCGTAGGTGTCGTTGATCTGCTTGAAGTAGTCGATGTCGATGAGCAGCAGTGCCCCCCTCTCCCCCTCCCGCATACGGGAAAGGCTCGCGCGCACGTGGGTCTGGCACGCCTCGGAATTGAAGACGTGGGTCAGGCTGTCGAGCTGGGCCCGCTCCATCAACTGGTCCTTCTCCTGCCGCTCCTCGTCGATCACATTGATCCTTCCGAGGGCGTAGGCGGGCTCGTCGCCGTCGTAGACCGTCTCCAGCGCGATGCGCAGCCAGTGGGACATGCCGTCGATGCACTCGGTGTAGAGCTCGTGGACGCCGTCCTCCCGCGAGCGGACCACCTTGAGGAAGGCCTCCCGCCGCTGTGCCTCCCGCTCGGTTTCGGGGCGCACGGAGTAATCGTAACGGAGGAGATCGGGCTCGCTGCCGCCCTTGGAGGGGTCGGAGACAAACATCGTGTTGTTGCGGTAGCTGTATTCAAAGAAGTATTCGTTCACCAGCGCGTAGACGCGGAAATGCTTTTTCAGCTCCAGAGCCGCCTCCCGGCTGGCCCGGACACGCCGCCGCAGGGAAAGCAGCAGAACCGCGATGACCGCCAGCGAGACGACGACGATGGCCGCCACCGATTCCACCGGGTTGGCCATCAGGACCGCCCGGAAGGAAAAGGGTTGCTTTTGGAGGGTGTTCTGGTTGATGACCCCCTGGATCTCCGCAGTGGACAGCGTCATGATCGCCTTGTTGAGGATCGAAAGCAGCTCCTGCGGCGCGGGTTTGACCACCCCGTAGCAGAGCCGGCGCGGCTCGTAGGTCTGGGGGATCAGCTTGAGGTCGCGGAACTGCGGCTGGTTGATGAAATACTGCGCCATATAGGCGTCCACATAGGTGTAGTCCGCCTCGCCGGATTCCACCGCGCGGATGCAGTCGGCCACCTTGGCGTAGCGCACGACCTGACCGACCGTCTCCCCGCGGTAAGGGCTCGTGGTCGTCAGGGCCAGCCGCTTGCCCTTGATCGTCTCCTCGCTGCTCCCCTCCTTCATCATCAGCAGGTATTGGGAGGAGATGTAGGGACGCGTCATCGAAAGGTGCCGCTCCCGCGCGAGGTCGTAGTCGTAGGGGATGCCCGCCGCGAGGTCGATCCCGCCCTGCTCGGCAAGGCTGTAGAGCTCCTCGGGGGAATCGACGGGTACCAGTTCGAACGCAAGGCCCGTTTTATCCGAGATCAGCCTCAGCAGGTCGGCCGAGATGCCGTCGAGCTCCCCCGTCCGTTCATCCAGGTACTGCAGCGGCGGCTGCTCGGTCAGCACCCCCACCCGCAGGGCCCCCGCCCCGTCGATGTACGCCGCCTCCGCGTCGGTCAGCCGGAGGTCCTCGCCTGTGGTGGTAAAGTACTTCTCGTAAAGCCGGTTGGAAAAGGTGGGGTCGGTCTGCTCAATGCTCATGATGGCGGAGTTGAGCTCCTCCATCATCTCCGCGTTTTTCCCCTTGGTGGTGATGAAATAGAACGGCTTGGGGGCAAACCGCGCGACGGCGCGCGACCCTTCGACATAATTCAGGCTCGTGTTGAGCAGCGCGTCCGCGCTGCCCTCCCGGACCGCCTCGAGCTGCTCCTCGATGGTGTCGCGGTAGACGTACACGGGCGTGATCAGGTTCATCGCGCAGTAGTCCTCAAGCTCCCGCTGCATCCGGCCGCCCTGGGACGCCTCCGCCACCGCTACCCGGATGGTCTGCTGCACCTGGGAATTGATGACGACCTCCTGCACGTCGTCATAGGGCACCTGGAGCACCGTTTCGACCACGCCGTAGTTATGGCTGGCGTAGTCGAACATCTCCCCCATCTGCTCGGTGTAGAGCATCGCGCCCATCAGGTCGATCTCGCCCTCCTGCAGCATCCCCATCAGGGCGGACAGGCTGTCGTCCATCGTGCCCGGCACCTGCACGAACTCATAGTCCCAGCCGGTATACTGCGCGATTTCCTCCAGATATTCATAGGTATAGCCGCTGTAATTCCCAAACTCGTCAAAGTCGGTCAGCCCGGCCTGGACGGGATAGGCGACCCGCACGACGCGGTCTTCCTGCCCGGCGGCCGCGGCAGGAAGCGACCAGCCGCCGGCGAGCAGCGCCGCGGCCAGCAGGAGGCCGATCCATTTTTTCAGCATACGATCACTCGATTCCGTTTTTCGGGCTCGCTCCCCGGTCGCAGAACAAACCGCTTTTTTGGCGGCAAAGATTATATATGACCTATTATACCGGATTTCCGGCACCGGGGCAAGGAATCCTGAAGAATAAACGGTTTTTTGCCTATTTTGCCAGAAAAAGGCCTCTAAAATTTCCTCTTTTGACGGGAGCGTGCAGGCCTGAAAAATTCCGGAGAACTTCGCGGGAAGTTTTTCATCATTCACACCGTATTCACAGATTTTTGCCCTGTCCAACACATTCCCGACATATGATGAGGCGGTAAAAGCCGGAAAGAACGGCTGACTCTGTCAAATCAGCGCCGGCCCCGGCCGGAGATAGGAGTGGGAAGCATGAAACATTTCCTGAACAAAAAGAATGTCGCGTCGGCCGCCATCGTCATCGCGCTGGGCGCGGTCGCGGTCTCCACCGTCGTGCTGGCCGCGGGCGGGGGCCCCGGCGGCGGGGGCGGCCCGGGCGGCATGGGGGGCAACCTCGGCGAAATCGAGATGAGCGAGAGCGTCATCAGCGTCAAGCTCGCCGCCCCCGCCATCGGGAGCCTCACCCGCAGCACCGAATTCATCGGCAGGATCGAGCCGGGCGAAAGCGTCAACGTCTACCCCGAGGTCGCCGGCAAGGTGACGGCGGTGCACTTTACGGCGGGCGACACCGTCAAGGCGGGCGACCTGCTCTTCGAGATGGACGACAGCGACGCGCAGCTCGACTATGAGATCGCGCAGGCGAGCTACGACTCCAAGGTCATCTCCGCCGACACCACCCTCGGCAGCAGCTACGAATCCAACCTGCTCTCGCTGGAATCCAGCCTCAAGAGCGCCCAGCAGTCGCTGAACAACGCGCGCATCGAGCTGCGCGACTACAACGACGACAGCGAGGACTCCCTCATCTCCGCGCAGAAGGCGATGGACAAGGCGGAGACCGCGATGCGCGCGGCCGAGGCGGAGCTCGACGCCTACGCGGAGGCGAACCCCGGCGACAAGTCGAGCGAAGCCTATAAGGACCTCGTGTCGGCGGTCTCCAAGGCGGAAAGCGCCTACAGTGTGGCGCGCAGCACCGTCAACGACCTGGAGAACGACGACGACAGCACCCTGCGCAGCCTGCGCAACAGCTACAAGAACGCGCAGACCAACTACGAGACCGCGCTCGAAAAATACAACCTCGCGAAGGGCTCCTCCCTCGAGGACACCAAGGCGAGCGTCGACAACTCCCTCAAATCCGCCCAGCTCTCCCTCGAGCAGAGCGCCAAGAAGCTGGAGAAGTACAAGGTCTATTCCCCCATCGACGGGGTGATCGAGGCGAGCTCGGTGAACGAGCATGAGAATGCGTCGACCCAGACCGCGGCCTTCACGATCTCCAACAAGAACCAGATGTCGGTCACCTTCAACGCCACGGCGGACGCGGCGACCGCGCTTTCGATCGGCGACGAGGTTACCGTCCAGAAGAGCGGGAACGACTATACCGCCATCATCACCTCGATCGACTCCAAGGCGGACGAAGGCACCGGCCTCTTCCCCGTCGAAGCCCAGATCCAGGACGACGGCGGCGCGCTGCTCTCGGGCGTGACCGTCAAGGTCTCCGCCGCCACCCAGAGGGCGGAGAACGCCCTGCTCGTCCCGATCGACAGCGTCTACTACGAGGATGGGCAGGCATACGTCTTTACATACGCGGACGGCGAGGCCCACCGCACCGACTTTGAAACGGGCATGTCCAACAGCGAGACGGTCGTCGCCCTCTCCGGCCTCGACGAAAACAGCCGGATCATCACCACCTGGCACCCCGACCTCAAGGACGGCGCCAAGGTGCAGCTTGCCGAGGGGCAGGCCGACCCCGAAATGGGCGCCGCCCCCGCGGAAGCCGCCGGTGAAGACGCGGCGGAAGCCGCCGAACAGGAATCCGCCGCAGGGACGGCCGTACAGGAGGATTAACCGCTGATGACACTTCCAAAATTAGCCGTCAAACGGCCGGTATCGGTGCTCATGTGCGTGCTCTGCCTGTTGGTCTTCGGCGTCTCCTCGATCTTCGGCATGGAGATGGAATCCACGCCCGAAATGTCGATGCCCGTCTTCATGGTGATGACCCGCTATTCGGGCGCCTCCCCCGAGGAGGTCGACTCCCTCGTCACCGACGTGATCGAATCGGCCCTCTCGAAGATCAGCGACGTGGAGAGCATGACCTCGCGCTCGTCGGAGGGCTCCTCCATGACCACGCTGGAGTTCGACTACAACACCGACATGGACGAAAAGTACGACGAGATCAACGAGGCGCTCCAGCGGGTGCGCCTGCCCGACTCGGCGGACGACCCGACCATCATGGAGATGAGCATGGACTCCTCCTCCGTCATGGACCTGTCGATCACCACCCCCGCGACCGGGGACAACATCTACTCCTACATCGAGGACACCGTCGTGCCCGAGATCGAGCGGATCTCCGGCGTGTCGGAGGTCAGTATGCGCGGCGGCACCCGCGAATACATCCAGGTGGAGCTCCGGGAGGAGGAGATGGAGCAGTATGGCCTTTCGATGGCCGACATCTCCAGCGCCATCTCCTCCGCCGACTTCACCACCACCGTGGGCGACATCAACCGCGGCGAAATCTCCCTCTCCCTTCAGGGCGGCATGAACTACGACACCTATGAGAGCCTCGAAACGATCCCCATCTCCCTCTCATCGGGCGACATCATCCACGTCTCCGACGTGGCCAACGTCACGATGGCGGAGGAATCGGTGTCCTCCATCAGCCGCTACAACGGCATGGACAATATCAGCATCTCCGTCTCCAAGAACCAGTCGGCCAACACGATCGACGTGTGCGACAAGGTCGTCGACGTCGTCAACGAGCTGAACGGCCAGGGCCTGGGCCTTGCCATCACCGTCACGAGCAACTCGGGCGAAACGATCTACCAGAACATCATGAACGTCGTCCAGTCGCTCATCCTCGGCCTCGTGCTCGCGATGTTCGTGCTCGTCGCCTTCCTCGGCGACTGGCGCGCCGCGCTCATCGTCGCCGTCTCGATGCCGCTCTCCGTCTTCGCGGCGCTCGTGCTCATGTCCTGTTTCGGCATGACCCTCAACATCATGTCCCTCGGCGGCCTCGTCGTGGGCATCGGCATGATGGTCGACAACTCGATCGTCGTGCTCGACTCCTGCTTCAAGGAGCGGGACGGCATCAAGAGCTTTGAGCAGTCGGCCATCGAGGGCGCGAACCTCGTCAATTCCGCGGTCATCGCCTCCACCGTCACGACGATCGTCGTCTTTCTGCCGATCAGCCTGATGAACGGCATGTCCGGCCAGCTCTTCAAGGAGGTCGGCTTCACGATCGTCTTCTCGATGACCGCCTCCCTCATTTCGGCGCTTACCATGGTGCCGCTCCTCTTCGTCAAGCTGAAACCCATCGAAAAGGAGCACTCGTTCGTCAACACCCAGCTCCACCGGCTCGAACGGCTCTATAAGAAGCTGCTCGGCCACGCGCTCGACCACAAGGTCATCGTTGTGGCCGTCGCGGTCATCCTGCTCGCCTCCACCGGCGTCATGTTCACCCAGATCGACATGGAGCTGATGCCGATGAGCGACGAGGGCTCGATCAGTATTTCCGTCACCACCAAGACCGGCCTCGACATCGACGCCACCGACGTAATCATGACCGAGGTCGAGTCGATCGTCGCCGCTCAGGAGGATGTGGAAAGCTATTCGATGCGGGGCAACGGCGGATCCGCCAGCCTCACCGTCTATCTGAAGGACGACCGCAGCCTCTCCACCGACGACTTCATCACCCTCATGCGCGAGCAGACCTCCGACATCGACAACGCTTCGGTCGAGGTCGAGGAGCAGAGCTCAATGTCCTTCGGCAGCCGCGGGGTGCAGGTGAACCTGTCGGGTTCCAACCTGGACACCCTGCGCGACGTCGCGGACGAGATTAAGGCGGTCGTCGCCGCGATGGACGGGATCGATTCCGCCTCCACCAGCCTTTCCAACGGCAGCCCGCGCGCCGAAATCATCGTCGATCCGGTGCAGGCCGCCGCCATTGGCACGACCCCCTCCGCCATCCTCTCCACCGCGAAAAACATGATCTCCGGCATCGACGCCGGGGAGCTCCAGACGAGCGACCAGGAGTATTCGATCACCGTCATGTACCCCGAGGACCGCTTCAAGGATGTGAGCGACCTCTCCGGCCTCATGATCTCCACCCGCTCGGGCGGACAGGTGCCCATCACCGACGTGGCCGAGGTGGTCTACAACAACGCCCCCTCCCAGATCCAGCGTGAGGACGGCGAATACCAGGTGTCCGTCACCGGACAGCCCTCGGCGGGCGCCTCCTCCACCCAGCTTTCCAACCAGATCATGACCCGCGTGCAGCAGATGGATCTGCCCGACGGCGTGACCATCGAGGCGGGCGGCAACATGCAGACGATGAACGAGGAGTTCGGCAAAATCTATAACGCGCTTGCCATCGCGGTCTTCCTCGTCTTCGTGGTCATGGCCATGCAGTTCGAGTCGATGCGCTTCTCCCTCGTGGTCATGCTCTCGGTGCCCTTCTCGCTGACCGGCGCATTTCTGGCGCTACTCCTCACCGGCATGACCATCTCGATGACCAGCCTCATCGGCCTCATCATGCTCGTCGGCATCGTCGTCAACAACGCGATCGTGCTCATCGACTACACCAACATCCTGCGGCGCGATCAGGGGCTGGGCGCGCGGGACGCCCTGATCTTCGCGGCTCCCACCCGCCTGCGCCCCATCCTGATGTCCACGCTGACCACCGTGCTCGGCCTCGTGCCGACCGCGGTCGGCATCGGTGGCAACGTCGAGATGATGCAGTCGATGTCGGTCGTCGTCATCGGCGGGCTCACCTTCTCGACCCTGATCACCCTCGTCCTGATCCCGACCGTCTACCTGCTGGCGGACGGCGAGGACCGCCGCAAAAAGGGCCGCCGGACGGGCAGGAAATCCCTCTTCCGCCGGAACCTCCGGGAGCAGCCCCAGGTTTCAGGCGACCCGGTCCCCGAAGAATTCCTTTGACCGGCAATTCCCCTCCTGTGGAA
>ENA-UOIV01002046-UOIV01002046.1-human-gut-metagenome-genome-assembly--contig:-C59-NODE-2046-length-14987-cov-25.977431_pt1 | contig 14987 bp, 17 predicted proteins | sample MGYA00242333_ERZ723880 | MGnify/ENA metagenome assembly ERZ723880 | reverse complement strand
GCCGCTGCAAGCCGGAGCGGCTCCGGACGGTCATCCGCATACCGGTGAGGAGGGCGTGAGATGAAGGGTTTTTCCCGGAAAGAGCCGATGTTCTCGCTCTGCGGGCTCAACTGCGCGCTCTGCGCAATGCATGTCGGCGGATACTGCCCCGGCTGCGGGGGCGGGGAGGGAAACCAGAGCTGCGCCATTGCGCGCTGCTCGCTCGGGCGCGGCGTTGAGTTCTGCGCCGACTGCGCGGAGTACCCCTGCGCCCGCTACGAGGGCTTTGACGACGCGGACTCCTTCGTCCCTCACAGCCGCCGGAGGGCCGACCTCGAGCGCGCGCGGGAGCTTGGGCTGGAGGCGTACATGTCGGAGCTGCGCGAGAAGGCGGAGCTGCTCTCCGAGCTGCTTGCGGGCTACAACGACGGTCGGCGCAAGAGCCTGTTCTGCACCGCAGCGTATCTTCTCCCGCTCCCCGACCTGCGCGAGGCGCTGCAAGCCCTCCGTGCCCTCCCCGAGCAGCCGATAAAAGGGCGCGCCGCCTCCGCCGCCTCTCTGATCAATGCCGCGGCAGAGAAACGCGGCATCTCGCTGAAGCTGGTAAAAAAGCCTAAAAGCCGGATATCTTGACAAATTTGGCGACTAATCTTACTATAAAGTTTGTGATTTGTGAAACACTATGTCGGGAGGCTTGCAGATGAAGACTGGCGCGGTGATATTGGCGGCCGGGGCTCCGGGAGAGATAAAGGAGGGCAAGCCGATGATGTGCGTGGGGCAAAAGCCTATGATACGGCACATCGTGGACACCCTCACGGAGCTGAAGCTCTCGCCCGTCGTGGTCGTCACCGGTTACCGCTCCGACATAATCGAGCGCTGCCTGGCCTCCACGGGCGCGGTGATAGTCCGCAACCGGAGATACGCGAGCACGGACATGTTCTGCTCGCTCAAACTCGGCATCGCGGCCCTTGCGGAGAGCTGCGACAGAGCCTTTGTGTTCCCGGCGGACCTGCCGCTGGTGAGGCCGGAGACGCTCAGGCAGCTCATGGCCTGCTCGGCGCCGCTGGTGAAACCCGGCTTTGAGGGGCGCGAGGGCCACCCAATCCTCATCTCGCGGGAGCTCTTCGGCGCGATAGAGCAGTACTCCGGCGAGGGCGGGCTGCGCGAGCTGCTCGGCGGCTTGGACGCTGATGTGCGCGTGGTGCCGGTGGAGGATCGGGGCGTGCTGCTGGACGTGAACAGCTACGAGGAATACGAGCAGGTCCTGGCCATGGAGGCCCAGCGTTGCGGCCGCGGCAAGCTGCACGCCGAGTGCGACATACTGCTCTCGGTGGACGACGTCATAATGAACCGGGAGACCATGCGGCTCCTGGAGATGGTGCAGTACACCGGCTCCCTGCAGCTGGCCAGCGAGCTCATGAACGTCCCTTACACCCGCAGCTGGCGGCAGATAAAGAACATGGAGCGCCAGCTCGGCGTGCCCATAGTCCGGAGCGCCGCGGGCGGCGCCAGAGGCGGCGGGTCGCTGCTGACGGAGCAGGGAACGGCCCTCCTCGAGGCCTATCAAAATATGAGCAAAGAGTGCGCAAAACTGTCAAATTGGCTGTTTCAAGAGTACTTTTCAGATGATTTTGTAGAAAAACTACAAAACGAGCGCTGAAAATTTTCTTTAATTTCGTGAACGAAAGAGCACTGTTCATTTTTGAACAGTGCTCTTTTTTCGGCTGAATTGCGCAGACTTATTAATCAGAACAATGCAGCACTAAAGAGGGACCAAATAAACGTTAATTAATTGGCTATCAATCGGATTTTGCCCCAAAAACCGCCCGTGTGAGCGGTGGGGGTTAAAGAAGATTATTCTTATAATCTTATTAATCACTATGTAAAAACCTGCTATTTTTCCGAAATGAATCAAAAAACGCCCGTTTTGGCCAAACGATAAATAAGCAAATCTTCTTATTGATTGACATTTGATTCACAATTTGCTACTCTATGCTCGACGTCGAAACAGGGGCTCCTGTAAGTTCAACTCGGATGCGCCTCAGGGCACATCCCGGACAAACAGAGAGGAGGGAACCGGACGGAATGGAAAGGGACAACAAGATACATTGGCTGACGGCGTTGAAGCTGGGCGGTGCGTTCATGGCGACGTGCATAGGCTCCGGCTTTGCGACGGGCTCGGAGTGCCTTTCGTTTTTCGTCACCTACGGCATAGGCGGGGCGCTGGGCGCTCTGGCCGTGTCCTTCGTCGTGTACTTTCTCTTCGCAAGGGAGCTCTTCAACAAGGGACAGGAACTTGAGCCGGAGCAGTGCACGTCGCTGTTCACCTACTATTTCGGCAAGGCCGTGGGGTCGCTGCTGGACTGGTTTTCTGCGATACTCGTGGGCGGCTGCTACCTGGTGATGCTCTCGGGAGCGGGGACGACGATAAATCAATACCTCGGCTGGCCGGTGGTGGCGGGCTCGGCGCTGATGGCGCTCGCGGCGGTGGTCACGGTCTGGTTCGGGCTGAGGAAGCTCACGAACATCATAGGCGTCATCGGCCCGTTCATGGCGCTCTTCACACTGATCATCGGCATCTCGGCGCTCGGCAGGGCGGATTTCAGCAGCACGGCGGCAAACCTTGAGACGCTGCATCTGGCCAAGGCCGCGCCCAACTGGTGGATAGCCGGGATACTCTACCCCTGCTTCTGCATGCTGACGCTCACGCCCTGCCTCCCGTCCATGGGAGCCACGGCGCCCAACAAAAAGACCACGACCGGCGCGGCGCTCTTCGGAGTCATCGCCTTCCACCTGGCGCTGGCGGTCGTCATCCTCGCGATACTCGGCAATCTGGACATCATAGGCACGGCGCAGGTGCCGAACCTCGTGCTCTCGGGGCTGATGGGCAAGTTCGTGCAGACGCTGTTCGTCATCATGATAATCCTCGCCATCTACTCCACGGCCTGCCCGATGATCTGGGGCTTCTGCGGCAAGATCGAGCGCGACGAGAAGTCCGTCAAGTACAGGGTCTGCATCCTGGCCCTGACGGTCGTGGGCATGACCTGCTCCTACCTGTTCCCGCTGGGGACGCTGATAAACTTCATCTACAGCATCTCGGGATACGTCGGCGCCGTGGCCTCGGTGGGCATGGTGATAAGCAACATCCTGAGAAAGCGCAATGCAAAAAAGAGGACTTCGTGATTTTGCCCTTAGGAAGTTAAATTTGAAAGAAAGTGGGGATCAGATTTGAAAAGCAGCAAAATTGACGTAAAGAGAGCCGTCATCCTAGGAGGAGCCTTCATGGCGACGTGCATAGGCTCAGGCTTTGCCACCGGCTCCGAATTCCTTTCGTTCTTCGTGGCGCACGGCATAGGCGGCGCCATAGGGGCCATAGCCATCTCGCTCATCATATACTTCCTCTTCACCAAGGAGCTCTTCAACAAGGGCCAGGACCTGCCCGCCGAATACCACAACAACATCCTGGCCTACTACTTCGGCAAATTCGGCGGCGAGATATTCGACTGGTTCTCCGCCATACTCGTCGGCGGCTGCTATCTCATCATGCTCAATGGCGCGGGCACCACGCTCAACCAGTACCTCGACTGGGACCCCCTGGTGGGCGCCGCGCTCATGGCCCTCGCGGCTATAATCACGGTCTGGTTCGGCCTGAGGAAGCTGACGGACATCATCGGCAGCATAGGCCCCGTCATCGCGGCCTTCTCCGTCATCATCGGCGTCGTGGCGCTCTTCCGCGCGGACTTCAGCAACGTTGACGCGACGCTCCAGACCATGAACCTCAGCAAGGCCGCGCCCAACTGGTGGCTCTGCGGCATCGCCTACCCCTGCTTCGCCATGATGACGCTCACGCCGGCCCTGCCCTCCATGGGCGCCACCGCCAACAACCGCAAGACCACCACCGCCGCCGCCGTCTTCGGCGTGCTGATGTTCCACCTCGCCATCGCGGTCATCGTCTTTGCCATCTTCGGCAACCTCGACATAGTAGGCGCGGCCCAGGTCCCCAACCTGGCGCTCTCCGGCCTGCTCGGACCCGTGGCTCAGGGCATCTTCGTCGTCATGATAATCCTCGCCATCTACACCACCGCCTGCCCTATGATGTGGGGCTTCTGCCGCAAGATCACTACCGACGAGAAGTCGCTCAAATACCGTGTCTGCATAATAGCGCTCACCGTGCTCGGCATGATCGCCACGCACTACTTCCGTCTGGGTGATCTCATAAACTTCATTTACAGCATGTCCGGCTATGTCGGAGCCATCGTCCTCGTGGGCATGTTCGTGAGCAACATGATCCGCAAGAAGAAGGCCGCGGCCGCCAAGAGCGACGCCGGACGCTGAGCGGCAGATAGGCAAAGCAATAGTTCAAGCAAAAGCATCTATGTAGTGGACACCAATACGATAGGCGTGCCCACCAGGGTAAACATCGGCGGCATGCCCATGGCCATAACAGGCAGTGTCATCGGCGCCCTCGCCGCTTTCTACATCGTCAGGAAAATCAAGGCCAAGGCCCAGGCCTGAGACTAAATCACGCCCCGCGGACCCGAAAGGGCCCGCGGGGGACTGCCGACACAGCTTTCTTTGACATCTCTTGGGGAAAGACTGTGAATAATTTTCAGTTATTTATAGCGAAAACTGATATTTAATCCACAATTAATAAGATATAACTAATCAATCCTCGGGAAAGGCAGGGAAAAACCATGGAAAACGCAAAGGAAAGCAAGACCCAGGTCGACTACAACAAGCGCATAACAGACGACTATGAGTGCACAAAGGACTGCAGGGACTGTCCCTTTCCCGGAGCGAAGTGCTATCCAACCAAGTATGACCGCTACAACACCGGTCTGCTAATACACAAACAGTGAGGAAGTTAATATGGAATCCAAGATTTTGAACGATTTTTGCTTCCATAAGCCCAAGACCCTGGACGAGGCGCTCGTGCTCATCGACAAGTACCAGGAAAACGGGCTGCTCATGGAAGGCGGCTCCGAGGTCATCCCGAACATGAAGTCCCTGGTAGTGACGCCGGACCACATCATCTCTCTCAAGCACATCCCCGAGTTCTTCTATCTGCGCTACACGCCGGGCGAGGGCCTGCACATCGGGCCCAGCACTACGCTGACCAAGATAGAGTACGACCCCGACGTCCAGAGGGTCTATCCCTCGCTATATCAGGGCATACACGGCATGTCGAACACGGCCATACACAACATCAGCACCGTGACGGGCAACCTCTGCTACGCGGTGCCCTCCGCGGACACGGCGGCCCCGCTGCTGACGCTGGAGGCAGTGCTCTCCGTCAAGTCCGTGGACGGCGAGCGCAAGGTGCCCATCGGCGAGCTCTTCGCCGGCGTGCGCCGCACCACGCTCAAGAAGAACGAGATAGTCACCGACATCTTCGTCCCGGAGCCGGACCCGAAGGCGGTCATGGCCTATTACAAGAACCCCTGCCGCAAGGCGCTGGACCTCGCGATAGCGGGCGTCGCCACCTACGTTGTCATGGACGGGGACGTCTGCCGCGACGCACGCATAGCGATGAGCGCCGTGGCCGTGGTGCCCAAGCGCGCCTTTGAGGCCGAGGCCATGCTCAAGGGCCAGGTGCTCACCGATGAGCTCATAAACGCCGCCGCCGAGCACGCCGCGCTGCACGAGTGCTCGCCCATCAGCGACATCCGTGCCTCCGCCGACTACCGCAGGGAGCTCGTGCGTCTCTCCGTGCGCGACGGGGTCATGCTCGCACTAAAGAAGTAAGGAGAACAAGCCATGACTGAGATCGTAACACTGCATGTAAACGGCACGGACTACACCCTGGCCCTGGACACCAGGACCACGCTGCTGGACGCGCTGCGCGACCATCTGGGCCTCAAGGGCGTCAAGAAGGGCTGCGACGAGGGCGAGTGCGGCGCCTGCACCGTGCTCATGGACGGCAACGCCGTCGTCTCCTGCACCTACCTCGCCGTGGACGCCGAGGGCCACGACATAATCACCATCGAGGGCCTCGCCAAGGACGGCGTGCTGCACCCGATGCAGAGGGCCTTTGTGGAGTGCTTTGCCGTACAGTGCGGCTTCTGCACGCCGGGCATGATCCTGGCCGCGGTTGCACTGCTCAACCACAACCCGGACCCCACCGAGGACGAGATACGCGACGTGCTTCGCGGCAACATCTGCCGCTGCACCGGCTACACAAAGATAATCGACGCCATCATGCAGGCGAAGAAGATGATAAACGGCGGCAAGACCGGCGTCAGGGAGCACAAGGAGGCAAACGACCCCTATGTCCCCGTGGACGTGGCCGCCTGCGGCGGCAGCGCCGAGAACAGCAAGGAGGCAAAGTGACATGGCTGAAGAGTTTTACTCCATCGGGAAGGGCGAGATCCGCCAGGACGCCCTGCTCAAGGTGACCGGACAGGCGGAATACACCACCGACATCCACCCGCGCGGCATGGTGTACGGCAAGATCCTGGGCAGCCCCATCCCCCACGGCATCATCAAGAGCATAGACACCTCCGAGGCCGAAAAGCTGCCCGGCGTCGTCTGCGTGGTCACGGGCGAGGACGGCCCCGACCACCCCACCATCGGCGGCTATCTCACCGACCGCTACATCATGAACCGCGTGGGCCAGAAGGTCCGCTACGTCGGCGATTTCGTCGCCGCCGTCGCCGCCACTGACGAGCAGATCGCCGAGGCTGCCTGCAAGCTCATAAAGGTCGAGTACGAGCCGCTGCCCTACGTCCTGGACGTGGAGGAGGCCTTCCGCGAGGACTGCCCCGCCGTCGTGCACGAGGACGTGCAGTCCTACAAGCGCCTCGACCTGCACGGCGTGGCCCACTGCATGGACAAGAAGCACCCCAACCAGGCCATCCGCCGCAAGGTCCGCCACAGCGAGAGCTTCGACCTCGACCCCGACAGCTTCGAGACCCCGGAGGCCTACGACGAGGCCTTTGAGAAGAAGCTCAACGAGGAGTTCGACAAGGCCTATCTCAAGCTGCCCACCCAGCGCTATGAGTTCCCGCGCGTGAGCCACTGCTTCATGGAACCCCACGTCAGCGTGGTCGTCCCGCTGGTGGACGGCGGCATCGAGCTCTGGTCCAGTGAGCAGGGCGGCCGGCTCATCAAGAACAGCATGTCTGCCGCCTTCGGCCTCAAGCCCTCGGACTTCCACGTCCACGTCCCCTTCATGGGCGGCGGCTTCGGCGGCAAGGACGACAGCCCCTGCACCGGCCCGGCCATCATGCTGGCCCTCAAGTGCAAGCGCCCCGTCAAGATAGTCCAGACCCGCGAGGAGGTCTTCTCCAACGGCCAGCCCCGCCCCTCCGCCGTCATCTATGTCACCGACGGCTACAACAAGGACGGCACCCTCGCCGCCCGCCGCGTCAAGGCCTTTGTGAACTGCGGCGCCTACACCACCTCCGCGCTGGTCATGCTCGACCACAGCGTCTACGGCCTCTCCGGCAACTACCGCAACCCGAACCTCCTCGTCGACGCCTACGGCATCTACACCAACACCCAGTTCAACGGGCCCTACCGCGCCCTGGGCTGCGAGCTCTTTGTCTACGCCGTCGAGCGCAACCTCGACATGGCCGCCGAGCGGCTGGGCATCGACAAGTATGAGATCCGCCGCCGCAACGTGCTGCACCTCGGCGACGTCGACGGCCACGGCCAGGTCGTTACCAGCAACGGCAGCGCCGAGGCGCTCGAGGCCGCGGCCAAGTACATCAAGTTCAACGAGCCCGCGCGCCCGGCCGAGGGCCCCTGGCGCTTCGGCAAGGGCCTGGCGCTCGGCAACAAGTTCACTGCCTACGGCCACACCGGCACCGAGGCCAACGTCATAATCCAGCACGACGACACCATCGAGGTCCACGTCTCCCACGTCGAGATGGGCCAGGGCTCCATGACCGTGGACTGCCAGCACGTCGCGGAGTTCTTCAAGGTGCCGATGAGCAGCATCCGCATCCGCAACGAGAACAGCGACTTCATGCCCTATGACGAGGGCACCTACTGCTCCCGCGGCACCTATATAAACGGCAACGCCATCATCCTGGCCTGCCAGGACGCCAAGCGCCAGATCCTCGAGCGCGCGTCCACCCGCATGGGCGTTGACAAGGACGGCCTCGAGACCGAGGGCTACAAGATCTACGAGAAGGCAAACCCGGAGCACTTCATCTATTTCCACGACCTCTACGAGGGCGGCGGCTGGGCCCCGGAGGGCAAGCTGGTCGGCAAGGGCGTGTTCATGCCCGAGCAGGCGCTCAACAACCCGCGCAACGCCCAGGGCAACCCCGTGCTGTTCTACTCCATCGGCGGCTGGGGCATGGAGGTCGGCGTGAACATCGAGACCGGCGAGGTCAAGCTGATGCAGGCCGGCGGCTTCTACGACGCGGGCCGAGTCATCAACCGCAAGACCTGCGAGGGCCAGATCGAGGGCGCGCTCTCCATGGGCCTGGGCCAGGCCGTGTTCGAGGAGATCATGATAAACGACAAGGGCAAGGTCATAAACGGCAATTACCGCGACTACAAGGTCCCCACCTTCATGGACAACCCGAACAACGAGCACGTCAAGGTCGACTTCGTCGGCGAGCCCTTCGCCACCGGCCCCAACGGTGCCAAGGGCATAGGCGAGGTCGCCATGATCCCCGTCATGGCCGCCGTGGCCAACGCGATAAACGCCGCCGCCGGCGCCGAGATCCACAACATCCCCATGACGCGCGAGCGCGTGCTCCAGGCATTGCGCGACAAGGAAGCGGCCGACAAAAAGTGAGGCCGGAATCCAATTTTGATGAGGAGAATAGGAATGGAAAACAGATCTGATTTTCTCGTCCTCGGCGGCGGCATGATAGGCTCCTCTGCCGCCTATTACCTGAGCCGCGCGGGCGCGTCCGTCACCGTGCTCGAGCGCGGCGACACGGCCTTCGGCACAGCCGGGGCCTCCGGCGGCCTGGTGAACTGGATAACCTGCGCCGAGTCCCAGATGGACCTCTTCATGCGCAGCCAGGCGCTGCTCGAGCACCTGCCCGAGGAGCTGGACGCCGACTTCGAGCTCAACTACAACAGCTACAACATGCAGATCATCTCCAACGAGATAGAGTGGGAGGCCTCGGCCCAGCTGGTGAAGGACTTCAAGCTCCCCGGCTTTGAGGCCCACCTCATCGACAGCCGCGAATCCCACGAGCTGGAGCCCTCCGTCACGGACGACATGCTCGGCTCCATCTACGTCCCGCGCGTGCACTATCTCAACCCCATAAAGTTCGCCCTGGCCTTCCGCAACGCGGCGACCCGCCTCGGCGCGCGCTTTGTGAACGCCTCGCCCGTCACGGGCCTCATCTTCGACGGCAGCCGCGTCACCGGCGCCCGTACGGAGAAGGCCGACTTCTACGCCGGCACGGTAATAAACTGCACCGGCGTCTGGTCCGAGACCGTGTGCAAAATGGCCGGGGTAAAGGGCCCTATCCACCCGATAAGGGGCGAGTTCGCCATCACGGAGCCCACAAAGCACTTCTGCAACACCACGATAAGCAGCGCCCAGTACCAGACCATAGTCCAGCACCCCGAGCTCTTCCCGGCCAGCGCGATAAAGTACAACCTCGGCTTCTCGGTCGAGCAGACCAGCACCGGCTCGTGCATAATCCACGGCACGCGCGAGATGGACTCCGGCCTTGACAACAGCGTCATCCCCGAGGTCATAGAGCTGCTGGTGCAGACGGCCTGCAAGTTCATCCCGCGCCTCGGCAAGCTCAAGATAATGCGCACCTACGCGGGCGTCCGCCCGGGCACGCCCGACGGCGACCCGTACATCGGCCTTGTGGAGTCCGTGCCGGGCTTCTGCCAGTGCACGGGCCACGGCGGCGAGGGCATAGCCCTTGCCCCGGCCACCGGCGAGGCGGTTGCGGAGCTGCTCACCCGCGGATGCACGGAGCACTGCGATATCAGCAGATTCTCCCCCATGCGCCTCTACGCCGAAAACTGAGAAAGGAAGGGCGAGAACATGAGCGATTCCATGCGAGTTACCGAGCATCCCATCCTCGGAACGGACGCCGGCAGCAAGACAGTTACGATTTATTACGAGGACCGGCCCATAACCGCCCGCGCCGGCGAGCCCATCGCCGCCGCCCTGGCGAGCGCCGGTATCCGGGTGCACCGCACGACGGAAAAGACCCATGAGCCGCGCGGCGTCTACTGCGCCATGGGCCGCTGCACCGACTGCATGATGATAGTTGACGGCGAGCCCAATGTTCGCACCTGCATAACTCCCGTGAGGGACGGCATGCGCGTCCAGGTGCAGCACGGCCTGCAATAAGGGGGAACGTCAGATGAAGACCATCGAAAGAGAGATCGTAGTTATAGGCGCCGGGCCCGCCGGGCTCTGCGCCGCCATCGAGGCGGCCCGGGCCGGAGCCCAGGTCATGCTCGTGGACGAGAATTCCCGCCCGGGCGGCCAGCTCTTCAAGCAGATACACAAGTTCTTCGGCTCGGCCGAGCACATGGCCGGTACACGCGGCTATGAGATAGCCGGTTCCCTGGCACGCCAGGCGGCTGACGCGGGCGTGGAGTTCTGGCCCGACACCGTCGCCTACGGCATCTTCAAGGAGGGCGTAGGCCTGGTCCGCGGCGAGCAGGGCTATATCGTCAAGGCCGGCAAGACGATAGTCGCCGCCGGCGGCAGCGAGGACCCCGTGGCCTTCCCGGGCAGCACCCTGCCCGGCGTGATGACCGCCGGGGCGGCCCAGACCCTGGTGAACGTCCACCGCGTCCTGCCCGGCAGGCGCATAGTGATACTCGGCAGCGGCAACGTGGGCCTCATCCTGGCCTACCAGCTGCTCCAGGCGGGCGCCGACGTCGCCGCCGTAATAGAGCGCGCGGAGCGCATCGGCGGCTACGGCGTGCACGCGGCCAAGATCCGCCGCGCGGGCGTGCCCATCCTGACGGGCAGCACCGTCGTGGCCGCGGAGGGCACTGAGAGCCTCGAGCGGCTGCATGTCGCCTCCGTCGCCGCCGACGGCAGCGTCGTCCCCGGCAGCGAGCAGACCATAGAGGCGGACACTCTCTGCCTCGCGGTGGGCATGTCCCCGCTCACGGAGCTGCTCTGGCAGGCGGGCGCGGACTTTGACTACATCGCGGAGCTCGGCGGCTTTGTGCCGTTGCACGACAGCCGCATGGAGAGCACCGTCCCCGGCCTCTACGTCGCCGGCGACGTCACCGGCGTCGAGGAGGCGCCCATCGCGATGGAGGAGGGCCGCCTGGCCGGTATCTCCGCCGCCGAGGCCTGCGGCCGCCTTGAGAGTGCCGCCGCGGAGAACCTCAGGGCCCACGCGATCGAGCGCATCTCGCAGCTCGAGAGCGGCACCGGCGAGAGCCGCAAGCGGGCCCGGCACAAGCAGCTCAACGACATGCAGCGCTCTTGCTGCGGAAAGGAGTGCTGAAAGATGAAAGAAGGCATAGCCTATACCGGCATCCCCAGCGCCGAGGAGCTGGGCTCCTGCGCCGGCATCCCCACGCGGGAGCGCATGGCAAAGGGCCCCGTGGCGGTCATAGAGTGCATCCAGTGCATCCCCTGCAACCCCTGCGAGATGGCCTGCCCCACGGGCGCCATCAGCCTCGGCGGGGCAATATCCAACGCGCCGAAGCTCGACGGCGACAAGTGCATCGGCTGCGGCAAGTGCGTCGCGCGCTGCCCCGGCCAGGCCATAACCGTGCTGAACATGGCGTACAGCGCCGACAAGGCCACGCTGGACTTCCCCTACGAGTTCCTGCCCCTGCCCGCGGAGGGTGACACCGTCCGGGCCGTGAACAGGGCGGGCGCGCCGGTCTGCGAGGCCGCCGTGCTCTCCGTGCGCAAGCCGAAGGAGAACGACGGCACCTGCGTCATCCGCATCGCCTTCCCCGCCGAATACGCGGGCGAGGTGAAGTCCATAGAGCGCCTTGAAAGGGAGGTGTGAGCATGGATAAGAACACCGTCATCTGCCGCTGCCAGGAGATAACCTACGGCGAGGTCCTCGAGGCCATACGCGAGGGCGCCGTGACCGTGGCCGGCGTGAAAAAGCGCGTCGGTTCGGGCATGGGCCTCTGCCAGGGCAAGTACTGCGAAAAGCTGGTGGCCCATATAATCTCCGAGGAGACGGGCCTGCCCCTCGACAAGATCCTGCCGGACACCAAGAGAGCCCCCACCAGGCCCATCGAGGCCAAGGTCTATCTGAACGGCTGACCCACCCAAAGCAAATAGCGGCCGTTTGCCCAAGACGGCCGCTATTCTTCTTGAAATATGATTAATGCTGAGATATAATCACTATAATATAAGGAAATCAATATGAAAAAGAAGCATTGGGACAGTAGTATGAGACTAGACAGGATAGAGACCTTCTGCGCCGTGGCCCGGAACATGAGCTTTTCCAAGGCCGCCGAGGAATTCCACGTCGCGCAGTCAGCAATAAGCCAGCAGATAAAGTCACTGGAGGACGAACTGGGCTTTCCGCTCTTCGTCCGCAGCACCCGGCGGGTGTCCTTCACGGATGCCGGCCAGAGCTTCTACGTCGATTGCGTGCGCCTGCTCGCGGGCTTTGACGAGGCCGTGAGCCGCGCAACCTCCACCCTCGCGGGGAAGAAGAGCCACCTCACCATAGGCATAGAAGGCATCATGCAGCTCAAGACCAAGGCCGAAGTCCTCAGGCGTTTCGCCAGGCTCTGTCCCGATGTGACGATACAGCCGGTCCAGATAGACAGGGACAAGAAATACGAGGACCTGCTCACGGGCAAATTTGACCTCGCCTTCGACATCCCGCAGTATTACACCCTCAACCAGCGCATAAAAAAGTGCGGGGTCATCAAAAACGAGCACTGCCTCATGGTCTGCAAGGACCACCCCCTCGCCGGGCGGGAGAGCGTGAGCAAGCAGGAGCTGGCCGAGTATGTCACCTTCTGGGGCGGTATCCCGCAGGTCGAGGACTACGTCATAAAGAAATACATGGACTATTTCCGCGTCTCGGGCATAGAGCCGCAGAACGTCATCTGCGTGCCGGAACAGGACGTCGCCACCTTCATGGTGTCCATAAACCTCGGCGGCAACATCGTCCCCTGCTCGGAGCGGGAGTCCTGGAACCCGGAGCTCTATTCCTTTGTGAGCCTGGCAGAGCCCCTGGTGCTGGAGTCCGCGTGGCTCTATTCGTCCGACAACGCCAACCCCGCGCTGGCCCGGTTCGTGGAGATGGCGGACGGTCAAGGAGAGGAACTCAAATGACAGATAAATACGACGGCAGCACCGGCTGCCTTGAGGGCGCGCCGGCCTTCTGCGGCGTGCTCACCACGGGCGCGGAGCTGCATCGGGAGGCGGAGGCATGCCGCCGCTGCGCCGCCCTGGCCTTCGGCAGGGCCCCGCGCGCCGGGGACGTGCCCGCCTTCGGCCTGGAGCACCTCCGGGACTGCGACACCGCCGCGGCGGCGGAGCGCGGCCTCGCCTGCGTGCTCATGAGCGGCGGACACAGCACCGCCGAGGGCATGACGGCCTACACCGAGCCCTGCTTCCTGCCCAAGGACCACCCCCTCGCCTCCGGCGGGCGCCGACTGCTGGTGTACACCGGGGACAGCTGGCGCGAGGTGGAAGCACCCTCCGAGGAGAGCCTCACCGGCGGCGCCGGGCCGGAGGGGGAGGCGGAGTGCGACAACTCCATCGACGTCCACACCTACTACATCCGCTTTTCCGGCGACTCCGGCGGCTGGCTGGACATCGTGACCCGGGAGCGCATGGGCGAGGGCGTCGTGACTATGCCCGTCTCGGTAAAGGCCATGCACAACTGGGCGAGCCACGCCGTGAAGTTCGACCCCGAGGTGTTTTTCGCAAGACTGATAAAATAAAAAGAGCCCGGCCCGCATCTGCGGGCCGGGTTTTTCATTTGAGCTTGCCGTAGGTCTCGTCGCCCACGGGCTCGAGCCACTCGTTGGAGGCGGAGACGCCGGGGACCTCCACGGCGAGGTGGGAGAACCAGCTGTCGCTCGCCGCGCCGTGCCAGTGCTTGACGCCCGCGGGGATGTTCACCACGTCGCCGGGGTGCAGCTCGCGCGCGGGCTCGCCCCAGGCCTGATACCAGCCGCGGCCATTTATGCAGATGAGTATCTGCCCGCCGCCGCTCTCGGCGCGGTGGACGTGCCAGTTGTTGCGGCAGCCGGGCTCAAAGGTGACGTTGTAGACGCCCACCTGGCTGGTCGAGACCGGCGCAAGGTAGCTCCGGCCGATGAAATACTGCGCATAGGCGTCGTTCGGCGCGCCGATGGGGAAGAGCATGCCGCGCGCGTGCTCGGACATCGCGTCCTCGCCGGTCCCGGCCTCCGCCCAGACCTCCTTGGCCATGCGGAAGGCCGCCCAGGCCTTGGGCCAGCCCGCGTAGAAGGCCGCATGCGTGAGTATCTCGGCTATCTCCGTGCGGGTGATGCCGTTCTTTTTCGCGCTCTCGAGGTGATAGCGGAAGGAGGGGTCCACCAGCCCCTGCGCCATCAGCGCCGTGACCGTCACGAGGGAACGGTCGCGCAGCGAGAGCTTATCCTCCCGGCTCCAGACCTCGCCGAAGAGCACGTCGTCGTTGAGCTCGGCGAATTTCGGCGCGAAATCCCCGAGGGAATCCCGGCCCGCCGTCTGTTTTACTGCCATTTTCAAAGCCTCCTTTTTTATTTCACGCTCTCGCCGAGCCGCCGGGCCTCGTCCAGCGCGGGACTGCCCGCGGCGCGCTCGGCGTCGTTGAAGCCCCCGGCGAAGGCCGTCCCGGCCAGATGCGCGCGCTCAAAGCACTCTATCCAGCCCTCGAGCCCCGCCTTTGCGCGGGAGAAGACCGCCTCGCCCTCCTCGGCCGCAGCGGCGAAGAGGTAGATGTCCGTAAAGGCGTAGTCGGAGTCGAAAAGCGAGTTCGAGCGGTCCAGCAGCGTCTTGAGCTGGCCGGAGAGCTCGTAGTAGTAGATGGGCGTCGCAAAGGCGATGACGTCCGCGTCGTGCATCGCGGCGGTTATCTCGGGCGCGTCGTCGGCGATGACGCAGC
>ENA-UOIV01002037-UOIV01002037.1-human-gut-metagenome-genome-assembly--contig:-C59-NODE-2037-length-15036-cov-7.247180_pt1 | contig 15036 bp, 14 predicted proteins | sample MGYA00242333_ERZ723880 | MGnify/ENA metagenome assembly ERZ723880 | reverse complement strand
TCCAGGGGGTGAGCGAATATGAGCGCGAAGCGCTCATCCTGAGCTCATCCCTTGGCGGTTCTTTGGTGACTTTCTGGGTGTCCAGAAAGTCACTCGCCGCCGCAGCGGCGAAACACCCCCGAAAATAAAGTTCTCTGCCTTACTGATGCACACTGGACGGGTCCAGCACCCGCCGCACCTGCTCCCCCAGAGCGGCAAAGAGGAGGACCACCCCCACCAGGGCCAGCCCGGGGAACAGGGCCAGCCACCACCGGCCGGTGGTGAGGTACTGCATGCTCTCCGAGAGAATGACTCCGATGGCGGGCTGCTCCGAGGACAGACCGAAGCCCAGAAAGGTGACGCTGGCCTCGTGGAGGATGGCGTGGGGAAACTGGAGGATCAGACCGGTGAGGAACTGGGGCAGCAGGTGGGGGAGGAGGTGCCGCCGGACGATCTGCCCCCGGGGGACTCCCAGCTTTTCCGCGGCCAGCAGATAGGGGGCGTGGCGGAGGGAGAGAACTTCGCCGCGGATGACCCGGGCCAGGGAGGGCCAGTGGCTCAGGGACACCCCGGCCACCACCCCGAGAAAACCCCGGCCGAAGGCCAGGGAGATGAGCATGACCAGCAGAATGTGGGGGATGCCCAGAAACAGGTCGATGCACCAGGAGAGGACCGCGTCCGCTTTCCGGCTCAGGGCGGCGGCCACCCCGCAGAACAGGGCGATGACGGCGCTCACCAGGGCGGTGAGCACGCCGATGCGGATGGACAGGGACAGCCCGGCCAGGGTGCGGGCCAGCATGTCCCGCCCCATCCAGTCGGTGCCGAACAGAAAGGAGAGGCTGGGGGAGCGGTTCATGCGGGAGAAGTCGGTCTCCATGGCCCGCTGGGTGAGCAGAGCGCCGGCCATCGTGACCGCCAGGAGCACCGCCAGGGTGAGGAGCAGGAGCAGGAGGGCCCTCTGCCGCCGGTTGGGCTGTCTCATGATTTGGCCGCCCCCCTTCGGATCTTGGGGTCCACCGCGCCGTAGAGGAGGTCGGCAATCAGATTGCCCCCAAAGACGATGGCGGCGGTGATGACGGTGATGCCCAGGAGCAGGGGCAGGTCACTGCCCAGCCCGGCGGTCACTGCCGCCTGGCCCAGTCCGGGATAGGAGAACACCTGCTCCACCAGCACCGAGCCGCCGATGATCTCACTCACCGAGGCAAACTGCAAGGTGATGGCGGGAAGGGCCACGTTCCGCAGCCCGTGGCGCAGGACGATGCTCCGGAGGGATTCCCCCCGGGCCCGGGCGAACAGCACGTAGTCCGACTCCATCACATCCACCATCTTCTCCCGGGTGTGGAGGGCGATAGAGGACACCCCGGTGATGCTGAGGGTGAGGGCGGGGAGGACGGCGTGGTGGAGACGGTCCAAGAAGGTGACGCTGTCCGCATCCACCCCGATGGGGACGGACAGACCGGTGGGGAACCACCCCAGCCACACGGAGAACACCAACAGCAGAAGGATGGCCAGCCAGAAGGCGGGGGTGCTGGAGATGAGCAGGCACCAGCCCCGGATGAGGCGGTCCGGCCAGCGGCCCCGAAAGGAACCGGCCAGTACCCCCAGGGTGAGCCCTAAGATCCCGGACAGAACCCAGGCGAACAGGAGCAGTCCCAGGGAGTTCCCCAGCCGCTCCCCGATGATGGTCAGCACCGGCTGACGGTAGAGCAGGGAGGTGCCCAGGTCTCCGTGGAGGGCGTCAGCCAGCCAGCCCAGATAGCGCTCCGGCAGGGGGGTGTTCACCCCCCAGTAGTCCTCCAGCTGAGCGATCTGCTCCTGGGACATGGTGCCCAGGGCGGCCTGGCCCACGTTGGTCTGGAGTGGGTCCAGAGGGGAGGCGGACATGAGCAGAAAGGCCGCCAGGCTCACCCCCAGCAGGAGGAGCAGCATGCGGATCAGTTTTTTTCCCGCGAATTGGAGGCGGTGTTTCATTGGGAGGCTCCTTTCTTGGAAAGGTTTGCAGGGGAATTTCACCGCCTGCCCTTCTCAAGCCTTCCCCCTGGGGGGAAGGTGGCTGGCCGAAGGCCAGACGGATGAGGGGGCGATGATAGAGCTTTTGCCTTTGTCGAAGGGGGAGTTTCGCCGCCCCGGCGGCGAGTGACTTTCTCAGCGATGAGAAAGTCACCAAAGAATCGCCGGGGGACGGCGGGCGGCCCAGTGTGCCGCCCCTACAGGTTGGAGCGATTTCCTCACGGCGGGCGACCGCAAGGGTCGCCCCTACGGCTTTATAGGCGCCTTGCCTGAAATCTGGCGGGCGGGTGAGGACACCCGCCCCTACAGCAGATCTGGAAGCGGGCCCTTCTTTTTCGTAGGGGCCGGACACTGGCCGGCACGCCGATAATAGACCAACTATCACCTGCTCGGCAAAGCCAGGCGCAGAGCTGGGACCGCAACGAATGCAATTTTTGCAAACCCAGGGCCCAGTGGCCCGGCGGGAATTTAGAGTGTCACTCAGATTTTGCGCGCCGAAAATGCTTTGCCCGGTCCAAGGGGTAACCCCCGTAATGGGGGCCGGGGCCGACTCCCCCTGTCAGGGGGAGATGGCCCGAAGGGCCAGAGGGGGTAGGGTAGGCGACTATGAGCACGAAGTACTCATCGGAGCCGTCCCCGGTGGCGTTTTGTTTAATCTCCCATGCCTCCCGGCGAAGCCCAGCACAGCGGGTTCGCCGGGAAGAGGAGGAGCAAGGGAGCGAGCGCAGTTTTCGCCGTCAGGCGGAAACGGAGACAAGCGGACTTTGCGACGACGAGCCGCCATGGGCAAAGGAACTCGCCGCCCGCAGGCGGCGAAATCCCCCAGCGTGCAATTTAATCAAGACCAGCCCCACTGATCCACGTTGTTGACAATGGACCACCCGTGCCCATGGGGATGAATTTTCTGCTGGGCGATCTGAAGCCCGTCTCTCACCCAGTAGAGGTGGTCCACATTGACCAGCCACACCCAGGGCACGTCCCCCTCCTGGGTGACGCCGGTGGAGCCGTCCCACTGGGCGAGCTGCCAAAGCTGGTAGGACTCCTCCAGATCGGTGCTGGCCAGGGCGGCGTCCATGTAGGAATCCACCGTAGGGTTGGAGTAGGGGGTGTACTGGGCGGAGCCGGTGTCCCCGATGGTGTGATAGAGGTTGTAGAGCTCCATGGGGGTGTGGGCCCCCCAGCCCCAGATCAGAGGCTGGGACAGGGCACGGTCATAGGCGGTGTCCCAGCCCACCCCCTCCAGGGTGCAGGCGATGCCCAGCTCCTCCATCTGGTTGGCAAAGTCGGCGCACAGGGCCTGGCGCACGGAATCTCCGGTGGAGTAGAGCAGATTCAGCTGAGCCCGCACCCCGTCCTTGTAGCGGTAGCCGTCGTCGGACAGACGCCAGCCCGCCTCATCCAGCAGGGCGGCGGCCCCGTCGGGGTCATAGGCCACTTCTGCGGCCTCGTTGTACCAGGGCAGGCCGTCGCACACGCTGTAGGCGGGGGAGCCGTAGCCGTTTAACACGTGGTCGATCATCTCCTGGCGGTCCACCCCCATATTGATGGCCCGGCGGACCCGCACGTCGGAGGTGAAGTCATTGCCCACGGTCCGGCCCTGGCTGTCCGTCCCGGCGGGGACGGCGGGGAGGTTGAACCCCCGGTTGTCCACACTGTCGTAGGCGGCCAGGGAGTAGCCGCCGATGGTCTGGTCGGAGTAGGTAGCCGAGGTGTAGGCCACGTCCACCTGCCCCGCCTGGGCGGCCAGGAAGGCTGCGTCCTCCTCCATAAAGAGGATGACCACCCGGCGCATTTTAGGGGCCTCCCCGTAGTAGTCCGGGTTGGCTTCCAAAATCACCTGCTGGCCCCGGTCCCACTGGACCAGGGTGTAGCGGCCCGATCCGATGGGATTGGAGCCGTAGGCGGCCGGGTCGTAGGCGTGCTCCGGCAGGATGCCCACGATGGCCATGGTGTAGGGCCAGATGGAGAAGGGGCGGGTCAGGTGAAAGACCACGGTGGTCTCATCGGTTGCCTCCGCATAGTCCAGCATGGTGAAGTCGTTCACCGAGCTGGAGCTTTTTACTGTATTATAGGTAAAGGCCACATCCTCCGCCGTCAGGGGCTTCCCGTCGGTGAAGGACACGTCGTCCCGGATGGTCACCGTCCAGGTGAGGCCGTCCTCGCTGACGGTGTACCCGGTAGCCAGGTCATAGCCGATGGTCAGGTCCGTGTTGGTGACGGTGAGGGTGGACTGAATGAGGGGCTCGTGGACGTGTTCCCCAGCCCCCCAGACGAAGGCCGGGTCAAAGCCGGAGGCGGGCTCAGAGTTGGGGTCCATGGCCACCACCACCGTGTCCGTCCCCTGGGCGGGGCCGGAGGCGGAGGAGCCGGCGGCATTTCCCGCGCAGCCGGACAGGAGCAGGGAGCCGGAGAGGACGGCGGATACAAGAAAGGAAAATTGCTTCACAGAGATACCTCTTTCTAAACGGATGGGGTGTAGGGGCACATAGCATGCGCCCGCTGTGGTCGAAGAAAGATAAGAAGAAGGCTCACGAGTGGCTGATAGTCGCCCCTACAGCGCAGAACAGGTCGACTGGTCGGAGGTCACAGCTTTCCCAAAATTTCCTTCACGATCTCCTGGTAGGGGACCCCGTGTTCTCGGGCCAGGGCGGCCGCGTCCTCAAACTCCGGTTTTGTGTGAGTGACGCCGTAGCCCTGGGCCAGCTTCAGGCGCACCGGACCCCACTGGGTCTGGACCTGGCCCACTCCCGGCGTCAAAAAATACTTGCCGCAGCGGCGTACCCGTAAACCGTTGGTGGTGGTCTCGGTGAGGATGTGCCGGGCCATATCCCCCTCCCGCTCGGGGGCACACAGAACGGTGAGCACGTGGCCGGGGCGACCCTTCTTCATGGTGCCGGGGGTGACGTACACGTCCAGAGCTCCCTGCTCCAGCAGGCGGGAGCAGGCGAAGGCCAGGGCCTCGGGGGTCATGTCGTCGATGTTGCACACCAGCTCCAGAATCTCCCCGTTGGCCTCCTCGGCGGTCTCCCCCAGGAAAGCCCGGACGCAGTTGGCCTGTTCAAACTGCTTGGTGCCGATGCCCACGCCCACGGCCTTGGTAGTCATCACCGGCATGGGGCCGAAGGACTGGGCGAAGTGGGTGAGCAGAGCGGCCCCGGTGGGGGTACACAGCTCCCCCCGGACCGTCCCGCCGTAAATGGGAACCCCGGAGAGAAGGTTGGCGGTGGCGGGAGCGGGGACGGGCATGACGCCGTGAGCGCACCGCACCGTGCCGCTGCCCACGTGGACGGGGGAGGACAGAATCTGGTCCGGCTGGAGCAGGTACAGGGCGTAGCACACCCCCACCACGTCGGCCACCGCATCCAGAGCACCCACCTCGTGGAAGTGCACGTCCCACACGGGGCAGCCGTGAGCCTTGGCCTCCGCCTGGGCGATGGCATCGTACACCCCTCTGGCGTGGGCTTTTACCTCCTGGGGCAGGGGGAGGCGGTCGATGACGGCTCCGATGTGGCCCGGGGTGGCGTGGTGGTGATGATGGTGGTGCTCCTCCCCGTGGTCGTGGCTGTGGCCGTGCTCATGCCCATGATCGTGCTCGTGTTCGTGGTGGTGATGCTCTTCCCCGTGGCGATGGAGATGGGCCTGGCCGGCGGCCTCCGGGGCGGGGAGCTCCACCTCCTCCTGGCCGTCCACCGTCACCGCCATGTGGGTGCCCGCGATGCCGCAGGTGGAGGCCCCCTGGGCCTCCAGGCGCACCCCGGGGAGCCCCAGGCTGTTCATGGTATCCAGGAACCCCTGCTTGTCCTCCAGCAGTTCATACAGGGCGGCCATGAGCATGTCCCCGGCGGCCCCCATGTTGCATTCCAAGTAAAGCGTCTTCATTTTATTCCACCAGACCTTCCATTTGATTGATGCGGCTGGCCAGGTACCCCGCGCCGAAGCCGTTGTCGATGTTGACCACGCTGCACCCGGAGGCGCAGGAGTTGAGCATGCTCAAGAGGGCGGACAGTCCGCCGAAGCTGGCCCCATAGCCCACGCTGGTGGGCACCGCGATGACGGGGCAGTCCACCAGCCCGCCGATGACCGAGGCCAGGGCCCCCTCCATCCCCGCCACGGCGACCACGCACCGGGCGGACATGAGGGTGTCCAGGTTGGCCAGCAGCCGGTGGAGTCCGGCCACCCCTACGTCATATAGGCGGGTGACCTGGTTTCCCATGGCCTCGGCGGTGAGGGCGGCCTCCTCGGCCACCGGCATGTCGCTGGTGCCCCCGGTGGCCACCACGATGTTCCCCAGCCGCTTCTGTTCTCCGGGGTAGGCCAGGCCCAGCCGGGCCTCCGGGTGGTAGTCCAGGGGGACCGACTGGCCCACACGATCCGCCGTTTCCTGGGAAATACGGGTCACCAGAATGTTCCGGCAGCCCCGCTTCCCCATGGTCCGGGCGATCCCGGAAATCTGCTCCGGGGTCTTGCCCGCCCCGTAGATCACCTCCGCCGCCCCCTGGCGGACGGAGCGGTGGAAGTCCACCTTGGCGTAGCCCAGGTCCTCAAAGGGGGCCTCTTTTAACTTCAGAAGGGCGTCCTCCGGGGAGGTGGTTCCATTGGCAACACCCCGAAGAAGGGCCAAAATGTCGTGTTTGTTGTCCATGCTTGCGCTCCTTTCTCAGGTGGATGGGGTCCGTGGGGCCAGGTCCAGGAGAACGTCAGAAAAATCAGACCAGAGGGCGGCCCGCAGTTCCGCCTGCTTCTCCAGGGCCAGGGGCAGCTGCTCCCCCGTCACCTGGAGCCGGGCCGCCCCGTGGAAGAGCCGCACCCGGAAATCCCGGAACCCCAGGGCCTCCAGCGCGCACTCCGCCCGCTCCACCCGGTCCAAATCCTCTTTGGTAATGGGGGTGCCGGTGGGAATGCGGGTGGCCAGACAGGCGTAGGCGGGCTTGTCCCAGGTGAACAGCCCCGCCTCCCTGGAGCGGCGGCGCACCTCCTCCTTGGTCAGGCCGCACTCCCGCAGGGGGGAGCGCACCTCCAGCTCCCGGAGGGCCCGCATGCCGGGCCGGTCCCCCGCGTCATCCGAGGCGTTGGTGCCGTCCAGAAGCACCGTGTATCCGTCGTCCCGGGCGGCTGCCCACAGTTGGGAGAACAGGGCGGTCTTGCAGTGGTAGCACCGCTGGGGGCCGTTGGCCGCCGCCTCCGGGACGGCCAGAATGTCCGCCTCCACCACCGTCATGGGGACCGCCAGCTCCGAGACCAGGCGGCGGGCGTCCTCCAGCTCAAACTGGGGCTGGAAGGCGGTCTTCACATAGTAGGCCCGCACATCGCAGCCGCACTTCTTGGCCGCCCACAGCAGGAAGGCCGAGTCGGTCCCACCGGAGAAGGCCACGGCGGCCTTTGGAACCAAGCCGAAAAATTCGTTCAGGGTCATAGAAGGAAACTCCTCTCCACAGAAAAAGGCGCCTGTTTTCCCCCGCTTTGGCGGGAAAAAGCAGGCGCCTTCGTGACACCAAATAACAGGGACAGTAAAAACGAAAGGCTCAGGGGGCGGAGATCCAGCTTGGCCGGACGGTCCGGCTTCGTGCCGGAATTGTGTGCTCCCTGGGACAATCTTAGTGTAACATCTGGAGTATACTCCAAGTCAAGGGGGGAACGGGAAAATTTTTCTCTTTTGCCTCAAAATTATTTTAGCATCCGCCGGGCCCACCGCTCTTTCTGAGGTGTATACGGGGGATACCGCAGGGGCATGTCCAGCCGGGTGGAAGTTTTCAAAACTCCCTTTTCATGGCTGAAGGTGAGGAAGCTCCGCTTTCCGTGGTAGGCCCCCATGCCGCTGTTCCCCACCCCGCCGAAGGGCAGGCGGGAGGAGGCCAGGTGGAGGATGGTGTCGTTGACGCACCCGCCCCCGAAGGAGAGCTCCCGGAAGACACGGCGCTCGGCAGTGCGGTCCGAGGTGAACAGGTACAGGGCCAGGGGCCTGGGCCGGGCGCGCACAAAAGCGATGGCTTGGTCCAGGGAGTCCACCGTGAGCACCGGCAGGATGGGCCCAAAAATCTCCTCCTGCATGACCGGGTCCTCCGGGGTCACCCCGTCCAGCACCGTGGGGGCGATGCGCAGCCGCTCCGGGTCACAGCCGCCCCCCACAACCACTTTCTCCCGGTCCAGCAGGGAGATCAGACGCGTAAAGTGTTTTTGGTTTATGATCTTTCCGTAACCTGAATTTTGCAGGGGGTCAGGGCCGTACATGCGGCCAATTTCACGGCTGATTTCCGACAAGAACTTTTCCTTTACAGACTGGGATACCAGCACATAGTCCGGAGCCACGCAGGTCTGGCCGCAGTTGAGGAATTTCCCAAAGACGATCCGCCGGGCGGCCACGGTCAGGTTAGCGGTCTCGTCCACGATACAGGGGCTCTTGCCCCCCAGCTCCAGGGTGACGGGGGTGAGGTGGGTGGCAGCCTTGGTCATCACCTCCCGGCCCACGGCCACGCTGCCGGTGAAGAAGATGTAGTCGAAGGACTGCTCCAGCAGGCACTGGTTCTCCTGCCGTCCGCCCTCCACCACGGCGGCGTGCTCCGTGGGAAAAGCCTCCCCAATGAGGGCGGCCAGCACAGCGGAGGTATGGGGGGAGTATGCGGAGGGTTTTACCACCGCGCAGTTCCCCGCCGCCAGGGCCCCGATGAGGGGCTCCAGGGTGAGGAGGACCGGGTAGTTCCAGGGGGAGAGGATGAGTACCACCCCGTAGGGCTCCGGCAGAACGGAGCACCGGCCGGGGAACTGGGCCAGGGAGGGGAGAACCGGCCGCCGGCGGCTCCAGCCCTTCACGTGCCTGCGCACATAGCGCAGCTCGGACAGGGTGAGGCTGATCTCGCATAGAAACGCCTCCATCCGGGACTTGCCCAGGTCAGCCTGGAGGGCCCGGTACAGGTCCTCCTCGTGGTCCAGGATGGCCTGTTCCAGCCGGCCCAGGGCCTGGATGCGGGCCTGGACCGGGAGGGTCCGGCCGGAGAAAAAGTGGGCTCTCTGCTGTTCCAGCAGGGCCTGAATCGCTTGTTCGGTGGGCATGGCGCGCCTCCCTCTAACAGTTTCCCATCTATCTTGCCCCAAATGAAGCGAAAGGTCAAGAAAAATTCCGCCGAAACTGCGGTATAATAGGAGAAAGACGGGAGGGAAAAGGATGAGCAGGCGGTATTGTTTTGAGGCGGTGCTGGAAGCGGTGCCGGCGCGGGGCGGGGCCTACGTGCGCTTTCCCTACGACCTGCGGCAGGAGTTTGGCCGGGGCCGGGTGCGGGTGCAGGCCGACTTTGACGGGGTCCCCTACCGGGGCAGCCTGGTCTATATGGGAGTGTTCCGGGAGGACGGGACGCCCTGCCCCATTCTTGGGGTGCGGAAGGACATCCGGGAGCGGCTGGGCAAACAGCCCGGGGACACTGTGACCGTCACCCTGGAGGCCCTGGAGGAATAAATAACAGGCCGCCGCTGAGATTGCTCAGCGGCGGCCATGCTGTTTTTACAGATCGGTGCGGGGCTTGGCGCTCATCTCCCAGAAGTGGAGTTCGTGGAGGGAGCAGGCCCGGAAAATCTCCAGGCACGCCTGCTGGCGCTCGGGGCTCAGATCCCGGCAGACCCGGTCGGTAAAGTCCGACCAGTCCCGGCATATGGCCTCATAGCGGTTGCCGGCATAGTCCCGGACAAAAGGCCAGTAGGGAGTGGATTCCGCTTGGGGATAGCGGCGGATGACCTCTCCAAAAATCCAGCCGTAGCTGAGCATGCAGGGCAAGCAGGCCATCATGCACTCGGCGGCCCCCTGACCATCCCGGGCGGCAGTGAGCATGCAGTCCACGTAAGCACGATTTTCCGGCCGGAGGGGGAGGGGCTGGATGGCCTCGTCGGTGAGGTGGTAGCGCTTCAGATAGTAGCGCCGGGTGGCGTCCTCGCTCTCGTTAACAAAGGAGAGCAGGGAGTAGTAGTTGCGGATCTCCTCCATATCGTGGGAGTGGAGGATGCCCCAGGCGAAGACCTTGGAGTACTCCCGGAGATAGAGGCTGTCATCTACAATATAGCCCTTGAAGCACTCCTCTGGGAGGGTGCCGTGGGCCACCCCCTGGACGAATTCCGACTCCAGACAGTCCTGCCAGATGGGCATGCTGTCCTGGATGCACTGTTCTAAAAAGGTCATGCAGAAGCACCTGCCTTTCCCACTTTTTTGAACAAGGATATGGGGAGGGCCAGCAGGATCGCCCCGGTGGCAATGCCCTCCGGCACCTTAGAGGTGAGATGATAGGTGAGGCTGTACGCCCAGGCTCCCCAGCCGTCCCAGGCGTTCTGAGAGAAGAACACCACGCCGGAGAGCACATGTCCGGTAAATTTCAGAAAGATGGCCAGGACCATGCCCAGCAGGATGCTGCGTTTTTGGCCGCCGCCGAAGATCCCGGCGTAGCCCAGACAGGAGAAACAGACCAGGTGCTCCACAAAGATTTGGGCCCAGTGGACGGGCTGCCAGGTGGGGATGAGAAAGAGGGCCAGGATGCCGGTGATCCATCCGGTGAGAAAGGCCAGCCGGTAGTCATAGACTACCGCCAGCAGCATCAGGGGCAGCATGGAACCGGCGGTAATGGTGCTGCCGGTGGGCAGGGGGATGTAGAGGGAGGCCAGCACCAGCGTCAGGGCACAGGTGATGCCCCCCAGGGCCAGGGAGCGGGCATCCAGCCGCACGCCACGGCACAGCCAGAGGGTGACGGCCAGATAGCCCACGGTAAAAATCCCCGTGACAATGGGAGAGATCATTGCACATACTCCCCCTTCAAGTCAAAGAGGTGGTCCATGGGTCCCTGCCCCGCCCCCAGGTTCAGCATGGACGCCAGGGCTCCGGACAGATAGGCCTTGGCCCGCTCCACCGCGGTGTCCAGGTCACAGCCCTTGGCCAGGTTGGAGGCGATGGCGGAGGAGAGGGTGCACCCGGTGCCGTGGGTGTTGGGGTTGTCGATCCTTCGGCCGTAGAACCACTTGCAGGTTCCGTCCCGCCACAGAAGGTCGTTGGCGTCGTTCAGGTCGTGGCCCCCCTTGCACAAAACGGCGCAGCCGTAGGCCTCCCCGATGGCCTGGGCAGCCTTCTCCATGTCGGCGGGGCCGGAGATGGTCAGGCCGGAGAGGACCTCTGCCTCGGGGATGTTGGGGGTGAGGACGGTGGCCAGGGGGAGCAGCAGCTCCTTCAGGGCGTCCACCGCCTCCTGGGAGATGAGGCGGGAGCCGCTGGTGGCCACCATTACCGGGTCCACCACGATATTTTTGGCCTTGTACTGCTTCAGCTTGTCCGCAATCACCTCAATGAGGCCGGTGGAGGAGACCATTCCGGTTTTCACCGCGTCGGGGAAGATGTCAGTGAAAATGCAGTCCAGCTGGCTGGCCAGAAATTCCGGGGTGGACTCGAGGATGCCGTAGACGCCGGTGGTGTTCTGGGCCGTCAGAGCGGTGACCGCGCTCATGGCGTATACGCCGTTGGCGGTCATGGTCTTGATGTCGGCCTGGATTCCGGCGCCTCCGCTGGAGTCGCTTCCAGCGATCGTCAATGCTGTTTTCATGGGAAAACTCCTTTCTGATTTTTAAACGCATTGAAGTTTTGTACCGCGACAGCAGGTGGTGCCCCCAAGCTGCCGCTCCGACGTTTCTTGAAAGAAAAGTAGGCAAAAGAACTTTGTGCGAAACTTCGTTTCGCCTCTCTTTGGTTTGAGCATGCTGTGTGCTTGATTGGGTGAATGCCACTCTTAACTGGGGGCTGTTTTCGCAGGGGATTTTCTTAAGCCTTCCCCCTGGAGGGAAGGTGCCGAGCGCATGCGAGGCAGATAAGGGGGCAATCCTCCCCAAAGCCTTCCCCTTGGGGGGAAGGTGGCTGGCCGTCAGGCCAGACGGATGAGGGGACGATATTTGCTCCGCTTTGTTTGGGCGAATCCGGTAGAGTGGGGACTTGCCCCTCCCACGGGCCGGTCTGGGACCGGCCCCTACGAAATGGGGGATGGCTTCTGTGTTCGCCGTAGGGGCGGGTCCGTGACCCGCCTGTCAAGCTTCGGACGAGTCCCACGTAAAGCTGCAGGGGCGGCACACTGGGCCGCCCGCCGATTTCCCGCCGTACCTACTTGGACCCCAGAAAGCGGGGCCGCAGAAAAATCCTTATCCCTGCAAAGCCTTATTTCAACAACGCTAAAAACCCCAGATCATCCAGCCTGGGCAGATACCAGTCGCAGACCTCCCGCAGAGCCTCCTGATCCCCCTCCGCCGAGGGGTCGTACACCCCGGCCACCAGGAATCCCGCCTCCTTGGCGGTCCGAGCGGCGTGGAGGGCGTCCTCAAAGACGATGGTGTGCTCCGGTGCGGAGCCCAGACTGCGGGCTGCGGCAAAATACACATCAGGTCTGCTCTTGGAGCCGTACTGGAGGGAGCTGAAGGCGAACAGGAAGTGCTTCCACAGCCCCAGGCGGACCATGGCGTCCCGGGCCTGGAAGGCCTCGCTGGCGGTGGCGATGCCGCAGGGGACCCCCAGGGCGGCCAGCCGCTCCAGCAGTATGTCCGCCCCCGGCTTCATGGGGACCTTGTCCCGGTACTCGTCCGTCACCAGGTCGTTCACCCCGTCCATCACTTGCTCCGGGGTGCAGGGGAGGGAGAACCGGGCCACCATGTACTCGGAGGCCTCCCGGCGGCCCATCTCCTTGATGTCCTCGGCCAGATCCTCCGGCGGCTCTCCGCCGAACTGCCGGACCAGGGCCTTGGGGGCCTCGTTCCAGATGTACATGGAGTCGGTCAAGGTGCCGTCCAGATCGAAAATTGCACCGGTCAGCTTCATTTGGAGATCATCTCCTGGGTCTTGAGGAGGAGGGTGTGAGCGGCCTGCTGAATGTCCGGCTGGCCATAGATGGCGGAGACCACTGCGATACCGCAGATGCCGCTGCCCGCCAGGGCCTGGACGTTGTGGGCCCCGATGCCTCCGATGGCCACCACCGGGATGTCCACGGCCTCACAGATGGCCTTCAGAGTGTCATAGCTCACCGCGTCCGCGTCGTCCTTGGTGCCGGTGGGGAACACCGCCCCCACCCCCAGATAGTCAGCCCCCGCCGCCTGGGCGCGGAGAGCCTGCTCCACCGTCTGGGCGGACACCCCTAAGATCTTGTCCGGGCCGATCTTCTCCCGCACCTGGCCGGCCTCCATGTCGTGCTGGCCCACGTGGACCCCGTCGGCGTTCACCGCCACGGCCAGCTCCACATCGTCGTTGATGAGAAAGGGGACGCCATACCTGCGGCACAGGGCCTGGAGTTCCAGGGCCTCCGCCTGGAAGGTGTCCTCGTCCAGGTGCTTCTCCCGCAGCTGGATCATGGAGGCGCCCCCCTTCAGGGACTCCTCTACCTGCCAGGCCAGGGTCTTGTCCCCCAGCCAGGCCCGGTCGGTGACCGCATACAGGAGCAGGTCCTTCTTATCGCACCTCATACTTGGCCCCCTTGTCCAGCGCCGCCCCGTCCATATGGAAGATGGCGTCGATGATCCGGTTGCGGTAGGTGGAGTTGCCGTCGGCGGGCTGCATATTGCTCCAGCCGATCTCACCGGCCAGACCCATGGAGGCCACGGCGGCGGCGGCCGCCTCCAGGGGACGGTCCGGGTTGGCCACAACGTATGCGGCGGTGAGGCCGGAGAGCTGGCAGCCGGTGCCGGTGATCTTCCCCATCTCCGGACGGCCGTTGCGGATGACGTAGCAGGTCTTCTCATCGGCCACCAGGTCGATGGCCCCGGTGATGGCCACCACGGCGTGCAGGCGGGCGGCCATGGACTTGGCGAAGGCCACCGACGCGTCCAGGTTGTCCTCGGTCACCGCGTCGGCCACATCCGCGTCCACCCCCTTGGTGGTGCCGGAGCCGGCGGCCAGGGTCTTGATCTCCGAGATGTTGCCCCGGACCACGGTGAACTTGACCTCCTCCAGGAGCTTGAGGGCGGTCTGGGTGCGCAGAGCGCTGGCTCCCGCTCCCACCGGGTCCAGCACCACCGGGTGGCCCAGCTCGTTGGCCTTTTTCCCGGCAGTAAACATGGAGGGGATGGTGTTCTGGTTCAGGGTGCCGATGTTGATGTTCAGACCCCCACAGATGGAGGTGATGTCCTCCACGTCCTGAATGTCGTCGGACATGATGGGGCTGCCCCCGCAGGCCAGCAGCACGTTGGCCACATCGTTGACAGTGACATAGTTGGTGATGTTGTGGACCAGGGGAGTGGTCTCCCGCACGCGGTCCAGACAGGTTCCGAGCATAGTTAGGTTCCTCCTTGCAATAAAAATACCGCGGGCCTGCCGTCACGAGGAAAGACAGTCCCGCGGTATGAAAAACCGGTTCTATGATCTCCCTACGTTGGCATTACCCAAATCAGGTCACAGGTCGAAGCGCACAGCTTCCTCTCAGCCCGTTTGCGAGCTCCCTTTTTGTTGATGGCCGCAGCCTGCGGCCAGGTGCATTATAGCGCAAGATGGATTAAATTGCAAGAACTCTTTCTTTTCCACGGGAGGGGCGGCACACCGGGCCGCCCGCCGGGTCTCTGCTTATTGGGGATATTTCGCCGCTCGATCTTTTTAAGCCTTCCCCCTGGGGGGAAGGTGCCCCAGTGCGCACACTGGGGCGGATGAGAGGGCAGTCTGAGAAACAAGCATCGTTAGAAGAACTCTGTAGGGCGGGGGCTTGCCCCGCCGCCTCTGTCCGTTCCTTTCCGGGAATGCGGAGAGGATTTCGCCGCTGCTGCGGCGAGTTACTTTGTCCATGGCGGCTCGTCGTCGCAATGGCCCAGGCCACCTTCTCTTGGCCCTTCGGGCCAATTCACCTTGAGTCCGCTTGTCTCCGTTTCCGCCTGACGGCGAAAACTGCGCCCGCTCCCTTGCTCCTCCTCTTCCCGGCGAACCCGCTGCGCTGGGCTTCGCCGGGAGGTACGGGAGAAATTCACCAAAACGCCCCCGGGGACGGCTCAGGATGGACACTTCGTGTCCATATTCGCCTACCCTACCCCCTCTGGCCCTTCGGGCCATCTCCCCCTGACAGGGGGAGT
>ENA-UOIV01002034-UOIV01002034.1-human-gut-metagenome-genome-assembly--contig:-C59-NODE-2034-length-15054-cov-5.823522_pt1 | contig 15054 bp, 18 predicted proteins | sample MGYA00242333_ERZ723880 | MGnify/ENA metagenome assembly ERZ723880 | reverse complement strand
TGGGGACATGTATCTTGTATTGGCTGGGATGGTAGTGAGAAAAAGAGGATACAATAGTATAGTCGGTTATACTGATGGCTTGAAATGGGCAGGTTATAAAGGAGGAGACGTCGTTAAAGTCTATAGGATTACTCCGGGATCACTCGGATGCATAGAAGATGTGTTTATTAAAAACAACCTTGAGCTCATCTGGGAACGCAAAGAACCAAAGAAAATGACTGTGGAAGAAATGCAAAAGAAGTTAGAAGAGCTGACAGGAGAGCAGATCGAGGTGACGGCATGACCAGAGAGACCATGAAGCGCAGAAGGGAGACAGCAGACACCGTGAGAAAGATAGAAGCACACAAGATGGCAACGAGAAAGCCCTGTGAGACCGCTTTAAAGCAACAGGGGGCAAAAGCCTTTGCCTGTGATTTTAAAAGGGCTGACAGAACAAATACGGACACTATAGGATACATAGCAAGCAAGTACAACATCAAAAAGCCAATTCCGGGAGGTGATTGAGGTGGATAAGAATATAATCTATGAGTACATGGATGCGAAAGCGCTTGTGAAAGAGACAGAGGAAGATATCAGGCGGCACAGAAGAAAGACGATCGCACAGGACAAGGTGACAGGCAGCAATCCAGAGTTTCCGTATCAGCCACAGAGCTTTAATATCTCTGGATGTATAGAGAACACGGTGAATATAGACGAAGAGGAACGGTTGTTGGAAGAACGAAAGCTGAACGCAAAGCGGATTAAAGTAAAAGCAGAGCGAGTAATCAATAAAGCTCCGGTAAGGATGCAGAGGATTATCCGGTTCAAGGTGATGCAAGGACTGACATGGGATGAAGTGGCTGCGAAGATGAAAGGGAATTGCACAAGGGAAAGCGCAAGGAAAGAATTTCAGAGGTGGATGAAAGAAAAATAAAGTTTGTCCGTTTTGTCCACATTGTCCGCTTTAAATAATATATAGTATAACATGGAGTTAGAAGAAAGACTTCAAAATCTTTCCAAACATTCGAAGCACCGCCGGGCTTTCACCCTGTCTCGTCTGGCGGTGTTTTTATGCCGTGGTCAGTTGGGACAAGCGGGTTCGATCCCTGCACACGGTTTTGTGATGTAAGGTTTGCGGCTTACCAGCTGGGGGTTGCTGTGGGAGTGCACACCGGCTTTACATCACAAATGGTACCAAAACGCAGATATCCGCAGATCTGCAAAACAAACAAAAATAGATTCAGCAATCTATATTTAGTGTCAGTACCCGAGTGCGGATAGGGTAAAGGATGTCAACTGGCATCCTACGGGTGTATAGCTCAGTTGGTAGAGTGATCGGCTTTTAACCGACGTGTCGCAGGTTCGAGTCCTGCTATACCCGTTGTGGACTACTGCAAGGTTCCTCCTTTTTCTTATAAATTTTGATTGTGTATTTGGTTATTTTTGTTTTTGTTGGCGTTATTAATTCTTTCAGCAGTAGTCCTAAATTCTTAGCATCCAGAGATGGGTGCTTTTATTATGTTACAAAGGTGGTGAGTCGGATGGCAAAAGGTAAATATCAAGAGTGGCTAGAGCCGGAAGGCTTGCTGAAGATAGAGGGATGGGCGAGAGATGGTCTGACGGACGAGCAGATTGCAGATAATATCGGGATTTCCAGAAGCACATTAAATAGCTGGAAAGACAAGTATTCGGACATTTCGGACACCCTAAAAAGAGGAAAAGAGGTCGTTGATCGTCAAGTCGAGAATGCTTTGCTAAAACGTGCGCTTGGATATGAGTACACGGAGACTACCAGAGAATACATACCGGAACTTGATGAAATGAAAACTACGAAAAAGGTCACAAAGCAAGTAGCGCCGGACACGACAGCACAGATATTCTGGCTCAAGAACCGCAAGCCAGACAAATGGAGAGATAAGCAGGAATACGAGGATAGAACAGCAATTGATAAGCTGGATGAAATCTTGAAAGGATTGCATGACAATGCAGCTAAGCAAGAAACAGAATGAATACATCATAAACGCAACTCATAGATGGAATATCAAGTCCGGAGCGGTTCGTTCTGGAAAGTCTTTTGTTGATACTGCTTATATCGTGCCTAAAAGAATCCGAGAGAGAGCTGGACTTCCCGGCTTAAATGTAATCATGGGTGTCTCCAAAGAATCCATAGAGCGAAACGTCCTACAGCCAATGAGAGAAATCTATACCAGCGACCTTATCGGGAACATTAACAACCGGAATGTAGCCAGAGTATGCGGAGAGGATGTTTATTGTCTCGGAGCGGAAAAGGTCAGTCAAGTCGCAAAGATACAGGGAGCGTCCATCAAGTATTGTTACGGGGATGAGATTGCAAAGTGGAACAAAGAAGTATTCCAGATGCTGAAATCACGTCTTGATAAGACGTATTCCTGTTTTGATGGAGCTTGCAACCCGGAGAATCCGACACATTGGCTAAAAGAATTTCTCGACAATAAAAAATTAGATATCTATTTGCAGAGATACACGATTTTCGACAATCCGTTTCTGGCTCCAGATTTCGTGGAGAAGCTCTGCATCGAATATGACGGTACCGTTTATTATGACCGGTTGATTCTTGGTCTATGGAAACGAGCAGAGGGAGCGATTTACCGCAAATTTGCAGACCATCCGAAAGATTTTGTCAAAGAGCCGACTGCATCCGATCTGACAGAGATTGTCATTGGCGTGGACTTTGGTGGTAATAAGTCTGGTCATTCTTTCGTGGCAAGAGGGTATGACCGAGACAACAACGTGTATGGATTAAATAGTGTCAGACACATGAACAAGGATTTTAAGGACGGAATTGATTCAAACATCCTGAATGATCTGCTTATCAAATTTGTGAACGAGGTGCAAGAAAAGTATGGAAAAGTCGACTTTATCTATTGGGACAATGCAGAGACTACGCTCGGCCAGAGTATCCGAAACGCTATGCTCAAAGCTAATCCAGCCACGATTGTAAGACCGGCCAAGAAAATCAGAATAAAAGACCGAATTGAATGCGTCTTAAAGCTCATGGGGGCTGGGCGCTTTTTTATTACAAACGACTGCGAAACATTATCTACCGCACTGCAAGAAGCGGTGTGGGATGAGAAATCTATGAAAGATGATCGACTGGATGACGGTAGTAGTGATATTGATACACTGGATGCATTTGAGTACACGATAGAACGCGACATTAAAATGCTGACAGAGTGAGGTGCAAGATGTTTAAGTTTATTAACAAGGTTATTACAGGAGTGTTTAACATGATAAGCAGAACCACGATGAAGCAGGTGTTGAGAGAATCTCCTGCAATTACAAGCACAATGGTGCAGAAAATAAATGAATGGAACAGCATGCTCTCTGGGAATGCAGACTGGTGCAAGGATTATGTGAAGTCCCTGAGGATTGAACAGGGGATATGTAGAGAGTTTGCAGATGTTGTGCTGTCGGAAATGGAAATAAAAATATCGAACGATAAGCTCTTAAAACTGTTTGAGAAAACCACAGAGAGCCTGAATGAGAATCTACAGGACGGTCTTGGACTTGGTTCGTTCTGCCTAAAACCCCTTGGAAATGAACAGGCAGAGTTCGTGACAGCAGATAAGTTCATCCCGGTGAGCTTTGGAAATGATGAGAAGCCGAACGATATCGTCTTTCTGGACTTCCGGGATATTGACGACTCAAAGTACTATGTACGATTGGAGCGGCACAGTATTAAGAATGGATTCCTTGAGATCACGAACGAAGCATACAGTTCATCTACCAGATATGGATTTGACCGTAAAATCCCGTTGGAAAGCCTAGAAGCATGGAGAGGACTGCCGGAGCACGTAGCATATCCAGGAGTGAAAGAAATGGATTTTGGATATTACCGGAATCCGATCAAGAACAGGATTGATGATACGCCTTGTGGTGTGTCTATTTTTGATTATGCGATCGATTTGATCCGGAAAGCGGACGTGCAGAGTGCAAGGATAGACTGGGAGTTTGAGTCTGGTGAGAGGGCGATTCATGTGGATGCTGCGGCTATCAAGCGAGAGTCAGACGGACAGAATGGCGTATCCAAGTTAAATAAAAGATTGTACCGAGGAATTGACGGCGAAGAGGGATTTTTCAAAGAATTTTCACCGGAGCTTAGAGACCAGAACTTGATTAACGGTCTCGAGAATTACTTTAGACAGATCGAGTTTGTAGTTGGTCTTGCGTTCGGCGATTTAAGCAATCCGCAGAGCGTGGATAAGACAGCAACAGAGGTTAAAGCGTCAAAAAACCGGAAATACAATCGTGTCAAAGCAATCCAAGATAACTTACGAGATTGCTTAGAGGATTTTGTGAGAGGTCTGGCGTTCCACGAAGGAATGCTTCATTCAGGATATGAGTTTATCTGCAGTTTTAAAGACTCAATTCTGACAGATGAGGAAACGGATCGTCAGTTGATGCTAAATGAGATAGCAGCCGGAATCAGATCACACTGGGAGTACAGGGTTCGATTCCTCGGGGAGGATGAAGAAACTGCAAAAGCGAATGTGCCGGATCAAGGTGGAGTAATGGAGTGATAGGTAATGGATAAGCCAGATGTCGTAAAAATGTCTCTCAGAATGGAATCTATCTGGATGGATGCTGAGAACCGGATCATACAGGATATCGTTCGCAGGATACGCAAGACCGGAAAGATCACATCCACTGCCGATTACCAGATTAACAGACTGGTGGAGATGGGAAAGAGCACAGAAGAGGTGGAAAAAATCCTACAAGATGCTCTTAAAGCCACTTATCCAGAGATGTTTAAGCTGTATGACGAGATAGCGGAGTGGCAGTATGTAAGGGATAGGGACTTATATGAGCAGATCAACCGGGAATTTATTCCGGCAGAGGAAAACGAACAGCTCAAACAGGTGTCGCAGGCCGTCAGGAAGCAGACACAGGACAAGTTGCATAACCTTGCAAGGTCTTATGGATTCTCGGTCTTAATGGGTAATCGTCGCGTATTTATGCCGTTTTCGGAGTATTACCAGCGATATGTCGATATGGCAATCACAGACGTGATAAGCGGTGCCTTTGATTACAACACAGTCATCCGTAGAGTTGTTACACAGATGACGAACAGTGGCTTAAGGACTGTAGACTACGCCACCGGACACAGCAACAGAGTACATGTGGCAGTGCGAAGAAGCGTATTGACTGGAGTATCGCAGATCACAGGAGAAATGAACAGGATCAATGCTGACAAGCTTGGCACGAATTATTACGAGGTAGACTGGCATCCAGGAGCCAGACCGGAACACCGGAAGTGGCAAGGAAAAGTGTACAGCAAAGAAGAACTGGCGTCTGTGTGCGGTCTTGGAACTGCTACTGGCCTACAAGGAGCTAACTGCTACCACGATTATTACCCATTTGTAAAAGGAGCGTCTGAACGGCAGTGGACGGATGAATGGTTAAAAAAGCAGAATGCCATAGAAAACAAAACAAAGAGGTGGCAAGGTAAAGAGTTGGATGCTTACGGAATTACACAGCAACAGCGAAGAATGGAAACCGCAATGAGAGCGCAGCGGTCTAAGATCATGGCACTCAAGACTGCCAGAGCAGATCCAGACAATATATTGACCATGAGAGTAAAATACAAAGCCCAACTGTACGAATACACAAAGTTCTGTCGGAAGATGGGCGTAGAACAACAAAGAGAACGGATATACATGGATATGTTAGGGAGAGTCGCATAGGCGGCTCTTTTATTTTGTCCTGCCAGATGACGAGAAACTGGGTACTTACTTGAGACATGTGGTGCGACCACGAGAAAAAGCGAAGCGAAAGGAAGATGAAACATGAAAAGAGAGTTTTTAGAAGAAATGGGATTGGAAAAAGAACAGATTGATAAGATTCTGGACGCCAATTCCACAGATGTCGGTAAAGCAAAAAAAGATTATGACAACATCAAATCGGAGCTTGACACGACAAAACAGCAGCTTACAGACGCAAACACAGCCATTGAGGGATTCGGAGACTATGAAGAAATCAAAGGTCAGGTAGCCGATTACAAAGCAAAATACGAAGCATCCGAAGCAGAGAAAGCGCAGATTAAACAGGATTATGAGTTTAACGGAAAACTTGAAGCCGCAGCTAAGAAGCACGGTGCAAGAGCTTTAAAAGCGGTTCTTCCGTACTTAAAAACGGATGATCTGAAAGCATCCAAAAATCAGGATACGGATATTGAAAATGCATTCAAAGACCTGAAAGAGAACGAAGAAAGCAAATTCCTGTTTGCGGATGATGAACCGATTAAAAATCCAGTGCTTGGAAGCGGAGCCGAGAAGCCAGGTGCGTTTGATGCGGTAGCTGCTGCTATGGGACTCACAGAAAAAGATTTTAAATGATAAGGAGATAAGATATGCCAAATTCAATTACGCTTAGAAAACAGTATTCTACGATGCTCGACCTCGTGTATAAGAAAAGTTCACTGACATCTATCTTAGATGGCCCGAGTGAGCTGATCCGAGAGGGAGCAAATGCAAACGAAATTTTGATTCCGAAAATGTCCATGCAGGGACTTGCAAACTATGATAAGTCCTCTGGATACGTCAACGGTGATGTAACTCTGGACTACGAGACAGTTAAATGCGACTACGACAGAGGTCGTAAATTTAATGTAGATGCAATGGATAATATTGAGTCTGCTGGCGTAGCATTTGGACGTCTTGCAGGGGAGTTTATCCGCACGCAGGTAGTGCCCGAGTTGGATGCATGGAGATTTTCCAAGTATGCACAGATTTCTGGTATCACAACAGCAGAAGGCGCACTGAACGATGGAAAAGCAGCACTTGCAGCGTTAAGAGCCGCAAGAAACGCGATCGAAGATGCAGAGGGAGATGTATCTACATGCTATCTGTTTATCAATCCAGCATTGGTTGGAATGGTTGAAGACTTAGATACAACTGCATCCAGAAGAGCATTGGAAGGATGGGCTGGAATCGTGAAAGTACCGTCCGCAAGATTTTACACAAAAGTTGACTTGACAGCAAACGGAGCTGGTGGATTCGCTAATAATTCAGACGGAAAAGCAATCAACTTTATGGCAATTGACCGGAACGCGGCTATCCAGTACCAGAAACACACAGTTCCGAAGATTATTTCCCCAGACCAGAACCAGGCTGCTGATGCTTATATGTACGCATACAGAACAGTCGGAATGTGTGATGCCTACGAAAATAAAGTAAAAGGAATTTACTGTCATCACGTGGGGGAATAGCACCCCCTGAAGACCTCGCCTTGGTAGGCAGGGGGAAAGTCGGAAAGGCAAAAGTAGGTAAAGCAAAATAGGAGGTATGAGTTATGGCATATACACCAACGACATGGAATAATGATGACGTTATTACAGCAGAGAAACTGAATAAGTTAGAGCAGGGCGTGAAGAATGAGCAGGTTGGACCAGCAGGACCAGCAGGAGCAGTAGGACCGGCAGGACCAGCAGGACCAGCAGGAGCAGTAGGACCGGCAGGACCAAGCTACACTCTTCTGGCGGCGAATAAAACAACGCTTGGTGGCGTAAAACAGATGGCTTTGATTGCAGATTTGTCCACAGAAACAACAACTGACCTGAAAAATAAAATCAATGAGATTCTTGCGGAGATGAAAAAACAGGGGATTATGGCGAATCAGTAAGGAGTACACATGTTAGTAGATTACAAATACTACATTGAGGACTTTGGTGGAGAGAAAATCTCCACTGAGTCCGCGTTTAAAAAGACTCGTGATCTTGCGGATGTTTATATGTATGATTTCACGTCCGGAAGAGCAGAAAGCGACACGGAAAATGAGCACCGTATCAAATCGTGTCTTTGTGAGATGTGCGATGTCATCTATAATTTGACAGCAAATGACGGAAAGATCGTAAAATCCGAAAATACAGACGGGTACTCTGTGTCTTATGTAACAGAGCGTATTGACGGACAGGATGCGGAAAAAGTGCTTGAGAATAAGCTGTACCGGATTGCGAAAGTCTATCTCGGTAATACCGGCTTACTGTATCGCGGAGTATGCTAACAAATTCAGACGCCACCCTGTACAGCCGGAAGTATAACCCGTCTACTCGGCTGGATGAGTGGGAACGAACCTACATCCCGGAAGTGTGGTGGTACAAAAACGAAAAGTCGCAGATCACGACAGATGGATTAAAACAGGCTGATACGTACACAATCAGGATCTCTGACACGAGCGTAGCAATAAAAAAAGACGATTACCTTGTCAAAGGAGATTGTCAGATTGTGATGCAGACAATCAAAGACTTGGACGGATTTGACAAGACCAGAGTCACATCCGTAAACTACAACGCATTCGGCGGCAATCCGCATATTAAGGTGGTGGGAGTGTAATGGCAAGAGGAAAGAAAAAATTCCAGATTGAGACGCCGAGAGGTAAGATATCAACTTACACGATTTCCAAGGGAAATTTGAAAGGAAGGACAATAGCGAGACTCGACTGGAATCCGAACTTTAGACCGAATATGGAATCCGGTTTCGCAAACGCACAGTCTTTCGTGGACTCTGAATGCATCCGGCGTATGAACCCGGAGACTCCAAGACGGACAGGGGTACTTGTTAAGTCAGCAACCCTTGGCACCGTAATTGGAAGTGGTGAGATCAACCAGATTGCACCTTATGCACGTAGACAGTATTACGAGCACAAGGAAAAATCACGATGGTTTGAGCGCATGAAAAACCGCCACAAAGACTCTATTCTGAAAGGAGCGGCTAAGTATGTCAAATCTCATTGACAGCGTCAGATCATACATTCTCACATGTCCGTTTTTAAGTGATGGACGTGTAAATGTGGACTACATTGGAACGGATATGGGGTACTCTGTCGACCCTCTCCCTTGCGACCCGATCATGCAGAGATACATGGACGGTGGGGCAAAGAAGCAGTTCCAATTCGCATTTACAAGCCAAGAAGAATATGACCAAGACGCGCGAATTAACATTGAAAACAGTGGATTTTTCCAGAGCTTCGAAGAGTGGTTGGAACAGCAGAGTTTTAACGACAACCTACCAAAACTCGAAGAAAAGAAGAACCCAATATCAATCGAAACTTTAAACAGCGGTTACTTGTACGATATGAACGGTGAAAACGCAAAGTATCGTATTGAGTGCCGCTTAATTTATACGCAGGAGGTATAAGTATGGCAGTAGCAGCAGCACCAAAATTAGTCGGCAGACATTTGCGTGTGGCATTCATGAACACGGATGCAACGGGTAGTTCGCCGAAATACGAAAGAATGACAAATTTTACCGCAATGACAAACGGGAAAAACCCGAAAGAGTATTCCAGACAGTACGTGGATGAGATCGCGGAGCGCGCGGACGTTGTAGGGTACGCTCCGGCAATCGAATATTCATTTGACCGGTACACAAATAACCCGGTACACGAAAAAATCGCAACAATCCACGATGGTGAAAAGCTCGGAGATGACGCACATGTAGAAGTTGTAGTTGTTGACTTTTTCAAAAAAAATGATAAAGGAGACAAATGCTACGCAACAAAGCGTACTTATGCGGTCATCCCGGATTCTGACGGAGACGGAACGGATGCGCTTGTGTATGGCGGATCTCTTAAATCTGTGTCCGACATCGAAGAAGGATATGTTACAGAAACTGACTTTACAAGCAAGACGGTTACTTACACAAAAGGTGATTACGCAGCAGTTGAACGAAAGAAAAGGAGAGCGAGCCGATGAGCCAGTGGAAATTTAATAATTTTGAAACAGACATCGATTTTACAGACGCAGATTTTATGGGAAAATTTGAGGACTGCTATGAGAAAATGGTTGTAGAATCCGAAAAAGTACCGAAAGTTGGAAAAGTGTCCGAGATTACGAGGGCGCAATGCAAGGTTTTTGATGATTTCTATGACCGATTATTCGGAGACGGAACGAGCAGGAAAATGTTTCTCGGCAAGAACAGCATGGACATGAGAGTTAAAGCAGCCAATTCTTTGTTTGATCTCCGGAACAGCGAGCAGTCCAGATATAACAGCATGGTTAACAAGTATGCACCAAACAGGAAGGCAAGGAGAGGGGCAAGGAAGAACCGATGAACCTCTTCTATGAAGCCCTCCCGACATCGGTAATGGTAAGCGGAAGGCTTGTAAGAATCAGAACCGATTTTCGGGACTATATTTCTCTTTTGGATATGTTAAAAGATAAAGGTATCAAGTCCGTGGATAAGCTGTTGATTTTGAGTGAGTATTTTCTCGACGATGTCGAAATATCGCAGCCTGCAATTGACGCATTATGCGACTTTATGAGTGCTGATTTTTCAGACGGAGAATCCAGTCAAACCGGAGCAGTGAGGCAGAAGAATCTTTTTTCCTTTTCCATCGATTATCCCTATATATTATCAGCATTTTTGCGCGATTACGGGATTGACTTGATTGATATTAAATATCTGCATTGGTGGAAATTCCGGATGCTTTTTGATGGATTATCCGAGGATAACGAAATAAAGAAAAGAATTATGTACAGAGGGATTGATCTGAGCGAAGTTAAAGATCCGGAAGAGAAAAAGAGAATCCAGAAAATCAAAAAACTGATCGAGTTAAAACAGGAAGAATTGACTGATTTTGAAATCGGTGACGCTTTTATGTAGGTGGATCATGAAAAAAGAACCAATATTAGTCCGAGATTGGATTAGATGCCCTGTGTGCGGCTGCAAGCTTGCTATTGCAGACAATACAGCCAAAAGCCACGGTATCTACTTAAAATGTCTGACTTGCAAGAAAGAAATAGAAATTAAGAAATAAAGCACTTAAGTGAGCCTATGAGCCTGTGCTATCCAAGAATAGGAGGGATAGTATGGGTTATGATGGCTCATTAAAATTTGATACGGAAATAAATGAATCCGGATTTAATTCCGGAATTTCTAAACTTGGTGGAATAGCCAAGAAAGGTGCGGGAGTGGCAGTTGCTGCGGTTGGCGCTGTGACGGCTGCGCTTGGAGCTGGTGTTGTAGCCGGAGTAAAATACAATGCATCCATAGAGTCTTACCAGACATCATTTGAGGTTATGACTGGATCCGCAGAAAAGGCTGCGGAAGTAATCGACAAATTAAAGAAAGTTGGAGCGGAGACACCGTTTGAACTTCCAGACTTGGCAGATACTACACAGCTCTTAATGAACTATGGCTTTAGCGCAGATGAAGCCATGGACAAAATGATGATGCTCGGTGATATTTCCCAAGGCTCTGCCGAAAAAATGTCCAGAATTGCTACTGCTTACGGTCAGATGTCCTCTGCTGGAAAGGTATCGTTGGAAGATGTCAAACAGATGATTGAAGCTGGATTTAATCCACTGCAAGAAATTTCTGAGAGCACAGGGGAATCCATGGCGTCACTGTACGACAGAATCAGCAAGGGAACGATCTCTGTCGATGAAATTACAGCGTCCATGCAGAGGGCAACGTCTGAGGGTGGAAAGTACTTCCAGAGTATGGAAAAGCAAAGCCAGACGTTTAGTGGTCTGATCTCCACATTAAAGGATAATGCTCAGCAGCTTCTTGGCGAGGTTGTGAAACCGATATCTGATGGATTGACAGAGTCTTTGTTGCCTGCGGCAATTAGCGCTATTGAACAGTTGACGCAAGGATTTGAAGAAAACGGCGTTGCCGGTATGATTCAAGCAGCTGGAAATATCGTGAATGGACTATTTACCGGAATGATGGAAAATGCTCCGTTGCTTATCTCTACAGGAATGGAGCTGCTTAATCAGTTCTTACTCGGAATCGCAACCGGAGTTCCAGCACTGATTACCAAAGGGTTTGAAATCGTAACTCAGCTCGTTCTTGGTATTTTGCAAAATCTACCGCAGTTAATCACGCAAGGAGCGGCGGTTATCACGAACTTTGTGAATGGACTTCTGTCGTCTCTTCCATCTGTATTGCAATCAGGCGTCCAGATGATTCTCCGCCTTGTGGATGGAATTATAAACAATTTGCCGGCTATCGTATCCGCTGCAGCTCAGGCGATAGCGCGGTTTGTAGCCAGCGTCGCAAGTAATCTTCCCCAGATTTTATCCGCTGGGATTAAAATTATCGGAGAGTTAGCTTCTGGTTTGATTAGAGCCATACCAAACCTTGTAGGCAAAATACCGCAAATCATTTCCGCTATCAAAAACGCATTTTTGAGTGTCGATTGGCTTAGCGTTGGAGTTAACATCATAAAGGGAATTGCATCCGGTGTCGCTTCTGCAGCCGGACAGCTAGTAGATGCCGCTGTGAGCGCTGCTACAGATGCCTTGAATTGGGTTAAAAGCAAACTTGGGATCCATTCCCCATCCCGTGTATTTAGGGATCAGGTCGGGAAAAACATGGCTCTCGGTATAGGGGTTGGATTCGAGGATAATATCCCATACAAAGACATGGAAAAACAGGCAAACAAGATGGTGTCCCGGATACAGGGAGCTGCTCTTGGTGTTACAACGTCTGCAAGCCCGACAGCAAGTGGATATGTCGCTTCCAGATCAGCGGTCAGAACGACAGATAATAGCGATCTGATCTACGCGGTAGATCGATTATCCAGACTCGCAAACCGACCGCTTGAAATTATCAATAAAATCGATTCCGTGGAGACATCCAGAGTACTTGCAACACCAATGGAAAAACAAATAGAAAAGAATTCAAGTTTTCGGAAGATGTTAGGAGGGGATAGAAATTGAGCCTATCAGTAAAATTTGACGATCAGGAACTCGGGCGATACTTAAGTGTATTGTCCGGGTTCTCTCCGTTTAGTGGAGCAAATAGAGAGTCGGGACTCCTTGACGGAGCAGAAAGTGCAAAAGGAGAGGATTTTGGCTATACAACATATAAATCAAAGACGCTTGAAATGCCATTTGAAATTAAAGGAGACATCTTAGCAAGCTATGACGCGATTCAGAAAATCCTAAACGTCACAGAGCCGAAAAGGCTTGTGTTTGGGAATTATCCGGATCGCTATTTTTATGCTGTCCCTGACGGCAATTTTGATATAACACAGGTTGCAATGTTTGGAAAAGGCACAATCACATGGCTAATCCCGGACGGAGTAGCATACTCTACCGCAGAAAAACAATTCACTGGCGTCCAACAGAACGGCTACCAGACAATCACCATCCAAAACAACGGTACCGAGTGGGCGGATGTGGACTACGAGATCGCACATCAGCACGAAAACGGCTTTATCGGACTGGTAAGCCAGTACGGAGTGATCCAGCTAGGGAAAGAGGAAGAGGCGGACGGAGAGAACTACGAAGCGTCCGAAGAACTGTTTAACGGTTACGGCTTGTTTCAAGACGATCACGGGACCTCTTATCAGAATCCGGAAAACACCACACAGGGAACACTTGAAGTCAAGAATGTTGCCGGATATAACGTCATGGCATTAAAAGGTGGACAGGCAACATCCGGATTCTGGAACGGTGGAATGAAAACCCTTACTATCCCGGTGGACAGTGAGGGCAGACGTGGAGCGAAGAACTTTTACTGTTACACCCAGCACTGGTTCGAAACCGGCTTGATGGGGCAGACAGGAGCGCAGACCATTGCATTTCTGACAGGAGATAATAAAGTAATCTGCGCCATGTCTATTAACAAGAGTGATACGGTTGGTAATACGGCGCATGTGGACTGGTTTGCCCCTCAAAACAAGAAAATTAAGACACTGGATTTCCAGCCGACAGCCTACGAGGATAACCCGTTTAATTTAAAAATGGGCGGCGGACACAATGACTTTTTAAAAGAGGGTGACAAGTTGCGTATTTTCTGGTACGGGAAGTATTACCACTTTACTATCCCAGAGATCAAAGATATGGAATGCGAGAAAATCCAGATCTGGATTGGACAGTGGGGGGACCGAAATCTGTCGAACCAGTACGTTACGCACAACTATTTAAAAAGCATCTGGTTTCGCAAGGACAACGTGGAAAAATATCGGGATGTGCCGAACCGGTATCGCGCTGGGGATGTGGTGTCTATAGACGGGGAGAGCACGAAGGTCTACGTTAATGGTATGGTGGCTAAGGGAGATGAGATTACAGGGACGGATTATTTTAAAGTGCCGCCAGGGATTACAGAAGTGCAGTTCTGCTATTCTTCCTTTTCTTCTCCACCGCCGCATATTAAAGCGAAAATACGGGAGGTATATTTGTAATGGATAACATCAGAATTGCGATTTTAAGCGCAAATAACACGCCAGTAGCGTTTATGGATAATGCACATAAAAAGTCCATGCACTACTGGAATGATGATCTACACGAATACTTACAGGGTACGGCGAATACTTACACTTTTACGGTAAATGCAAAGCATCCAGACGCACAGCATATCAAAGCTGGGAATAAGGTGGCATTTACTTACAAGGGGAAATCATACTACTTAAACATTGTAAATACCGATAAAACGGAACAGACGATTACTGCTACGGCATGGTCACTGTCGTTTGAGCTTATTAACGAGGATGCTGGAGAATACAAAGCTGGAAAAGCCATGAGTTTTGAAGAGTACCTCGCCGTCTTTGATGCTGAGAGAACGCTTAAATTGGGACTCAATGAGGTGTCGGACAAACGGATCACCAACGAATGGACAGGTACAACGTCCGTATTAAAGAGATTATTCTCCCTGGCTAATGTCTTTTCTGCGGAGATCGAATTTGAGACAGTACTGAACAGAGACTACTCTTTAAAAGAGATTGTCCTAAATGTATATCGGAAACACTCCGATACAGACAGCGGAGTCGGAGAATACCGGAATGACATCGTACTGAGGTACGGAAAAGGAATTACCGGAATTCGAAAAACCACAGATGCCGAGAAGCTTTACACCTGTATCCAGCCTACCGGTAAGGACGGGCTGACGATTAATGGACTGGATAAGAAAGAGTACGATGAGAACGGCAATATCGTGTACTTTACAGACGGTGCGATCATCCGGGCACCACAGGCGAGAGACAGGTTTCCATCCAACATCGTAAATAAAGAGGATGCTTATATCCTAATGCGGAAAGAGTACGATACAGACAGCAAGGACAAGCTCTATAGCATGGCTCTGTCTGATC
>ENA-UOIV01002030-UOIV01002030.1-human-gut-metagenome-genome-assembly--contig:-C59-NODE-2030-length-15101-cov-14.638907_pt1 | contig 15101 bp, 13 predicted proteins | sample MGYA00242333_ERZ723880 | MGnify/ENA metagenome assembly ERZ723880 | reverse complement strand
TCTCCGGGGGAATCCCAAAGAGAATTTTCCATAAATTGTTCAAATTTTTACTTTTCAGGGAAAATTCTCTTGTAAGGCCGGGTGTTTTCCGATAACATGAAAATGAACAGAAATAGACATTTCCAGAAAGGCACAGGCGTCAACATGTACAAAATCATGCTTGCGGAGGATGAACTTGAGGTTTTGGGCGCGATGCTCCGGACGATCCGCTGGACCGAGCACGGCTTCGACCCGCCGGTCGGCTGCCGCGACGGGCGGGAGGCGATCGAAAAGCTCGAGGGGGGCTTTGTGCCCGACGTGCTGATCACCGACATCTGCATGCCCTTTGTCGACGGACTCGAGCTCACCCGCTATATCAACGAGCACCTGCCCAACACCGTGGTGGTGATCCTCACCGGCTACGACGACTTCCAGTACGCCCACCGGGCGATCAAGATGCAGGTCTACGACTATGTCCTCAAGCCGGTCACCCCGGCGAGCATCAACGAGCTGACCGACCGGCTGCGGGGGGAGCTCGACGAGCGCCGGCTGCGCAACATCGACGACTCGATGCAGATCGTCGCCAGCTACTTCTTAAATCAGCTCATGACCCGCCGCCTCGACGCGAAGCGGATCGAGGAGAGCTGCCGCGCGCACAAGCTGGACTTCGCGGGGCGCTACCACATCGCGGCGGTGCTCGACGTGGACCTGCGCGCGCCCGCGACGGAGGACGACGGCGGCAACCTCGAGCTGATGCGCTACGGGCTGGCGAACATCGCGCAGGAGCTCTCGGAAAACAGCCACGGGACGCTGGCCTTCCAGGGCAACGACGGCCTGACCAAGCTGATCATCAGCTCCGGGGAGCGCGACGGCCTCTACGCGGCCGCCATCGGGCTCTGCCGGACGATCTCCAAGACGGCGGGCGCCGCGCTGCAGGTGCCCGTCTCGGGCGGCATCGGGGACCCGGTCGCCTACCTCGACGAACTGCACCTCTCCCACGGGCAGGCGATGACCGCGCTGGGCTACCGGTTCTTCTACGGGGAGTCGAGCGTCACCTGCGTGGCGGACGTCGACATCCGGGAGACGCGGGACATCGACTATTTCAGCTGCGAGCGGCGGCTGGAGGCCGCCGTCAAGACCCTCGACCGGGAGGGCGCCCGCGCCGCCGTGCACGACCTGGTCGGGCAGCTCCGCTCCGGCCACGTCCCCTTCGAGCGGTGCGTGCTCTACAGCCAGAAGCTGATGATGACCCTCATCGGGCTCACCGACGAGCTGATCGGCGGCGCCGAGGTGGAGTCGCTCGAAAAGACGTGGGAGCAGTTCAACTTCTATTCCGCCCCGACGCTCGGGCGGCTGGAACGGATGATCGACGAGGTGTGCGACAAGGCGTTCAAAATCCTCGCCCTCACCAAGAGCGACACCGCCGCCGCCCAGGTGAGCAAGGCGGAAAAATACATCCGCGAGCACTACGGCGACCCGAGGCTCTCCCTCAACATGATCACCGAACACCTCGCGATCAGCACGAGCTATTTCAGCGCGATCTTCAAGTCGCGCACCGGCGCGACCTTTGTGGAATACCTGACCCGAGTGCGCATGGAGAAGGCCCAGCAGATCCTGGCCTTCACCGACCGGCGCACCTATGAGGCCGCGGAGGACGTGGGCTTCTCCGACCCGCACTATTTCAGCGTGACCTTCAAGCGGGTGACGGGCATGACGCCCAAGGAATACCGGGAGTTCAGCCGGCGCGGCGACACCGCGCCTCAGGCCTGAGCCGGGGGAGGGAAGACGTGCGGAAGGTTTGGAAAAAACTGAGGAAGGCGCTCAATCCCTACAGCGTGCGCGGCACGATGATCCTGTCCTTCATGCTGCTCATCTCGATCATCGTGCTGCTCGTTTCACTTGTCTCCTACTACTACACGATGAACGATATCGAGAGCATCTCGATCAACTACACCGTGCGCCTGCTCGGGGAGATCAACGCGAGCATCGACTCCTACATAGACAACATGAAGAGCATGGCGAAGGTGGTCGTCGAGAACAAGGACGTGCGGGACGTGATGGCCTTCTATAACCGGCACCACGACAAGCGCCTCTCCTACATCGAGGAGAAGGAGCTGGAACGGCTGCGCGCGAATGCGGCCGCGCACATGAACATTGTGGCGAACACCCGCAGCGACATCACCAACATCGCGGTGATCTCCAAGTATAAGGACGTCGTGCTCAGCGACGTCGAAAAGGAGGTCAACGAGAACTCCGAGTTCAACGTCACCGACTGGTACCTGAAGCCGATGTCCTACAAGGACGAGATCGTCGTCTCCCCCTCCCACGTGCAGAACCTCGTGTCGGGGGAGTACAAGTGGGTCATCTCGATCTCCAAGTCGGTGCTCGACCCCGAGACGGGGGAGGTCACGGGCGTCATGGTGATCGACCTCAACTACCGGTCGATCGAGGCGATCTGCGAAAACGCCCAGCTGGGCAAGAACGGCTACATCTACCTGATCGACCGGCACAAGAACATCATCTACCATCCCCAGCAGCAGCTCCTCTACTCGGGCATCAAGAGCGAGCTCGTCGAGGAGATCCTCAAGATGCGGGACACCTACCTGCGGGACGATGTGAACAACCGCATCTACACCCGCAACTACTCCGAGCTGACCGGCTGGAGCGCGGTGGGGGTGGTGAACGTGGATGAGCTGATCAAGGACAAGAGCAGCATCATCGACTTCTATTTCCGCCTCGCGGGGATCTCGATCCTCTTCGCGATGACCTTCGCGGTGCTCATCTCCACGACGATCACCAACCCGATCAAGATGCTTGAGAACACGATGCACGAGGTCGAGGTGGGCAACTTCGACGTGCGCTCGGAGATCGAGCTCAACAACGAGATCGGCCACCTCAGCAAGACCTTCAACGTCATGATCTCCCGCATCAAGGACCTGATGGAAAAGACGGTGCGGGACGAGGAGGAGAAGCGCAGAAGCGAAATCCGCGCCCTCCAGGCGCAGATCAACCCGCACTTCCTCTACAACACCCTCGACACGATCATCTGGATGTCGGCGGGCGGCAAGAACGACGAGGTCGTGGAGGTCACCTCCGCGCTCGCGCGGCTCTTCCGCACGAGCATCAGCAAGGGGGAAAACCTCGTCACGCTGCTCAACGAGGTGGAGAACATCAAAAGCTACCTCACCATCCAGAAGATGCGCTACGAGGATAAGCTCTCCTGGCGGGTCGACGTGCCGCCCGGGCTGCTCGGGCTGATGACCCCCAAGCTCATCCTCCAGCCGATTGTTGAAAACGCCGTCTACCACGGCGTCAAGATGAGCCAGGCGGGCGGCGAGATCGCCATCTCGGCGCGCACTGAGGGGGAACGGCTGACCATCACGATCGCGGACAGCGGCGTGGGCATGACGGCCGAGCAGCTGGAGCAGCTCTTCGTCCCGCGCCCCGACACCGACCGGGGGATCGGCGTGATCAACGTCAACAACCGCATCCGCCTCTGCTTCGGGGAGGAATACGGACTGCACTATTTCTCCGCGCCCGGCGAGGGCACCCGTGTGGAAATCTGGCTGCCGGTGATCGAAGGCGGTGATGAAGATGATGTTTAAAAGGCGCTATTTCCTGCTGCTGGCGGCGCTGTTCTGCTGCTTTGGGGCGCTGCTCTTCTTCTTTGTCCACGAGGGCCGCCTGCTGCTCCCCGAGGAGGAGCCGGCCGCGCGCTACAACATCCAGGTGATCTTCAAGGCGCTGGCCAACCCGCCCGACTTCTGGCGGGTGGTGGAGCAGGGGGTGCAGTCGGCCGCCGCGGAATACGGCGTCAACTGCGAGGTGACCGCCCCGCCGATGGAAAAGGACGTCGACCGCCAGATCGAACTGGTGCGGGAGGCGATCGCCAAGCACCCCGACGCGATCATCCTGGCGGCGAGCGACTATGAGCGGATGGTCCCCGTCTGCAAGGAGGTGACCGACGCGGGCATCCTGCTCGTGACGGTCGACAGCGACGTCAACTACGACGGGCGGCGGTGCTTCGTCGGCACCGACAACGTCGCGATGGGCCGCAAGCTCGCCGAGCTGGTGGACGAGGCGGTCCCGCCCGAGCAGAAGATCGGCGTGATGGGCCATGTCGAGGGGGCGCGCACGGCGGTGGAACGCCGCGACGGGCTCGTCGATAACGTCGCGGGCGGGATGGAGCGGGTGGCCGCGCTCGACTACTGCGACGGCTCGGAGATCGTTTCCCGGCAGCGCACCAAGGAGATGCTCATCGCGCATCCGGAGATCCGCTGTATGGTGGGGCTCAACGAGTCGTCGGCGCTCGGCGTGGCCAACGCGATCCGGGACCTCGGGCTGGAGGGGAAGGTCGGGCTGATCGCCTGCGACAGCTCGGAAAAGCAGATCCAGTTCATGGAGCAGGGGACGATCCAGGCGTTCGTCATCCAGAACCCCTTCAACATGGGGTACCTGAGCGTCTCCAACACGGTTTCGATCCTCCAGGGCAGGACGGTGCCCGAGGTGGTCAACACCGACAGCGTGATTATCAAGAAGGAGGACCTCTACAAAAAGGAGAACCAGAAGCTGATGTTCCCGTTCACGAGCGTGGAATAAATCAAGAGGAAAAGGGTGTCATGAGATGAAAAAGAGACTGCTGGCATTTGATTTCGGCGCGTCGAGCGGCCGTGCCATGCTCGGGGAATTCGATGGGGAGCGCATTGCGCTCACCGAGGTTCACCGCTTCGACAACAACCCCGTCACGGTGCGCGGGACCTTCTACTGGGACGTGCTCGCGCTCTTTCACGAGATCAAGCAGGGCATCACCAAGGCGAAGGCGCTGGGCGATTTCGAGAGCATCGGCATCGACACCTGGGGGGTGGATTTCGGCCTGCTCGACCGGCACGGCGACCTGATGCAGAACCCCGTCCACTACCGCGACGCCCGCACCGCCGGGATGATCGAGGAGGTCTGTGGGATCATCGGCCGCGACGAGCTCTACCGGGCGACCGGCAACCAGTTCATGGAGCTCAACACGATCTTCCAGCTCTATTCCCTCGCGCAGAAGCGCCCCGAGCTGCTCGAGCGCGCCAGCCGCGCGCTGCTCATGCCCGACCTCTTCGGCTACCTGCTGACGGGCGGGCAGGCGTCGGAATATTCGATCGCCTCCACCACCCAGCTCATGGACCCGCGCACCCACGAGTGGAACAAAGGGATCATGCGGCGGCTGGGGATCCCCGAGGACCTCTTCCCCGACATCGTGAAGCCGGGCACCCCGCTGGGCGTCCTGTCGGACGACATCCGCGAGGAGCTGGGCGTCGGACCGGTGAAGGTGGTCTCGGTGACGGGCCACGACACCGCCTGCGCGGTCGTGGCCGCGCCCGCGACGGAGGAGGATTTCATCTACATCTCCTGCGGCACCTGGTCCCTCTTCGGCACCGAGCTTCGGGAGCCGGTCATCGGGGAGAAGAGCCTGCGTTACAACATCACCAACGAGGGCGGCTACGGGTACACGGTGCGGTTCCTCAAAAACATTATCGGCCTCTGGATGATCCAGGAGACCCGCCGCCAGTACCGCCGCGAGGGGGGGCAGTACAGCTACAACGATCTCGAAAAGCACGCGCTGGCCTCCGAGCCCTTCCGCTACTTCATCGACCCCGACGCGCCCGAATTCGTCGCGCCGGGCAACATCCCCCGCCGCATCCGCGCCTTCTGCGGGCGCACGGGGCAGGGGGAGCCGCAGACGGTCGGCGAGATCATGCGCTGCATCTACGAGAGCCTCGCGCTCAAGTACCGCTGCGCCTTCGACCAGATCCGCGACTGCACGGGCAAGGACTACCACAGCATCCACATGGTCGGCGGCGGCACCAAGGACAATCTCCTCTGCCGCATGGCGGCCTCCTCCACCGGCTGCCGGGTGGTGGCCGGGCCGATCGAGGCGACCGCGCTGGGCAACATCGCGGTGCAGCTGATGGCGCAGGGGGACATCGGCGACGTGTGGGAGGCGCGGAGGATCATCTCCAACTCCTTCGAGCCGGTCGAATACCTGCCGGAGGACGTTCCTGCGTGGGAGGCGGCCTACGCGCGCTTTAAACAGTATATCCTGCCCGGGGGATGAGGCCGGGAAAGGGACGGCGCGGGCCGTCCCTCTCTTTTTTCATAGGATTACGACCAATTTCCGGAAAATAACGAATTAACTTTTGCGGGGCGATTGTGTAAAATTGGACACAGGCAATAAAAATATCCGGACGGTGCGTCCGGATTTTGTTCAACAGTCAAACTGAAGGAGGTCATTTCATGAGTTATCCGAAAATTGGCATCCGGCCGGTCATCGACGGCAGGTGGGGCGGCGTCCGCGAGAGCCTCGAAAACCAGACGATGGGCATGGCTTACGCGGCGGCGGAGCTGATCTCGAAGAACCTTACATATCCCGACGGCACCCCGGTCCAGTGCGTCCTCGGCTGCACGACGATCGGCGGCGGCGCGGAGGCGGCCAAGGTGGCCGAGCAGTTCTCCACCGAAAACGTTGTGGCGACCCTGTCGGTCACCCCCTGCTGGTGCTACGGCAGCGAGACGATGGACCTCGACCCGCTGACCATCAAGGCGGTCTGGGGCTTCAACGGCACCGAGCGCCCCGGCGCGGTCTACCTCGCGGCGGCCATGTCCGCCCACGCGCAGCGGAATCTGCCCGTCTTTTCGATCTACGGCCACGACGTGCAGGACGCCGACGACACCTCGATCCCGGCGGACGTGTCAGAGAAGCTGCTGCGGTTCGCGCGCTGCGCCGTCGCGGTGGGGCTCATGCGGGACAAGGCGTACGTCAACCTCGGCGGCGTCGCGATGGGCATCGCCGGCTCCAACTGCAACGCCGACTTTTTCCAGAAATATCTGGGCATCCGCGCCGAGTGGGTCGACATGACCGAGATCGTCCGCCGCATCACGCTGGAGATCTACGACCATGACGAGTATGAGAAGGCGCTCAAATGGGTCAAGGCCAATTGTAAGGAGGGCTTCGACTGCAACGCCGGCAAGAACCTGCCGGAGGTCATCACGAAATCCAAGGTCGTCCCGGCCGACAAGGACTGGGAGTTCATCGTCAAGCAGACGCTCGTCTGCCACGACATCCTGTACGGCAATCCCAAGCTCGCCGAGATGGGCTGGCACGAGGAGTCGCTCGGCCGCAACGCGATCGCGGGCGGCTTCCAGGGGCAGCGCCAGTGGACCGACTGGCTCCCGAACGGCGACTTCATGGAGGCGATCAACAACAGCACCTTCGACTGGAACGGCAAAAAGTGCCCGACCGTGCTCGCCACCGAGAACGACACCTGCAACGGCGTCGCCATGCTCTTTGAGGCGCTGCTGACCAACCGCGCCCCCGTCTTCGCCGACGTGCGCACCTACTGGAGCCCCGAGGCGGTCGAGCGGGTGTGCGGACGCCGCCCGGAGGGCGTCGCCGCCAACGGCTTCCTGCACCTCATCAACTCGGGCGCGGCGGCGCTCGACGCCACCGGCGTCTCGAAGGACGAGAGCGGAAACGGCTGCATGAAGCAGTGGTTCGACGTCACCGATTCCGACATCGAAGCGATGCTCGGCGCGACCGACTGGTGCCGCGCCAACTATGAGTACTTCCGCGGCGGCGGGTTCTCCTCCCACTTTAAGACCCACGCGGAGATGCCTGTCACCCTCGTGCGCTTCAACCTCGTCGACGGGCTCGGCCCGGTGCTTCAGCTCGCCGAGGGCTGGACCGCCCTGCTGCCCGACGACATGCACGAAAAGATCGACCTGCGCACCGACCGCACCTGGCCGACGACCTGGTTCGCCCCCCGCCTGACCGGAAAGGGCGCTTTCAAGGACGTCTACAGCGTCATGGCCAATTGGGGCGCGAACCACGGCGCTTTCGTCTACGGGCACATCGGCGCGGACCTCATCACGCTGGCCTCGATGCTGCGCATCCCCGTCTCGCTCCACAACGTGGAGGACGACGCGGTCTACCGCCCGCACACCTGGGCCTCCTACGGCACCCGGGACCTCGAGTCGGCGGACTACCGCGCCTGCGAGCAGTACGGGCCGCTCTACCGCTGAGAAAACAGATAAGAGGGGGCGGCGGACTGCCGCCCCCTTTTGACAGATGACAAGCCATCATATTCGGCAAGTCCCCGCCTGACCGAAAGGGAGGGGGCGTGTGTGGGAACCGTCAGGTTCCTACCGCGCGTTGAGCGAGCGCGGCGAGCGGGGAACCCCGCCGCGGCGGCTTCATCTTGCCGAACATGTTCGGCAAGATGAAGGAGGAATTGCGATGTTAAAGGGCATCCCCAGCGTCCTGCCGCCCGAGCTGCTCAAAATCCTGATGGAGATGGGCCACGGCGACACGATCGTGATCGGCGACGGCAATTTCCCGCACGCCGCGATGGCCAAACGCCTCGTGCGCTGCGACGGCAACGGCGTGCCGAAGCTCCTCGACGCGGTTTTGCGGCTCATGCCGCTCGATTCCTACAGCGAGTACCAGGTGGGGCTGATGGAGGTCGTCCCCGGCGACCCCTGCAAGCCGGTCATCTGGGACGAGTACCGGGAGATCATCAACCGTTACGAGCCGGTGAACAACAGGATCGAAATGATCGAGCGGTTCGCCTTCTATGAGCGCGCGAAGGAGGCCTACGCGGTCGTCACCTCCTCCGAGCTGGCGCTCTACGCCAACATCATCCTGCGCAAGGGCGTCGTCACCGAGAAATAACGCATTAAAAAGGGCCTTCCCCGGCGGGGAAGGCCCTTTTTTATGGATATGGTCAGTTCGGCCGGTGGAGCTGGGTGTACTGGTTGCAGAGGTCGTTGGTCTCCTTGCGCTCGGTGATCACCTCGTAGTAGTCGGAGAGGGCGGCGAGCTTGCAGAGAAAGTCGACGTTCATCTTGGACAGGTCGCAGAGGAGGACCGATTTTTTGCAGTTGGCGAGGTAGCGGCGCTTGACGGCGGCCTCCTCCTCGCTCGCCTCCGACACCCCCCGCTCGATGCTGAAGCCCCGGCAGGACATGAAGGCGATGTCGGCGTTGAAGCGGTCGATGTAGCTGCAGGCGGTCTCGCCGACGAGGGACTTGGAGTTCTCCCGCAGGGTGCCGCCGGTGCAGAAGACCTTGACGTTTTTGAACTCCGAGAGAAGCAGGGAGGTCTTGAGCCCGTTGGTGATCACCTTGATGTTGGTGAAGCGGTCGAGGGTCCGCGCCAGCGCGAAGACGGTGCTCGACGAATCGAGGAAGAGGGTCATCCCGTCGGAGATGTGGCGGGAAGCCATGTCGGCAATGATCTGCTTTTTCATCGCGTTCTGGTTTTCGCGGAAGGCGAGGGGGTCCTCGCTCGTGCTCCCCTCGACGAGGATCGCCCCGCCGCGGGTGCGCCGGATGAGCTTGCTCTCCTCCAGCTCGCGCAGGTCGCGGCGGACGGTGGCGCCGCTGGCAAAGACGGCGGCGCACAGCTGCTCGACGGTGACCACCCGGCCCCGTTCGCGCATATAGTCGAGGATTTGCTGCTTGCGTTCGTAGGCGAGCATCGGATTTCCTCCTTCTGTCGATCATAGGTGATCAAAACGGATTGTAGATCAAGTTATAGAGGTGAAATGATCAATATCGCCGCCAAATATAGCTTGTTTTGATTAATCTTGATAAGATGATAACAGGAATGAACAGGAAATGCAACCACCTTCTGCAAAACAGTGTAAAAAAGGAGACGAAATTTATGGCATCGGCATACGAGATCAAAAAACAGCTCTGTGACATCGGCCGCCGCATCTATCAGAACGGATTTGTCGCCGCCAACGACGGCAACTTCTCCGTCAAGATCAGCGAAAACGAGTTCTACTGCACCCCCACCGGCGTGTCCAAGGGTTACATGACCCCCGACATGATCCTCAAGGTGGACGGGCAGGGCAACATGCTCGAGCCCAACGCGAAGTATAAGCCCTCCTCCGAGTTCAAGATGCACCTGCGCGTCTACCAGGAGCGCCCCGACGTGACCGCCGTGGTCCACGCGCATCCGCCTGTCGCGACCGCGCACGCCGTCTGCGGCATGCCGCTCGACAGCATGATTATGCCCGAGGTCATCATCTTCCTCGGCGAGGTGCCGCTGACCAAGTACGGCACCCCCTCCACGATGGAGATCCCCGAGGCGATCTCCGACGCGCTCAAGGACCACGACGCGGTGCTGCTGGAAAACCACGGCGCGCTGTCGGTGGGCGTCGACCTGACCCAGGCGTATTTCCGCATGGAGACGCTCGAATATTGGGCGAAGGTGAGCCTCTACGCCAAGCAGCTTGGCGGCGCGCAGGAACTGACCTGCGAGCAGATCGAGCGGCTGATTGAAATCCGCAAGCAGATGAAGCTGCCCGGGCGGCATCCCGGCTGCTCCCGCTGCGCCAACCGAGGCACCGACAAATGCCGCTGCCTGACCCCGGAGCAGAAGGCCACCTGCGCGGCCAAATCGGCCCCGGCCGCGAACCCCGCCTCCAACGAGGCGATGATCCGTGAGATCACCCAGAAGGTGCTGGCCTCTCTCGGCAAATAAAAAATCGCGGGGCGTTACATAGCCTCCGGAGAGGGGGATCACCGATGAGGATCTACACAAGGACCGGGGACACCGGGTTCTCCAGTACGGGAAACCGCCGGATGATCCCCAAAAATTCCCCCGTGTTTTCCCTGCTCGGGGCGCTGGAGGAACTGGACGCGTCGCTCGGGGAGGCGGCCGGGAAGCTCCCGGAGGGGCTTGTCGAGGTCGCGGGGACGCTGCGGCGGGACGTGGCGGCCCTCTCCGCCGAACTCTCGGGCGGCGAAAAATTCGCCGACGCCGCCCGCGTCAGGGGAATGGAGGAATCCATCGACCTGATGATGGAGTCGGCGGGCGCGGGCGCGCCGGACGGCTCCCGGGAGAGCGCGGGCGCCGCGGCGCTCGGGGTTTCCCGGGCAATTGCGCGCCGCGCGGAGCGGGAGATGGCTTCCGCCAAGCAGACGGGCGGCGTCACGCCCGACGCGATGCGCTACCTCAACCGCCTTTCCGACCTGCTCTACGCGATGGCCCGCATGGCCGACGCGCAGGGGCCCGGACCGGCGGCCCCGCCGGCGGACTTCGGCGGCGGGTTCCTCGAGAGGGCGCTGGAGCTCTGCCGGCGGGTGCTCGCCGAGGCGCGGCGGGAAAACCTGCGGGTGACCGCCGCGGTGTGCGACGAGGGGGGCAGCCCCACGGCGCTGCTCCGGGACGACGGCGCGCTGCTCGCGAGCGTTGAGATCGCCAGGGACAAGGCGTTCACCAGCGCGGCGATGCGCATGTCCACCGAGGAGCTCGCCGGGCTCTGTAAGCCGGGCGGCTCCCTCTACGGCCTCCAGCACACGAACGGCGGACGGATCGTCATCTTCGGCGGCGGCGTGCCGCTGGTGGAGGGGAACCGGCTGGTCGGCGGCTTCGGCGTCAGCGGGGGCACGGCGGAACAGGATACGAACCTTGCGAACTACGCGCTGAAGGTTTTCAGCGCAGGCATAAGGGAGGAATACAGCAGATGAACATCAGCGAAAAGGAGATCGAGGGAATCGTCCGCCAGGTGATCGCGGGCATGGCGGTTTCCGAGGCTTCCTCCGGGATGGTGATCGATGGGAAGACCTATCTCGGCGTGTTCGAAGATATGAACGATGCGATCGACGCCGCCTGGAAGGCGCAGAAAAAGCTCTATGACATGTCGGTGGAGGAGAAGGAGGAGATCATCTCCGCCATCCGCCGGCTGATTCTCGAGGAGGCCGAGACGCTCGCCAGACTGGGCGTGTCGGAGACGGGCATGGGCCGCGTGGAGCACAAGATCCTCAAGCACCGCTATGTGGCCCAGAAGACCCCCGGCACCGAGGACCTCGTGACCGAGGCGATCACGGGGGACAAGGGGCTCACGCTGCTCGAGCTCGCGCCCTTCGGCGTGATCGGCGCGATGACCCCCTCCACCAACCCGAGCGAGACGGTGCTCTGCAACTCGATCGGCATGATCGCGGGCAGCAACACGGTGGTCTTCAACCCCCACCCCGGGGCGCTGATGACCTCGCTCTACGCGGTGGACCTCGTCAACCGGGCGGCGCGCTCGGTGGGCGCGCCGGAGAACCTCGCCGTCGCGGTGAGAAAGCCCACGATGGAGACCTCCGACATCATGATGAAATCCCCCAAGGTGCGCATGATCTGCTGCACCGGCGGCCCGGGCGTCGTGCGCGCGGTGCTCTCGTCGGGCAAAAAGGCGATCGGCGCGGGCGCGGGCAATCCGCCCGTCATCGTCGACGACACGGCCGACATCCAGAAGGCGGGCAGGGACATCATCGACGGCTGCACCTTTGACAACAACCTCCCCTGCATCGCGGAGAAGGAGGTGTTCGCCTTCGAGAGCATCACCGACGAGCTGATCTACTACATGTCCCAGAACGGCGCCTACCTCATCAGCCGCGAGCAGATGCGGCAGCTTGAAGGGGTGGTGCTGGTCGAGGACAAGAAGGGCAAAAAGGCGATCAACAAGAACTGGGTCGGCCGCGACGCCAAAAAGATCCTCCACGAGATCGGGATCGAGGTCGGGGAGGAGATCCGCTGCGTCATCTGCGAGGCGCAGTTCGACGACCCGTTCGTGCAGATCGAGCTCATGATGCCGATTCTGCCGATCGTGCGGGTGCCGGACATCGACACGGCGATCGACCTGGCGGTCAGGGCGGAGCACGGGCTCCGGCACACCGCCCACATGCACTCCAAAAACATCGACCACCTCACGAAATTTGCGCGGGCGATCGAGACGACCATCTTCGTCAAGAACGCGCCCTCCTACGCGGGCATCGGCGTGGGCGGAGAGGGGCACTGCACCTTTACCATCGCGGGTCCGACCGGGGAAGGGCTGACCTCGGCCAAGAGCTTCTGCCGGCGCAGGCGCTGCGCCATGGTGGACTCGTTCCGGATCGTCTGACGGCCCAATTCCAGATCGGGAGGTTACATAGTAATGGACATCAATGCGAACCAGATTGAAACCATCGTGCGTTCGGTCCTCTCCCAGATGGGGACGGGCACGCCCTCGTCGGGCATGGCGCGCGTCGCGATGCTGACCGCGGCCAAGCATTTCGAGGTCAGGGAGTTCCCCATCCCCCAGCCGGGCGACGACGAGATTCTCGTCAAGGTCGAGGGCTGCGGCGTGTGCGGCACCGACGTGCACGAGTGGAAGGGCGACCCCTTCGGCTACATCCCGCTCGTCCTCGGGCACGAGGGCACCGGCGAGGTGATCGCGCTGGGCAGGAACATCAAACACGACTCGCAGGGCCATCCCATCCGGGTGGGCGACAAGCTGGTGACCTCGGTCATCTCCTGCGGCGAATGCCACAACTGCCTGATGCACCCCGACTCCCCCCAGCTCTGTGAAAACCAGGGGGTCTACGGGCTCATCCCGGACAACGACAAAAACCACCTCTGCGGCTGGTTTTCCACCCACCTGCTGATCACGAAGGGCTCGACCTTCTTCGTGGTGAACGACCTCTCCCTCGACCAGCGGATGCTGCTCGAATTGGCGGCGGTCACGACCCACGCGCTCGAGCAGGGCAAAAGAACGGGCCGCCTCAACTTCAACAGCAAGGTGCTCGTGCAGGGCTGCGGCCCGGTCGGCCTCATGATGATCGCCACGCTGCATGTGGCGGGCATCGACCGCATCATCGCGGTGGACGGCAACGAGAACCGCCTCGCCTTCGCCAAGCGGCTGGGCGCGACCGACACGGTCAACTTCAAGGAGCTGCCCACTTTAGACCAGCGGGTCGCGGCGGTCAAGGGGATGAGCGACGGCGCGGGCGCGGACTTCGCCTACCAGTGCACCGGCAACCCGGGCGCGGCGGCGGACGTCTACAAGTACATCCGCCGGGGCGGAGGGCTTTGCGAGATGGGATTCTTCGTCAACAACGGCGACTGCACCATCAATCCGCACTTCGACCTCTGCAACAAGGAGATCATGCTGGTCGGCTCGTGGACCTACGGCGCGCATGAATATCCCGTCACGATGGCGTTCCTGCGCCGGGCCAAGGGGATGGGCGTGCCGCTCGAGGAGCTGATCACCCACCGTTTCCCGCTCGACAAAATGAACGAGGCGATGGAGACGAACCTTTCGCAGCAGGGCATCAAGATCGCGTATGTCGCGCAGTAAATTCCGGCGCATCCGCCGGGGCGGGGAGTGATATCTATGGCGCTTGGAATGATCGAGGTCTGCGGCTTTGTCACGTCGATCGTCGTGGCGGACGCCGCGGCCAAGGCGGCGGACGTCAAAATCCTCGCGCTCGACAAGAATAAGCCCGCGGCGGGCGACGCGGCGGAGGTGCCGCTCATCATGATCGTCAAGATCGGCGGGGAGGTCTCCGCCGTCGAGCAGGCCGTCGAGGCGGGGGTGCGGGAGGCGAAGGCCCGCGGGCTCTACGTCACCCACCACGTCATCGGACGCGAGGCGGAGGACACCAAAAAGCTCTCGAAGCTCTGCGCGGTCGGCCGCGACCGCTTCGACGAGCACAACTATTAACCAGGAACTCAAAATCCACATAAAAACGACATTGTAAAGGAGATTATTATGATGATGGAAGCATTGGGCATGGTCGAGACCAGGGGTCTGGTAGCAAACATCGAAGCGGCGGACGCGATGGTCAAGGCCGCGAACGTCACGCTGATCGGCACCGAGAAGATCGGTTCCGGGCTCGTGAGCGTCATGGTCCGCGGGGACGTCGGCGCGGTGAAGGCCGCCGTCGAGGCCGGCGGGGCCGCCGCCGCCCGTTTGGGCGAGGTCGTCGCGACCCACGTCATTCCGAGGCCGCACGCGGATGTGGAGAAGATCCTCCCGTCGATCAAGTAACCCGAAACCGACAACGACGCAAAGGAGATAAGAACGATGATGGAAGCATTGGGCATGGTCGAGACCAGGGGTCTGGTAGCAAACATTGAAGCGGCGGACGCGATGGTCAAGGCCGCGAACGTCACGCTGATCGGCACCGAGAAGATCGGTTCCGGGCTCGTGAGCGTCATGGTCCGCGGGGACGTCGGCGCGGTGAAGGCCGCCGTCGAGGCCGGCGGGGCCGCCGCCGCCCGTTTGGGCGAGGTCGTCGCGACCCACGTGATCCCGAGGCCGCAC
>ENA-UOIV01002026-UOIV01002026.1-human-gut-metagenome-genome-assembly--contig:-C59-NODE-2026-length-15138-cov-13.006100_pt1 | contig 15138 bp, 20 predicted proteins | sample MGYA00242333_ERZ723880 | MGnify/ENA metagenome assembly ERZ723880 | reverse complement strand
GGTAGCCATCCGCCCGGTTAGCTACGCCGGGCGTTCGTTATTCTTCGATCTCGATCTCCGTCCGGGGATTCTCCCGGTCGTACTCTCCGCGCAGCTCCAGCGTGATGTGCCCGAAGCTGTCGTCCACGATGATCCCCGCCGCCGTCAGGCCATCCCATCGCGGTCCCGCCTTTCTTCACCTTGGAAGCCGTAAGTACCACTCAATGGTTCGCACTGCGCTTTCCCACCCATGGCATACTGTGGCATAGCGCCCCTGCGCGTTCAGTTGTTCCACCCACCACAGCTGATCCTTTGTCGGCGTCCCCGTTTCGGTCTTGAGCTCGATGTGCAGTCCGTGATACCCTCCCCGGGCGATCGGCAATTCCAAATCCGGAACCCCCGGCTTGACGCCCATCCTTTTACGCCGGGCGCCCTGCTGAGGTGTGCAGCTGCGCTCGTTCTCGATGTGGTGCAAAAGTTTGAGTTCGGGCCACTTTGTGCGGACTCCCTCTCCCTGGCTCCAGAGCATCACTGCGTACTGGTGCCCGTCTTCCCTGGAAAGGTCGATGCTGTGCGCTTTCGCTGTCATGAGGCGCACCCCCTCTCTGCCCGTGAATCAGACATCAACCGGTTAAGAATCATGCTTGCCTGTCCCTTGGTGAGGCCGGAGACGTCGAAGCCCTTACACCTACGCCGGATCACGGCGAGCTGCTTTTCAGTGGCCGGGGCCCGCCCCCACCGGTTGACGATATCGAGATCCCAAATCTGCCGGCTGTCGGGGAACCCTTCTTGCAGCTGCTGGTACGCTTTATCGAGCGCCGCCTGCATCGGGATATGCTGCCCGAAGTATTCCACCCGCCCCAGCTCGTCCGGGCAGGGGATGGACAGGCATTGGCGATCCGGCAGGCAGCAGACGAGCGAGCCGTCCGGCATCTTGAACCAGTTGACATTATGCGTCTGGTATCGCTGCTCCTTTGCCCAGAGGTCCACGATCTGGACGTTCTTAATCCAGCTTTCCGGGCAGTCGGCGGCGGACGCTGCCTTGACCGGCAGATCGAAGAGCAGGCCCTGTATACCATCCTGATTGCGTGCTGGAATATCCTTGAGGTCGATTCCGAGCAGGGACGGCGCCGTACACAGGCTTGCTTTTCCGGTGACCCCTACGCAGTCGATGAGGTTCAGCCGCTCCTTCCCCGGGAAGGGACGCAGCCCGCGGCCAACCATTTGGGTATAGAGCGTATCTGACTGAGTTGGCCGCGCGACGATGACCGTCTCCACCCGCGGAATGTCGGTGCCTTCGGTGAATACCATGCAGTTGACGATGCAGGGGATTTTACCGGCCGTGAAGGCGCCTACAATGGCGGAGCGATTTTTTGTTTCACCGGTTACGACGGCCGCCCCGGGGATTCGCCGGGCGATTTCCTCCGCTTGTTCTACGCTGACCGCGAAGATCAGCGTCGCGCCTGTGGCCAGTTCCCGGTATGCTTGTGCGATAGCGTCGGCTGTTCCATCCATCGCCTCCGCCAGCTCTCCGGGAGCATAGTCTCCGTGACTGGTGCGAACACCGCGCAGGTCGTACCCAATATTCACCCGCCGGCAGAAGATATCCGAAAGATAATTGTTTTGGATTCCCCATCGGAGGTCCCGCTGAAAGATGATATCCTGGTAGACGTCATCCAGGCGGACCTTGTCGCCACGCCCGGGCGTCGCCGTGAATCCCAGGTGCAGGCGCGGTTGGAAGTGGTCAAAGATCCGCCGGTAGGATTTTGCCGCCGCGTGGTGCGCCTCGTCGGTGATGATGAGGTCGAACTCGTCCGGGGAGAACCGGCCCAGGCGGCGCGCAAGGCTCTGCACCGACGCGCTCACTACTTCATCCGCCGGCGAGGCATGGTTCGCGCCCTGTTCGATGCCGCATGGACAGTCGAAGTATTTGAGCGGCTGCCGCACCAGTTCCTCTCGGTGCGAAAGGATAAGCGTGCGGCCCTGACGGGGGATATTGGCAAAGGTTACCGTCTTTCCCAGCCCGGTGGCCATCTGTACGAGATACGCTCCCGGGCTTTGTGCCTGGATGGCATTTATACATTCTGCCTGATAATCCCGCAGTTTTATGTTCATTCTGCTTTCTCCTCCTTCATTTTGTGGGGCGCGTGGGAATCCGTGGGACGGCAGTCCCACAGCGCAAAGCCCCTGTTCATGCGGCCTCGCGCACCCTTGTGGGACTGTGGGACTAAAAACTCGATTTTCCCTTACGCGCGAGGATTCTATATGTGAACAATCTGTGAATCGGAAAAAATAATAATATTCTTATATATACCCTTATATCAGTACCCACAAGTCCCACAGTCCCACAACCGGCCTGTGATGCGGGTTTGCGGGTTTTCGCCTGTCCCACAGGCCCCCACAGGCCCCCACATGCTCCCTACATAATCCTTAAAATCGCTGCTGTTCCACTTCACCCGGACCAAATGGAAGGTCGTCCGGGATAAAATCATCCGCATCCATGTCATTGATCCGCAGGGCCACACACTCGGTGAGGACTCGGCGAATCCGCTTTCCCCGGGTGAGATTTCGGCCCCGGATAAGAATCAATTCGTTCTCCTTCAGGTAACTCATGAGAGCCGAAGCTGAAAATCCAGCTTCTTCCGCAGTCCGATTAAATACAGATTTGATGATAAAAGCGACTTTGTTTCCTGTGTAGCCGACCCCCATGGTTTCGTCTTCGATCGCGCCATAAATTTCTCCAGTGGGCACGCTGTTGACCTCGTTGGTTTTATCGATCGCGCTGTCCCTCGTCTCGAAGCGATTAGCGTTCGCCGCCACCCATTGGCACATATACTCGTAACCACGCGCACCGGCGGACACCGCCGCTTTCGAGGCGAGGAACCGCGACAGATCCTCCACGGAAAGCGCCCGACTGTCCCGGAAGATCCATTCAGTGGCGAGCGCGTCCGCCGCGAGGATCGCCGACGCGGCCATCGCTTGTTTCTCGGTGGTGTCGTTCTCGGACAGCAATCGAAAATACTGTTTGTATAATTCCTGCGCGCGCTCTGTCCCTTCTCCGTCGTCCCCGTAAAGCCGTCCGACAAATTCCCGGCCGGCAAAACCGTAATTACGCTTTACAACGGCAGACAGTCCCGGTCCGTCCTCTATGACCTTCTGGCTCGGGCTGCACTCGATGTCGATGACGCGGTTGACCGCGCCGGCGCCGCTTTGCAGGGTGGTGATCGGGCTTTCGCCTGTGGTCAGAATGCAGTTCGCCCAGGTGGCGGTCCGTTCGACGCCTCCCGTGCGGGTGCCGCGCGTACGCCCGACGCCCTCCGCCAAGGCGTAGACGTCAAAATCCGGCTTCCCCTTGGCGCCGCGAGAGAGCTGCAGCTCGTCGATCATGAGGGGCAGGTGGTTGTAAAAGGCGGCCAGCTTCTCGTGACCGACTTTGGTGGAGTTGAAGGTTTGGATATACCGGCCGGGCGCGGGATTCGCCCACACGCTGGCGGCCAGCATGAGGGCCACTGTTTTCCCGGTGCCGCTCTCTCCGCCCCAAAGATGGACGAAAAAGGGGAGCGCCCCGCAGGGGGCCACCAACACAGAGGCAAACGAGGCGGCAAGCACGATACGGGCCGTAACGCTCCCGGATGCACGCACCCCGAGCGCCGCCTCCATCCACCGATCCCGCTTCCCGGCGTCACGGACACTTTCAAAGGCCGCGCGGAAGTTTGCCAGTCCATCGAATACCAGTCCGTCCACGAACGGAGAAAAGCCCTCTCCCTCTATGTATCCCAGCCGCGAAACGCTCTTGCGCTCGGGGATCCTGTCATAGTTGAGATTTTCGACGTCGTGCAAGTAGCGGATCAGCGCTTTGGCGTTCTCGCTGTTGACCGCGATCCCGTTGTCCGCGAGTGCAATGATCTTTTGCGGGCTGGCAAGCTGGCTCTTGTCCACAATGACCTCCCGCCATCGCTTGCCCTTGGAATATGCAATACGCAGTTTCTCAAGCCCCGTGTCGATGTTGATGAGCCGTTCCACCGGCATGACCGGATGGCAGCACGCCTCCAGGGCGTTTGCCCCCGCGCCCGTGCGCACGCCGAAGTCGTCCGCGACCCACTCTCCGGTGTCCAATTCGGCGGCCTGTCCGGTAAACTCGGTGGAGTTGGTGTAGCCGACGACGTCCCGCGGCCGTTCTTTTGATTTAATATACTGTCTGTATAACCTGTTGAAGCCTTTGAAGCCGATTGCCTCCGCTTCCTGCATCATTTGGGCGAGGTTTTGCTCATGCAGGAACGGGTCGCCCCGCAAGGTATAGAGCTCCTCGTAGGGCGCTGTCGTTTTGAGGTAGTCGTCCATCGTGTATCGTGGGGTGATGTGGCGCATCCCTAAATCGCCCTGTACCGATGGCGCGCCGGTTGTTTTCGCCGTCTCCCTCACCTCTGTTCCGTGTAATCAAAATAGTAGTCAAGATAGTCAAGCCGCCCGAGCAACGCGGCATATTCTCCCGCATTTGGGAGGCCCTCCCACGGCGGCTCTGTGGCCCGTATTTCGCGCGCCTCGGCGCACTTGATCAGAATGTCCGCGTGAGCGGCGGCGCGCTCTGCGGCCTCCCTGCGTCGGCGCTCACGCCATTCCAGGGTGGCTGCGGTATCCGTGTGGCCGTCCAGCGGCAGGCCGAGGCGGAAATCCTCGTTGAGCCGCCGGGCCGCCTGCCGCGCATCCAATCTGAACAGCCGGGCGGTGAAGTCTATGACGTCCCCGGTGGCGCCGCAGACAAAGCAGTGATAGCCCCTGTCCCCCGGATAGACGCGGAGGTTGGGATCGCGGCCGTTGTGGAAGGGGCAGGGCATGCGTCCGTGCCGGTTGACGCGGAACCCATAGTACTCTGCCGCCTCACGTGTTGGTATCGCCGCCTTGATCCGCTCAAAAGCGTCTGGAGAGATCGAACCCCCAGCGTGCTCTGCGCGCCCGGAATCCCCCGTGGCGGCGCGCTGCTTTCGCAGCTCAGAAAGGCAGGTCATTGTCGTCTCCAGAGAGTTCAGCGAAATCGCCGGCTTCCTCCGCCACATAAGGTTGCGCGGGCACCGCCGTATCAGGCGCGTCCCGCATGATACTAACAAATTCGCAGACCAGCTCCGTGTTCGTCTTGACCTCTCCGGTGTTTTTGTCGGTATACTTTCCCGTCTTGGCGCGGCCGATGGCAAAGACGAAATCGCCCTTACGGATGTCTGCGGCCGCCCTCGCCGCCGCGTGCCAGCAGGTGCAGCGGCACCAGACGGCTTCACCGCGCTCATCCACATTTGCGGAGGGCTTCTCGCCCACCTTGACGGAGAAGTGCGCCAGGGAGGAATCCTTGTCTCCGACCCGCCGGTATTCGGCGTCGCGGGGCACGTAGCCTGAAACCATGACAGACCCGTCCGGCAGCTTTGTTTGCATCAGGCAACGTCCTCCTTTGATAAAAGTCCGATCTCGGTGATGACTTTCGTGCGCCGGCACCAATCACAGCTTCCGCACCTGTCCGGTACGCCATCACCGCGTTTGAGGGCGGCGTACTGCGGAGCCAGCTCGCGGACGACTTCCAATGCGCTGTCGAGTTGGCTTTGCTCGATCTGCCAAATGCCGATATCCGGTTCCCGCTCCTTGGTCGCCGCCGCCAGATAGAAGGGCAGAGGCGCGGCGTCCGCCCCGCGGCTCTGCCGCTCGACCTCCTGATAGATGGCGGCTTGGAAATCGTATCCCCATGCCAGCCACCAGGGCAAGCGCCGGTGCCCGTCCGGATCCCATACCGGCTGGAAATCCCGCATGATCTTGAGATCGACGAGGGCTTTCCCGCGGTGCAGGGAGTCCACCTTGATTTTAAACGGTACTCCTGCGATCTCACCGGTCATGATGACCTGCTTTTCACCGGAAAGATATTTCATCATTGTAGCGTCCCGTTCGATGCGGGCGATGATCTGTTCCGCCTTCCGGTACTCAGCCTTAAGTTCTCCGGACCGGGTAAAGATGCTGGGATGCTGCTCCCGGAAGGCTTCCAATGTACCGGAAAAGTATGCGTCCACGTAGCTCCCGACGAGCAGCGCGGTTGTCTCCTCCGGCAGCCACTCGCCGCGGATCTCTGCAAGTGCGGCTGCCTCGCAGGTTCTGAACGCCTTGAATTGGCTGGCGCTCATGTAAACGGCCTGCGCCTCGGGAGAAAAATAGGTGCTCTCCGTGAGGGCGGCGCCTCCGGATGTCCCGCTTGCATTTGTCATCCCTCCAGCTCCCCCTCTGCAAAGGAAAGCCAATCCTCATGATCCACGCAGAAGTCCCCCTCGAGCTCCGGCAGGCCCACCTCTCCGGCTTCCGCCTGGTATGCCTGTTTGGCAAGGCGCAGCCTATCCTCCTGTGGGAGATATGCCCACCAATAATCGAGGTAAAACTCGGCCTCGTGCGCGGCGATAAAGTCTTCGCGCAGTTCATCCGCATGTTCGTCGCACTTGTCTTTGATGCAGTTTTCGCATACGAACTGGCCGTCAAGCGGCATCAAATCGCACTCGGGGAACTCGTCCCCACAACGTGTACAGGCCGCCATGCGGGTCTCGCGGAACAGGTCATACAGCATCCTTCGGCGCCTCCGTTTCCTGGTCTCCCACACTCACCGCCAGAGCATCCACGGCCGCCCGCTGAAAGGTAAAGTAATCCTCCCGCTTTGCCATCCCGTCCTTGAGCGCATCGTATACGCCCTTGAGGCTGGCAAGATCGGAGGCGTCGAAGCTGGCCACCGGATAGCCGATGTAGTCCTCGATCTGCTTGCGGGAGACCTTGAAAGACTTTTCAAACATCTGGAGCATGTTTTTTACCGCGTCGTCGAAGCTCTTGCCCTCACCCTGGGCCATGGTCTTGTTGCAGATACCAAGGGCCTCGTCCACGATATCGCCGGGGATAACGCCCAGGATGCAGGCGCGGACCCTGCGGGCTCCCATGTTGGCGGTCATCTCGTAGATATCCCGGTTGTCGGTCAGGGCCTGCTTGCCGCCTTTGGTATCCCTCTCGTGCTTTACCGAGAATACCATGGAGCGGCGGACGTTGGTTTCGAGGTCCCAGGCGTACGCCATCATCTCGGAGAGCCCGTCTGTGTTGGACAGCTCGATGATTCCGTAATCAATGTTGCCCCAAGCCTGTGCGATGGCCTCCGCCAGCCGGATGGAGGGGCCGTTGACCTTCTGACCTCCGCGCGGGAAGGTGTACTGGCTGACGGCGGCAAGGCTTTTTCGCTCGCACATCTTGGTGATACGCAGTCTGGCGTCCATCTGGTCACGTGGGAACTGCTTGGCCATGAAGATGGCGCCCTGCACCTCTTGGGCCTGCCGGGAAACCACCATGTTGGTGGCCAGGCCGTTACCGGCCTTTATAAGATCACTCATTTGCACAATCCTCCTATCATGGCGTGTCCAGTGGATCCGGTTCGAGCCGCCGCAGCGTGACGACCTCGCCGTCCGTCTCGATGACCACCATCTCGTTGGGCTGCCAGCCTGCCAGGCGGCGGATATCCCGGGGGATCATGACCCGGCCGACGTCGTCCAGCGCACGGATACTTCTGGTGTCAATCATTTTTTTGCCTCCTCGTCCCGTAAAATACTAATGAGCGCCTGGACCTGCCCGAAGAGGCGCCAACCCCGGGGTGATTTGGGGTCATTGACCAACTCCACCGAGATCGCCCGCAATCGGTCAGCGATGCCGTCCAAAAGAGAAGCTGGCGGCTCCGATCTGTGTCCTGGTTGGCTCGCAGTGTCATTTGGCAATTCGGGTGCCGCAGGCGGCGCGGGCACAGCCTGTTCGACCAATATACGTGGCTTAATCTCATGAGTGCCGCCCCACTCATGCGGCTCTGGCTCCGGCCGGCGTTTGATTTTCAGGCCCAGTGAGGACAGCTTTTGATAGATCGCACTGGTTGTTCGGTCGAAAGTTGCGGCCAGCTCGGGGGCAGTTGCATAATCTGCTACCATCTGCCGCAGACGGATGACTTCCTCCGGCGTCCAGCCACGGGCTTTATCGCTACTCATTTTGTGGGTCTCCCGACATTGCCCGGTCGAACATATCCAGGCACCTTTCCATCGCCAGCCGCAGTTCCAAGTTGTCAGCGTTTTCGGCGAGTTGCCTGAGCCCATCTCGAACGTTGTCCGGTACGGGGTTCCCGAGGGAATATTTCTGCAGCATGATGCCTTCGTCCGTCGTATAGATTTCAATCTGGTCGCCTTGATCCCAGCCGTATCTGTGCCGCAATTCCTTCGGGATGACCACCCGGCCGAGCTCGTCGAGACGGCGGATAATTCCAGTCGCTTTCATCTTGACACCGCCTCCTAACGGCCTTTCGCTATTACTTGCAGCGCCTTTTTTGCCGCATCGAAAAAAGACAGATAAACATCCTCATGCGGGGTCCCGGCATGCGTTTTATGTACCTTTTCAATAAACTCAGATTCCGTTCCGGAAAAGCATCCGCACCGGACAAAAATCGTATCGTCCTCCAGAAGGAAGCAATATGTTTTGCGTCGCACATGACCTGCGCCTTCAAATGATACAATGGCTTTGAATACACGCCCGTTTTCGCAACTGCACCCCGCGCCGAAGCTGCACCTCTCGCCGAAGCGGCACCCCGCGCCGAAGCGGCACTCATCGCCGAAGCGGCACCCCTCGCCAAAGCTGTACCACGCGCCGAAGCGGCACCACGCGCCGAAGCTGCACCACGCGCCGAAGCGGCACTCCTCGCCGAAGCGGCACCACCCGCCGAAGCGGCACTCCTCGCCGAAGCGGCACCTCTCGCCGAAGCTACTGATTTCCGTATAATCCCCAGATGGGCAAATCAGGAATCCATAATCATCCCGCTCGAAATTCTTCATGTCTTCCAGCGTATACTTCTTCACTTTTGTCCTCCTTTGTGAATCGCAGGGCTTGACATCTCACATATTTTCGCGTTACACTTTAAGTACAGATATTTTTCTCGTGCGCCTCGTCGGTGTCCTACCACCGCGGGGCGCTATCTTTTTGCGCTGCGCCAGAGCGCGAGAAACAGGATCACGCCGGCTGCCAGCTCGCTGATGAGCATGCAGAGGTGTTGTTGAGTGATGCGGATTGTGATGATCCAGGTGCCGATTGTGTCTCCTCCTTTCGATATACATTTCAACGCCTGATACCACGATCATGAAGACCGCCAGCGGGCCCGCGATTGCCGCGAAGGTGACAAGGTTGTCCATCATGCTGGGGCCTCCTTCGTATCTCCGCGCATGAACTGGATAAACGCCAGCCGGGGTATTTTCACACGGGTTCCGACGCAGATTACAGGAAATCCGAGACGAGCAGGATTTCCACGAGCTTCCAACCTTATGTAATGCGGATCGCAGCTGAGGCAACTAGCTACCTGCTCCGGGGTCAATGTGTCCCGGTCTAGGGCCTCGATTTGTCGCAGCGTCATAATTGGCACCCTCCTTTCCCGCTTTGGGGAGGTTTCTTTAATTACTATTAAGTTCCATTTGTGGACGCTAGCTTAAAAAAACAGACGATACCAGCGCAGGGTCATCGATATTCAAGGCGCGCGCCATATCCTTAATTTCGGATGCATCTGGAAGTTGCCTCCCGTTCACAATGCGGTTTGTTTTACTATAGCACCATCCAATTTCTTTGGAAAAGGCAGATATGCTTCCGAACTTCGAAATCACAATTCCTTTTAGATTTATAATCTTGTCCACCTCTCCACCTCCAATCCGTTGTTCCGTTTGTGGACGGTTATATATTAACACAAGTCTGTTGTGCTGTCAACCCGTTTGTGGACAATTTTGTTTTTTTTCGGTTTTTCTAGTTGTATTTGTGGTCATAATATGATAAACTCAATTGCATAAGGGAGGTGACGGCGATGACGATGAAGATTATTTCTGATTTTTCAAAAAGATTTTCTGAACTCGTAGGCGATTCGAGTTATACCCAAGTTGGGAACGAAATCGGGTTATCAAAGCAAACCGTAAGTGCTTATATCAAAGGGGAGAGATCACCCAAAAAGCCAACAATTCAAGCTATCTCAACTCATTATGGTGTGAATCCTCTTTGGCTACTTGGATACGATCAGCCAAAATATATCGAAAAGAAGCCCACCACCGTTGCTGATGATGGGCTGTCTGATATAAAGCGTTCAGTAATAGAACAAATCAAGCTTATGGATGATGATACTGTAGAGGCTCTGTCTCGAATTGCAGATTCAATTCTTGCCGCACGCGAAAAATAAATAACCTCATTTCTTCAATTGTAAAGGATTGAATATTTTCAATAAGGGAATATCGTCTTGCGTCCTGTAAGCCGCAAGACGCGTCTTCTACAGCTTTGGCACTACGGGGAGAAGTTATGACGTTTATACGATCAGCAGGCGCAAGGCTGCACACATTGTTGTTATGTATACATATATCACTACCCTGACCGTTCATTTTGGTACCGCCTCCTTTTGTGCCAAAGGGACCGGGGCTCCGTCAATCCCGTCGTTGTTGTTTTGTCTTGCCTCATAATTTTACCATATTCAACAAATATTTTCATTGGTAATTTTTGTTTTGTTGTTAAATTCACAAAACATATGTTCTTCTTTGTGGACTTTCATTTTATCACAACCTTTAGTGGTAATCAAGCGGCAAAAAATACAAATGTGGATAATCCTTTTTGACTTTACTGCGCCGCTTACAGATAAGCGCATCGCCAGTGTTGACATAATATCATTTTTACTGTCCGTTAAGTTGGACACCCGAATTTTCGAGAACTGTAACATCTGCCATTGGAGGCGAAATATATGATCTGTGTGAAGTGCAAAAAGGAAATACCGGATGAATCCGTATTTTGCCTCCACTGTGGATGGGAGCAATCCAAGCGGGCGCCCCAGCGCAAAACCAAGAGCCGCGGGAATGGAACGGGGTCGATCTACCAACTCCCAGACGGCCGCTACAAGGTTGAGGTTGTGTTGGGCTGGGAGGCCGACCCCGAGACGCAGAAGGTCAAGAAAAAGCGCCGGACGGGGGTGTTTACTAAAAAGAAGGACGCCATCGCTGCGATTCCGAAGCTGTCCTGCAAAAAGGAAGAACGGCCTATCAATTTTCAAACACTTTATGCCGAATGGTCAGGGATACACTATCAAGCAATTTCAAAATCAAAGGAAACCGCCTACAAAATCGCATATAAAAAGTGCGCGTCTCTTTACTGGACCGACATAAAAGATATTCGGTTGTCGGAGATGCAGCGAGTCGTTGACGAGAAGGGGAGCAGCTTTTACACCAAACGCGACATCCGCGATCTGATGAGCCTCATGTGGCAATATGCGATGAAAAACGACTGGGTTGAAAAAAATTATGCGCAGTTCATTACCCTCCCTCAGCTTGAGGAAGGGGAGAAGAACCCATTTACTGGCGAGGAACTTCAGGCGCTGTGGAAGGACTATGCAGACGGAAATGCGTTTACTGGCTACATCTTGTTGATGTCTTATAGCGGGATGATGCCGGGGGAACTATTCATTGCCAAAAAGAACATGATAGATTGGGAGAAACGCACGATCCTCGGGTGTGGCTTAAAAACCAAAAAGCGCAAAGAAACCCCGCTGGTCATCGCAGACATTATTTTGCCGGTGCTGCATGACCTCTGCGAACACTCGGCAAGCGAGAAACTGCTGACCATGAATAAGGACAATTTCTACAGCCAGTTCCACGAGACGATGCGGCGATGTGGTTTCGTGACGGAGCACACCCCGTACGATTGCCGGCACTCGACAGCGACAGCGCTCGCTCTTGCCGACATCCCGGCGGCTGTTATCCAGAAGGTTATGAGGCACTCGAAATTCTCTACCACCGAACGGTATATCCACGTTGATGCGGCTCCTATGTTGGACGCGATCAACAAAATTTAGCGGGTTTTTAAGTGGGAATAGAGTGGGAATAGGCTGAATTTCAGCACACTTTTTCAAACCATTTCAGACAAATAAAAAACCCGCATGACAGCCATCAAACTGGCTTATCATGCGGGTTTTGGCGGAGATGGAGAGATTCGAACTCTCGCGCCCGTTTCCAGACCTACTCCCTTAGCAGGGGAGCCCCTTCACCGACTTGGGTACATCTCCAAATGGGTGGTGCGTTCAGGATATTTAGTTGTGGAGGGGATGTTGGCGGAGAGAGTGGGATTCGAACCCACGGCTCTTTCGAGTCACCGGTTTTCAAGACCGGCTCCTTAAACCGCTCGGACATCTCTCCGTACGTAACGCCAATCATAATACCATATTTATGGAGACAAGTCAAGTGGTTTCCCCGCGCGGAGCGCGGCGGGGGGCGGATTTTTTGCCCGGGGCGCGGCGCTTGGCGGCGGGCTTTTTGCGCACCGAGAAGCCGAAGGTGCCGAGGCTTTTCCCCAGCGCGAAGTATTCCCCGTGGGCGTAGGCGGCAAGCCCCGCGGAGCCCAGGTGCAGCTTGCCGGCGCGGTCGACGAGGGAGGGGTCGACGCCGACGGCGACGATCTCGGCTAGAAACATGTCGTGGGAGCCGAGCGGCAGCACCTGCCGCACGACACATTCGAGCGAGAGGGGACACTCGGCGACCGAGGGGGCCGACACCTTACCGGAGGCCTCGGGAGTAAGGCCGCAGGCGGAGAACTTGTCAAGGTCGCGGCCGGAACGCACGCCGCAGAAATCGGCGGCGCGCACGAGCGCGGCGGTCGTGAGGTTGACGACGAACTCCCCCGTCTCGGAGATCAGCCCGTGGGAATACCGTTCGGGGCGCACCGAGACATAGGTCATGGCGGGATTCGTATTTACGATGCCCGTCCACGCGACGGTCAAAAGGTTCGGCTTTTCGAGCGTTCCGCAGGAGACGAGCGCGGGCGGCACGGGCGCGAGCAGCGTCCCCGGCTTCCAAAGCAGCTTCGGCATGTATAGGTTCCGCCCTTTCCGGTCAATTTATCCTTAGTATACCATCATTCCGCCGCAAGGTGCAACGTTTTACGGATTTCTTTGGTAGACAAGCCCAATTTGGACGGGTATAATTGTAGTCAGACGGACCGCGGCCGGTGCCCGGGCACCGGAGGAACGGCCGGACCGGCGGCGTCAATTTCGCCGGGGCTTGCCCGGTTGGGGAAGCCGGAAAGAAAGCGGGAAGGGATGACCTCCAATGAAGGATGGACTGATCAAGGCGGCGGTGGGCACGCCGGAAATCCGGGTGGCGGACTGCGCCTACAACGCGGCGTCGGCCGCTGCGGCGGCCAGGCGTGCCGCGATGGAGGGCGTGCGGATTTTGGCGCTGCCCGAGCTCTGCCTGACGGGGTACACCTGCGGCGACCTCTTCCTGCAGGACACGCTGATCGAGGGGGCGTACGCCGCCCTCGAGACGGTGCGCCGGGAGACGGAGGACCTCGACATGCTCCTGGCGGTGGGGCTGCCGGTCATGTGGAACGGAAAACTCTACAACTGCGCGGCGGTCCTTTGCCGCGGGGAGGTGCTCGGGCTGGTGCCCAAGACCCATCTGCCCAACTACGGCGAATATTATGAAAAACGGTGGTTCGCCCCCGCGCCGGAGGAGAACGGCTATCTGACGGGCGTCTTTGGGGAGGACGTGATCCCCTTCGGCGCAAAGCAGCTCTTCCACTGCGAGGAGCTGCCCGGGCTGGTGCTCGGCGTCGAGGTGTGCGAGGACCTGTGGGCGCCCTGCCCGCCGTCGATCACGCTCGCGCAGGCGGGCGCGACGGTGCTCGTGAACCTTTCGGCGGGGGACGAGACGGTCGGCAAGGCCGCCTACCGCCGGGAGCTGGTGAAGAACCAGTCGGCGAGGCTCGTCTGCGGCTACCTCTATGCCAACGCGGGCGAGGGGGAGTCGACCACCGACATGGTCTTTTCGGGGCACGGGCTCATTGCGGAGGACGGCGCGCTGCTCGCGGAGAAGCCGCCCTTTACCGGCGGGTTCGCCGTCACCGACTTGGACATCGGCCGGATCACCGCCGAGCGCAGGCGGCTGACCACCTTCCCGGCCGCCGTCCGCGAGGGCTACCTGAGCAGCACCTTCTCCCTCTCCCCACGCGAGACGCCGCTCACCCGGACGGTGCCGCGGCACCCCTTCCTGCCTTCGCCGGGGGAACGGGACGGCTGCTGCGAGCAGGTCCTGCAGATCCAGTCGCGCGGGCTTGCCCGGCGGCTCGCCCACTCAGGCGCGAAGACCGCCGTCGTGGGCATCTCGGGCGGGCTCGATTCGGCGCTCGCCCTGCTCGCGGCGGTGCGTGCGGCCGACCTGCTCGGCCGTCCGCGCGCCAGCGTGCAGGCGGTGACAATGCCCGGCTTCGGCACGACCGCGCGCACGAAGGGCAACGCGGAACTCCTCTGCGAACGGCTCGGCGTGAGCTTCTCTTGCGTGGATATCGCGGACGCGGTCGGCGTGCACTTCCGCGACATCGGGCAGGACCCCGGCCTGCGCGACGTGACCTATGAAAACGCGCAGGCGCGCGAGCGCACCCAGGTGCTGATGGACATCGCCAACCGCACGGGCGGGCTGGTGGTCGGCACAGGGGACCTCTCCGAGCTGGCGCTCGGCTGGGCCACCTACAACGGCGACCACATGTCGATGTACGGAGTCAACGCGTCGGTGCCCAAGACGCTGGCGCGGGAGCTCGTGGCATACGAGGCGGACCGCGCCGGCGACCCGGTCCTCGCAAAAGTGCTGCGCGACATCCTTGACACCCCGGTGAGCCCCGAGCTGCTCCCGCCCGCCGAGGGGGAGATCGGGCAGAAGACGGAGGATCTCGTGGGGCCCTACGAGCTGCACGACTTTTTCCTCTACTACCTCGTGCGCTGGGGATTTTCCCCCCGCAAGATCCTGCGCCTCGCCCTGCGCGCCTTCGACGGCCAATACGGGCGCGAAACGATCCTCCACTGGCTGCGGACCTTCTGCCGCAGGTTTTTCGCGCAGCAGTTCAAACGCTCCTGCCTGCCCGACGGGCCGAAGATCGGTTCGGTCTCCCTCTCGCCGCGCGGCGACTGGCGGATGCCGAGCGACGCGGCCGCCGCCCTCTGGCTCGCGGAGCTCGACGCGCTCTCCTGATCCCGCGACACAGCCTCCCGGCCCCCGCACAGCGGGGGCCGGGAGGCTTTTTTGACGCGCCCGGACGGGCGGGGGGGAAACCGGCGCCGGCTAAAAAATCGCA
>ENA-UOIV01002022-UOIV01002022.1-human-gut-metagenome-genome-assembly--contig:-C59-NODE-2022-length-15161-cov-6.252681_pt1 | contig 15161 bp, 16 predicted proteins | sample MGYA00242333_ERZ723880 | MGnify/ENA metagenome assembly ERZ723880 | reverse complement strand
GTATCCCAAGGGGCGCCGGAGTCTGTGGGGGGCCCGGCTGGGGCTGTTCCTGCTGTCTCTGGGGGCGCTGCGCGCCCTGAAACTGCTCACCGCCCTGAATATCCTGGCGCTATTTTACTTCTCCAACTTCCTGTGCAACGCCCTGCTCAGTCTGGGCTGCCCGGGGCGGCGGGCGCGGATCTTCGCCGCCGGCCTGTGCCTGTTCCTGTGCTGCGACCTGTGTGTGGCCGCCTATCAATTTCCAGGTTCCCTTCCGGACGCGGTTTTCCAGGCTGCCCGGGTGGGGATGTGGCTGTTTTACCTGCCGGGACAGGTGCTTATCGCCCTGTCCGGGCTGCCGGAATCTTTGACCTGAGGTGACTGATCTTGAAATCCAGCAAGCTACTCTCTCTGCTGACCGCCCTGGCCACCGCCGTGCTGGTGCTGTCCGGGTCTATCGCCGTGCCCATCCTGTGCCGGCCCTTCTACTATGCCCACATTGAGGCCATGTCCCTCCCCGAATACACCGGGCTGACGGTGGACCAGATCAAGCAGGCCTTTGATGAAATGCTGGACTTCTGCCTGGGCCTGCGGCAGGACTTCTCTGTGGGGGTGCTCTCCTGGTCGGAGTCAGGCCGGGACCACTTTGCCGACGTGCGTGTGCTGTTCCAACTGGACCTGGTGCTGCTGGTCCTGTCGGCGGCGGCCCTTGTGCTCCTGTTTCTCTTTGCCCGGAAGCGTCGGCTCACTCCTGCCCGTCTGCTGGGCCGCGGGCCGGGCTTCTGGGCCGCGGCGGGGCTGGCCGCCGTCTTTCTGGCGGTGGGCGCCCTGGCCGCCACAGATTTTGACCGGGCGTTCGTGATCTTCCACTCCATTTTCTTCCCGGGCAAGACCAACTGGATCTTTGATTGGCGCACCGACCCCATTATCCTCCTGCTTCCGGAGGACTTTTTCCGCAACTGCGCCATTCTGATTCTGGTCCTGCTGGTGTTCTGGTGCGCAGTTCTGATCGCGGCGGACCTGCTGGCGGGCCGCCGGAGAAAGAAGGGACAGGCGGTCCCCACCTCCTGCCCGGGCTGTTCCGGTGGAGAGGGGCAGTGAGACGCCTGCAAGTGATTTTCAAAAATCCTGCAAAAAGATTTGTAATTTCCTCTAAAACCGGTTGACAAATCCGGGGCTGAGTGCTATATTATAGCCAGAAAGGGTGATACCAATGTGGTAAGAAACCTGGACCCCAGATGTCACCGGATTCGGCGGCTGAGATTGAAATAAAGAAGTTCGATTGAGAAAGGCGCGGAAAGGAAAGAAAATTTTCGGGACCCAAGCAGTGATCTCCTAAGTGTAACCCAAGAATCCTGAAAACCCCTGGAACGCAGAAAACACGGAAGCAGACCAAAGGAAATTCAAGGTTCCCAGGCACCAAGAAGTAACTGTCCATTCAGTTCCAAGCAACGCGCGCCGGCCGGAGAAGAACATCTGGACCCCACTCCAAAACTCCACAGAATGCCGCAAGAAGGACGAAATCGCGCAACAGAACAGGACCTCATGTGTGAGGGGTGCAGCTCAGAGGAGCGCAGAAGAACGAGTTGAACGCAGGATGGAAACTTGCAGGCAGAACGTGTGGAATTGGAGAATCTGCAGAAAGAGAGGTAACCATATGATGTTAGATAACAAGAAGCACCAGAAATAACCCCTGATTGTCAGAACTACGGAAGACGATCAGGGGTTATTTCTTTTGCTTTTTGGGGGCGGCGGAAGGACGCCGGCTCCGGATAAAACACGGGGCCGCCCCTCTGAGGCAGCCCCGGAAACGCATCATTTGGTCAATACCTTTTTGTGGTATCCCCGCTGTCCGCAGCGGGGACATTTCATGCTCCGGCTCCGTCCGATGTGCGGGGCCAGCACCACCGCCCGCATGGTGGGGATATACCGGGCGCCGCAGTGGGGACACTCATAGTAGCCCGCGTCGTGCTCGATGTGCAGGGCATAGGCGATGGCCACCACCAGGATCGCCAGCCCGGTGAGTATCAGCGCCAGCCGCCATGCCAGCATCTCCACCGCGAAGACGGCGGCGAATATCATGACCAGATAGTTGACCGTGGCCGAGGCGGCGATCACCGTCTCCAGAGAGAGGAGCTTTTTGTTCTGCTCCGCCTCCTGGCGCTGCAGCTCCAGCAGGTGTTTCTCCGCTTGTTCCTGATACTGCTCCATGTCCATCCGCGCCCCGGTCAGGAGCTCATTGACATTGATATGGAGAAGTCCGCACAGCTCCAGCATCAGGGATGGGTCCGGCATGCTTTTTCCAGTCTCCCATTTGGAGACCGCCCGGTCTGTGATCCCCAGCTTCTCCCCCAGGGCGGCCTGGGTGTAGCCGGCCTCTTTCCGGCATTGGGCGATGAATGCGCCGATTTTTTCCTGATCCATGGGCGCACCTCCTTTCTGACCTGAGCATACGATTTCCAGATCCGAATCACCACATACCATCGGTTGAGCTCCGTCTGTCCGCGGGTGCCGGCCGCTCAACCAGCGGTTGAATTGGGCGGTAGAGTATGAAATTTGGACGGGATAGAACCCTGTGGGAATGGTCTAACCAGGGGCGGCCTCACAGCAGCAGGGAGATCAGCGGGATGGTGACCAGACACAGCAGGCTGGACAAGAACACCGCCTCAGAGGCAAACTGGGTGTCGCCCCCGTAGGTCTCCGCCAGGATGGAGGTGACGGCGGGGGAGGGCATGGCCATGATGATCAGGGTGACGCCGATGACCAGAGGGTCCTCCACCGGGAGGAGCATCAGAATTCCCCAGGTGAGCAGCGGCAGGAACAGCAGGCGCAGAAAGGCGGAGGAGAGGACGTCTCGGTTCCGGAGCAGAGCGGAGACGCTTCCGCCGGTGAGGTTCATGCCGATGATCAGCATGGACAGCGGAGTGGTCACGTCGGCCAGATAGGTGAGCGGGGTGTCGATCACCTCGGGAATGGGAATTTGGGCGGCATAGAGGATGAGACCCAGCAGGGTGGCTCCGTTGACCACCGTGAGCAGGATGGACCGCCAGGAGACCGGGGGCGCATCCCCGGAGGCGCTGCGGTCCATGCAGATGAGGGTGGCCCCGGTGGTGTAGGCCAGCAGGTTGAAGGGGATGCCCAAAAAGACGGCCAGGACCAGTCCCTCCTCCCCAAAGAGGGCTAGGGCGATGGGAAAGCCCATAAAACCGTTGTTGTTGAAGGCACAGGCAAAGGTCCACACCCCCCGCCGCTCCCTGGTGACGCGGAACGGCCGGGCCAGCAGGGCGCTGATCACTCCGTACAGGATGTAGAGGGCTAGGCCCAGAACCACCTCCAGCAGCCCGGCGCGGAGAAAGGCGGGATCGTAGGGCCGCACCAAAGAGGTAAGGATGGTGGCGGGCATGGTGACATTCATCAGCAGGCTGCTGAGCATTTTGGAGGCGGAGGCGGGCAGCACGCGGAACCGGACGGCCCCATAGCCCACCCCGATGAGCAGAAACAGTCCAAACAGATTGGAAAACACATCCCGAATGTCCAGCATGGCGCCGCGCCCCTTTTCCCCAGATGGTTCCCGGCCGCAGCAGGGCCGGCTTACAAGGAGCATTGTAGCAAAAAAAGAGCCGGTTGTCACCCGGGAAAACGGGACGGCCGGCGTTTCTCCGCTTGCGCTCCCGCTCCGGATGGGATATAATACGGTGAAACTTTTTTGTCGAGGTGTGTCTCCATGGCGGACAAGCTGGGTATTTACATCCATATTCCCTTCTGCCGCAGTAAATGCGACTACTGTGACTTCTACTCCCTGGCGGGGCGGGAGGACCAGATGGACCGGTATCAGAAGGCCCTGCTGGCCCATCTGAAGGAGACCGCCCCCCTGGCCCAGGGCTACCCGGTGGACTCCATCTATTTCGGCGGCGGCACCCCCAGCTACTACGGGGCCAAGCGCATCAAAGAGCTGCTCGCCCACCTGTCCAAGCTGTTTCAGGTGGAAAAGGACGCGGAGATCACCGTGGAGTGCAACCCGGACAGCGTGGATCTGAAGTCCCTGCGCATTCTGCGCAAGGCGGGGGTGAACCGTCTGTCCATGGGGATGCAGTCCGCCCAGGAGGCGGAGCTGCGGGCCATCCACCGCATCCACACCCCCCAGCAGACCAACCAGGCGGTGGAGGCGGCCCGGAAGGCCAAGTTCACCAACCTGTCCCTGGATCTGATCTATGGCCTGCCGGGGCAGACCATGGAGAGCTGGAAGGCCACGGTGGAGCACGCCCTGTCCCTCATCCCCCAGCACCTGTCCTGCTACGGCCTGAAGGTGGAGGAGGGCACCCCCCTGGCCCGCCGGGTGGCGGAGGGGGAGGTGCTGCCCGACGACGACCAGCAGGCCGACCTGTACCTGTGGACGGTGGGCCGGCTGGAGCGGGCGGGGCTCCCCCAGTATGAGATTTCCAACTTCGCCAAGCCGGGGTACGAATCCCGGCACAACCTGCGCTACTGGCTCACCCGGCCCTATATCGGCTTCGGGCCCGGGGCCCACTCGGACTTCGGGGGGCGGCGCTACTCCTTTGTCCGGGACCTGGACGCCTACATCCGGGGGGTGCTGGAGGGGGGCGACATCATCGACTCCTCCGAGCTCATCCCCCAGCGGGAGCGGTGCGGGGAGTATCTGATGCTCCGCCTGCGCACTGTCCGAGGTGTGGACGGCCGGGAGTACCGCCACACCTATTTCATGGACTTCGCTCCCCTGGAGGCCCGCCTACGGGAGTTTGCCGCCCAGGGTTGGGCGGAGGAGACGGACGGGCGCTGGCGGCTCACCCCCAGGGGCTTCCTGGTGTCCAACCAGCTCATCGGCGACCTGCTGGACCGGCAGGAGCAGGCCAGCTGGGAGGATCTGATCCGCCCCAGACAGGACCAGGCCTGAAGAAAACTGGCCGGGTCCGGGCGGACGGCCCTTCCAGCCGGAGAGGCGGAGAATGGCAGGAGATGAAATCATTGCATCTTGCCCAAGGCACCTCAAAAAACCTCATTTGTTCTTACTTTTTTCACAATTTTATGTCTACTCTGTAAATTTCATTGCCTTTTGGACATACTGATGCTATAATATATTTGTTTCCATGCGCCGCCTGTGTTGCGCGCATGCATGATTTCGATATGTTATGGCTTTGGCCATATGATCTTATATAGACCCCAATCTAATGAATATGGATCGAGAGGGTGCCAGATTTGACAAAATATCACATTCAGGGCGGAAAGCCCCTTCGTGGAAGCATCACCATCAGCGGCGCCAAAAACGCCGCTGTCGCCATCATCCCCGCCGCCCTTTTGGTGGACGGGGTATGCCGCATTGAAAATATTCCCCAGATCAGCGACGTGACTTTGATTCTCCAGATCCTCCAGGAGCTGGGGGCGGACATCCGCACCGTCAACCGCACCACCGTGGACATCGACTGTTCCCACATCCGCAACCGGCAGGTCCCCTATGAGCTGGCCCGGAAGATCCGCGCCAGCTACTACCTGGTGGGCGCTCTGCTGGGCCGCTTCGGCTGGGCGGAGGTTCCCCTGCCCGGGGGCTGCGACCTGGGCGGACGGCCCATTGACCAGCATGTGAAGGGTTTTGTGTCCATGGGGGCCGACGTAGACGTGCGCAGCGGCCTCATCTGCGCCAAGGTGCCCGGCGGCCGTCTGGCCGGCGGACAGGTGTACCTGGACATGGTGTCTGTGGGCGCCACCATGAACATCATGCTGGCCGCCGTGCTGGCCGACGGCATGACCATCATTGAGAACGCCGCCAAGGAGCCCCACATCGTGGATCTGGCCAACTTCCTCAACTCCATGGGTGCCAACATCATGGGGGCGGGCACCGACGTCATCAAGATCCGGGGCGTGAAGCAGCTCCGGGGCGGAGCCTACTCCATCATCCCCGACCAGATCGAGGCTGGTACCTATATGGCCGCCGTGGCCGCCGCCGGCGGGGATGTGCTCATTCAGAACGTCATCCCTAAGCACCTGGACTGCATCACCGCCAAGCTGGTGGAGATGGGGGTGGAGGTGGAGGAGCTGGACGACGCCGTTCGGGTCCGCCGCAGCGGCCCGATCAGCCGCACCAATGTGAAGACCATGCCCTACCCGGGCTTCCCCACCGATATGCAGCCCCAGATTGCCGCCGTTCTGTGTCTGGCCAACGGCACCAGCGTCCTCACCGAGGGGGTGTGGGACAGCCGCTACCGCTATGTGGATGAGTTCCGCCGCATGGGGGCCCACATCCAGGTGGACGGCAAGGTGGCCGTCATCGAGGGCGTGCCCGCCCTCACCGGGGCCCCGGTCCACGCTTGCGACCTGCGGGCCGGAGCGGCTATGGTCATCGCCGGCCTGGCCGCCCAGGGCGTCACCGAGGTGGACGGGATCTACCACATCGAGCGGGGCTATGAGAACCTGGTGGGCAAGCTGGCCGGCGTGGGTGCCGACATCCGCACCATCACCGTTCCCGACGAGGACGCCAAGTCCCAGGCGGGCTGATACTGAGATACGAGATAGGAGTTAGGAGATAGAAGATAGGAGCTGACGGGAGCATGGACCGGCGCAGGGCCCGCTCCTATTTCCTATCTGCTATCTCCTATCTGTTATGAATGGGGGAAGTTTTCTGTGCTGACATATACGACGCTGGCCAGCGGTTCCAGCGGAAACTGCGCGCTGGTGAGCTGCGGCGCCACCCACCTGCTGGTGGACGCGGGCATCTCCGCCCGGCGGATCACCACCGCGCTGAAGAGCCTGGGAGTGAACCCCGCCTCCCTCAGCGGCGTGCTGGTCACCCACGAGCACAGCGACCACATCTCCGGTCTGACCACCCTCACCAAGCAGCTGAAGCTGCCGGTATACGCCACCGCCCCCACCCTGCGGCAGCTGTGCTACCGCATCCCCTTTCTGGATGGGCTGTGCCGGGAGTTTGACCCGGGGGACGGGTTTCCGGTGGGCGAGCTGTGGGTGGGTTCCTTTGCCACCTCCCACGACGCGGCGTGCAGCGTGGGCTACACCCTCACCGGGGAGGGCTGCAAGGCGGCGGTGGCCACCGACCTGGGCCGGCTCACCCCAGCGGTGCTCCAGGCGGTCCAGGGCTGCGACCTGCTGGTGTGCGAGGCCAACCACGACGAGGACTGGGTGAAGTCCGGCCCCTACCCCTACTATTTAAAGCAGCGCATTCTGGGCGATCAGGGCCACCTGTCCAACGAGATGGGGGCGGAGCTGGCCGCCCTGGCGGTGGAGTCCGGGGCCCGGACGGTGGTTTTGGCCCACCTGTCCTCGGAGAACAACACCCCCGCCCGGGCCCGGGATGTGGTGTCCCGCCGCCTGTCCGCCGGGGGGATCGACCCGGAGCGGGATATCTCCCTCACCGTGGCCCCCCGGAAGGAGTGCGGCCCGGTGTTCCGTCTGGAGCGGGGCCGGGATATGGCCTCTTTCCCGCTGCAAGAGGGGGCGGCCCTATGCTGAGCGTCCATCTCATCTGCGTGGGCAAGCTGAAGGAGAAGTTTTATCTGGAGGCGGCGGCGGAGTACCAGAAGCGCCTGTCCGCCTACTGCAGGCTGACCCTGGTGGAGCTGCCCGAGGAGAAGCTGCCCCAGAATCCCACCCAGGGGCAGATCGACCAGGCTCTTTTCAAAGAGGCCCAGGCCATCCGGGCCAAGCTGCCCCCCAGCACCAGCGTGGTCGCCCTGTGCGTGGAGGGCAAGGAGCGCTCCAGCGAGGACTTTGCAAAGCTGCTCTCCACCTGGGAGCACAGCTCGGCCAAGCATCTGGTCTTTGTCATCGGCGGCTCCTACGGCCTGGACCCCGCCCTGAAGGCGGAGGCCTGGGTACGCCTGTCCATGTCCCCCATGACCTTTCCCCACCACCTGGCCCGGGTCATGCTGCTGGAACAGCTCTACCGGGCCTTCAAGATCCAGGAGGGGTCCAGCTACCATAAATAGAACTTTGTGCGGAGAGGGCGGCCTCTCCGCACCGTTTTTTCCGGAACTGCTTGACAAACGGGAAAAAGCACGCTACCATTTTTCATATCAAAAATTCCCGGAGCGGGTTTTCTCTCCGCCGGACCATTCAGAAAGAAGGAATTTCCATGTCCGATTATCAGATCTCCACCGACTGCCTCCACGCGGGCTACCGCCCCGGCAACGGGGAGCCCCGGAACATCCCCATCATCCAGTCCACCACCTTCCGCTATGAGACCAGCGAGGAGATGGGCAAGCTGTTCGACCTGGAGGCCAGCGGCTACTTCTACACCCGCCTGCAGAACCCCACCAACGACATGGTGGCGGCCAAAATCTGCGCCCTGGAGGGGGGCACCGCGGCCATGCTCCTGTCCTCCGGGCAGGCGGCCAACTTCTACGCCATCTTCAACATCGCCGGCTGCGGGGACCATGTGATCTCCTCCACCTCCATCTACGGAGGCACCTTCAACCTGTTCGCCGTCACCATGAAGCGCATGGGCATCGAGTTCACCTTCGTGGACCCGGAGTGCTCCGAGGAGGAGCTGAACGCCGCCTTCCGGCCCAACACCAAGGCGGTGTTCGGCGAGACCATTGCAAACCCCGCCCTCACCATCCTGGATATTGAGAAGTTCGCCAAGGCGGCCCACGCCCACGGGGTGCCCCTCATCATGGACAACACCTTCGCCACCCCGGTGAACTGCCGCCCCTTCGAGTGGGGCTGCGACATCGTCACCCACTCCACCACCAAGTATATGGACGGCCACGCCCTCACCGTGGGCGGCGCCATTGTGGACAGCGGCAACTTTGACTGGAACGCCCACGCGGACAAGTTTCCCGGCCTCACCACCCCCGACGAGAGCTACCACGGGGTGACCTATACCGAGCGCTTCGGCCTGGGCGGCGCCTATATCACCAAGGCCACCGTCCAGCTCATGCGGGACCTGGGCTCCATTCCCTCCCCCCACAACTGCTTCCTGCTGAATGTGGGCCTGGAGACCCTGCCCCTGCGGATGAAGAAGCACTGTGAGAACGCCCAGGCGGTGGCCGAGTACCTCCAGGGCCACGAGAAGATCGCCTGGGTGGAGTATGCCGGCCTGCCCGGAGACAAATACTACGAGCGCGCCAAAAAGTACCTGCCCAACGGCACCTGCGGCGTGGTGGTCTTCGGCGTGAAGGGCGGCCGGGCCGCGGCGGAGAAGTTCATGGCCGGGCTGAAGCTGGCCTCCATCGCCACCCATGTGGCCGACGCCAAGACCTGCGTGCTCCACCCCGCCTCCTCCACCCACCGGCAGATGAACGACGAGGAGCTGGCTGCCGCCGGAGTGTCCCCCGACCTGGTCCGCTTCTCCGTGGGCATTGAAGACGCCAAAGATATTATCGCTGACCTGGAACAGGCTCTGGCCAACGTCTGAGTTTTTAGAGTGAAGAGTTGAGAGTGAAGAGGCGGTCTTCGCGGATGACCGCAGGGCCGCCTCTGCAAAATATCCGCACAGTGAGCGTTGGTTCGGCAAAGCCAGGCGCATGGCCGGAACCGCACCAGCTATCATTTTTGCAAACCCAGGGCCCAGTGGCCCGGGAGAAATCGCGGATAGCCACTCAGATTTTGCGCGCCGGAAATATTCTGCCCGGCTCAAGGGATAACCCCCGTAAATGGGGTCCGGGGAAAGCGGTCCTATGGACCTAGGCGGAGCAAAGCGAAGCCGTAGTCCATCGGCCGCGTCCCCGGGGGCGTTTTGCCTACTTTGCCGCCATGGGCAAAGTAGGTCGCCGCCCGCAGGCGGCGAAAACCCTGCGTTCCATAGTGTCACCCGTTGTTCTTGTCAAACTCCTTAATAAAGTCGCACAGCTTCTCCACGCCTCTCCCACAAAACGCAAGCGTTTTGTGGGGACCCTATCTTTTTAAAATCCTCGGGCGAAGTGAATTCGCCCTCCGGCAAGGTTTTTGCCTTTGGCAAAAACGCTTGGACGCGCCAAAGGCGCGGGCCGCTTGCGCGGCTGGAAGGCGTGGGAAACGTGACTGCACCACTGGGCGGCTTAGTTGTTCTGATCGAACTCCTTAATAAAATCGCACAGCTTCTCCACGCCTTCCACGGGCATGGCGTTATAGATGGAGGCTCGCATGCCGCCCACCTTCCGGTGGCCCTTCAGGTTGACGAAGCCCGCCGCGGTGGCCTCGGAGACAAACTTGGCGTCCAGCTCCTCATTGCCGGTGCGGAAGGTGACGTTCATCCCGGACCGGGAGCCCTTCTCCGCGTGGCATTTGAAGAGCTTGGAATTGTCCAGGGTGTCGTACAGTATGGAGGAGCGCAGGTCCCGCAGCTTCTCCATCCCGGCCACGCCGCCCTGCTCCTCCACCCAGTCCAGGGTGAGACCCAGCATGTAGATGCACCAGCAGGGAGGCGTATTGTACATGGAGTCTTTCTCAATCATGGTCTGATAGTTCATCATCAGCGGGGTGTAGGGCAGCTCGTGGCCGGCCAGATCCTTGCGGATGATGACCACCGTCAGACCGGCGGGGGACATATTCTTCTGAGCTCCGGCGTAGACGATGCCGTACTTGGACACATCCACCGGGCGGGAGAGAATGTCCGAGGACATGTCGCACACCAGGGGCACATTCCCGGTCTCGGGCACATACTGCCACTCGGTGCCGTAGATGGTGTTGTTGGCGCAGTAATAGAAGTAGCTGGCCTCCGGGTCCAGTTTCAGCTGGTCCTGAGCGGGAATGTAGCTGTGGTCCCGGTCGCTAGTGTCGGCGGCGATGTTCACGGTGCCGTATTTCTTGGCCTCTTTGGCGGCAATGGAGGCGAAGTTGCCGGTGACGGCGTAATCCGCCTTGCCGGTGCGGCTCATCAGGTTCAGGGGGATCATGGAGAACTGGCCGGAGGCCCCGGTCTGGAGGAACAGGATCTGGTACTCGTCGGGCACATTCATCAGCCGGCGCAGCTTCTCCTGGGTCTCCGCAAAGATCTGCATGAAAATCTTTGACCGGTGACTCATCTCCATCACGGACATACCGGAGCCTCGGTAGTTGGTGATTTCAGACCCGGCGCGCTCCAGGGCGGAGAGAGGGAGCATGGACGGGCCGGCGGAGAAGTTGTAAACACGCTGGTCACTCATTTGGGAGAACCCCTTTCATTTCATAGATTAAAAATACTGTCCCGACCCGGAAAAGAAAAGGGTGGGACAGTATTTTATTATAGTTTAGCGCCCCAGAAGTGTCAATCCTTCCGGGGGAGGGAGGCAAAAATATTTCGCCCCATCAGACCAGGGAGACGGAAAATTCCGCCGTCAGAGCCCGGTCCCGGTTCACCGGAGCCAGCTTCAATTTTGAATTCCGACAGACAGCGCAAAGCTTCACAGGATGAGCCCCACGGCGTCCAGCGCTTTCAGGCGGCTCTTGGAGGTGCTCCCGTAGCGCTGGCCGGAGTGGATGCCATCGGTATAGACCTCAGCCGCCCCCCTGCGCCAGAACAGGAGGAGGCTGTGGTAGTCCCGGTAGCCGTTCTGCCCTCGGGCGGGATGAATGAGCCCCTCGCTCTCGTAGTAACGGATGTTGGCCCGGGGCAGCCCGGTGCGCTCCTCCACCTCTTTGACGGTCATAGAGGCCGACCTCCCTTCCTGTTCTGACCCCATTGTAAGGGGTAAAGAGGGTTGACAGTCAAGGAAAATCATAGATTTTTAAAAAAAGTTTTTCTCCCCCCTTGACAACTGTGTATATCCCATATATACTGTGCATATAGTATATATACACTATGACAAAGAAAGGCAGACCGAGGCGGAGCGCGCCGGACCTATGCGCAGGGCCGACAGCCGGCCGCCCGGTTTACATGGTGCGCCAAATGGATATTATTCTCAGCAATTCCAGCGGAAAACCCATCTATGAGCAGATCACCGACCAGGTGAAGGAGCAGATCATGACCGGAGCCCTGGCGGTGGGGGACGCCCTGCCGTCCATGCGCTTGCTGGCCAAGGAGCTGCGCATCTCGGTGATCACCACCAAGCGGGCCTACGAGGAGCTGGAGCGGGAGGGGTTTCTTGAGAACGTCCCCGGCAAAGGCTGCTTTGTGGCCCCCCAGAACCGGGAGCTGCTGCGGGAAGCCCAGCTGCGCCGGGTGGAGGACATCCTCACCCAGGCGGTGGACGAGGCCCGGAAAGGCGGTATCCCCTTAGAGGAATTACAGGAACTTCTCAACCTACTGTATCAAGGTGACGAATCATGAAAAACTGTTTGGAAATCAAGGATCTGTGCAAGTCCTACGGGGACTTTGCCCTGGACCATGTGAATCTGACCATCCCCGGGGGGACCATCATGGGTCTCATTGGGGAGAACGGGGCGGGCAAGACCACCACCATCAAGTGTATTTTGAACCTGATCCGCCGGGACAGCGGAACCATCACCATCCTGGGGAAGGACAACGTGGCCGACGAGCGCGCCGCCAAGATGGAGGTGGGCGTGGTGCTGGACGAGTGCTTCTTCCACGACTCCCTGCGTCCCAAGGATTTGAAGCGCATCCTGGGCCCCGTCTATCCCACATGGGACGACAACCTCTATGCGGACTACCTGAAAAAATTCAAGCTCCCGGAGGAGAAGCTCATCAAGGAGTTCTCCCGGGGCATGAAGATGAAGTTATCTTTGGCCGCCGCCCTGGCCCACCAGCCCAAGCTGCTGATCCTGGACGAGGCCACCGCCGGACTGGACCCGGTGGTGCGGGACGAGATTTTGGATGAATTTCTGAGCTTCATCTGCGACGAGGACCACGCCATCCTCATCTCCAGCCACATCACCAGCGACCTGGAGAAGGCGGCGGACTACATCACCTACATCCACGAAGGGAAGATCGTCCTGTCCGAGGCCAAGGACGACATTCTGGACCGCTACGGCCGGGTGGGCTGCTCCGCCGCCGACCTGCGCGCCATCGACCCGTCCGACCTGCTGCGGGTGCGGAAGGGCTCCTTCGGGTGCGAGGCCCTGGTGCCCGACCGGGGGGCGTTCCATAAGAAATATCCCAGGCTCATGATAGACAAAGTGACCTTAGAAGATATCATGCTGTTTGTAGGAAAGGGGGAAGAGGCATGAGCGGCCTTCTTTGGAAAGATATTCTGGTAAGTCGGAAGAATCTGAAATTTTATGTCATTTTTCTGCTGGCTTATTTTGCCCTGGCAGTGCTGGGCATCTTTGATGTCACCTTCGTGACCTCTTTTTCCACCGTCATTTTGATGATGGTTCCAGTATCCACCTTCTCCTTTGACGAGGCGGCCAAGTGGGACCGCTTTGCCCGGTCCTTCCCCCTGGAACCCCGGACTGTCGTGGGGGCGCGGTACCTGTTTACCATGCTGATCCTGGCGGTGGTGGCGGCCTTCAGTGCTGTGTGTGCCCTGCTGCTGGCCGGTCTGGGAATTGGGGATGCGTCTCTGGTGGAAAATATCGCTTCCATCCTGGGCTCTATGGGGGCGGGGCTGTTTATCGTGGATGTCATGCTCCCCCTGTGCTATAAGCTGGGGCCGGAGCGGGCCCGGCCCTACCTGTTCGCTGTGATTTTCATCCCCTTCATCGTCCTTTTCCTGCTCCTGCGCTTCGGCGGCGATCTGGGTCTCAGCCTGGAATTTCTGAACCAGCTGCCGGAGATCAACGCCCTTGGGGTAATTGCCCTGCTCCCCCTGGCGGGACTGGCGTGCCTGGGGCTCTCCTTCCTGATCTCCTGCCGCATTGTGGACCGAAAGGAGTTTTGACCATGAGGCTCCAGGGCCTGCTCCGGTGGGCAGGGCGGGGGCTGGCGGCTTGCTCCGCCCTGCTCCCCTTCACCGGCCTCATCCCGCCGGGCGGGGTGGCCGCCTGGGCCCTGCTGGCCCTGTCCGTCCCCCTCCTGGTGGCGGGGGAGGTGTGAGCTGGTTCACTCCTGGGCTCTTGCGCAAGAGGCCGCCTCTGTGCTATAATAAAAACAGGAAAACGGAGAGGGGGTCTATGTTATGACCGCGCAATACGCCATTCACGAGCTCAAGCAGGTCCGGCAGTACTGCTCCGCCCGGGCTATCCCCGCCATCGACTATGCCATTCAGGTCCTCCAGGGCCTGGCCGAGCGGGAGCGCATGGTGGAGGAGGAGAAGGCCAGAGGCCCCCAGGGGCCCGCTCAGACAGACGGCTTTCCGGATTGACGGAATCATACATCATGGATACAGAAAAAGGCCGGCGCTTTTGCAAGCGCCGGCCTTTCCGCGCCGGGGGAGAGAGGAGCTACCGCAGCGCCCACTGGAGCATCAGCAGCAGGCCGAAGCCGGGGACCCCCAGTACCCCCAGCACCAGGGCATTCACCAGATTGACCCCCAGGTTGACTCCGATGTAGTGCCCCACCGAGCTGAACAGGGCCAGGACGGCCAGCCCCACTGAGGAGCGCACCGCCAGCCGGAGCAGGCAGCCCAGGGGCCTGTGAAACAGGGCCAGGGCGGCCAGAAGCAGCAGGGCCAGCGCTCCCCAGGGGGAGAACTCGCCGGTCATGGGGTGCACTCCAGCTCCTTGACCCGGCGGAGCAGGTAGTCGTACCGGGACTGGAGCGCCTTGATCTCAAAGACGTAGGACTCGATCAGATCGCTGTCGCTGACGGTGTTGAAGCCGCCGTAGGCCTGGTGGATGAGGGTGCGGGTGCTGGCCAGAGAGGCGATCAGCTCCCGGCGTTCCGCCTCCCGGGCGGCCTTTTCCCGGCGGCGGGCGGAGGAGAGACGGAGAGACATGGCGGATGCTCCTTTCCGGGATATAATCTCAGTAGTAAGGATATGTATAGTTTGGACAAATATTCCAAGTCTAAAACCGCATGGAGCGAAACTTTGGGGACATACTAGACTCGGACAGCCGAGGCGGGGAGTTTTCTCCCCTCTCTAAGCCGGTGCTGGACCGTCTCTCCTTTGGCGAAAGGCGAGAGAGCAGGCATCTGGTCCCAAAGACCGGAGGAAACCTGTCCCGGGGGAATGCCCTTGGAAAGAAGGCTCTCTTAAGCCGGTGCCGGAGAGAAATCAGAGGAATTTACTCTGAGTCGGTGCGGAAGATATCATTCGGATGGAAGCCCAGCCGGATTCCCGGCGAAGCTTGAACGAAAGAAGCCCAGCGAAAGGCGGAGAAGGGAGAGGTCCGACGGAGCTCTGCCCCGAGGCGTCTATCCCCGTATGCTGTCCCATACCAGGGCCCCTCCTGGGGGCCTGGGGCCCTGGCGGAGCTCG
>ENA-UOIV01002019-UOIV01002019.1-human-gut-metagenome-genome-assembly--contig:-C59-NODE-2019-length-15176-cov-6.975597_pt1 | contig 15176 bp, 8 predicted proteins | sample MGYA00242333_ERZ723880 | MGnify/ENA metagenome assembly ERZ723880 | reverse complement strand
ATCGCCAGGCTCCCTATACGAACCCCCGCAGATTTCGGTCTGCGGGGGTTTTCGCTTTCTAGCGCTGAGAAAAGAGCCGATGTCAGGCGCCCAGCGAAGCCAGTGATAAAAGAATCGAGGACACTGCCGCCGCAAGAGGATCGGGTGAAAGCAATTTTCTGCTCTCCGAATGGAGCCGTCCCCAGTTGTTGCACTCACCTCGTATTCAAGTATTTCGTTGTATTAAAGATACATTTGGCGAAGCGGTAAAGCGGAGCGAGTTGTCGATATCACTTTGAAATTCAAATAAAAATAAAGGAGAGTTAATGAAAGAATGCCGTTTGAGTTCAGGCGCAAGCCTGAGCTCCTTAAGCAGTCAGAAGCCACCGGCGGTCATTCTTTGGACGGAGCGGCCGCCGGTTTTACTTCAGGCTGCCTAACGCAAGCCTGCTCCGCCCCTCCCCGCAGAGCAGGATAACTCAAACATATTGAGTAAGGCTCTGAAAATGAAAAAGACACTCGCTGCTCTGGCTGTCCTGGGCGCTTTTGCTGGTAGCGCTGCTGCCGCTGATGTTACGCTTTACGGCGTCGTTGACCTTGGTCTCAACTATCAGTACTCCAAGGTTGGTGATGCTGATGCTGTGAATACCTTTAAAGAACAGGCTGGCCAGAATTCCGGCTCCCGTTTCGGCTTGAAGGGTACGGAAGATCTTGGCAACGGCGTTAAGGTTGGTTTTATTCTGGAAAACGGCTTCGCTGCTGATGACGGCACGATGTCGCAGGGCGGCCGTCTCTTTGGCCGTGAAGCCAATCTCTTCGTGACGGGTGATTTCGGCACGCTCTCTATGGGCCGTGTCGGCGCGCTCTCTGCCGGCGTTGGTTCCTACAATGTGGTTTATGGCTACACCGTCTTTGGCGCGGGCTGGGGCGATACGGCCGGCGCCAAGAGTCTCTTTAATCTCTCCGACCGCGATCGTATGGACAACACCGTGACCTATGTCACGCCGTCCTTCGCCGGCGTCAAGGTTTATGCTCAGTACTCCTTCAACCGCAGTGGTCAGGAAGCTGCCGGCAACGAACGCAACAACGACCGTTATGCCGCTCTCGGTGCCAAGTATGAGCTCGGCGCTTTCAGCACGGGTCTCGTGGTGGACACCGTTCTGAATAGGAATGGTACGGACGCGAATTCCGAGGACTCTCTCGGTGTGACGTGGGGCGCTTCCTATGACTTCGGCGTTGCCAAGGTCTACGGCATGGCCCAGTACGGCAAGAACGAAAATAAGATGGGCGGTTACTCCGTCAATGATGTAACGGGAACCATCCGTTCCGGCAATAAGGTTAAGTTCACTGCAGGCGAAGGTCTGGAGGGATACGCTTTGACGCTCGGTGCGACGGCTCCTCTGCTGGGCGGCACGGTTTATGCTCAGGCCAATTATTTTGACGGCGAATCGAGCGAAAACATCGCCTCTGCCGAGACCAATGCGGATGGTGGCACCCTTACAACTTTTGTGCAGTCTGCTGATATGAAGCGCTATGGCGCTGCCGTTGGTTATTCGTATCCGTTCAGCAAGCGCACGTTCGCCTATTCTTTCGCGGCTTACAGCGAAGGCAAGCTTGAGGTGACCGGCATCAACGATCACCTGACTGCCGAAACGAAGACCAAGAAGGGTGAATTTGGCGTCGGCCTCGTTCACAAGTTCTAATTTCACTGGCAGCTGCAAGCGCTGACTTCAGCCTGAGTGAAATAGGAAACCGGCATTCCTCGAGAATGCCGGTTTTTTGTTTTTAAACCGCTTTCAAACGGATGCGGTCGGAGCGTCAGCAGGCCGCCTGACCGCCGCCGCGGTCCTTGTGCGGGCTCTCGGCGGCATCAACCGCGATATTGGCTGACGGCGTGATGGGGATGATGCGGTGTGCCGTCGGCACCGGCTCGTCAACAGCAATTCCCCGCTCGAAGTTTTCTCTGGCTTGTGCGAGAAAAAGCTTCAGGCGGTTGGAGACATTGGTTTTGGAGGTGCCGGCTTCAAAGTCGATGGCGCAGATATTGGCGAGGGGATTTTCTTCGCGCAGCCGCCGGATGACGCCTTTCCCGGTAACGTGATTGGGCAGGCACCCAAAGGGCTGCAGACACACGACGTTGGGCGTTCCCGAGTGAATAAATTCCACCATTTCAGCGGTCAGGAGCCACCCTTCGCCGGCTTCCTGACCGGCGGATACGAGTCCGTCAATGCGCTCGAGGTCTTCCGCGAGGGTCGACACACCCGCCACGGGTGTTCCGTCAAGGGCTTTGCGCATGATGCCGCGGAGATGCTCAAACCAGCGGATCATTAGCCAGGCTCCCATGGCCTTGAGGCGCGGTCCGCCGAAGGCCTTGGCCTGATTGATGTGGTCATAGAGGCAGTAGAGGAAGAATGCGGCCAGGTCACCGAGCACCGGTTCCGCGCCTTCATCAATGATCTCCTGCACGATGCCGAGATTGGCGGCGGGATGGTACTTAAGCAGAATTTCGCCGACGATGCCCACCCGAATCTTCTCTGTGCCGTCCATCGGCACAGCGAAGAAGTCGCGCACCATGGCTCGGGCGTCGTCAGCAAAGCGCCGGGCGTCCCCGGCGGCCGCGGCTTGAGCGGCTCTGGCGGTCCAGCGCTCAACGAGGCGCTGCGCATCGCCCGGTTCAAGCTCGTGCGAGCGAACATGAAGCGAAAGGCGCTGCAGCATGTCGCCGTAGAGCGTTGCGAGCATGAGGCGCTTGAGGCCGCCGAGCCCCACGTTAAGGGTCTGCGCGCCTTCAATGCTTCCGCCCGAAAGACACACAACGGGCACTCGCTCCATGTGAAGGTCTTTAAGTGCCCACCGCAGCAGCGTCGGGTAGTTTGTGGCACGGCAGGGGCCGCAGGTCTGAGCGAGGAGGAGCGCACTGTGGTCGGGATCTATGGCATGCGTCTTCAAAGCGTCAAGAAGCTGCCCGATCACGACGATTGCCGGGTAGCAAGCATCGTTGTTCACGTGCTTTAAGCCTTCTTCGATCGCCTGCGGACGCACTTCGGGCAAAAGCTCCACGCGCCAGCCGACTGCGCCTAATGCGGCGCAGATGACGGGGAAGTGGATCGGTGCCATTTGCGGCGCATAGATCACGCGGTCGGCGAGCATTTTGCCGAGCGGCACCGGAGTGTCCGTACGCTTTGTCATGTCTTCGAGGCTCTCGGCCGCCGCTTTTTGGTCGCTGCGCCGGCGATCTGCGAGTGCGGCCAGAAGCGACTTCAGACGAATGCGCGCGGCGCCGAGCGTATCGCCCTCGTCAATTTTGAGGGTGGTAGCGATTCTGCCGCGCTGAGCAAGAAGGCGCTCAATCTGCTCGGAGGTGACGGCGTCGATGCCGCAGCCAAAACTCATGAGCTGCACGAGCTCTGCGGACCGGCTCTCCCGCACGAGCGCTGCCGCGCGGTAAAGCCGCGAGTGGAAGGTCCATTGATTGACGACCTCGATGTCGCTTGGAACCGCTGCGAGGTGCGCTACGGCGTCTTCCGTGACGACTTCAGCGCCCATGGATTCAATCAAGGCCGGGAGCCCGTGATTAATGAGCGGGTCAAGATGGTAGGGCCGCCCGGCGAGCACGATGAGCGGTTCGCCCGAAGTTTCATGCCGGCGCCACAGTGCTTCGCCTGCTTGACGCACTGCTGCGCGGTAGTCTTCGAGCGCTGCGTGAGCGGCATCGACCGCCTCGCGCACCTTTTTGGGGGAAAGGGCCGGCCACGCGGATGTGACCGCGCGAACGACGCTTTCGGGAAACTCAAGATCCACGAAAGGCGTGAGGATGCGGGCGTTCGGGAGCGTGGAGGCGAGCGAGAGGCGCATGGCTTCCGGATAGCCGCCCGCCACGGGACAGGCAAAGCGCCCGTCGATATGCTTTTCGCCCGAATGTCTGGGGCCCTCGAGCGGCACGCAGGGCATCCAGATGTCAGCAATGCCTTTGCGGGCGAGGTCTGCGGCGTGGCCGTGAGCGAGTTTTGCCGGAAAGCACAGGCTCTGCGACGGCACGGTTTCCGAGGCGCTCGATGCGAGGGCATGGTCGGACGGACGCGAGAGCTCCACGCGAAAGCCTAGGCAGCTGAAAAGCTTGAACCAGTAGGGGTAGTGTTCGTAGGTATTGAGGGCGCGCGGGATGCCGACAACGCCCATGGCGGCCGCTTCCAAAGGGAGCGGTTCGCCCGCAAAGAGCCGTTCGAGCTTCCAGTCAATGAAGGAGGCTTTCTTCCGCCGGCCCGCACCCGCGCTTTTCTGCGCGAAGTCACAGCGATTCCCCGAAAAGAACTTGTCGCCCGAAGGGAAACGGTTCATCGTGAGGCGGCAGTGATTGCCGCAGCCGCGGCAAAGCAGTTCTCGCTGAATGACTTTGCCCGCATCGAGCTTTGCCGGATCAAGGTCGATTTCCGGCACTGCCGCGCTCGAGCGTTCCATGGCAATCAGCGCTGCGCCGTAGGCGCCCATCAGTCCGGCGATGTCGGGCCGAATAACGGGGCGGCCGATCTGCTCCTCAAAAGCACGCAGAACGGCGTCATTGAGAAACGTGCCGCCCTGAACGACGACGTGTTCGCCGAGCTCTGCCGGATCGTGAATGCGGAGCACCTTGTAGAGCGCGTTTCTGACGATTGAACGGCATAAGCCCGCGGCGATGTCTTCGAGCGAAGCGCCGTCGCGCTGGGCTTGGCGCACCTTGGAATTCATAAAAACCGTGCAGCGGGTGCCGAGGTCGCAGGGTTCCTTTGAAGCGAGCGCAGCTTCAACGAATTGAGGGAGCGTGAGCGAGAGCTGCTTGGCGAACGTCTGCAGAAAAGAGCCGCAGCCCGATGAGCAGGCTTCGTTAAGCTTCACGCTGCGGATGAGACCGTGCTCAACCTCGAGACATTTCATGTCCTGGCCGCCAATGTCGATGACATAGCTCACATTGGGTTCAAACGCGGCGGCAGCGCGTTCGTGGGCGAGCGTTTCGACTTCGCTGAATGCGGCGCCAAGCGCCGCGCGGGCGAGGTCTGCGCCGTATCCGGTGGTACAGGCCTGCCGAATGTGTGCTTTGGCGGGCACGACGCTGAGGAGCGCCTTTACGGCACGATAGAGGCGTTCGAGCGGCTGCCCTTCATTTTGTTCGTACCAGCTGTAGAGGAGCCGCCCCTGAGTATCGAGCACAACGCCCTTGACGGTGGTTGAACCAAGGTCGGCCCCGAGAAAGAGGTCGCCCTCTGCATTTTCGATGGGCGAACGCTCAACCCGTTCTCGGCGGTGGCGCTCGGTGAAGGCTTCCCGCTCTGCCGGATTTTTGAATAACGGCGGCAGCCCCGAGCCGCGGTTCTCCGACGCTGCGGCGAGGATCTCACGGACTAAATCGTCAATCGAATGCCAGACGCGGGAGCGGTGCGCCCGGGAGGCCGGATCCATGCCTTCCAAGGCAGCGCCGATGGCTACGGCGCAGTGCGCATCGCAAAAGGAAGCAAAGGTTGTCCCCGTTGACGAGAGACGCCGTTCAAAGGCGGCGCGAAGCTCTGAAAGAAAAGTGAGCGGTCCGCCGAGAAAAGCAATTTTGCCTCTGACCGGACGCCCGCAGGCGAGGCCGCTCACGGTTTGTTCGGCAACTGCGTCGAGCACCGACCGGGCGACTTCAGACTTCGGCACGCCGCCGTTCAAGAGCGCTACCAAATCTGTTTTGGCAAACACACCGCAGCGCGATGCCATCGGATGCGAGATCTGGGCTTCACTCGCGAGTTTGTTGAGCCCGGCTGCGTCAACATCCAAGAGCGATGCCATTTGATCAATAAAAGCACCGGTGCCGCCTGCACAGGCTTCGTTCATGCGCAGTTCAACGCCGTTGGATAAATAGAGGAGCTTAGCGTCCTCTCCGCCCAATTCAATGGCGGCATCCAGATCGGGCGCTCGGTGTTTGAGGTAGCGCGAAGCGGCAATCACCTCCTGCACGAAGCCCGCGCCGAGCGCGTCGGCGAGCCCCAAAGCTCCGGAACCCGAAAAAAGCACATGGACGGGCGCGTCATGCGTTCTGAGCGCGAGTGCTCGAAGCACCTTTTCAAGCGTCTGTTTGACCGCACTGCCGTGCCGAACATAGTCGTGAGAGAGCAGTACGCCCGATTCCGACAAAAGTGCGTATTTGACCGTGGTCGAACCGAGGTCGATGCCGATGGTGAGCATGTTGCGAACAAATTCCTCAGACTTCACTCAGAAGCGGGTTTAGAGGGCGTCTTTCGTGGACGGCACATCCTGTCGAACAGGACAAATTGACATTGCTGATGTGACAAATTGAATTGTATTCAATGACTGACCGGTCAGTATAAAAAGAAGGACCTCCAAATTTCGATGATCTCTCACTCATAATTTAGCTAACTTGAAAACGAATAATGCGTCGCTACAAATGAGTATTAACCCTGATTAATTCGTTTGAATGGGAGAACGGCAAAGGGAAACGCAGGCATGACTGCTCTTCTCCTCTTTATCGGAGCGGGAGGCATGACGGAAGATCGCGGCGGATTTCGGCTCTCTTCGCCGTCTCAAGCTAGGTTCAGAAACTCTTCCCGACTTGCCGCGCCGCAGGATCCCCCGACGCAGATACTGGGGCTGAGTCTCACTTCCGGCCGCCATGAAAAACGCCTGCCCAAAGACGCAGGAGCAGTCTTTGAGCAGGCGCTTGTGGGGGAAGGGTTTTGCCGACAGTCTTCAATCAGCAGACCGTTGGCCGGAGATTCATCAGCCGATAAAGATTTCGTTGGCGATGATGGCTGTGATGATGCCGAGAATCATTGGAATCCAGGTACGGCGGACAATTGCCATCGGGGAGACGCCAGCGGCGCCGGCCACAGCGATGATCACGCCGGCAACCGGGCTCATGGCGCGCAGCAGGCCGGAGGCAAACTGCATCGGCGTGACGAGTTCGGCAACCGAGCCGCCCAGACCGGCAGCGACGTCAGGCGCGAGCGTGGCAAAGGACGAGTAAGCGCCCACACCGGAACCCGTGAGGAAGGTCACGATCGAGACGATGGCCGTCAGAATCACTGTCATCGCACCCATGCCCGCGCCGACGCCCTGCGCGGAATTGATGAGGATGTCGATGAGGCCGGAGACTTTGAGGCCGGTGGCGAAGAATTCCGCACAGATAATCAGTGCGACAATGCCGGCGAACATCTTGCCCATCGACTGGAACATCGCGAGGCCGTCCTTAAAGACCTTCTTCACGTCACGGGACCGGATGATTTCAATGATGACGACGCCGATCCAAACCATAAAGAGCGCGCTCACCGTGTCAAGCTTGATGGAAGCAACGACGAGTTTGGAGAAGATGATGAGCAGTGCAATCGGCAAAATGGGGAAGACGGCGTACCACTTCGGAGCAGCCGGCTGATCCGCGGCTTTGGCTGCGGAAACATCGGTATAAACGTCATCGTTCTTCTTGTCATAGAAACGCTGCACGAAGTAGTGGGCGGCGGCAATGACAATAAAGGTCGGGACGGCAACGGGAAGCTGATACTGGACCAGATAAATCACCGGATCAAGGCTGCCGACCTGTGCGGCGAGATTGGCCGTGCCGGCCGTCGGCGCAAAGGTCACGCCGGCCGATGTGCCGATGACCGCGGCAGCGGCGGCAGCAGAAGTGCCCACAGCCTTAAGGATCGGAAAGAGTGCGACAAGGAGCAGCATTGCGAGGCCGGCGGCGGACGGGATCACCATGACCAGAATCTGACCGACGAAATAGCCGCCGACGAGCACGAGGTAGGGCGCTCGCAGCATGCTGAGGGGCTTCACGGCAATGTCAACCAAGGCCTTGGCGGCGCCGATGCGGTCCATATAGGCTGCAAAGCCGCCGGCCGTCATAATCAGAAAGCCGATGCCGGCGCTCTGCTTGGTGGCAATGGATTTGAGCGTATTGAAGATGTCAAAGAGCACGAATCCCGATGGCTTCACGCCTTTGGGAAGGAAGTTCGGGTCGCCGAGAACGACCGCGCAAAGCAAAATCGCGAGACCGGCGAAGAGCAGAACCATGTGGGTGGAGTAGCGCTTAATCAGCGCCCAGCCGGCCAGTGCGGTGACGATCACCGCAATCCAAGGCATCAGGGCATACATAGTCGTCTTTCCTTAGGGTGGTTTGATGGAGAGTTAGAGGAAGTGCTTGAATTCGGCTTCAAGCGCTGCGAGCGCATCGTTCGTACGCTTTTCGACTTCGGCGGTGACGGCGCTGAGTTGGGCGAGCGCCGCACGGTCTTCACGGATCATGGCGTCAACTTCCGCGGGTGCGGCGCTTCCGGCAGTGCGGCGGTTTTCAATGATTTTGCGCGGGTCCAGTGCATCTTTGAATTCGGTTTCGCTCATCGGAAGCACAGGGTCGGCCTCGGGAAATTCCTCTTCGATTTCTTCGCGGTAGATCGCCTGCATCTGGGCGTAGGGAAAGTCGAGCGGAAGCACGTTGTTGGCGCGGGCCCACGACACCATGCGGCTCGCCATGTGGTGGCCGATGCGGAACGGCAGCCCATGATCCTTCATCAATCGGTCAGCGATTTCCTGCGAAGCTGTCCAGTCGCTGTTGAGTTCTTCGAGCGCGCGGTCGGGATTGATGCGCAGTGCGCAGAGCACTTTGAGGAATCGGCTGAACATGCCGACGGCAGCATCCATCATTCGGCCGTTCTTGGCGACGTTTTTGCCGTCGACCATGCCCGGAACGAGATTGTGGATACGGGCGGCGGCGGCCGCCATTTCACCCACCACGTCCGAAGCGTCGGCGCGGCAGTTGTTCATCAGACCGGGATTGCGCTTTTGCGGCATAGCGGACGAGACGTAGGTGTTCTCTCCGCCTTCCTGCAGAAGGATCCAAGGGCGCGGCTGAGCGTACTGCACCATCACGTCAGAAATGAAGCTGCCGACGTGCAGAGCGGCGGACGCATTGATGCTCGCGAGTTCGAAAGGCATATCTGCGGGCGACATGCAGGTGGCATCAAAGGCGTTGCGGCGCGGCGCAGGAAAGCCGAGGCGCACGGCCATCGCCTCGCGGTTCAGGGGCCAGCCCGTGCCGTTCAGTACCGTGGAGCCCATCGCGCAGGCGTTATAGCGGGTGAGACACTCGTTGAGACGTTCGCGGTCGCGCAGGAACGCGGCAGTAATGCCGAGGAGATAGTGCGCATAGCTGTTGGGCTGAGCGGCCACGCCGTTGGTGTAGTTGGGCACAATCGTATGACGGTTGGCCTCTGCGAGATCGAGGAGCTTCCCGATTACTGCGTCAAAGGCTTTGGCAACCTGCACAGTGCGGTCGCGGAGAATGGCCGTGCGCTGGGTGGAGAGAATGTCCTGACTCGAACGGCCGGCGTGGATAAGGGTTACCGCAGGCGAAGTTTCTGCGATGAGGAGCGGCTCATAGGCAATGTAGCTTTTCACGCGCAGCGCCGGATCCTTTTCGGCCTTGGCTTCAAGACGAGCGACGCCGCCCGCGGCTTCCCGTGCAGCTTCCTTTGAAAGGAGGCCCTCAGCCGCATTGACGACAATGGTCGCCTTGTTGATGGTGCTGGTCCAGAAAAATTCATCGCGCTGCATGTCTTGCTGCCTGTTGGTGAATGGGTTTGAGGCTTGGGAGTTTGAATCGAGGGATGAAGGGTTGGCCCAAAGGCTTTTCCCTTGATATGCAGGCAGTCTGAAGCGCTGAGTGAATGGATTCAATAGCGCTTGGAGCAATTTAAATTTGCGTAAAGTGCAAAATATGCGGCTGGAGTCGTGCCGCTTCAGGCACTAACATCATGAAAAGACGCGGCGGCGGCAAAGCGGTTGGGCTTTGGGGTGCCTTCGTGCAGGAGAAGATGCTGCGTGCAGTAGAGCAGGGAGGCTTTAATGGCAAAAACAGATGATCTGCAGGCTTGGCGCTCTTTCATTGTTTTTGCCAGAAGCGGCACGCTGACGGCAGCGGCAAAAGCGCTGGAAACAGAGCCCTCGAGTATTTCCCGCGCCATTTCTGGGCTCGAGCGCACCCTCGGCGTTGAGCTTATCCGCCACGGCGTGCGCCCATTGGTCCTCACGGACGCAGGCCGCATGGCGCACAAACGCATGGAAACGATTCTGAGGGCGCACGACTCTCTGATGGACGCTCTGAAGGATGACAACCGCACGCTCGAAGGCAAGATCCGTCTTTCGTCGGCGCCGGGTTTTGCGGCGAGGCATCTCACGACGCTGCTCCAGCGCTTTCAAATCGAGCATCCGGGCATTACGGTTGAGATCCTGGCCGGCTTGAAAGAGGCTGATGTACAAAAAGGGCTCTGCGAAGTGGCCACGCTCACGGGGATTCCCACGCTGCCGAATCTGGTCTATATGAGCCGCGGGCGCAATGTCTACGTAGCTGCGGCCAGTCCGGACTACATTGCTCGGTGCGGCATGCCCGTGCGGCCCGCGGATCTGCGCCGTCATTCGGGCTACGTCTACTGCGGACCGGTGCGCCCGGAGACGAAGGTGCTTCAGCGCGGCAGTGAAACGGAGGCTGTCCAGTATGCTTCAGCCGTACGGTCCACCGACATCCTGGCTATCCGCGCGGCGGTATTGAAAGGCATGGGCTGCGCGGCGGATCTGCCGCTCGTGCAGATTGCGGATGATCTGAAGGCGGGGCGTTTGGTGCCGATTCTCCCGGGCTGGTCACATCCGGCCGTTGAGTGCTTTATCGTGACTTCGCGGTCAGCTTGGCACACCAAGCGCGTGCGCATTTTCCTTGAATGGTATGCGCGCGCCATGCAGGCGCTCTTCGCGGGGTTTGAACGCGAAGCCTCTCCCTATGTGGGGCTGCCCGCCGACATGCCGGTGGTAGACCGCAGCCAAATTTTCATGACCTGATACAAATCGGGCACAGACTGCAGCGGAAGAGCCTCCCTTCGGGCATAAACTCGACCTCCGACCTCTTATTCTTGACGGACACGAGTGTTTCGCGCTCGTGACCGTAACTGCGAGACCTCATGCCGGTTCTTCAGCCTATTATTGACCGCATCGCCCGGAACGAAACGATCTCCCGCGATGAAGCACTTGCTTTTGCTTCTGATTCTGCGCTTCGGGCAGATCTTTTTGATACCGCGGCGGAAGCGACGAAACGCTTTGCATCCCGCATTTTTAATATCTGCGGCATTGTCAGCATCAAAACAGGGGCATGCTCCTGCAATTGCAAATGGTGCGCACAGTCCACTCACTGGACCTCTTCGAGCATTCCGATTCATCCCATTTTGCCTGTCAGTGAGGTGGATGCGTCAGCCGAGCGCGCTGCGGCCGGCGGCATCACTCGTTTTTCATTGGTGGCGAGCGGCCGCAAACCTTCTGCGCGGGAAACCCGGATGTATGCAGAGCATCTTAAAAAGCTGCGCAGCACCAACCCCAAGCTCGAGCTCTGCGCTTCGCTCGGGCTCCTTAACGAAAAGGATCTTGCTGTTCTCAAGGATGCCGGCCTTGTGCGGGTGCACTGCAATTTGGAAACCTCTGAGCGGTTTTTCCCGCAGGTGTGCTCATCACACACCTGGGAGGATAAAGTGAAGACCATTCGCGCCGCTAAGGCGGCAGGACTGGAGGTCTGCTCGGGCGGACTCTTCGGCATGGGTGAGACAGCGGAAGACCGCATTGACCTGGCGTTTGCGCTTCGCGAACTCGAAGTCCCGTCTATTCCGCTTAATCTTTTGGATCCTCGTCCCGGCACGCCTTTGGAGCATGCCCCGAAGTTGTCCGAAGACCATTTCCTCACGACCGTCGCCCTCTACAGACTCATTAACCCGCAGGCAGAGCTTCGCTTTGCGGGCGGCCGGCTGCAGCTTTCCGAATATGCCGTGCGGGAAGCCATGCGGATCGGCGTCAATTCGGCGATCTGCGGGAGTCTCCTCACGACGGATACCATGGGGCCGACCGCTGAAGCCGAGCGCTTCATGGCGGCCGGATACGAGGCTGATGAGGTGATGGCTGACGTTCTTGAGCGTTCCGGCGGGACAGACTGCGAGGAAGACGCTGTATGCGCTGCCTGCGCGAGCTGATGCTTCGCGCTTACCTAGCGCCGCCGCCTCTTCAGCCTCTGCGGCGCTCTGACGGCGTCCGAGGCGCCAAATGCCTCGGACACTGCCCGGCCTGAAAGCTGATGCGCCTTCTTTATGCGCGGAGAACGCAGACCGCAAACACAAAACGCCCGGGAGTTTCAACTGCCGGGCGTTTGGGTCTGGATGGATCGGACTCGCGGTTTATGCCTTTAGCTCAACCAAAGGCTTGCCGGTCATCTCGGGCGGCACGGGAACGCCCATAAGCGTCAGCACGGTCGGTGCGACATCAGCGAGAACGCCGTTATGAACGGCCTTTGCTCGCGGACTCACGACGATGATCGGCACGGGGTTAAGTGAATGTGCCGTATTGGGTGAGCCGTCGGCATTGCGGGCATGGTCAGCATTGCCGTGGTCGGCAATGATGACGACGTCGGTTCCGGAGGCCTGGGCGGCCTCAATCACCTGCTTCACGCAGTCGTCGACTGTCCGCACGGCCTTTTCGATGGCGCTCCAGACGCCCGTATGCCCAACCATGTCGCCGTTGGCGAAATTCAGGCAGATAAAGTCGTACTGACCGCTCAGAAGGGCCGCAGAAAGCTTCTGAGCGACTTCCGGAGCGCTCATCTCAGGCTGCAGGTCGTAGGTGGCGACTTTGGGCGAGGGGACGAGAATGCGGTCTTCGTTGGCAAAGGGTTCTTCGCGGCCGCCGTTCAGGAAGAATGTGACGTGGGCGTATTTTTCCGTTTCAGCGATGCGCAGCTGCTTAAGCCCCAGGCTTGACACATATTCGCCGATCGGATTGACGACATTTTCCTTGGCAAAGAGCACATGCAGGCCCTTAAAGGCTGCGTCGTAGGGCGTCATCGTCGCAAACCAGAGCGGCAGCGGGTGCATGCTGCCCTGCGGCGCCTGGGTGAGAACCGAGGTGAGTTCGCGTGCGCGGTCATTGCGGAAATTGATAAAGAGCACCGCATCGTCGGCTTGGAGCGTGCCGACGGGACGGTCAGCCTCATCCGTTTTCACGACGGGCTTGATAAATTCGTCGGTGACGCCGGCGGCGTAGGACGCACGCACCGATTCGGCAAGGTCTCGAGAATGCGTGCCTTTGCCGTTCACGAGCTGCTGCCACGCTTCTTCAATGCGCTCCCAGCGCTTGTCGCGGTCCATGGCGTAGTAGCGGCCAATGAGGCTCACGAGCTGAGCCCTTTCACCGGGCTCAGAAAGCTTGCGCTCGAGCGTTTCCACGAATCCCAGGCCGCTCTTGGGATCGGTGTCGCGGCCGTCCATGAATGCGTGAACGTAGACATGCTCAATGCCTTCGCGGCGGGCAAGGTCGATAAAGGCCAGAAGATGGTCAAAACTCGCATGCACGCCGCCGTCGGAAAAGAGTCCCATCAGGTGAAGAGCTTTGCCGGAAGCTTTGAGGTACTCAAACATCGCGCGGCATTCGGGCTGCTCAAGGAGCTTGTCGTGCGCACAGGCGCGGTTGATGCGCACCAGATCCTGATAGACCACGCGGCCGGCGCCGATGTTGAGGTGGCCGACTTCGGAATTGCCCATCTGACCTTCGGGCAGGCCTACGTTTTCGCCGTAGGTGCGAAGCTCCGCGTGAGGGTACCGGGCGGCAAGGCTTTCAATGAAGGCCGGGTGCGCCGCGCTGATGGCGTCGGCCGGGTCTGCGGCACCGCCGCCGATGCCCCAGCCGTCGAGAATCATGAGAAGAACTTTGGTCATTGCTTAATAACGCAGATGCAGCGGAGCGGCGCCCGGCTTTGTCGGATAAAAACTGGCGGCGCTCCGAAAAAACTGCCCGTAAGCATAAAGGATCTGCGTGTCGGGATCGAGCTCCATAAAGCCCGATGACGACATAAAGGCTTCAGATTTATGAGAGCGGCTGAAGCGGTGACGCAGCGGCTGTTGGGCGGCTTTGGGCGGCGCGGCGAACGGCAAAGACCGCAAAAAGGGCGCCGGCAGCGATGCCGCCGTAAGTCCAGAGGGTGATGCCGGTCAGGCTGCCGATAAGCCCACCGAGGCCGCCCGCGGCGGCCCCAATAGTCCAGAGCTTGGGATCCGCGTGTCGGGCGCGGCCGGCGACGAGGACGAGAAGCGGCACGGCAACGCCCGGGACGAAGAGCGCGTAGCCCTTGAGGAGCCAGCCGATGATGTCTCCCGAGGTATAAGCGGCCAGTGCGGCCAAAATGCCGACGCCCGCAGCCCAGAGACGCACGGCGCGGGCACGGGCGCCGCCAAAGAGGTCCTTCTCAATGATGCCGGCTGCGGAGAGCAGAATCGTATCGGCCGAGCCGGCAAGCGCACTGATAAGCCCCATGGAAAGCGCTGCGGCCGCAGCGGCCGGGAGCGGGCTTCCGACCGCGAGCCAGTCAGAAATCGGCTGCTCAGCCTTGATGTTGAGGAGCGCGAGCATCGTCACGATTACGCCGAAGAAAACGAGGAGCGGCGCAGCCGTCCAGGCCGCGCGGCGCGCGGTCTGCGCATTCTTGGCCGCGAAGGTGCGCGAGAACATGTCTGGGCCGATCAGGTAAGTGATGCCGACGAGGAGCATCATCTTCACCCAGTCGCCGAGCCCAAAGGTCTCCGTAAAGGGCATCACCGGGAGCGCCGCGATGTCGGCGCTTCGCTCCATGACGCACCAGAGCGCTGCGGCGGAGAAGCCCCCGAGCAGCAAAATCGTGTGCAGAAAGTCGGCCCGCAGAATGCCGCGCTGTCCGCCTAAAGCCGTATGAAGCACAATGCCGGCCGCGAGGAGCACATAGAGCACCTCAGCGGTCATGCCGCCCGAAATGGAATGAAGGAGTGCGCGCAGTGCAGTGAACTGCGCGGCCGTCACCGCTGCCCAGGAGAGCGCGATAATGGCGCCCGCCCATTTTTCTGCCGCCGGGCCCGCAAGGTGTCGGAGCACATCCGGAAGCGTCACGACGGGGAGCTTGCGGATAACGGGCGCAATGATGAGGCCGTGGAGAAAAAGCCCGATAGCGCCGACGCCGAGCCACCAAAAAGCCGCCGGGCCGACCTTCTGAGCGAGTGCGCCCATGCCGAGCGTGGCCGAGCCGCCGATGATCGTACTCACAAGCGAGAATGCGCAGAGCAGCGCGCCGGCCGATCCGCCGGCCGTCAGAAACGCGTTGAGTTCACGTTCGCGGGTCCCGCCTC
>ENA-UOIV01002016-UOIV01002016.1-human-gut-metagenome-genome-assembly--contig:-C59-NODE-2016-length-15228-cov-5.426415_pt1 | contig 15228 bp, 13 predicted proteins | sample MGYA00242333_ERZ723880 | MGnify/ENA metagenome assembly ERZ723880 | reverse complement strand
GGGAACCTTTCTTCAGAAAGGTTCCCTCTCCCCCTCCAAGCCTTCTCATCCTTCCCCTTTCATTCGCCTTGACGATACGGGCGGAAAAAAGGAAACTTCCTCCTTTACAACCATAGAAGGAACTTGCCATGTCTCCCATCCCCATGCGTTCATTGGTCCGGGGCTTCAAGCCCTACACGGCAGGGCTCTCCATCGACGAGATCCGCGAGAAGTACGGCATCGAACGGGTCATCAAGCTCGCCAGCAATGAAAACCCTCTCGGAACCTCTCCGCTGGTCCAGCATACGCTGGAAACGCATGTCGGACTGGCATTCCGCTATCCGCAGGCCGGAAACCCCCGCCTTGTGAAGGCCATCGCCGCCCATCACGGTGTGTCGCCCTCCCGCATCATCGTGGGCGACGGCTCCGATGAAGTCATCGACCTGCTGTTCCGCATTTGCGTCGAGCCGGGCGTGAACAATGCGGTCGCCTTCATGCCCTGCTTCGGCATCTATACGACGCAGGCCGCCCTGTGCGGCGTGGAGCTGCGCCAGACCCCGGTGAACGCCGACTTCTCGTTCCCGTGGGACAACCTGCTCAAGCTGGTGGACGACAAGACGTCGCTCGTGTTCGTCACCACGCCCGACAACCCGTCCGGGTACACGCCTCCGGTGGCGGAACTCGAAACGCTGGCGAAGGCGCTGCCCGACACCTGCCTGCTCGTGCTGGACGAAGCCTACATGGACTTCACCGACGACGAGGCGGATTACTCGCTGGCGAAGCGGCTGGACGAATTCCCCAATGTGATCATTTCGCGCACGTTCTCCAAGAGCTTCGGCATGGCCGGGCTCCGCCTCGGCTACGCCATCGTGCCCGAGGAGCTTGCCGATCACTATTGGCGGGTGCGCCTGCCTTTCTCGGTGAACCTGATGGCTGAAGAGGCCGGGATCACCGCGCTGCAAGACGTGGCGTTCCACGACGAGACCGTGCGGGTGGTCCGCGAGGGCCGCGCGTGGCTCACCGGTGAGCTTACGAAGCTCGGATGCCGCGTGTTTCCTTCCCAGTCGAACTTCCTCATGTTCGAGCTTCCGGCGGACGGCCCCAACGCCGCTTCCCTGTTTGAAGATCTGTTGCGGCGCGGGATCATCCTGCGTCCGCTGACCAGCTACGGCCTGCCCCGGAACCTCCGCGTCTCCGTGGGGACGGCTGAAGAAAATACTATGCTTATCAATGCAATGCGGGAACTGCTGTAATCATGAAGTGTCTGCCTATCATCACATTGGACGGCCCCGCCGGGGTCGGCAAATCCACCCTCGCCAAGCGCCTCGCCACCATTCTCGGGATTCCCTATCTGGACACCGGCGCCATGTTCCGCACCATAGCCCTGCGCCTCGGGCCGGGCGCGGAAGCGTTGCCGGAAGACGAATTGCGGGCGCGCTGCAATGCCTTCCGCTTCAAGCTGCAGGGCGGCGGGGAACATTCCGTATTGCTGTGCAACGGTGTGCCCGTGGGCCCCGAAATCCGTACCGAAGAAGTCGGGCGGCTCGCTTCGCGCCTCGCCACGTCCACGGTGGTCCGCGACTGCCTGAAAGAAGCGCAGCGGTCGCTCGGGGAGTCCGGTCTCGTCGCCGAAGGCCGCGACATGGGGACCGTGGTGTTCCCCACGGCGCGGTTCAAGTTCTTCCTTGACGCGCGGCCGGAAGTGCGCGGAATGCGCCGTTTTGAGGAGTTGCAGGCCAAGGGCGAGCCCGCCGATCTCGCGCAGATCACCGAAATGATCCGCCAACGCGACGACATGGACCGCAACCGGGCCGTTGCGCCTCTCAAGCCCGCCGCCGATGCCGTGATCGTCGATACCTCGGATCTCGGCATTGAAGGCGTCCTGAAGGTGTTGACGGATACGGTCGCGGCCTCCTCGGAGCGTATCGTGCGGGAAGTGCGCTATTGCCCGAAAGATGCCGCCGAAGACGCCGTTTCCGGGATGCGCGACGCCGCGTTTTCCCACATGGCCGGGGACGGTTCCATCAGCATGGTGGATGTGGGGAGCAAGAATATCACCAGGCGCGTCGCTATCGTGCGCGGGGCTGTGGAGATGAACGCCCATACGCTCGGCCTGCTCAAGGAGCACGCCCTGCCCAAGCGCGACGTGCTGGTTACGGCGCAGGTCGCCGGGATTATGGCGGCGAAGCGGACTTCGGAGCTCATCCCGTTGTGCCATCCCGTGCCGCTGAGTTTTGTGGACGTGCGTTTTGAGATTCAGGATGAGCCGCCCGCCGTGCTGATCGAATCCGAAGCCCGGACGAGCGACCGCACCGGGGTGGAGATGGAAGCCATCATCGCCGCTCAGGTCGCTGCGGCAACCATTTACGACATGTGCAAGGCCGTTCAGAAGGATATGGTTATCCGCGACGTGCGGCTTGTGCACAAATCCGGGGGGCGCACGGGCACGTTCGAGCGCCGCGAGTCCTCCGGGGAGCGGACCTGATCATGCTGGCCTATCCGAACATCAGCCCGGTCGCCCTGAGCCTTGGCCCCGTGCAGGTCCACTGGTACGGGCTTATGTATCTGTTCGCCTTTCTGGCCGGATGGGGGCTGGCGCGTTGGCGCGCGTCCCGTCCCGCGTGGATTGCGGCGGGCTGGAATGGGCAGAAGGTCGACGATCTGTTGACGTGGATCATGCTCGGCGTGGTGGCGGGCGGACGCCTCGGGTATGTGCTGTTTTACGATTTGCCCGTGTACCTCGATCAGCCGTCCGAGATTTTCAAGATCTGGAACGGCGGCATGTCGTTTCACGGCGGACTCATCGGCGTATTGCTGATGGGCTGGTGGTGGAGCCGCCGCAACAAGAAGAAGTTCATGGACGTGGTGGACTTCGTCGCTCCTCTCGTTCCGCCGGGACTCTTCTTTGGGCGCATCGGGAATTTCATCAACGGCGAGCTTTGGGGCGGGGTTACGGATGGCCCCTTGGGGATGGTGTTTCCTACGGGCGGCCCGCTGCCGCGCCATCCTTCGCAGTTGTACGAGGCCGGGCTTGAAGGTCTGGTCTTGTTCGTCGTCCTGTGGGTCTATTCGTCCAGGATCCGTCCCACCGGGCGGGTTTCCGGCCTGTTCGCGGTGTTGTACGGCGTGTTCCGTTTTGCCGTGGAGTTTGTCCGCCAGCCTGATCCCCAGCTCGGCTATCTGGCTTTCGGCTGGCTCACGATGGGGCAGCTTTTGTGTGTTCCTTTGCTTATCGCGGGGCTCTGGCTGTTGTTCAGGCCTGTGAAATAATGAGGCATTGGGGAGGGGAAGGGGAACCTTTCTGGAGAAAGGTTCCCCTTCCCAAGCCTCTCCCTTTCCCCTCCCAAGCCTTTCGCGTTTATTGAATCCCTGTTGGCCGGATTTCCCGCCGATGGGATGCCGGGCGTTCTCTTTTGGGGAAGGGCGTTTTTTCAGGGGAGCGGGGCTGTTTTGGCTGGATGGCGGAATATGGAGAAAGGGCTTGTGGAGCCGCCCTGCGCTGTTGACAAGGGAGGCTGTTTCAGGGCACTGTAACGGGTCATTGAATCCAACGCCTTTTGCAGAGGTGTGGACATACATCAAGGATTTTTTTGAGGAGGCTCCATGGCGAAAGAAGATGCCATTGAAGTTGACGGCGTGGTCCAGGAAGCGTTGCCGAACGCGATGTTTCTTGTTGAGCTTGAAAACGGGCACACGGTGCTCGCCCACATTTCCGGCAAGATGCGCAAGTTTTATATCCGCATCCTGCCCGGCGACCGGGTCAAGGTGGAACTTTCCCCCTACGATTTGACCCGTGGGCGGATCACCTACCGTATGAAGTAGTCCCGTCCGGCGTTGATTTCCCTTCCCCGTGGTATGTTGTACCGCGGGGTTTTTGTGTTTGGCGCGTAACGGGGAAGATATGGAAGACAGAGAGATCCGTAAGGTTCTGGACGTGCTGGATAATGCGGGCATCCGTTACCGCATGGTTTCGCATGATCCCGTGTATACCATCGAAGAAATGGAGCGCCTGCATCTTGATGCGGATGCCGAGATCGCCAAGAATCTTTTTCTGCGCGACGCGCGGGGCAAGCGCCATTTCCTTGTTGTCCTGTGCAGCTGTAAGGCTGTGGATCTCAAGGCGCTGCGGGGGCAACTCGGAACGAGCGCCCTGTCCTTTGCCTCGGAAGATCGGCTGAAACGCTTTCTGGGATTGGAAAAAGGGGCCGTGACGCCCTTGTGAATCCTGAATGACGAGGCCCGCGCCGTGGAAGTGCTCTTTGACCGCGATCTCGCCGGGCTCCCTTCACTCGGCGTCCATCCCAACCGCAACACCGCCACCGTCTTCCTGGCGTTCTCCGATCTGGAATCCCTGATCCGCAGCCACGGCAATTGCGTTTCCTTCGTGGCCATCTGAACCTCGGACAGCGTCGTTTTCCGGCGTTGCCTCTCTCTCGCTCTCTCTCTCTCTTACATGCTTGAAGGGAGGAAGGAACACGGTTCCCTCCCCCCTTCAACAATTCCTTCTTCCTCAGACGACTATTCGGCGGACTCTTCCCCTTCCTGAAGGAAGAGTTCGATGCGGTCGCTGCCCGGAGCGATGCGGATATCCGCGCTCAGTTCCTTGCAGGCGGCTTGCGCTTCATTCTGCTCTTTCTTGGCATCCTTTTCGCGGCATTCGGGCGAATCGGGTTCGAAATGCGTGTCATAGGGATCGGCGTTCGGAACCGTCAGCTGGGCAAGCATGTTCCGGATGGCTTCTTTGCGGACGGCGGGATCGGGGCTGAGGATCGGATCATCCATATACACGGGGCCGTCGTCGCCGAGCGCCACGTGTTTGTATGCCCTGCCGGACAGCGCGGAAAACAGTTTCTCCAACGCCCCTTCGCTGAGCGGCGTGGTCAGGGACAAACCTATGATGTTGGTTTCCGCATCCTTGTAAAGGGAGATGATCCCGTGCCAGACGACCCCGTCGCTGACCATCGCGGTCTTGATCGAGAAGTTCTGGCTGTCGTTGTAGCTTTCCCGGCGCAGCGGGATGCCGTACATGAGGCACTCCTGTTCGCTCATGCCGCCTTTGAAGGTATCGAGCAGCCGCCCGATGGGGACGACTTCCGGAGGGTTCCGGTCGGGATCGCGTTCAAGATCGCGGTCCTTTTCCTCGCCATCGGCGATGAACAGCGGCTCGGCCTTCCGGTAGACCTCAAGCGTGGGGTCGGGCATACAGCTCGTGTCGAGCAGATCCTCCCCTTGGAGCTCCTGCTTGATCGGAAAACTCAGGAGATAGTCGCCCATGTCCGCTTCAAGAAAGAAGCAAGGGTCTTCGGGCAGCGTGACGGCGGCTTTCTGCTCCATGTCCAGATGCCCGGTGAGCTTCCGCTCGATCCAGTGCTGTTGGGGGTCCTGACACCAAAGGGAAAAGCCTTCGACGGGATAGTCCATATGGTTGGCAATCGTCGCGGCGGACGCCGCAGTCCCCCCCGCCATGAAGACGGCCAGCGTGAGCAGCGCAATGAACCGGAAGCGTTTGCGCACGCCGCTTTCTACGCGTCCCGGATCGCATGGGAGGCCCGCCGGGGAGACGCGGCGGACGCCGGGCATGTAAGGCAAGTTCATGGAACCTCCTACAAATGGAAAGGGTTCTTTCTCCGAATACATGCAGCCTGTATACCATAAATGCAAGCAGGAACTGAAATCGTTTTTTATCTTTTTGTATCAAGAGATTAGCGTAATTGAATCTCTACTTGCGCCGTTCCGCTCCGCACGTCGGGGAGGCCGCCCTTGGAGACGATGTTCACGCGTTTTCCCAACCCTGGCCCGTGCTTCAGGAGAAAGGCGCGCACTTCTTCCGCGCGGCTGCGGGCCAGCGCTTCCAGGTCCGCTTGCGTTACGGTTTCAAGCGCTTGCAGCTTCTGCTCCATGATGTCCGGCTCCTCATTCCCTTTGGTTTTACGCCCGGCGGGGGAGGCCTTGTAAACGTGCAGCAGGAAGCGTTCGTACTCGCCGGATGACAACTTTGTGGCGCCAACGGTGTTGGTTGCCCGCTGTTTGGCGGGCAGGGCGGCGTACTGCCGGGCCTGCACCTTGCGGAGGACCCGCAGACGTTTCAGGCCGCGCGTGTCGCTGGCTGGCTCATACATGCCGATGAGTTCGATTTTGACGCGAGGGCGCTCTTCAAGCGCTTTGGCGATGCGCTTGAGGCGCCCTTGGGCGGCGGGGTTGATGCGGGTGTCGCCGGGAGGGAAGGCAATGACCTGAAGCGCTGGATCGCCCGGCGTCACGAGCCCGATGATGCCGCCGAGCAGCGCGAAGGGTGAGGTCACGACCTTGGTGAACAGCCCGCCGAGCGCCTTGCCCACCAGCCCGCCGACCTGCAGCGCGGCGTCGTCGAGCCTCCCGGAAATGGGGAGATCCAGCGCGATGTTGCCGCGCAGATCTTCCAGCAGGGCAAAGCCGAGGGAGACGGGGTAGTCCGGCGCGCCGGGCCGTGTGTCCTTGGGGCCGAGGACGGGCTTTTCCAGCCGGATGTGGTTGTCGAGAGAGAATGTCCAGCCGGACGTGGCGAAGGCGCTTTCAAGATCAAGGCGCCCCTGCACGACGGGGTACCCCAGATAGGCCCGCGTATAGGCGGAATAGCGGGCGAGATCCACGCCTTTGGCGGTGAAGGCCAGTTTGGCCGCCGGAGGGGTGGAGAACGGATTGCAGGAGCCGGACAGCGTAATGGGCGCGCCCCCGATCTGTCCGGTCAAGACGATGTCGGACAACCCCCCGGATGAGGAAAGGCCGCTGACCGTCGCGTTGATATCCTGAACGGCGGAGACGGAGCCGTGGGCCTGATCCCGGAACAGCAGGGCGGCGTCTTGAAGCCTCAGGGACGCCACGGAAAAACGGAAGGGGGAGGAGGGCTCTTGCCCCGTCTGTTTTTTCGGGACGCACTCCAGGATGTCCAGCGTCTTGTCGGCATTGAGGGCCACGTCCATGCGCAGGAGGTCCAGCAGCATTTCCTTGGCCTCGAAGCTTGAGGAAGCCGAAGAAAAGCGGAACGTGTCCGCGGAAAGGCGGCGGAGCACGGCATACACTTTCTCGGTACGGGCGTCCTTGAGCCGGAGGTCGCGCACGGTAAGGGAGCCCGAAGCCTGTATGCCGAGGTCTTTCCCCTTTTCCTCTGTGATCGTGGCGTCGAGGTTCGCGGAGAGCCTGCCGGACGGGGAGAGGTTTGTGGAAGCGCGCAGGGGCGGACCGAGCCATTCGAGGGGCAGATCCGCAGCGTCCATGCTGGCGGAGAAGCGCAGGGGGACGGGGCGCAATGTCCCTTTGAGGTTCAGGCTGTCGGACGATGTCCCACGGGCGCGCAGGGTCAAACTGATGGTATCGGCCAGGTCGCCGGAAAGAGGCCCGGTTTCCAGATCGAGGCTGGAGATGAGCTTTTCGGCTTTCCCTGCGGCGACATGCTCCAGCCTGCCCCCGGCGATGCGGAAACCGCCGGCCTTGAGCTTCCAGTCGGAGAGGAAGGCTTTTGCGGCGTCCGGCAGGGCGGCGGTGAACATCCCCTCGGGGAGGCGTGTTTTGAGGGCGGGAGCGGGGTTGGCTGCGGACGGCTTTGCGCCGGGGATTGCCAGCCCCATGCCGCCGGAAGAGGTCACGCGCACTTCGGGGGCTTCGACGGACAGGGTTTTGACCGAGGCGGAACGGGCTTGTGTGTCAAAATGCAGGCCATTGAAGGTGAGCGCCCGTATCCGGACGGCGGGCGAACCGGCGTCTTTCCCGGCCTTGCGGTCGGCGGCGGAAAGGCTGTTGCCGCGCCCGAAGGACAGTGCGCTCACCGAGGCTTCGGCACCGGTGACGGCGAGGGAGGTTGCTGAGGCAGGGGCGGCGGGCGTTTGGGGCGTTTTTCCGTCAGAACCGAAGCGGACGCCGCCCTTAATCGCAATGCGCCCCAGAATGTCGTTGAGGGGCGTTTCCCCAAGCAGGGGGCGGAGCACGATGAGCGGCAGGTCGTCCACCCACAGGGAGGCGTTGAGGCTCGGGGGGGTGAGCGTGCCTTCGCCGTCCACCGCGAGTACTCCTTCCGTGCTGATGCCGAAGGAGAGGCGCATGGCCGTGCGTGCGCCGGGGCGGGTCGAGTATTCCGCGATGCGTCCGTCCACGCCGGTGATCTCGATCTGCTGCGTATCCGCAAGGCTGGCGTCGACCCATGTGAAATCGGAGTTCCTGAGGATGAGGTCCGCGCCTTCAACCACGAACGGCGTTTCGGGCGAAATGTTTTCTGGGTTCGCGTCCGTCCCGCTCAGCCAGTCCACCCAGTCGATGCGCCCGGCCTTGTCGCGGCCGACGCGCAGGTACAGGCCGTCGAGTTCCATCTCGTCCAGACGGATGCGCCGCTCGGACAGCGTAAAATCTTTCAGGGCGGCCTGCCCCCTGCGGAGCCTGCCCACAATGGTCCCTTCCGGGGTGGCGATTTCCGCATCCTCGACCTTGACCGTGCCGGACAGGCTGCTCTCCACCCGCCCCAGATGCGGCTGCGACAGGGTGAAGAGCATGTCGAGCGCCACCGTGCCGCTGTTCAGGTTCAGGGGCGTGAAATCGGACAGGTAGCGTTTGAAATGCTCCATGTGCAGCGGAGCCGTGTGGATGGCGAAGGTGGTGCGGAGCGTTTCGGCATCGGGCTCGGTGCGGCCTTCCACGTCGATGCGCGTGCCGTTGACCAGCGCGGAGAGCGTGGGCGCAAACGGGAGGTCCGCCGAGCGCAGGAGCGGGACATGAAAGTTCACGTCGCTGACCGTGTGGACCATGCCGACAGGGCCGTCGCGGAGCAGGATGGTCCCGCCTTTCAGATCAAGATCGCTCAGGGCGAAAAGCGGGGCATCAGGGGCGGTGTCGGCCCCGCTCGGCGCGGGCAGCAATTTTGAGAAGGAAAACAACCCATTGCCGAGATAGGTGATGTCGAGTACCGGATTGTATACGCGGAGGGCGGCCTGAATGGGGGCGGCGTCCGCGAAAAGCCGGAGGCGTGGCCGGATGTCCAGCCGTTCGATGGTCAGCAACGCGCCGTCGGGCGTTCCCGTCTCTTCAAGGTAGGGGACACGGACGCCGCGTACGGCAATGCCGAGGGTAAACGGGTTGACCGAAAGGGATTCGATGGTGACGGGGGCGTTGACGGCCTCCGAGAGCTGGCTTTCCACGACGCCGCGCAGCACCGTAGGCGGCAGGGAAACGGCAAGGGCGGTCCACAGGGCGCAGAGGAGGCCGATTCCGAAAAGACAGGCACGCCAGCCTTTGGCGGAACGCCGTCCTCGGGTTCGGGCCTTCTCCTCCTCGGCTTGTGCGGAAACGGGAGGAAGCGGAGGGGCTTTTTTGACGGCGCGGCGTTTCCTGCGCCGCTTGCGTTGCTTGGAAGCCATGCGCGTTTCCTGTGTCGGGTAGCAAAAAAGCCTTTCACATCCCGGATGCGGTCATGAAAGGCTCCCGTTGCCCGCCGGAGCGGCTCCGGCGGGCGTAAGGGGACGGCTCCCCAGAGTCGATCCGGTTAGCGGCGGTCGCCCATGAGGCGGAGCAGCATCAGGAACAGGTTGATGAAGTCGAGGTAGAGGGTCAGCGCGCCGAGCAGAGCGCCGCGGCGGATGGCTGTGGCGTCGTCGAGCGGGGCGTTTTCGCCGAAGGCGCGGATCTTTTGGGTGTCGTAAGCGGTCAGGCCGGTGAAGATGACCACGCCGAGGGCGCTGATCACGAAGGTCATGGCCGAGCTCTGGAGGAAAATATTGACGATCATGGCGATGATCAGCCCGAACAGGCCCATCATCATGAAGCTGCCCATGCCGGTGAGATCACGTTTGGTGACGGTGCCGTAGATGCTCATTCCGCCGAACATGGCCGCGCAGGTGACGAACGTGGACATGACGGAAGCGCCCGTATACACAAGCAGTACCGAGGACAGGAACGCGCCCATCAGTGCGCTGTAGACGACGAAGAGAGCGGTGGCGGCAAACGCGGACAGCCGGGAGATCATGCCGCTCAGGACCAGCGGCATGGCGAACACGGCGATGGCGAGGATGATCAGGCCGAAGGTGTTGCCGAAGATGGCGGACAGAAGAGCCGGGGAGGACGCGACGAAAAAGGCGGTCCCCGCCGTGACAAGCAGGCCGACCGTCATCCACTGGTACACATGGCGCATGAAGACGGATGCGACGCTGATACTGGTTGACCGAGTGGAATCGCGCAAGCTTTCCATTGAATAAAACCTCCGTAAAAAATGGGGGTAAGAGAACTCTGAAATACCTTTTGGGATAATAGTCATTAAAAGGCTATGGCGCAAGTGCCCGGCATTGCAACCTCAGCGGATTTCCTGCCGGTACTGGAGCGACTGGCGCAGGGTTTCGCGGTCCATGAACTTCACTTCCGCGCCGAGCGGGATGCCCTGCGCGAGCCGGGTGACGGTCACGCCGGGGAAGCGGCGGTTGACGAGGCTCCTGACGAGCGCGCCCGTGGTTTCCGCTTCAACGGTGGCGCCGAGGGCGAGCACGACTTCACGCACCTGCCCTTCTTCCAGACGCTTGGTGAGCCGATCGAGCTCGAGGCTTTCGGCGCTCAGGTTATCGAGCGGAGCCAGCAGGCCGCCCAGAATAAGGTAGCGGCCCTTGTAGAACGCGCCTTCTTCCAGCGTGAGCATACTGTCCCATTCCGCGACCACGCACAGCAGCGAGTCGTCGCGTTCCTTGTCCGAACAGACGTTGCAGGGATCGGTTTCCGTCAATGCCCCGCAGCGGGAGCACAGCCGCAGGTTGTCGCGCAGGTCGTGGATGCCCTTGCCGAGCCGCCGCGTTTCGGCTTCCGGCCACTTGAGCAGCGTCATGGCCACGCGCATGGCCGATTTGGGCCCAAGGCCGGGCAGCCGCGCCAGCTGCTCCACGAGCGCCTTCAGCGGTTCAGGGATTCTGTGGTCCATACTTCCTCGTTTGGGTGGACAGAAAATTGGGGGAGGGGGAACCTTTCTTCAGAAAGGCTCCCAGCGTTGCTGTCGATGCCCGTAAGCCTCGGAGACGCGTCAACGGGTACGGCCCGTTCGGGGGGCGCCATCCGGTCGTCCTCCCCTCCCCAAAAACTCCCCCTCTCCTTCCCAAAACTTTTGACGTTATCGAATCCCTGTTCCGCGTATTGCTTCGGGAACGGGGACTCGTTCGGGGAAGGAGGGAGTGGGGATGGGGGAAAGGCCGCCCTCAGGGACGCGACAACCCGCCATCCACGGTTGGACGACGGGCGACTGGCAGCCCACCGGGGGCAAAACGCATGTCCTTCGCCCCTCCCCGTCCCAAAAACGCAAAAGCCTTGGGAAGGAGGGGAGGTGGGGAGGGTGAGGAGGAAGCCTTTCTTCAGAAAGGTGCCTCCTCACCTTCCCCAATATCCTTAAATGATGCCGGGCAGCTTGATGCCGCCGGTGATGGCGCTGACTTCGCGGTCCATCGTGGCGCGTCCGATACGGACGGCTTCGTTGACGGCGGTCAGGACGAGATCCTGAAGCATTTCCACATCGCCGCCTTCGAGGGCTTTGGGATCGATGGTGATGGACACGATGTCCTGCTTACAGGTGGCGACGACTTTGACCATGCCGCCCCCGCTGGAGGCTTCAACGGTACGTTCGGCCATTTCCTGCTGCATCTTGGCGATTTTGTTCTGCATGACGCCGGCTTGGCGTACAAGATCATTCATGTTGCGCATTACGGTCTCCTTGAAAGGATCGGTTGGGGAGAGGTTTCCCGAGGAACCTCCGAGGGTTCCTTCAACTCCGTGTGTGCTCCACCGGGATACACCGAATGAGAGAAGCGCCGAAAGTCTCGGTGAGAGACTTGATCACGGGGTGGGAGGCAAATTCTTTTTTGAGTTCGGCCTCGGTCTTGTGCAGCCGTTCCGGGGCGGACACTTGTACGGAGACAGCCTTGCCGGAATAGTCGCTGGCCAGCCGTTCCAGCTCGGAGAGCCGGGAAGGGGCCGAAAGCTGTTCATACTGGATGGCGCTGGTTGTGGCAAGCGTCAGGACTCCTTCCGAAAATACGCCGTTCGCCTGTGTGAGCGCCGGAAGGGACAACGTGACGTCGCTTTGGTTCTTGCGGCAAAACTCCACGAAGTCCATCCATGCCTCCGAGGGCGCGGGCACGGTGGAAGCATGTTTTTTCTTGGATTTTGCGGAGGCGGCATCCTTCGCCGGAGCGGTGTCCAGAGGGTGCGGGGCGTCTGTGGGCGCGACCGTTGCGGAAGGTTCAGACTGCTCCGAGGGGGCCGGAGTAGCTGTTTCCCACGGCGGCGTGCCTTGCGGGGCGGCAGGCCGGGCTGGAGCGGCGGGGGCCGCCACAGGGCGGGGCGGAACCGGCGTACGGGACGCTGCCGGAGCGGGGCGCGGGGGGATCGCCGAAGTTTGCGAAGGTTTTGCCGAGGGGGGCTGGGTCCCGGAAAACGTGGGCTGCACCGGTGCCGCGGCAGGCGCGGACGGAGATGAAACCGGGGCGGCAGGTACAGGCCGCACGGAGGCCACAGGCGCGGAAGAGACGGGCGACGAGGACGCCGGGGCTGGGCTTGCCGGGGCCGGAGGCGCGGTAGGTGCGGACGGCGCGGGAGCGGCGGGTGTCCCGGAAGCCGGGGCGACCGTGGTGCGGGAGAGGGTTTCCAACGATACGAGGCGCGGCAGCAGGGCGAGGTTCAGGAGCAGCAGTTCCAGCGCGGCGGAAGGCTCAAGGCTGGTGAGCACCTGCCGCTGGCTTTCGAGCACCATTTGCCACGCGGCATGGATATACGCGGGATCGAACTGCGGCGCGAGGTCCAGCAGGCGCTGCTTTTCCGCGTCCGGCATGTCGAGCGCGGCGGTGGCCGCGGCCCCGGCCTGGCGGATGAGGAACAAGTTACGCCACAACGTGGTCAGTTCGCGGAGGAAAAAGCCGAGATCCACGCCACGCTCCAGCAATTCCTGCGTCAGCGCGGCAACGGCGAGGCAGTCCTGAGCCTTGAGTGCGTTGAGAAGGCGCTCATAAAGCTCCTGTCCGGCAAGGCCGAGCACGCTGCGGGTGGAGGCTTCGGTCAGGTGGTCGCCGCCGAGGGCCAGCGTCTGGCCGAGCAGGGACATGCTGTCGCGCACGCTTCCGGCGGCACGGCGCGCAAGGAGGCGGACGGCGTTTTCCTCGAACGGGATGCCTTCCTTGTTGAGCACGCGCGTCAGATGGGCCACCAGTTCGGCTTCGGGGATGGCCTTGAAAATGAAATGCTGGCAGCGGCTGACGATCGTGATCGGAAATTTGTGGGCCTCGGTGGTGGCGAGGATGAACGTTGCGCGTGGCGGCGGTTCTTCCAGCGTCTTGAGCAGGGCGTTGAAGGATTCGCGCGTGAGCATGTGCGCTTCGTCGATGATGAAGACCTTGTAGCGGCCTTCCATCGGCGCGTAGGCGATGGCCTCGCGCAGGCGGCGGGCGTCGTCGATGCCGCGGTTGGACGCGCCGTCGATTTCCACCACGTCCACGTGGTTGCCCATCGTGATGCGGCGGCACTGCTCGCACTGGTTGCAGGGCTCGCCGGTGGGGGCGTGCACGCAATTCAGCGCCTTGGCGAAAATACGGGCGATGGTGGTCTTGCCCACGCCCCGGGTCCCGCTCAGCAGGTAGGCGGGCGCAACCTTGTCTTCCGCGGCGGCGCGGGAAAGGATGGCCTTGACGGTTTCCTGTCCCGTCACTTCAGCGAATGTCTGCGGACGGTAGCGGGCTGCGAGGGATGCGTGACTCATGCGGTATTGGGTTGCGCTGTGTGGCGGAGCCGGAACGGGGGAGGTTGCCCTCCCCCGTGGGCGGCTTTAGAACTTGTAGTTGGTCAGCCAGTGGCCGTAGCGGGGATCCTGCCCCTTGATCGCCTTGAAGTAGGCGGTCTGAAGGGCTTTGGTCACCGGGCCGGCATGGCCTTCGCCGATGGTGCGGTTGTCGAGTTCGCGGATGGGCGTCAATTCGGCGGCGGTGCCGCTGAAGAACGCTTCGTCGGCATAATAGACTTCATCGCGGGTGAACAGCTGTTCTTCCACGGTGTAGCCGAGATCGCGGGCGATCTTGATGATGGAGTCGCGGGTGATGCCGTCGAGGATGGCGGTCAGCGGCGGGGTCTTGATCACGCCGTTGCGGACGATGAAGAAGTTTTCGCCGGTCGCCTCGCAGACGTAGCCGTTGGTGTCGAGCATCAGGGCTTCGTCATAACCGTCCTGTTTGACTTCCATCTTGGCGAGCACGGAGTTCACATAGTTGCCGGCGGCCTTGGCCTTGCTCATCAGGGTGTTGACGTGCATACGGGCGAAGGAGCTGGTCTTGATGCGGATGCCCTTTTCGAGGGCTTCGGCTCCGAGGTAGGCGCCCCAGGGCCACACGGCGATGATGACGTGCGTGGGGTTGTTGCCGGGGAACACGCCCATGTCGCCTTCGCCGGCAAAGGCGAGGGGACGGATGTAGCCTTCGGAAAGCTTGTTGGCCACAACGGTTTCGACGATCGCCTTGGAAATTTCGTCGGCGGTATAGGGCATGTCGATGCCAAGGATCTTGGCGGAATTGACGAGGCGCTTGGAATGCTCCGGTAGACGGAAGACGGCGGAAGAACCGTCGGGGCAGGCGTAGGCGCGAATGCCTTCAAAGACGCCGGTGCCGTAATGCAGACCGTGGGCAAGCACATGGACCTGGGCCTGATCCCAAGGGACCAGCTTTCCGTCAAACCAGATGAATTCCGTTTTCTGAAGCATGGGATTACCTCTACAACCCCGCAGGGTGAATTCGTTTGTACGCTCCGGTAGATGAAGCGTTGCGATCCATTACGCTAAGTGAAAGCGGGGCAGGGGTCAAGAGGTCCGGTCCTCCGTTCCGTGACAATCCTTCCTTTCCTATCGGGAGACTTTTCTTTTGGCGCGAAGCGACGTACTCTGATGTCCCCATTCCGGGGCATATTCGCATAAAAAAGGGATAGCAATGGATCAGCCTCTGCCTTTTGAAATACCCAACGTGACGGTCCTGCTCCAGCCAGAGGAACAGGTTCTCGAAATGCCTCGCCCCAAGGTCAAGAATGTGAAACAGCTGCTCAAATACCTCGGCATCCGCGAGTGCACCGCCCTCGTGGCCCGGGGGCGCGAGCTGCTCACGCCCGATCGTGCCGTTCTTCCCCACGACAACCTGCTGGTCAGGAAAGTCACCTCGAGCGGTTGATGCGCGGGGGAGGGGGAGTGGAGATATTGGGGAGGGGAAGGAGAACCTTTCTGGAGAAAGGTTC